>PVBE011316820.1_pt1 | contig 13281 bp, 7 predicted proteins | sample 1631181 | NCBI WGS metagenome assembly PVBE01 (sample SAMN08397723, study PRJNA350692) | Marine metagenome, whole genome shotgun sequencing project. | isolation source: water | place: Pacific Ocean | collected 2012-04
GGTTCGCCGTAGGGAGCCAGGCCCATGACTTTATATTCACCTGAGTTGACTTTGAAACCGGTATAGTACGTAAACGCGCTGTATAACAGGCCTAACGAGTGGGGGAAGCGGATCTCATGTTGAAGCTCCAGGTGGTTGTCATACCCGATACCCCAGCTTGACGTGGTCCATTCGCCAACCCCATCTATGGTTAATATAGCCGATTCTTTGAAGGGAGAGGGAAAAAAAGCACTGGCGGCATGTGATTCGTGATGATTGCAGAACAGTACTCGGCCGTCGTATTCCGCCAACTCCCCTTTTATGATATCCGGCATCCACAGTTTTTCCTTCAGCCACAATGGCATGGCTATCATAAAAGATTTGATGCCAACCGGGGCATATCTGAGATAAGTCTCCAGCAATCGTTCAAATTTGGTAAACGGTTTATCGTAAAAGATGGCGTGGTCAAGCTCATCGGGGGTCAGCCCGGCTTCCTGTAAACAATACGATATGGCATGAGTTGGAAACGCATGATCATGCTTTTTACGGGTGAAACGTTCTTCCTGGGCAGCCGCAATGATCTCACCGTCACGTATGAGCGCCGCTGCGCTGTCATGATAGAATGCAGAAATACCTAAAATGTTCATAAATATTCAGTTGCTGGTTTTTCAACCTGTACAGGAGAGTTACTCATTAAAGGAATCTAATATAATAAATGCTTAAAGGGGGTTCAAGCAAAAAACAAGACGGAATCGAAGATCAGGGCAAAAAGCGGCTTGTGGCTTGTGGCATGTAGCTTACGGGCGTATATTAAATGCAACCTCGGCAAAAGCTAAACCCCTTTCATCGATCGCTATATGCCCCCCCCATCTAAACATATCGGCCTTCCAATAACCACATGCTTTGGCCTGTCGCGCCGTGCTATAGGTATCGGTTTGTTGTTTACTGTAATGATCAATATATGGGTTCCGTATGGTTCATTTCTTGTCCACTCTTCGCGGATGACGTTGAGCCACTTGCCCATTTCTGTGTTGATCCCGTTTTTTCTCCTTCTGTTCATCGTCAACCCGCTCTTGCGCACCTGGCCATCTCAAAGGCATCTGACCGGCAGTGAGCTGGCGCTCATCTTTGTGATGATGTTCGTCGCTTCGCTTGTACCAGGCAAAGTGATGGTCGCCTACCTGATGGGCATTATCGCCACGCCGTATTATTTTGCCCGGCCGGAAAACCAGTGGGCGGCAACTTTTTTTCAATATCTACCCGATTGGCTTCTGGTCCATGGACAGGGATCTACCTTGACGTGGTTCTATGAAGGGATCCCGCCCGGTGCGGGTGAGGTCATCTGGGGACCGTGGTTTCCGCCTTTGTTCTGGTGGCTTACCCTTTTTATGGTGTTGTTTTTTGTGGGTGCCTGTTTGTCCACTATCATGCGGAAGACCTGGATCGAACATGAACGGCTGGCGTTCCCACTGGTGCGTATGGCTATAGATTTCATCCGGCATGACGAACAGACGACCCGCCGATTCCCGACTTTCGTATATGACCGAATGTTTCAGGTGGGTTTCGGGACGACGCTCATGCTGATGGTCTGGAACATATCATCCTTCTGGGGTGCTGTGCCACCTATTCCTATCGGTGTGATGTACAGTACCATGCTGCCGGTGATGGACGGGGCGAGCGCCATAAAAATCAGTGTGAACATCTATGCGCTGTGTTTTGCTTTTCTGGCGCCGTTGGAGATTACGTTCAGCCTCTGGTTTTTTGCGTTGTTCGGTGTGCTGGAAGGCGGCCTGCTCAATCGCTTCGGGCTGCAATATTCGGGCAGCGCGGTCGGGGCCAATGCGGTGGTGAAAGCGCAGTTTTTTGGTGGGTTTATCATGTTTGTGATCTGGCATCTCTGGACGGCACGTCATCAGATCGCTGAGGTGATCCGGCAGGCCTGGCAGGGCGTGCCGACGCCGTCTACCGAATTGTTGTCGTACCGCACGGCGGTATTCGGTCTGCTGGGCGGCGTTTTTTACCTGGTTGCCTGGATGATCATATCGGGGATGGTCTGGTGGGTTATTCCGGTACTGCTTTTTTTTATGTTTATCCTCTATGTCGGAATGACACGTATCATTGCGCAAACAGGCATGGCTTTTCTGGATCTGCCGGTCAATGCGCACCACTTTACGATTCTTAGCCTGGGTACCGCCCATATCGACCCGCAGAGTCTGACTGCCCTGGGGCTGGCCTCCGCCTATGCCAGAAACTGGCGCGGTATGGGTATCGGCACCATCGCCCAGTCAGACAAGGTGATGTCAGATCTGCAACAGAAAAAACAGGGGCTTTTTGGCCTTATGACGCTCACCTTTCTGATCAGTTTACTGACGTCTATTCTGTTTACCATCTATATTGGCTATACGACCATCGGCGCGTACAACTTCGGTGAAAGGGATGCGTTTGGCGGGATTAACGAATCGTATTACGACGACATCGTTCGATGGATACGAAATGCCGATCAACTTCAGATCCCCGAATTTGTATTCATGGCGATGGGAGGGGCCATGATGCTGACCTTGACGGTATTGGCGCACCGGTTGCCGGCCTGGCCCCTGGCGCCGGTAGGTTTTACCGTCGCTTTTGCAGACGTCGCCCGCCTGCTCATGTTCTCTCTGTTTCTGGCCTGGCTGACTAAAATGCTGCTGCTACGTATCGCCGGCGCAACGGTATACCGACGGGCGCAGCCTTTTGCCTGGGGCGTCCTTGTCGGCTTCTGCGCCGGGGTGTTTCTGGGCTTTTTAGTCGATGTGATCTGGTTCCCCGGCCAGGGGCATTCGCTGCATGAATGGGTGTGAGAGAGGAGCAGGTGGGCAAGTGGGCAAAAAGATATTTCTCTCATCTACCTGCCTACCTGCCGCTCAGCAGTGAAACACCGTTGGCGTTTACTGCTTATTGCTTTTAGCCTTTCCAATCACCAGATCCTTTCTGCCCACCAGCCTACTTGCCGTAATCTCCTGACACATCCTGAAGCAGTCGGTCTATCTCCGTATGATCATATCGGTCAAGGCTGCCCGGCGCCCTGGTGTAGGTCGATTTGATGATGCCTCGGCGTTTGAGGATCTCTTTACAGAAGATAACGCCATGCAGATTTTCAATACTGATGAGCGGCAGGAGTCGGGTATGGATTTCCCGGGCGCCTTCTACATCGCCTGCCCGGTATCGTTCATATAGTTTCACCATCACATCCGTAAATTGACAGGCCGGCATCGTGCCGTTGACGCCGCGGTTCAACTCGTCTATAAACCAGCGCCCGCTAAAACCGGTGAAGATCCCCTTCAGTTCATCGCCGCAGGTCTCCATCAAGGCCGTTACCGAATGGCCGCCCGGCATCATTTCTTCTTTCACATAGTCGACGTTCGGAATATCCAGAATCAGCTTTTGAATAAACTGCGGCGACAGGCTGGCGCCCAACGGCGGATCAAAATTCTGGATAAATACCGGACCGCTGATCACACCGGCTACCCGGCGATAATAGTCCACCAGGCCGTCCAGACTGGGTTTTAGGACATACGGCGGCAGCGCAATCGCCCCATCAGCGCCGACGTCTTCGGAAAACCGGCTGAACATCACCGCCACTTCTGTACTCACCCCTGCCACCCCGGCAATCATCGGAACACGGCCATCCACTTGGCGCACTACGATTTCTATCACGCGCTTACGTTCATCATCCGACAGCAGCCAGAATTCACTGACCATCGCCGGATACACGATTCCGTGCGTCCCGACCGCCAGGCAGAAATCAATCTCCCGCCGTAGGCTGTCTTCATCCAGTACCCCGTTATCCGTAAATGGCGTCTGAGGAATGGTAAAAATCCCATGCCAGTTCTCGTTTTTCATGATAACCCCCGATAAAATGTGTTGATTTGTTGATTGTCTGATTGATAAAAGCATTCAAAATATCTGAACGAACGCCTGTTGTTGTTGTATTTACAATCTGCAGATCAACAAACGAATTATCCTTTGATTCCACTCATGGCAATCCCGCGCACGTAATATTTTTGGAGTACGACAAACAGAAGAATAATGGGGACGGATGCCATAGCAGAGGCGGCCATGACACGGCCCCAGTAGATGCCGTAGGTGGTTGTAAAGCCGGCGATGCCTACCTGAATGACCTGTTTTTCGGGTGAATTCATGACCACCAGCGGCCATAGAAAGCTTCCCCACTCGCCCATAAACACGAGCAGTCCCAGTGTAATAAGTGCTGCCTTGCCGAGCGGAAGTATGATGTGCCAGTAGATACCCGGTATGGTGCAACCGTCGATCCGGGCGGCATCTTCCAGATCACGGGGAATATCTCGAAAAAACTGACGCAGCAGAAAAATACCGAAAGCGCCGAACAGGGGGGGGACGATCAACGCCGCATATTGATCGATCCAGCCCAGCGTTTTGATTACCATAAAGAGCGGCATAAACGTCACTTCACCGGGAATGATCATGGTAGAGAGCACGACGATGAACAACGCATCCCTACCAGGAAATTGAAGGCGGGCAAAGGCAAACGCCGCCAGAGAGGCGACCAGCAGATGCCCGAAGGTCACGGTTACGGCAACGAACAGCGTATTCAGCAGATATCGGGCGAACGGCACCGCATTAAAAACTTTAACGTAGTGTTCCAGGGTCGGTTGACTAACCCAGAACGCCTCCCACTGCAACGGCATCGTGCTGGCAAAGATGTCCGCCTGCGGCTTAAAAGAAGACACGGTCATCCAGAGGAACGGCGCCAGGAAGATGAAGGCGAGAACGAGGAGAGTCGTGTAGGTGAGGATTCGTTTCATAGTAGACATGGAACCACCGGATGGAAGTTCCATCCCGCTTTTAAACCGCCGTATCTCTCCGTAACAGCTTCATCTGAATCAAGGTAAGAACCAGAATGATACAAAATAGAACAAAGGCCATCGCCGAAGCATAGCCTGCTTTCAAGAAAAGGAACATATTCTTATAAATATAATGGACGATCACGGTGGTCGAGTTCAACGGGCCACCGTCGGTCATGATAAAAATGGGGGCGAACAGTTTCATGGCATCCATCGTTGTAATCACCAGGACGAACAGCATCGCTTGGTTGAGCATGGGCAGGGTGACATGACGGAATCGATGCCAACGACCAGCGCCATCAACTGTAGCCGCTTCGTACAGTTCCTCCGGGATCGCCTGCAGGCCGGCCAGAAAAATCAGCATAAAGAACCCGCAGCTTTTCCAGATGCCCATAACCATGATGGACGGCATGGCCTGTGTCGTACTGGATAAGAAAAGTTGTTTGGACAGCCCGGTATGAACCAGCAGACCGTTGATGAGGCCGGCATCCGTATTATACATCACACGCCATATGACGGCGGCGACCACCATGGAGGTGATCACTGGAATGAAGAAGGCGCTTCGAAATAAAGCCAGGCCTTTTATTTTCTCCCGAATCAGCAGGGCCAGCCCGAGTGCGACGGCGGTTTGTACGGGTACGACGACCATCGTGAAATAGGCGGAATTCATCAGGGATTGCCAGAAGAGCGGATCAAGAAATAGTTGCCTGTAGTTTTCCATACCGACAAACGTCATCGGCATGTCCGGCCGGAATAAAAAAGGGTGGTGAAAGCTCAGATACAGCGCGGTGAACATCGGGATAATAACGAAAACCGCCAGGCCGCATACGGCCGGAGCGATCAGTACATAGCCCCAGACAGATTCCTGTGTCAGGCTGCCCCGTGGTCGGTTCCTCAGCCGCCGCCGTAAGGCCAGTACGCCGCCGCCGATGACAAGAACTGTTAAGATAGCTAACGTCGTCAACAGGGTGTCCGATACAGGCTGTCCTTCGGTAACAAGTTGTTCATAGGCGATGGCCTCATCAATACGGATCGCCGCTTTTTTGAGCACTTCTTCAGGGGGTTCCCCATAGGCCGCACTCTGAAAGGCTTGAGCCACTGCATCTGTAACTACGGGGTACACCGGTGTTACCGGCCTGGGTCTGGCGGCATATCGGACCTGGTCGGCGAATATTTTAATCGGATATTCAGCCAGTTCGGGCAGCGCGTCATACGTGGAATGCCTGGCCGGTAAATTTTGTGTCTCCCGGGCCCATCGCCTGGCCCCTTCCACGCCCGTCATCCAATCTACAAACAGCCAGGCCTCGTCAGGATGTTTCGACTGTGAAGTAATGGCCATGTGCCAGCTGCCGCAGGGCGTCACCTGGTGCAGGTCCCGTGGCAAAGGCATGACATCATAATTGAGATCCGGATACATTTCGTTATAAAACCGGAGGCTCCAGGGGCCAGAGATCAAGGTAGCATATTTTCCGGTTTGAAAGCCTTCCGTGATTTCCTCGACGGACGCAATACCATGCTGAAGGAATAACGACTGGAATACCGTTAACCCCCGCACCGAAGCCGGGCTGTCGAGATAATCCGCAGCACGCATCCCATCCGGGGCCATGATCCGCCCTCCCGTCTGCCAGATCCAGGGCATCTGTATATACGCGGCAAATTCATCTATACCGAGATGGATCAGGGATCCGTGGCGCGTTTCGGTGCCTCGCTGATTGATCCGTACCACCGTCTGGACGTGGGAAGTGAATTCCTCCCAGGTCCAGGCTTCCGAAATTTCTTTGGGCGGTATGATGCCGGCACGTTCAAACTGATCGACATTGTAATAGACCGCGATACTGGAATTGTTCAGCGGTCCCGTCCATACGTGGTCATTCCAGGTAATTTCCTCTATGGTCGCTGGAATAAAGTCCGCCAGGTTTTCCGGCGTATAATACCGGTCCAGAGGGATGAGTGCGCCCTGATGAGCGTAGAAGGCGATGAGCGGTCCGTCTATCGCCATGATGTCCGGCGCCACCCCGCCGGCCAGGGCGGTTTTAATTTTCTCTTCGTAACTGGACGTCGGCACCATATCGATCCGAATATGAGGGTGTCGTGCCTCGAATGCTGCGACCATTCTGATCGTGACATCGCGCTCGACGTCATAGGCTGGACGCCAGTAGGTAATCGTAATACGATCCTGCGCTCTGGCATGGGGAACCGGGAGACCCGTGATAGCGGCTAAAAAAAGGAGGCCAAGTATACAGTTGGAATAACGCATTTGTATATATTGTGAGTTTTAATGATTTACGAAAATCAGGCTTGAATCTATAAACAGTATAGTCTCTATCAGACCATGAATCAATCAACAATATTATGATTGACATCTGGCGGTGTAGGACCCTATGTTGGTGCGACTGATTATTCATATTCGAACGGAGTCACATAGACATGGAAAACGATGCAGAATCTATAGAACTCCAGGAGTGGCTTGAGTCCCTGGATTATGTCATTGCCCAGAATGATCCGGACCGGACACTTCGAATCCTTGCGGCCCTTGAGTCCCGTGCGGCCAAATCCGGCGTCCGCATACCCTTTACGGCGAATACCCCCTATGTAAATACGATCCCTGCCGATGAGCAGGGCCCTTATCCCGCCGATCGGGATATAGAACGCCGGATAAAAGATATCATGCGCTGGAATGCCTTGGCCATGGTGGTGCGTGCCAACCGGGCAGATGGGTCCATCGGCGGTCATATATCCACCTACGCCTCTTCCGCTACTCTATATGAGGTCGGTTTTAACCATTTTTTTAGAGCCAGGAATGAGAGCCATGAAGGGGACTTACTGTTTGTCCAGGGGCATGCGGCTCCAGGGGTGTACGCCCGGGCTTTCCTGGAAGGCCGGCTTACCGAAGAGCAGTTGAAGAACTTCCGTCACGAGGTAGCCCGGCCCGGTGTATCTTCCTACCCCCATCCCTGGTTGATGCCTGACTTCTGGGAATTCCCGACGGTATCGATGGGCCTTAGCAGCATCATGTCGATTTATCAGGCCCGATTCATGAAGTATCTGGAAAGCCGGAGTATCAAAAAACCGAGCGATTCGAAGGTATGGGTGATGATGGGCGATGGGGAAATGGATGAACCGGAGTCGCTGGGGGCGATCACTGTAGCTGCTCAGGAGAACCTGGACAATCTGATTTTTGTCATTAATTGCAACCTGCAGCGTCTGGATGGTCCGGTTCGGGGTAACGGAAAAATCATACAGGAGCTGGAAGCCATATTCCGGGGCGCCGGCTGGAATGTCATTAAAGTGCTCTGGGGCAGTACCTGGGACCCGCTGCTGGAAAAAGACAAAGAGGGGCTGCTGGTTAATCGGATGAATGAAACGGTGGACGGACAGTATCAGAAGTACAGTGTCGAGTCCGGCGCCTACATCCGTGAGCATTTTTTCGGCGTCCATCCGCATCTCAGGAAAATAGTCGATCATCTACCTGATTCGAAACTTCAAAATCTGCGCCGTGGCGGGCATGATCCGCTGAAAGTCTATCATGCCTACAAAGCAGCCGTGGCACACAAAGGGACACCGACGGTTATTCTGATGAAGACCATCAAGGGGTACGGTCTGGGAGATGGCGGTCAAGCCGCCAACAGCGCGCATCAGATGAAAAAACTGGATGACGAGCAGATCCGCACCTTCCGGGACCGGTTTCAGATTCCGATATCGGATGAAGAGATCGGCAGCATACCGTTCTACAGGCCCCCGGAGGACAGCGAAGAAATCAGGTATATCCATGAACGGCGCAAAGCGCTTGGCGGATATGTCCCTTCGAGGCGGACCCTATTTACCCCGTTGATCGTTCCGACCCAGGATAAGTATAAGAAATATTATAAAAATTCCGATCGTGAGGTATCGACCACGATGGCGTTTGTCAATATCCTTTCGGATTTAATGCGTGATAAAGACATGGGCCACCTCGTTGTGCCCATCGTGCCGGATGAGGCGAGAACCTTTGGTATGGACTCGCTGTTCCGGCAGTCGGGCATCTATTCGCCAGTGGGTCAGCTCTACGAACCGGTCGACCGGAAAACGCTGTTATATTACCGGGAGTCGAAAGACGGTCAGCTTCTGGAAGAAGGCATCTCCGAAGCCGGCGCCATGTCCTCGTTCATCGCGGCGGGGACGGCTTATGCTAATTACGATATCAACACCATTCCCTTCTTTATTTACTACTCTATGTTCGGCCTGCAACGCGTCGGGGACTTAGTCTGGGCGGCCGGCGATATGCGCTGTAGAGGTTTTCTCATCGGCGCCACATCAGGACGCACCACGCTGGCAGGAGAAGGACTTCAGCATCAGGACGGCAACAGCCACCTGCTGGCCTACCCGGTGCCCAACCTGCTGGCCTATGATCCGGCCTATGCTTATGAGCTGGCGGTAATTATCGAAGAGGGTATCCGGCGCATGTATCAGGAACAGGACAGCGTGTTTTATTATTTAACCGTGCATAATGAAAACTATGCGATGCCTGCGATGCCCGGTAATATAAAAGTGACCAGGGAAGGTATTCTAAAAGGGATGTACCTGTTCCGGAAGTCCGATAAACGGCGTACCAAATTGCATGCGCAGTTGTTCGGAAGTGGCGCCATTTTAAATGAAGCGCTTAAGGCCGCCGATATGCTTGAAAAAGACTACAATGTAGCCGTCAATGTCTGGAGTATTACCAGCTACAAAGCCCTGCAGAATGACGCGGCGGAGGTAGAAAGATGGAATATGCTGCATTCAGGTGAAACGCCGCGGACATCTTACATCACCTCGTGCGTTGCACATCTGCCGGGGGTGTTTGTCGCCGCCTCCGATTACGTCAAGGCGCTGCCGGATTCCATCTCATCCTGGTTTCCAAGACCGCTGATCTCGTTGGGCACCGACGGCTTCGGCCGAAGCGACAGCCGGGAGGCGTTGCGGGATTTTTTCGAGGTAGACGCGCGATATATCACTCTGGCCGCACTATACAGCCTGGCACGCGAGGGTGATATCCCGCATGAAGAAGTAAAACAGGCCATGAAAGATTTACAGATCGATAGTGATAAACCGAATCCGATTATGGCAGGATAGGTGAAGAAAAAGCGAGAAGAGGAAAGGATGTATTCCTCTTTTTCTTCTCCTCTTCCTCATGGAGATGATATATGGCAAATCCTTTCAACTTGCCTCCTTTAGGTGAAAACGTGGATGCCGGGACTGTGGTCGGTATTCTGGTCGCTGTAGGAGACCCCATTGAGGTAGACCAGCCGGTGCTGGAGATTGAGACAGACAAGGCCAATCTTGAGGTGCCGTCGTCTGTCAGTGGTGTGGTGACGGAGATTCTTGTGAAAAACGGAAGTCAGGCCGAGGTAGGACAACCGGTCTTGATGGTGGACGTGGACGTGGACGGCGAAGTTCAAAAGGTAGTGGAAGAGGTGGTTTCATCAGAGGAAACGACCGTATTTGGCGTTTCGAAGCCGGAACCGGAATCGTCCCCTGAATCACAGCTTTCTGCGGAAGCACCGGCGCCTTCGCTGCCGGCCGCTGCACCTGCTCTCGCAGTGACCTCCGTATCTTCAGATACATCGGTACCTGCCGCACCGTCCGTACGGAGATTTTCACGAGAAATTGGGATAGACATCCATCAGGTCCCGGGCTCAGGGCCAGGCGGCCGTATCTCTATTGACGATGTAAAGGCTTATGCCAAACAACGAAACTTCAGTCGTCCCACAGCCGCTGTTGGCGGCGCTATGCCTGCGGTTTCACTGCCGGACTTTGCCAAATGGGGTGAGGTGACGCCTGAGGCGATGAGCAATCTGCGCCGGGCAGCCGCAGAGCATCTGGGCGCCGCCTGGGTTAATATTCCCCATGTCACGTATGCAGACAAAGCCGATATTACGGCGTTAGAAGCGCTGCGAAAAAAATTCGGTCCCAAAGCGGAGGCCGCAGGCGGAAAATTAACGATGACCGCCATTGCACTGAAATATGTGGCGGCGGCACTGAAAAAGTTTCCCATGTTCAATGCCAGCATTGATATGGCGAAGCAGGAAATTATATACAAGAGCTACTACCACATCGGCGTGGCCGTCGACACCGACCGGGGACTGGTGGTACCGGTCATTCGGGATGTGGATCAGAAGAATATCATTGAGCTGGTGATAGAACTTTCTGAAGTGGCTGTAAAAGCACGGGATAAAAAACTGTCATTGGAAGACATGCAGGGCGGTTCTTTTACCATCTCCAATCTGGGCGGTTTTGGCGGCACATTCTTCACCCCGATCGTTAACGCGCCCGATGTAGCCATCCTGGGCATTGCCCGAGGACGCATCGAGCCGGTGTATATCGATGGTGAATTTCAGCCAAGGCTCATGCTCCCGCTCATGATTTCCTACGACCATCGCGTCATTGACGGTGCCGACGGGGCGCGGTTCATGCAATGGTTGGTCCAGGAGTTCGAGCAACCTTTCCTTCTTAGCCTGGAAGGGTAGAAATTGTCGATTTGTTGATTTGTTGATTGAAAAAACTAAAATCAGACAATCAACAAATGCATCCGGAGGATACCATGAATACCCCTACGCATGTCGCAGTGATCGGTGGTGGGCCGGGTGGATACGCGGCAGCGTTTATGGCATCGGATTTAGGTCTGCAGGTGTCCCTGGTGGACCCGGAGATCAATCCGGGCGGGGTGTGTTTGTATCGTGGCTGCATTCCGTCCAAGGCGTTGCTGCATGTCGCGAAGGTCATCAATGAAACAAAGGAAGCGGCAAGCTGGGGCATCGAGTTCGGGAAGCCCCAAATCCATCTCGATAAGATCCGTGCCTGGAAAGAGAGCATCATTCTTCAGTTGACGCAGGGTCTGGGTGATCTCAGTAAGCGGCGGAACGTCAATTTGATCCAGGGACGTGCTCGGTTTGCTGATGCGCATACCATCCATATCGATAAAGCGGCCGGGGCGTCAGAAGACCTGACTTTTGACTATGCCATTCTGGCTACAGGATCGCGGCCCTTTATCATCCCATCTCTTGCGCTGGACAGTCCTCGGTTTATGGACTCCACGTCAGCACTTGAACTGGAAGATATTCCGAAATCACTCCTGGTTATCGGGGGAGGTTACATCGGCTTGGAATTGGGCAGTGTGTATGCGGCGTTAGGCTCGAAAGTCACGGTGGTTGAGATGACCCCGAGTTTATTGCCTGGCGCTGACAGCAACCTCGTTAATATCCCCAGTAAGCGGTTACGACACCAGATGCACGCCATCCTGTTGAATACGAGGGTCGCTGAGTTGAAAGAGCAGGAAAATGGTATTCGTGCCCGATTTGAAGGGAAAAACCTCGAGAAAACAGATCAGATTTTCGATAAGGTTCTGATGGCCGCAGGCCGCAAGCCGGTTACCGATGGGCTGGGGCTTGAAAACACGCAGATACAGGTGGATGAAAAGGGATTCGTAAAAGTGGACCTTCAGCGCCGCACCAATGAGCCGACTATTTTTGCTGTCGGTGATATCGCGGGCGAACCGATGCTGGCCCACAAAGCTTCGCACGAGGGGATCGTGGCCGCCGAGGTGATTGCCGGCCATAAAGCCGCCTTTGAACCTGCCGCAATTCCTGCCATCGTGTTCACCGATCCGGAAATCGCCTGGTGCGGCCTGACAGAGAATCAGGCCAAAGAGCAAGGCCGAGAAATCAAGGTGGCTCGTTTCCCCTGGGCGGCGTCGGGCCGCGCGATGACGTTAGGCCGTTCGGAAGGGCTGACCAAGCTGATTATCGATCCGGATACCGAGCGTGTTCTGGGGGTTGGCATAGTCGGCGTGGGCGCTGGTGAACTCATCGCCGAAGGTGCCCTGGCTGTAGAAATGTCCGCCCTGGCCTCAGATGTCAAACTGACGATCCATGCCCATCCGACGCTCTCGGAAACGATGATGGAAGCCGCCGAAGCGTTTTATGGAACGAGTACGCATATCTACAATCCGAGGAAAATTTGATCTAATCCGTACTTGCTGTTTCCTGGTCAGGATTTAAAAATGCCGACGGACTCAATCCTGTTTGTGATGGCGCCGGCATGATGGCAACTCCGGATTAAACTGCTTCCAGGCCGGTCTATATGTACCGAGACAAATCCATAGCTGTCGTCGTCCCCGCATACAATGAGGAAAAACTGATCGGTCGCGTCCTTGAAACGATGCCCGATTATGTAGATTATATCATTGTAGTCGATGATTGCAGTCAGGATCGAACCATTGATATGGTGGAGAAATATCAGCGTCAGACTGATAGACCGATAGATCTGATTAGACACGAAGTTAATCAAGGAGTCGGTGGTGCCATCACAACAGGATATAAGCTGGCCATTGAGCGCCGTACCGATATCACAGCCGTGATGGCGGGTGATGCCCAGATGGATCCAGATGACCTGAGTGGACTGCTCGACCCGGTTGTCGATGATGAAA
>PVBE010421038.1_pt1 | contig 13278 bp, 10 predicted proteins | sample 1631181 | NCBI WGS metagenome assembly PVBE01 (sample SAMN08397723, study PRJNA350692) | Marine metagenome, whole genome shotgun sequencing project. | isolation source: water | place: Pacific Ocean | collected 2012-04
CACCATCCAGAGGCTCGAGAACTACCGTCTCGACGCATTCATGGCCGCCCGTGCCGCTCGAGACAAGTTCAACCAGGACACAGCGAGCCTCCCCTTCCCATCTCCACCGCTCTCCCCCGCCGGTGCCCTGGTGCCCCTCCTCTCGCCAGAGGACCTGATCAACGAGGGCCGCAACATGCACCACTGCCTGGACGAAGAGAGGTGGTCCAATCAGGCCCGCAGACACCTCGGGTACGGCTACTCGGTGCGGCTCGGAAATGCCCGGGCCAGTGTCTGGCTCCGGCGCGACAAGGGCCGGCCCTGCGGATTTGCCGCAAGCCAGATCCGCGGCCAGGCCAACAGCCCCCCGGACGAAGATCTCACCCAGAAGGTCGAGCAGTGGCTCTCTTGTCACGATGCCTGGGCCCGATACCGCGATGGACACGGGCCCAGACCCCCAGGAGAGGAGCTCAAGGGACCAGAAGGTGTGGGCTGGGATGAGTCCCTCAGAGCCCTCATGGATGCAGGGCTCGGTCAGCTCTACGAGGACGAAATCCCGTTCTGATGAACCCAGCCCCAGCGAGCAGACAAGGTAGGACCACCAGCCCCGCAAGCTGCGCTCCGAGCCTGAGACTCAGTGCCGATGCTTCTTGCCCGACCCGTGGCTGTGCTCGTGTCCATGGCGATGGGGCTTGTGCTTCTTGGTCGCCTTCTTGGCCGGCTTCTTGGTGGCCGCCTTCTTGGCCGGCTTCTTGGTGGCTGCCTTCTGGACAGGCGGGCTCGCCACCGGTGCGTGGTGGTCCGCACCCTCCGTGCCGTGGTCATGCCCATGATCCTCGTGGACCGCCTCCTCCTCTGCATGCTTGTGGTGGTCGTCGCCGCCGAGGTAGCCGCTGATCTGGAACATGAACAGACCCACTCCAGCAAGGACCAGCCCAATATTTGCCCCAGCACCAAAGCGTTCAAAGGTCTTGGATGAGCGCCAGGCAGCAAAGAAGCCAAGCATCACAGTCAATGCCGCCACCTGGCCAAGCTCCACACCCACATTGAAGGCGAGGATGCGAGCGATGAGTCCCTCATCGCCCAGCGGTAGCTCCTGCAGCCGGGTCGAGAGCCCGAAGCCATGCACCAGCCCAAAGATGAAGACCATGGCCAATAGATTCGGCGTGCGGATGCCAAACGTCTTCTTGAAACCATCCAGGTTCTCGAAGCCCTTGTAGATCACGCTCAGCGCTATGACAGCGTCGATCAAGTACGCGTTCGCAGTAATGCCAGCCAGGGTCGCACCCAGCAGCGTGATGCAGTGCCCCAGCGTGAACGCGGTGATGAAGCGAACCACATCGCGAAAGCCCGTGAGGAAGAAAACCACCCCGAACAAGAAGAGCAGGTGGTCATACCCAGTCACCATGTGCTCAGCGCCCAGCCAGATGTACTCGAGCACACCCCCAGCCGTCATCGTCTCCCGAGAAGACTCCGAGATGCCATGGGCCTCCGCCCGTGAGATGGCACAGATCAGAGCCGCGCAGCCCAGGCCGATGGCGGCCCCAGGTGCCCAGCGGCGGGAAGAGACGACTACCGAAGATGGTGCGCTGGACATGGTCTGATCTCCCCTTGGGTGACTAATGCGCAGCCACCAGGCCTTGTGCCCTCAATAACTGCTTCCGAGCTGCCGCCGGAGAGGCGCTACGGGGCCCTTCCACTTGCTGAACCCTCAGCAAAACGCCTTCTGGTTAGTGGTTGGAGCCCCCACATCTTCCAGCTTGCCCCTACCTTGATGGAGAGCCACCCCATGAACCCCAAGAACATCCTCACACTCATCGGTGCTGTTCTCGGACTGCAGAGCATCGGCATCTTCATCGGTGCCGAGGCCATCACTACCCAGGCCTTTGCTTCGATGTCTCCGGATGCCACCGGCATCCAGATCGGAACCATCTTGCACCAGGTCCTCGCCGTCATGAACCTGATGGTCGCCGTCATCGTGCTCTCCGCCCGCAGCCTGGACTCCGCCGCCGCATCAAAGGTCCTGATGGGCACCTCCATTGGCATCTCGATCGTGCTCGCCCACGGGATCTACAACCTGATCGCCACGCCGACCAAGCCGCCGATTCCCGTCCTCGCCATCATGACTCTCCTGGTGCTCCTCGGCTTCATCACCGCGCGAAAGGGCTGACACACCCCACCCTCCCGTGAATACATCAGCCGCCCTCGCATGCCCGCTGTGCATGCTCCTCTCACCTGGTGGCAGTGAATTCGAAGCGCCTGGCCACCCAGGCAAGACCTCCCATGATGGTGATGGCCGCGAGGTCGATGGTGATACCGGCGGCGGCGGTGATGACCCGCCCGAAGATGCTGCCGATCTCGTCACCGTAGATACCCACACCTTCCGGGCAGCATGGGATGCCGCTGAGATTCGCATCTGCCTAAACAGCGATCACCTCAAGACCTTCGGCTACGAAGGCCGTGTCTCACCGCAGCAGCACGTCTTCATCGGCACAGACAATGTCTACACAGCACAGGTCGGACCCATCTACTCCAACCTGTGCGTGACCCAGTCCCTCTGAGGCACACTCCCCGCTCCTCAGCCTCTCGCCGCTCAACGCTCCCGCGATAGACTCCCCGCACCATGGCTGGGAAGAACTCGCTCGCGTCCATCGCCCGACCTGACGCCACCCCACAGGAGGTGGCCGAGGTCCTCGTTCAGCTTGACGCACAAGGTGGCCTGCCCGGCCCAGCACAGCTCCGTCGCGCCGGAATCACCCAGGTCGCCCAGGGTGCCACCCCGACCCTGCTCCTGGTCCCCACAACGCGAGAGGTGTGGCTTGGCGGTACGTGCATCGCATCGCTCAAGCGGTCCAAGCTCCTCTACCGGCTGTTCGAGACCATCGCCGTGCACGGCCGCGCCATGGACCGAAGCGAGCTGTATGAGCACGTCTGGGAGCTCCCCTTTAGAGAGCCCCACTCCGACAACAGCCTCTACGTCGCACTCAACCGCCTGCGCAAGCAGCTCGATGGACTGGAGATCGAGGTCCTCCTCGAGAGCCGGTACGCACTCGCTACCCCCCACGCCGTGGTCAGCTGGACCGCCGTGTCCGGAGATGTGCAGGCCGCCGTCCGACACAACCTCCCCGCCATCCACGACCCGCTCCTTGGCCGCGCCGATGACCTCCAGGCCATCACAGATGCATTCGATGGCGGCGCCCGCCTCGTCACCCTCCGCGGCCCCGGCGGCGTGGGCAAGACCCGCCTGGCCACCGAGTATGGGATCAACCAGGCCGAGGGAGACCCGACCACCACCCGCGCAGTGTGGTTCTGCGATCTCACCAACACCCGGACAATGGAGGAGCTGCTCAGCCAGGTGGCCCGCGACACCGGAGCCGGCAGCACCAGCTGGCAAGACGAGGCCGATGCCATCGACCAGCTCGGCGCCGGCATGGAAGCTGGCGCCCCCATGCTCCTCATCCTGGACAACCTCGAGCAGATTGTCGAGCTCACCCCAGATACCGTGGGCGCCTGGCTCGAGCGCGTCCCTGGACTGCGGGTCCTCGCCACCTCCCGCGAGCGGCTCCGGCTGCCCGGCGAGCAGGTGATCGTGATCGGACCGCTCCGCCTCCCACAGACCAGCGGCCTGCAGGGCGTGACCGACAGCCCAGCCGTTGCACTCTTCGTCGAGCGCGCCCAGGCCATCGACACCGGCTTTGCCCTCAGTGATGACAACGCCGCCGATATCCAGGCCATCGTCGGCGTCCTCGACGGCCTCCCCCTGGCCATCGAGCTTGCCGCCGCCCGGGCCTCGCTCATCGCACCCAAGCACCTCGCCGAGCGCCTGGCTGCCGCCGTGGACGATCCCCTCAAGCCCTCTCCCTCCTACGATGGCCTCCTGGTTGCCGACCGGCGTGGCATCCCCGACAAGACCGCCGCTTTACGGGGCTCCATCGAGTGGTCCTGGGCCCTGCTCGAGCCCTGGGAGCGAGAGGCCATGTGCCAGCTCTCTGTGTTCCGTGGCGGCTTCTACCTGGAGTCAGCCGAGGCCATTCTCGATCTCTCCGATGCACCCGATGCCCCCCGACCCATGGCCGTCATAGGCGCGCTCATCGATCAGTCCTTGCTGCACTCGCGCATGGTCAGCGGTCGCCTGCGCTTCGACATGCTCACCAGCATCCGGGAGTACGCCGCAGAGCAGCTCGAAGCGGACAGCCCCAGCCCCGCCCACATGCGCCACGCAGCACACTTCGCCACCATGGGGACTGCGGCCTATTCCGAGGAGATCCGGCGAGGGAACGCAGAGGACTGCCAGCAGTTCGCGGTGGAGATCGACAACCTCCGCGCAGGTATCGATGCCGCCCTGGCCGCAGGGGACCCCCTCGCCGCCGACTGCACCAATGCTGTGCTCACCATCATGGGCCTCTTCGGTCCCCTCAACCCAGCCCTCGTGCCCGTCGATGAGGTGCTCCAGATCCCCGGCGTCGGGCTGGCCAAGCAGTCGCGAATCCACCTCTCGCTGGGTGTGCTCATGACCTTCCGGAAGTTCTCTGAGGAGGCCGTCTCGTTGGTCGATACCGCCTGCAGGCTGGCCCGGGAGTCGGGGGATCTCTCCGAGACTGCCTGGGCCATCGGCACCATGGGCGTGCTCCGGAAGTACCAGGGCCGGCTCGACGAGGCCATGGAGATGTACGAAGAGGCCCTGGCTCTCCACGACCAGGCGGGCAGCCGGCGCGGCCGCGGCCGGAACATCGCCAATATGGCGACGGTGTACAAGCTCAAGGGAGACCTCCCCAAGGCCCGGCAGCTCTACAACGATGCGCTCGCCGAGCACCGGGCCTGCGGTGATGTCCGTGATCAGGCCGCCAGCCTCGCCATGCTCAGCCAGCTCGATCTGAACGCCGCTCGATTCGCCCAGGCCCGCACCGGCCTGGACAAAGCACTGCAGCTGTACCGGCGGGTCGAAGACCAGCTCCGGCAGGCCTACTGCCTGGTCACCCTGGGCGAGCTTGCCCGGGCCGAGGAGGACCTCGATGGTGCCCAGGTCCAGCTCGAGGGTGCCATCCAGATCTTCCGGGAGCTGGGTGCGCACATGAACCTGTCGCTCACGATGGCGGACCTGGGCGAGGTGACCATGGCCCAGGGCGACCTCGTCCAGGCCGACAAGCTCACCCAGGAAGCCCTGGCCATCGCCCAGGGCCACCACGGATCGGTGGCGATCCTGGCGACCGGCTACCTCAAGGGCAGGCTGGGCTTGGTCCGCCTGCGCCAGGATGAGCGCGAAGAAGCCCGGGCTCTGTTCACCCAGGCAGTCAATGAGATCGGAGAGACCCACATGGCCAGGCTCGGGATGGTCCTGTGTCACACCGCGGAGCTCGAGGCACTCGAGGGTGGCGCCGAGGCCGCCCAGGCCGCCCTGGACCGTGCACAGGAGATCGCCGATGCACAGGCCCTGGGCCCCGGCTCAGCCCTGCGACGAGAGCTCAGGCGCCTGAGCACTGACTGAGTCAGGCCGCCAGGGTCACTCCACCCGCGCGGTACCCGTCCAGACCGCCACGCCGCCCAGCCCGTCGTTGAGCACCACCCAAAGCTGCACCTCGCCGTCCTCCTCGGGCGCCACGCCGTCCAGCGTGACCTCACCGGCCTCCACCAGGGTGTCCGTCATGGTGAAGCCGCCGCCTGTTGCGTAGTTGAAGACACGTGCCTCCTCGCTCAGCGTGCCCGCCACCTCGAAGACCAGGCTGAACTCCTCCTCGGGCTTCCACACCAACTCCTCCTCGGAGACCGGTGTGAGTGTGGGGTTTTGGTGTCGATCCTCCGGCGCATTCACCGAGACGTTGAGCAGCCGGTAGGCCAGACTCGTCCCCTGAATCGAAAGATCCTCCATCCACGCGCCCGGGTCCTCGAGCTGACACGCCAGATCCTCCCCCCACGGTGCCAACCCACGATTGGCCGCTGCGGGGTGGTTGTCCACCAAGGGACAGTCTGTGCCCGCCGTGCACGCAAGCGCCCACATCGCCGTGGCCTCCAGTCGCTCGCCTCCCATTCCTGCCAGCGGGCCCGCCAGGGCAGGGGACGGCGCCAGTGGGACCGTCAGACGACCAGACTCGGGGATACCCGTGGCCACCGACTGTGCACCACCCTCCTCCTCCATGCACCCATCACCCAGGTTCGTGCAGGTCCAGGCAAACACCGCAGCACCATTTCCGCTGGGGTCCGCTACGTAAATCTCCAGTTCAGTCGGCTCGCCAGGCGCAACCTCCGGCGGCTCCGCCACCATCGCTACCACCCGCAGTTCGTCGATCAGCGTCTCCAGGTTCGCTCCGGTACACCCTATCGCCACAAGCAGGCCCCACACACCGAGCATCACCACTCCCCCCTCAGACCAAAAGCAGGGAGCGGAGGATTGCTCAGCAGCGGCTCCTCCTCCGTGTAGTCATAGCTGTAGTTCATCAACTCCACGTTCTTCGAGTAGGTGGCATTTTGGATGTCGAGGTAGGTCGTCAGCGTCCACTTCTTGAAGACGTAGTCCTTGTCCACCCGCACATCGAGCGAGAAGAAGGCCGGCAGCCGCCCGCTGTCGCGCTCCCCGTATATGGGCACGAACTCGCGCCGCTCAAGGTTGTAGGCCCGGTTGACCACCGGCGTGTACGGATTGCCCGACCCATACCGGATCCTGGCACCCACGCGCCATCGCCGCGGTAGCTCCTGAGTAGCCAGTGCATTGATCACCAGTGGCTGGTCATATTCGAAGAGCTGGACATCCTCACCCGGCCGGTCCACCCGCTCAGACCGGGACAGCGTGGCTGAGACAAATGCCAGCGTGTGCTCCAGATCGAGCCGAATCAGCCCCTCCAGGCCATAGACCTGCCCGGTTCCATCGTTGGCATAAGCACCGGTGTCGAAGGGTCCGGCCGGCGGCGGGCCACTGTAGAAGCGGAAGCGGTCCTCTCGTCCTGAGACCAGGTCGGAAAGCTCGTAGTGGAAGCCCGTCAGATCAAGCCGCAGCCCGTCGACGATCTGCTGCTCGATCCCCAGGCTGGACTGCAGCGCCCACGACGGCTGGAGATCGGGGTTTCCATCTGACCCAGGCAGAAGCTCACGAAGCACGGGAAACTGGGTATGCCGACCCGTCCCTGCCTTGAGCGCCGTGTTCTGGCTCACCACCCAGCGAAGCCTCAGCCTTGGGTCCATCGACCACATGAACACATCCGCATCCGAGAGGTATGCATCCGCCCGCACCCCAGGACCCAGCGTGAGGGATCCCAGCCGTACCGAGACCTCGCTGTAGACACCCGGCATGAAGATGAACGCATCCCCTGCCTCTCGAGGAGCAAATCGGCTGCCACCCACCGTCTTCTCTGGTGGCCGGGCGATGTCGTAGAGGTACGCCTCATTGCTCACCATTGGGTCCATGCCCACGGTGAACCCCAGGTCTCGGGTCTCGCTCAGCTCCTGGCGAGCCTCCACCCGCAGACTGAGTTGTTGGCTTCGCTCATACGCCTCGCTCTCGCCCTCGTATTCAAAGAATTGGTTTTCTGGTCCGGCCAGGATCGAGGCCTCAAGCTTCCAGTCCTTGGAGAGATCCCTTAGGTGCTGAAGCCGAACCTTCTGGAAGGTGGTGGCAAAACCCACCTGAACCTCCTCTTCGTCTTCATCGCCCCCACCCAGAAAGCGGAAGCGATCGTCGGAGAGCAAGAACATCCCGTCAGTCCACGCTCCCGACTCGGCCTTGTTCGACCAGCGCGCCTGGAAGTCGTAGTACCGGGGTGCCTGGATCTTGACCTCACCTTTGTTGAGGATTGGGTTGAGAATTGCATCCGCGTAGCTCCGACGTCCCGAGACCGTCAGCGAGTTCCGCTTGCCGATGGCTGTGTCGACGAAGGCCGTCGCCTGGTAGACGTCCACGGCCACATGGCCATTGTTCCGCTTGGGAATCTTCGTCCGGGTGCGCAGATCCACCAGCCCGCCCAGCGCTCGCCCGTACCGTACCGAGTAGTTCCCCGGAAAGTAGCCCACCTCCTCGAGGAGGTCGGAGCTCACCACAGTGGAGAGTCCTGAGAAGTGGAAGACGATGGGAATCCTCGCGCCGTCCAGAAAGTACAGGGAGTCCTCGGGTGCGGTGCCCCGAATGCGGAGCTGGCCTGTGCCCAGAGGCGCTCGGGCCACGCCCGGCAGGTTCTGTACCACCCGCACCACGTCGCCATTGGTGCCAGGTAGGTAGCGAATCTCCTGGCTGCTCAGCTTCCGCTCCGAGATGTCCGCACCCGATCGGATGGCCGTCACCTCGATCACCTCATTGGCTTCGCTGCCCTGCCGAACCTCATCCCGGAGCATGTAGACCTCGGCGGACTGCACCTTGCCGTCCACGACCTGGACTCTCAGTGCCTCATCGTTTCGGGCCGGTGCCTGAAACACCAGCTTCCACTCGCCAGCGGTCAGGCCAGCAAGCTGGAAGCGCCCACCCTTGCCGGTCTTGCCGTAGACCACCCTCCCGTCCGGGCCCACGGCTTTGATCTCAGCACCCACGACCGGTGTGCGCACCCCTGCTTCTCGCACTCGGCCCTCCACACTCACAGGGGCTGCCTGTTCTGCGCTGAACCGGTAGGCATACTCAATGCGCGCTGCGGCCGGTGCCCCTTGTGCATCCAGGGCAGGGGAGAAGCCAAAGCCCCGCACCGCTAACACTGCCGCTTCATCAAACGCCGCCCCGCCCGACGCCTTGATCGTCACGGCAATCACCTCGCCAGTCTCTGAGATGTCCACCAGCAGCAGGACCACCGCCTCCTTGCCTGCCGCGAGTGCCTCGGGTGGGTAGGTCGCATGCGTCTGGGAGATGATCTTTGGTAGCTGGGCCTTGGAGACTGGCGCCGGAGGCGGCTTGGGTGTCACGGGTTCCTGGGCGCGTGCAGGGCCTATCAGCACTACGCCGAGCGCCAGACCAATGACCATGCCTCCCCAAGCCCTGGGCCGGATCCGGGAAAAACGGGTTTGCACCGAAAGACACTCCGAATTGGGCTTCAGTGCCCCGAACGGAGGCTGCCCATGGCAGGGGATTCTACAGACAAATGACCGGTTTTGCTGAGGTCCTCGACGGATACAATGGGGCCAGAGGAGCGGAAACAGCCTTGTCCCTTACCATTCGAGTTTCCTGGATTGCTTTTTTGGGCCTGTCCACGCTGGCCATGCCCGCGGGGTGCCTGGCTGACAGGCTCTATGAGGGCCTCAAGCCCACCCCCATCCCCCACCAGTCGCCCCCCGCAGGACTGGCCTCCCTCTCCGCCAAGACCTGCCAGCCCTGCCACGCCGAGATCTATGAGGAGTGGTCCGGGTCACGAATGGGCCAGGCATTCACTGAGCCCATCTTTCAGGCGGACTGGGAGCACCAGGATCGCTTCTACTTCTGCCTGAGCTGCCACGCGCCGCTCGAGGCTCAGCAGCCCTCTCGCATCACAGGGCTCTCCGGGGTCAATCCGCCCAAGGAGATTGGCGAGGCCAACCCGCTCTTCGATCCAGCCCTGCAGCGCGAGGGTGTCACCTGTGTTGCCTGCCACCTCCAAGATGGCGCCCTGGTGGGCCCCCACGAGGTCACAGCCCCACACCCCACCCGGGCAGATCCCGGATTTGCGGGGGCCGGTCGCTGTGAACGCTGCCACCAGATGATTCCGCCGCCCTTCCCGTTCTCTCGGGCCGATCGCCCGCTCTCCGACACCCACGGGGAGTGGGAGGAGTGGAAGACGAAGACCGGAAGGACGGAGACATGCACCGACTGCCACATGCCGGCCATCGAGCGTGCCTCGGCCATGGGCGCCCCGATCCGCAGCGGTCGTAAGCACACCTTCCCCGGCGCCTGGGACGACGCTTTGGTGCGTGGGGGGCTTGAGGTAGGGCCGATCGAGCAGGTGTCGGGCGGTGCTCGGATCACCCTCACCAACCAGACCGGACACCGCTTCCCCACCGGTGAGCCCGCCCGCGCACTGATCCTCACCCTCACGGTCTTTGATGCGGCTGGAGACTCGATCGCTTCCGCAGAGCAGCGCATCGAGCGCAAGGTCAAGCTGCCCATCGGAAAGGAGCTCGGTGACAACACACTCCTGCCCGCTGAGCAGCGGTCCATCCATCTCCCCATCGATGCGCCCACGGCCAGGAATGCAGCCCGGATCAGCGTGAGCGTTGTGTTCGATCGTCTCGCCAATCACTCATTCTCAACTTCACTGAATGTGCCAAATCACACAGTAAAGCTTGTCTCTCGACAAATGCGTTGGACGCAGCCCTGACTCGCCATCGCTTTGATTCCTTGCCGGCGTTAGGAAAATACCCGGATTGTACGCGTTGATGCTGGGAGTATCCGCGCGCACAGGAGGTCACGCTCATGCGCATCCTACTCGTCCAGCCTGCGCCCTTCGAGGATGCCCGTCTTGGCCTGGAGAATACCTTCTGGCTCTCTGAGCCCGTGGGCCTGACCAGCATCGGGACCATGGTGAAGGATGATCACGAGGTCCAGATCCTGGACATGCGGCTCGAGGAGCCCGCCAAGCTGCCAGAAAAGCTCAGGACCTTCCAGCCCGACATCGTGGGCACCACCGCCATGACCACCGATGCGTACCAGGCCAAGGCTGTGATGCTGCTGACTCGCCAGCTGCTGCCGGACTGCCTGACTGTCATGGGCGGACACCACGCGACCTTCATGCCGGAGTTCTACGACGAGGACTACGTGGACGTGGTCGTCCAGGGCGAGGGGGAGCTGACCTTTGAAGACCTCGTGAACATCTGGGAAGGCGCACGGGCCACCGATACCAAGCCCGATACCCGAGTCCTCGCGATGCTGCAGGGCGCTCGTGTCCATCTGCCGGATGGCTCATGGACCGAGGGCAGCAAGCCCAAGTGGCGGGAGATCGATGAATTCCCCGCCCCCGACCGCGGCCTCATCCAGCAGTACAAGGGTCAGTACTTCTTCCTGGCGGCCAAGCCCTTGGCCAGCATCTTCACGTCGAGGGGCTGTAGCTTCGACTGCAACTTCTGTGCGATCTGGGAGTTCTACGACCGCAAGACGCGCTTCCTCTCGGCCAAGAACATCGCCGACCAGATGGAGGCCTGTGAGGAGACCTTTCTCTTCCTGCTCGACGACAACTTCCTGACCAATCACGCCAGGCTCGAGCGGCTGTGCGAGGAGCTCGAGGAGCGCAAGCTCGGCAAGTACTGGATGACCCAGGGTCGGACCGACTTCATCGCCAAGTACCCCGATCTGATCGCCCGACTGGCCAATGTGGGTCTGACCGGTGTGCTCAGTGGATACGAGACCAATGATGAGGATGCTCTCGAGGGGCTCAACAAGCGCAACACGCTGGAGAACAACCACAAGGCTGCTGAGATCCTTCGCAACAACGGCATTCTCTCCACCGGCATCTTTATGGTGCGTCCAGACTTCGAGGAGAAGGACTTCGACGCACTCTATGACTACATCGCAGACCTCGGGGTCACCTTCCCCCTCGTCACCATCCTCACCCCGCTTCCCGGAACCGAGATGTTCCGCAAGTACCGGGACCAGCTGCTCACCGAGGACTTCCGGCTCTACGATCTGCTTCATCCGGTCATCCCCACCAAGCTCTCCCGCGAGGACTTCTACAAGAACTTCACCCGGTACCGGACCATCTACCGGAAGAGCCGGAACGGCTGGCTCATGCCCAAGGTCGCCTGGAAGCGGCGGGGCTTCCTCATGAGGCTCATGCCAGGCATGCCCCGGACCATCATCCAGGGACTCAAGTACCAGAAGATCCAGTTTGATTACCGCAGCTACCTCAGGGATGAGGCGGGGATCATCGAGGATACTCGGCCAGTCACCACCGATGCGGAAGAGGAGGCCACCCATGCCGCTGGCTGAGGAGAGTCCCAAGGGCTTCGATGCACGCAGCTTCCTGGCGGATCTGCGTCATGAGGTGGAGACCCACCCGGCTGTGAACCACACCTTCCTTGCCCGGATTGGCACCAGCCCGTTTACCCGTGAGGACTACCGGGTCTTCGGGCTGCAGCACTACCCGCTGGTCGGCATGTTCACCAACTACATGGAGCGCCTGCTCATCAACGCACCGGACAGCACCTCGAAGTGCTGGCTGGCCAAGGTGCTCGTCGATGAGTACGGCGAGGGCTCCGATGGAGATGACCACGCTGCCGTCTACCGGCGCTTCCTCACAGCCTGCGGGGTGGGTCCTGGAGAGGAGGACCTGGTGGTGCTCCATCCGGCCATTCGGGACTTCATCCACAGCCACCTGGTGCTCTGCAGCCAGGCGCCCTTCCTGGTGGGACTGGGTGCGCTGGGTCCGGGCCATGAGTGGGCCATTCCGCGCATGTTCACTCCCCTCATCCAGGGCCTCCGTCGCGCTGGCTTTGATGAGGAGGAGATCGCCTACTTCACGCTCCACATCGAGCAGGATGAGCACCACGCCCTGTGGCTCGAGGAGGCCCTGGCCAGCATGATCCAGTCCCCTGAGGAGGCTGACCAGGTTCGCCGTGGTGCACTCCTGAGCCTTGAGGCACGCCTTCGCTTCTGGGAAGGCGTGCAGGAACAGGTCGTGCGCTGGCGACAGCCCGGCCTCGGCCTGGCCATCTCCGAGCGAACCCGACAGTGGATGGCGGGCACCTCTGGATGGCTGGGAGGCTGGTCTTTGGGCCTGGCGGTCTCTACGGCGGTCTACCGCCCGCAGATACATGCCCTGGCACAGCGCATTCCCATCCGCTGACCAGCACCGCCGCCGTGTTCATCCTCGACCTCTTCGTGGCCTTCCTGGTGGGGGGCATCATTGGACACCGGGCCGGAGGTGCCCGCCGTACTCTGGCTGTGATCTTCGCGCTCATCGGTGTGGGGCTCCCCGCCCTGCTGATGATGCTGTGGTGGCCCGACTGGTACCTGCACTACCACCTCAACCCCGGGTCCTGGATCCTGGCCGTCTGGGGTGTGCTTGTGGGGTGCTTTGTCATCCTGGCCCTCCTCGGGCATGCCGTGGTGCCGGGTCGTCCTGTGCTGCTGCCGGTAGTCGGAGTCGCAGTATCCACGTACTTTCTCTCCACCCTGGGCCGAACACTGAAGGTGGGCACACATGCACAGTGGGTCAGCGGTACCATCGGCCCGATGGACAGCGCCTTCGTGGAGACAGCGCTTACTGCCAGCGGATTCACCCTGGTGCTCGCCGTTGCCGCCTGGATCCGCAGTGGGGTCCATCAGGACTAGCTACAGTCGGCTCGACCGCCGCTTGGCTTTGTCATTTTCCCACTGAGGCGCCTGGATGTTTTCCTCTGCTGAGCCGCCACCGGCAAGGACCCGGA
>PVBE011453809.1_pt1 | contig 13278 bp, 11 predicted proteins | sample 1631181 | NCBI WGS metagenome assembly PVBE01 (sample SAMN08397723, study PRJNA350692) | Marine metagenome, whole genome shotgun sequencing project. | isolation source: water | place: Pacific Ocean | collected 2012-04
GAGATCAGGCACTTGGAAAAGGATGACATGAAAACCCTGCGGGAGCGGTTTTAGCTGTCCGCAGAAGGAATAACGTCGGCACAGCTTCTCGAAACATTGAAGAAGCAACCGCAAAAGAACTTCGAGACATTCTACGCCTTCGCCGACGAGTTGAGCCGGAAGGTGAACGACCTGGAAGTGAAATGACGATCCTTCTCGCCATTCTTTGCTGCCTGCCGCAGGAATTCCCGGAACCGCGGGGATACATCAACGACCATGTGGGCGTCATGCAGGCCGCGGACGTACAGAAGTTGAACTCCGTGATCAAGGAGTTGAAGCAGAAGACGGGGGCCGAACTGGCCGTGCTGATTCTCCCCACCGTGAAGCCGATGGGAATTGATTCCTACGCCAACACGTTGATGGGAAAATGGTCGGTTGGGAGCGCGAAGGATAACAACGGCGTCATCCTCGTGATCGCGATCCAGGACAAGAGATGGGCGGTCCGGACCGGCTACGGCGTGGAGGGGGAACTCCCGGACAGCAAGGTGGGAAGCATGGGGCGGGATTATTTCACCCCCCTCTTCCGACAGGGAAAATACAGCGAGGGCGTGGTCAATTTCAGCGCCGCGATCCTGGGCATTCTCGCGAAAAAATATGACGTGACCCTGACCGGCGCTCCGAAGGCCCGGAAGCATCGCAAGGGACGGGGCGGATGGTCGAGCGTTATGGGTCTAATCGTGTTTGTCGTTATAATCGGATCCATGTTCGGCCGTCGCGGCCGGGGAGGCATGTGGCCTCTCCTTCTGCTCTTCGGAATGTCCGGAGGGGGATGGCGCGGCGGAGGCGGCGGCGGCTTCGGCGGCGGCGGCGGTGGTGGATTCGGTGGTTTTGGTGGTGGCAGTTTTGGTGGAGGAGGTGCAAGTGGCTCCTGGTAATTACGACTATCAGACTCATGGACACCAGGGACCGCCCGCGCGCGGTTCCAGCAAGAGTCTTTGGATCATCCTGGGAGTGGCCGGTGTCGTCCTGCTCCTGGGCGGTTGTTTCACGATCGGCGGCTACAACAAGCCGATCGGCCTGCAGGAAGAGGTGAAGTCGAGCTGGGCGCAGGTGGAGAACCAGCTCAACCGGCGGTACGAACTGATTCCGGATCTCGTCGCGGTGGCCAAGAAGATCACGGGCGAAGAGAAAGAGCTGTACGAGAACCTGGCGAACGCCCGCGCCGCCTACTCGGGGGCGAACACGATGAACGATAAGGCGAAAGCGGCCTCCAACCTGGAAGGCGCGCTCTCCCGCCTCCTCGTCGTCGTGGAAAGGTATCCCGACTTCAAGGCAAACAGGAACTGGTTGAAACTCCAGGATTCCATCGAGGGTTCCATGAACCGGATCTCGGTGGAACGCAAGCGGTACAACGACGCGGTGAAGGATCTTAACGCCCACATCAAGAAGTTCCCCGGGCGGATGTTCGCCGGTTGGGCGGGTGTGGCCGAGGCGGAGTACTTCAAGCCTCCGGAACAGACGTTGAAAAAGCCGGAGCTCGATCTCGATTAGGAACGATTGACGATCACCAGGAGGGTCAGGCTACGATGCTCGACATGCTCGATATCCTGCGCGCAGCCCGAAGGCACGACGCATCCGACGTGATTCTCTCGGCCGGGGCTCCACCGACTTATCGCGTCAACGGATCGCTGGTCGCGACAAAGGCCTCTCCCCTGTCGGGCCAGACCCTTCAGGGCCTCGTCTACACCCTTCTGAGCGCCAGGCAGGTGAACGAATTCGAGCGGGATAAGGAACTGGATTTCGCCTTCACCCTGGACGGGGAGGATCGGTTCCGCGCGAACCTCTCGATCCAGAGGGGGAGTATCGCGGGCGCCTTCCGCCTCCTCGCGCGGAAAATCCCCTCGCTGGAGGAACTCCACCTTCCCGGGATCATGGGAGAACTGGCTCTCTCTCCGCAGGGACTGATCCTCCTGACCGGCCCGACCGGCCATGGAAAGTCCACTTCCCAAGCCTCGATGATCGACCTGATCAACCTGAAAAGGCGGGCCCATATCGTCACCATCGAGGACCCGATCGAGTATCTGCACGAAAACCGGAACTCGGTCATCGAACAGCGGGAGGTCGGAACCGACACGCAGTCCTTCGCCCAGGCGCTCCGTCACGTGCTCCGCCAGTCTCCAGACGTCATCCTGGTCGGTGAAATGCGCGACATGGAATCGATTTCCTGCGCCCTGACGGCCGCCGAAACGGGGCACCTGGTGATCGCGACCCTGCACACGAACGACTCGGTCCAGGCGATCGACCGGCTTCTGGACGTCTTCCCACCGCACCAGCAATCCCAGGTCCGGTCCCAGCTTTCCCTCTGCCTTCTGGCCATCTTCGCCCAACGCCTCCTGCCCCGGACGGGCGACAGGGGTCGAATCCCCGCCGTGGAAATCCTCCGCAACTCGGCCGGGATCTCCCACCTGATCCGCGACAAGAAGGTGCACCAGATCTACTCCATGATGGAAACGCACGGCAAAGAGGGGATGAAGACCATGGACGCCTCGCTGAAGGAACTCTACCTGAAGGGCGAAATTTCCCACGAGGACGCGCAAAGCCGGATGCGCAACTCCATGTCCCTGGACCGGGGGAGATGAGCGGAGTCACCTGGTTTGGGGTCGCTTTCGTATACTCGCTCCTCCTCTCCTGGGTGGCGCTCCGAAGGCGGGATTGGCTTTCCATTCCCTGGATCAAGCCGCTCGGCCTGGTGGGGTTTTTGGCTCTCAGCTGGTTCATGCTCCAGGGATTCAGGAGCGGCTCCCAGGACGCGTATGGGACGGCCTTTTTCATCGGCGGGGCTTTCGGCGTTCTCTCGATCTGCTTCGCCCCCTACGTCGTGTATCTCGTGGGGGAAACCTTCGACCGCCTGCACCGGTCGGCCGCCGGGATCGATTCCATGCGTGTGGAGAAATCCTACGACCACGCGGAAAAACATGAGAGCGAAGGGAATTGGAAGGCGGCCCTGGGGCTTTATAGCGACGAAGCGCGACGTGACCCAAAGGATGCAGAAGTCCGCAGGCGCGCGGGGGAAGCGGCGCGGAAACTCGGCCAAAGGGAGGAATCAATCCGCTGGTTTCGCGAGGCGGTCCGGACTACCCGGGGCAAAGAAACCCGGGTGATTCTTTCCTTTCGCCTTTCAGAACTGCTCCTCGAAGAACCGGCGACCAGGGAAGAGGCGGTCGGACTTCTCGAAGAGATCCGCGTGAACCACGAAGGGACGAATTTCGAAAAATTCGCCCAGGAACGCCTCTCACGGATCCAGGAGAGGACGTAGGATCGTGCCCCGCCAAACTCATCCCTTTTACGTCAAAGGATCAGGGGAGGAGTCAGATGGAGGAGATCATCCGATCTTCGTCCAGGCCCGCCCGTCACGGCGGACCAGCTCGTCGGCTTCCTCCGGCCCGTCGCTTCCGGGATCATAAAGCGCGAGAGGCGTTTCCCGGTCCCGCTCCCACGCGTCGAGGATGGGACTGATGAAGGTCCACGCCTTTTCCACGCCGTCCCTTCGGGCAAAGAGAGTCTGGTTCCCCCGCATGCAATCGAGGATCAGCCGCTCGTACGCCTCGGAGAGCGTTTTTTTGAACGCGCCCGCGTAGGTCATGTCCATGTGGACGTTTCCGACCGTGAGATCGTCGCCCGGAACCTTCGAGACGAACCGGAGCGAAATTCCCTCTTCCGGTTGGATGCGAAGATTCAGAACGTTGGGCTGGACCGGTTGACGCTCGCCGTCCTTCCGGAACAGGCAGAGCGGGATCTCCCTGAAGTGGATCGAAACTTCCGTCTCCTTCGCGGAAAGCCCCTTCCCCGCCCGGAGGTAGAAGGGCACGCCCTGCCAGCGCCAATTGTCGACGTGCATCTTCATCGCGACATAGGTGGGGGTGCGGGATTCGGGCTCCACCCCTTCGACGTCGTGGTAGCCCCGGTACTGTCCGCGCACCACGTCGGCCATATCCATCGGCCGGAGAGAATGGATCAGTTGCACCTTCTCGTTCCGGATGTCATCCGCCTCGAAGGAAACGGGAGGCTCCATCGCGACCAGTGCCATAACCTGCAGGAGATGGTTTTGCACGATGTCCCGGAGGACTCCCGTCTGGTCGTAGAATCCTCCCCGCCCTTCGATCTGGATCGATTCCGCGGCGGTGATTTCCACGTGATCGACGTGGTTCCGGTTCCAGATCGGCTCGAAAATGGAATTGCCGAACCGGAAGACAAGGATATTCTGGACCGTCTCCTTTCCGAGGTAGTGGTCGATCCGGTAGGCCTGGTTTTCCGCAAGGTGCCCGGCCACCGTTTTGTTGAGCGCCCGGGCGGAAGCGAGGTCCGACCCGAACGGTTTCTCGATGATCACCCGGGACCAGGGTGTTCCGTCTGGTTCGTGGATCAACCCGGCGGAACTCAACCGCTCCAGGATGACCGGGAAAAATTTCGCGGGGGTGGCGAGGTAGAAGATTCGATTTCCAGGGGTTCCCGATTTCGTCTCGACGCCACGTAGTTTCTCCCCGAGGCGGGCGTAGGAATCGGCATCGGTGAAGTCGCCGTGAACGTAATGGAATCGGGATGAGAAATCTTCCCAGTCGTCCGGTTTTCGCCGGGAGAAGCGGGTGGTCGATTCCTTCAAAAGGGAACGGAACCCGGTGTCGTCGGTTTTGTCCCGGTTGAATCCGACAACGGCGAACTTCCGGGGAAGATCCTCTTCCGCGGCGAGGTTGTAAAGGGCGGGAACCAGTTTTCGTTTCGCGAGGTCGCCCAACGCCCCGAAGATGACCACGGTGCAGGGAGCGGGTCGGTTTTCCTTCACCTGCGGCTTGCCGGGATCCACGCGCGTATGTATCCGGGTGTGCATCCGGGGCTCTCCTTTACAAGGGCAGGAAATGGGCGGCGCCGATGAGGGGCGCGCGCGGGTCGAGGGCGACTCTCACGTTGATGGAATTCACCAGGTGCGACATCCTTCCCTTCTCCCGGAATCCCGCGAGAAAGTGGGGGTTCCGAAGCGCCGGGAGAATTCGGGGGGGGATTCCTCCGCCAAGAAAGACGCCTCCCATGGCGAAGGAGGTCAGCGCGAGGTTCGCCGCTTCCGCCCCGAGAAGCGTGCAGTAGAGTTCCACCGTTTCGACGCAGACGGGATCCTTCTCCCCGAGGGCCGCGCCGGTGATCACCGCGTTTGGATCGCCGGCCTTCCTTTCCGCCGCGAGCCAGTCCGGTTCGGCCGTTCCGCTTCTTTCCCGAAGGAAATCATGGATGCCTTCCACGCCGTCTCCGCAGAGAATATTTTCGTGACAGACGCGTCCCCCGACGCGCCGTTGGAAGAATCGCAGGAGATCGATCTCGAGTTCGTTCCGGGGTCCGAAGTCGGTATGGCCTCCCTCCGAGGCCATGGGATGGTGGCGTCGCCCGTCCCAATGGAGGAGAGCCTGTCCGAGTCCGGTGCCGGGTGCGATGACGGCGATGTTGCCTTTTCCGGGGGACCTCGTGCCTTCCTGGAGGGTCTCGAAATCGTCGTCGCCCAGGAAGAGCATCCCGTACGCGGCGGCCTCGAGGTCGTTAAGGAGTTTTACCCGGTCCGTTCCCAACCGCTTCTTCAAGTCCTCCTCGCAAAGGGTCCAAGGGAGGTTGGTGGTAACGACCTTTCCGTCGAGAACGGGACCGGCCACGCCGAAACAGGCGGAGTCGGCCCGTTCCCCCGCCAGGAATTTTTCCAGGACCAGATCGAACCCGCCCTCTCCCCGGCTCGGATAAACTTCTTCCCGGACCTGGCGCAACCCTTCCTTGGATTTTTCGTAAAGGGCCAGGACGGTTTTGGTTCCCCCGATGTCGCCAGCGAGGATCATCGTGAGAGTTCCCCCGCCGAATCTTCGTCTACCATCCAGTGAACGTTTCCGGTGATCGCCTGCGCTGGAAGTTCCGCGGGATCGGAAGGCCCCTCCAGGACGCGCGCAAGGGTCTCCGCTTTTTTCTTTCCCGCGACGAGGAAGACGATTTCCTTCGCCCGGTTGATCGCCGGATATGTCAGGGTGAAGCGGTTCCCGCCCATTTGCCCCACGGGGTTGATCGTGACCCATCGTTCTTTTTCCCGGAGGGCGGGGGAATGGGGAAAGAGGGACGCCGTGTGTCCGTCGGTTCCCAGTCCGAGGAGAACCAGGTCGAAGGTCGGCGGGTCGCCGAGCGTTTTCAGGATATCCTCTTCGTAATCCGCGGCCACCCTGTCGAGGTCGTCCCGTTCCGCCTCGATTCTATGAATCCGTTCCGGGAGCACCTCGAGCGCGGAAAGCATCACGTCGTTCGCCATGCGGAAATTGGAATCGGTGTGTCCGGGGGGAACGCACCGTTCATCCCCCCAGAAAAAATCGATCGAGTTCCAGTCCACCCGGTCCCGGTACGCATGGGACGCGAGGAGGTGGTACATCGCTTTCGGGGTGGAACCCCCCGCAAGCGCCACGGAAAAACCGTCCCGCGCGCGATCGCAGAAGAGTTCCGCCGCCGCGTGGGCGAGTTCCTTCGGGGAAGGGTATCGTCGCAACCGCATGGGTCATCCCCCCGTGGGCAGTTCCACGTGTCCGCCGAACTTGTGCCTCATGGCGGAGAGGATCTTCTCGGCGTACGTGTGTTCCTGCCGGGAACGGAAGCGCGTGTAGAGCGCCGCGGAGATGACGTCCGCGGGAACCGATTCCTCGATGGCGGCCATGATGGTCCACCGCCCTTCCCCGGAATCCTGTACGAACCCCGTGTAGTTCGTCAGGCCGGGATTTTCGACGAGCGCGGCCGCCGTCAGGTCCAGGAGCCAGGAACCGATGACGCTTCCCCGCCTCCAGACTTCGGCGATTTCTGCGACCGGAAGATCGTATTGGATTTCTTCCGGAAGTTGCTCCGAATTAGCGTTGCGAAGGATATCGAACCCCTCCGCGTATGCCTGCATGAGGCCGTACTCGATACCGTTGTGAATCATCTTCACGAAATGGCCCGCGCCGTTGGGACCGCAATGGAGCCAGCCTTCCTCCGCGGTTCCCTCTTTTCTTTCCCGGCCGGGCGTGCGTTCGATCTTTCCCTTTCCGGGAGCGAGCGTTTCGAAGAGGGGAGCGAGGTATTGAACCGTCTTCTTCTCCCCCCCGATCATGAGGCAGTATCCCCGGTCGATTCCCCAGACGCCCCCGCTGGTTCCGGCGTCGACGAAATGGATGCCATTTTCCCGGAGCAGTCCCGCCCGACGCACGTCGTCCTTGAAGAGAGAATTTCCTCCGTCGATAACGATGTCGTCCTTCTCCATGAATTCGGCCAGGGCGAGAACGGTCTTCTCCGTCGGGTCCCCCGAGGGAACCATCACCCAGGCGACGCGGGGGGAAGGAAGTTTTTGAACGAGTTCCTCGAGCGTGGTCGCGCCGATCGCGCCCTCGGATGCGAGTCCCGCGACGTTGTCCCGGTTGAGGTCGAAGACCACGCACTCGTGGCCGCCCTTCATCAGGCGCCGGACCATGTTGGCGCCCATCCGGCCGAGACCGACCATCCCGATCTTCATCTACGCCTTCCCCATTACTTTCTGGACGATCCTGCAGAGCTTCGCGAGATCCGTCCCCACGTCCGCCCCGAGATGCACCCGCAGAAGTCTTCGCTTCCTTTCGGCCAGTACGTCGAAATCACCCCGCTCCTGCGCCCGCTTGAGAACGCCGAAGGTGTATTTCCTTCCGGGAACCGGGAGGTCTTCCGCGTCGTCGGAGGTGATTTGAAGGAAGACGCCGGTGTCGGGGCCCCCCTTGTGAAGTTGTCCCGTGGAGTGCAGGAAGCGGGGACCGTACCCGACGGTGGTCGCCACTTTTTTCGCGTCCCGGACGGCGAGGCGGATGTCGTCCAGCTGTCGGTTGAATTCTTCCTTCATTTCCAGGAAGGCGGTGACGGCGAACCAGTCTCCGGGCTGGATGAGGGAGAGATGGGATTCCAGGATATCTTCCAGCGTCTCCCCGCCGTTGCCACCGAAAACCTGAATGGAGCCTTCCTCGAAGAGGGGCTTCTCCCCCGGGAGTTCACCCGTCTCCTCGTATGCCTCCAGCAGGTTCCGGGCGGCGACCTTCGCCGATTCCACGTCCGGCTGGTCGAAGGGGTTGATCCCGAGGATGGAACCCGCCACGGCCGTCGCCATCTGCCATCGAAAGAATTCCTGTCCCAGTTCCCGTTTGCCTTCGAGGTTGATCCGGACGACGGGATGGCCGGCCCGCTCCAGTTCGTCCATCTTGGCGTCCTGTTCCCCGCTTCCGGTTTCCCTGCCGCGAACGTAGACGAAGACACGGTCGTTCCCGTACAGGTCGGGGGTTCCGAGAGATTCGCCATCGATCGGGATCAATCCCTTCCCCATTTTCCCGGTCGACTCCGCGACCAGTTGTTCCAGCCAGGCTCCCAGCGCGTGGAGGGCGGGACTGGTGATGACGGTGATCTTGTCGCGCCCCTTTTTCGCCAGCGTGCCGAAGATCGCTCCGAGAACGACCCCGGGATTGCAGGCGGGGGGGACGACGGAGGAACAGGACTGCACCATGATTTCGGTGGAATCGAGAAACTCCTTCAGGGGAAGGCCCATCGCGGCCGCGGGAATCATGCCAAAGTGGGAGAGGGCGGAGTAGCGGCCGCCGATATCCGGAACGCCGTGATGGATGTACCGGAACCGTTTTTCCTTCGCGAGCTTGTGGAGGGCGGACCCGGGGTCGGTGATCGCGACGAACTGCGAACCTTCGTGGCCGACTTTCTCGAGGAAGTACCGGAGGAGGTCGTTCGGTTCGGTCGTCGTTCCGGACTTCGAGCTGACGATGAAGAGGGTCTTCGGAAGGTCGACCGATTCTTCCGCGGTTTTGATCTGGGCGGGAACGATGGAATCGAGCACGTGCAGTTCCGGCGCCCCGTCCCGTTTCCCGAAGGTTTCGCGGAGAAGCCACGGGCAGAGGCTGGAGCCGCCCATTCCGAGAAGAAGAACATGGGTGAACCCGGTATCCCGGACGTCTTTCGCGATCCGTTCAAAGGGTTCGAGATGGTCGAGTTGGTCCCCGACGACGTCGAGCCAGCCAAGCCAGCGGTTCTCATCCGAACCGGTCCAGAGGGAGGCGTCCTTTTTCCAGAGCCGCCGCACCTTCGATTCTTTCCTCCACGCTTCCAGTTCCGCCTTCACGGCGTCACCCTCCGCCCCGGCGTTCCATTTCTGGGTGGCGAATTCGCCTTCCAGGAAGGACTGTCTTTTCTTCTCCACGGAGCCGAGGAGCTTGTCGAAGGGGTCCGCGAACTTGGTAACGCCCTGGTCCAACAGGAAGTCGGTCGCCTCTCGGAGGGAAATGCCCACCTCGGAGAGCGTTTCGATCGTTGCCCGCGCCTCGTCCATGTCCTCCGTCAACGTAAGGGCGACCGTTCCTTCCGCACGGAAAGCGTCGAAGGTGGAGGCGGGAATCGTATTGACCGTGTCCGGTCCGATGAGCGTGTCGACGTACATCGTGACGGGATACTTCGGGTTCTTCGTGCTGGTGCTCGCCCAGAGGAGGCGTTGCGGACGGGCGCCCTTCGCGGCGAGGGCCTTCCAACGGTCGGAATTCGTCCGTTCCTGGTAGCGGGCGTAGGAGAGTTTCGCGGAGGCGATTGCCACCTTCCCGAGAAGGCCTTTCAACCGGCCCCGGCGTTCCTTGTCGGAAGTGGCGTCGAGTGCTTCCTCGATTTTCTGGTCGACGACGGTGTCGATCCGGCTCAGGAAGAAACTGGCGACGCTGGCGATCTTGGAGGGATCCCCCCCCTTCTCGATCAGTTTTTCCAGCCCCGTGTAGTACGCCTCGATGGTCTGTTCGTAAACGTCGAGAGAGAAGAGGAGTGTGACGTTGAGGTTGATGCCGTCGGCGACGAGGGTTTCGATCGCGGGGATTCCCTCCGGCGTGGCGGGCACTTTGATCATGACGTTGTCGCGCGCGATGACCGCGTTCAGGCGGCGGGCTTCCTCGATCGTTCCCTCCGTATCGTTGGCGAGGTAGGGAGAGACCTCGAAACTGACGTAGCCGTCCACGCCGTTCGTTTTCTTGTGGACCGGGAGGAGCAGATCGGCCGCGCTGCGGATATCCTCGATGGCGAGGTGTTCGTAGACCTCCTTCGCGTCCCGGGAACCCTTCCCCAGGAAATCCCGGAGGGAATCGTCGTAGTCGACGCTGCCCGCGATCGCCTTTTCGAAGATGGCGGGGTTGGAGGTGATCCCGAGCAGTCCGTCGTTGTCGATCATCTCCTGCAGTTCCCCGGAGGTGATCAGGCCGCGGCGGATGTTGTCGTACCAGACGGAGAGTCCGAATTCCTGAACGGCTACGAGAGGGTTCGTCATGCGGGGGTCCCCATTAATGGCAGTGGAAAGAGAGGCGGCATTTTACTCCAGCGACCCGCCCCTCTTCAATTCATAGAATCGGTTCGGGGCGACATCCGTGAAGATTTGCAGGGTCCCCTTCCGGTCGGGCCACCGGACCTCGAGCCGGTCGATTGATTTCGCTTTTCCCAGGCCGAAACGACAGGTCGCCTGGTCGCGGTGTCCCGCATGTCCGAGGCCGCCGTATACTTCGCGGGTCTGTCGATGGGAACCGGTCCAGACGGAAACCCGGGCGCCGACCGCCTGCCCCGCGAGCCGGAGGGAGACGAAATTATTCCCGGAGGCGATCCGGTTTCGAAAGAGGCCAACGGAGAGGTCCCTTCCCTTGCGCTGTTCCTTCGTGAGGCGGTTGTTGCTGGTTCCGAGGAGAATGTCGGTGGCGCCGTCCCGGTCGAAGTCGCCGAGGGAGACCTGGGTGGCGTTTCGCCATTGGAATCCAAGCCGGGATGTCCAGTCCTCGAATCGACCCGCCGGGAACTGGCGGTAGAGACGAAGGAACTGGTCGTCGGGATAGTCGGTGGAGGCGATCAGCAGGTCGAGAAGACCGTCGTTGTCGACGTCGAGCCATCCTGCGTGGAGATCCCCCTGGTTCCAGCGAGGGTTGGCGTGTACGCGGGAGATTCGTTTCGGGTCCCGGGTAAAGCGTCCCTCGTGGTTGACCAGGAGCGTCGACCGGTCGGAAGAGGATCCCGCCCACCAGTGGGTGATCTCGGCGAGGAAGCAGTCCATGTCGCCGTCACCGTCGAAATCCGCGATCGCGCCGTCGAAGGTGTTCCCGTTGGAACGGAAGGGCATCTCGGGGCGACGCTTGACGATCGGGGGATAGGTTCCGATGCGGTCGGAATCGCCGTCGAACCCGGTTTCGGCTGCGACATCGGTGAAGGTTCCGTCGCCGTTGTTCTTCCAGAGCCGGTTCCATTGGCGGCCATAGGTCATGACGAGCAGGTCCTGCCACCCGTCGTTGTTCCAGTCGGTGTGGGAGACTCCGTAGGTCGGCTTGCGGCTTTCCCTCTTTCCGGGTTGGGCGATTCCGAGGAGTCCCGCCGATTTCGTCACATCCTCGAAGGTCCCGTCCCCTCTTCCCCGGTAGAGACGGTCGGGAAAGGCCTCGAGGCTCTTGCCGTACGCGGTGTAGGCGCTTCCGGTGAAGAGGTCGAGATTGCCGTCCCGATCGAAGTCGACGAAGAGGGCCGAGATGATCGTTTCGGCGTGGTTGCCCACTCCTGGATTTTTTTTTTCGAAGGTAGTTTCCCTCTCCGTCTCCGAGCCGGATTTCACTGCGCAGTCCGTCGTCCTTGAACTTTTCATTGGAGAGGTCGCTGCTTCGGCCGAGGAAGAGGTCGGGAATTCCGTCGTTGTTCACGTCTCCCACCTGCACGAGCGATACCCGGGGCGGAGGTTGGAACGAGGATTGTGTGAACTTTTTTCCGCCTTCGTTCCGGAAAATCCTTTTGGAACCGATGATGGCGTCCGGGTATCCGTCCCCGTTCAGGTCGGCGAAGGCGACCCGTTTCCCCTTGATTCCCCGGAAGCCTGACTTGCCGGTGACGTCTTCGAAGCAGGGGTCCTGGAGGAAGAAGAGGACAATAAGGAGACTCATTTCATTTTTCTCCCTTGTAATGGATTGGCAGCCAGACCGTCGTCTCGTCAGGATCGGTCCACTCCACCCGGTGGCGTGTGCCCGAAGGAATCGAGAGATAATCGCCCGGTTTCATGTCGCGCGGCGATTCCTCCCCCTCGATCAGGAGCCTGGCGTGTCCCCGGAGGACGATCACCCATTCATCGCTCTCCTGGACGACCCAGTCTGTGGTTTGCCCGCGCGAAAGGATCCTTTTTACCTGGAGCGAGGGAGTTCGGACGAGAGTTTCCATTACCTCCTCCGGCAGGCTGTCCGGAATGTTCTTGAAAAGGTTGTCCATCAGCGTCTCCGAAACGTGGATACCTTGAGATCGATCTCCAGGGTTTTGTTCGGCGGTACCTGGATTACCCGGGGGTCCTGGCCGGGGACCAGGAGGGTATATTTGCCGGGAGGGAGTTGGCGGTGGTCACCCCCGATTCCCTGGAATTCCCTTCCCCCATCCTGGGAGCGGAGGATGTACACGGGAGTGCCGATGGCGGAATCGAGCGCTTTTCGAAGATCCGCCGCTCCTTTCACGTCGAAGTGGTGGCCCCTACCCGATTCGGCGGTCCTCTTCATCTGTTGTTCTCCCCAGGGATCGTCCATCTGGAAGGAGATCACGTGCACGTGGGTTCCGGATCCTATGCCTGAGAGGTCTGCCGCCGCCTGGTCCGGTTTCGCGGTCCGGTCTGAATCGCGGCCATCCGTGATCAGGATCACGATGGTCGGGGAATTGTTTCCCGTCCTTCGAAGGTCTCCGGCCGCCTTTTGGAGACTGTAGGTGATCGGTGATTTTCCGCGGCACTTGATGATTGCCAGGGCGGATATAAACAAGGCAGGATCGTTGGAGCGGAACGGGAGTAAAAGTTCCGAATCGGTGTCGGCGCGCCGGTCGAGTGGTTGGTAGCGATGACCGTACACCCGCAATGCCGGCCGAACATCCCCATGGAGCCCTTTCAAAAATTCCCCCAGGGCTTTTCGGACAACTTCGAGCTTGGTTTTATTTCCGGTTTCCCCGGCCATCGACCCGGAGGCATCCAGGATTAAAAGAACGTTTCGTTTTGAGAAGACGGCACGGGTCTTCAGCCAACCAGGCCGGGTATCCGCAGGAATTTTCTCCTCGGGAATCTTTTCCTCGGGGGTCTTTTCCTCGGGAATCTTTTCCTCGGGGGTCTTTTCTTCGGGAATCTTTTCCTCGGGGGTCTTTTCCTCGGGAATCTTTTCCTCGGGGGTCTTTTCTTCGGGAATCTTTTCTTCGGGAATCTTTTCCTCGGGAATC
>PVBE012013942.1_pt1 | contig 13278 bp, 9 predicted proteins | sample 1631181 | NCBI WGS metagenome assembly PVBE01 (sample SAMN08397723, study PRJNA350692) | Marine metagenome, whole genome shotgun sequencing project. | isolation source: water | place: Pacific Ocean | collected 2012-04
CAACCACCTGTAATCCTTCCTTTTGCCTTCTCTTGTCCTGGTCGGTCATGTCTTTTCTAACAGAAAGTTTCCCTTTTTTGTCAACCATTATTTCACCAGCCGGTTCATCGCGTATGGCTACTTCAATGCACGACAAGTGCCGATATTTCCGCATCAAATCCTGGTGTTTGGTTCCGCTTACATTGAACAACATTCCAATAGAAATTGGTCCGGCAAATACATTTTCCAGCTTAAATCCTTTGGTCCTGAATTTCGGATCCTTGCTGGCAACGGTTTGGAAGGCTCCCTTGTGTGAATTCACCGGTTCTTCAAAAATCCCGAAAGACATGTATTGAGGATGAGTAGAGAAACCGGCTCCAAGGGCTGGTAGTTTTTCTTTCATCCCCGATCGTAACATGATTTGGGTTGTTCCAAAAGAACCACCTGCCAAAATGAGGTTTTTGCCTCTCAGCTTACGTTTTTTGCCATTCTGTTCTCCGAAAATGGAAACACCATCCTCATTTGCTTCAAAATGGTGAACCATTAATTCAGATTCTATTTCAAGCCCTATTTTTTCAGCTACCTGTACGGCCGTAACCAGGGTACTCTGCTTTGAATCGCGATGACAACCGCCCAGGCAACCAATGCAATCGTTGCCTTCTTCAAGTTTACATTCATCTTGTCCTCTTTGTAAAAAATGCCATTGATGGCCAAGCTGTTCTACAGCCTTCGTAAACAGTTGGGCATTGCGATTGCATTCACTTTCAGTAAACGTGTGAAGTTTTATTCTTTCTTCTACTTTGTCGTAATTGTGTTGAGTTGCTTCTACGGAAAAAAAGTCAACCCCGCTCCGCTGTTTCCAGTCATCCCAGGCCAAGGCATCAAAACGATCTAGCAACGCCTGGTTCACTATAGAAGTGCCGCCAATACACCGCGATCTGAGGAAAGCCATGGTGGCTTTATCATTAAATTCCATTCCACCACCCCAGTAGAGTTGGGCCGAAAAGTCGGCTTCATTTCTTGGAAATGTATCTTTTCGATAGAATTTTCCGGCTTCAACCAAAAGGCAATTGGCCCCGGCTTCTGTTAAGTTTCGTGCTAAAGTGCCACCTGAAGGGCCAGAACCAATTATGATGTAGTCATGCATGAGTAGCTAAATTGCAATATTATCTTGAATGGGGTTGAGAGAAGATAATTTTTTTTGAACCACATAGTCACATAGAAATCATAGGAGCAAAGATTAGCTTGCTGGTAAATCTGAATAAAGAGAATTCACCATCGTTTTTTGCCCATGTTTGAAGATGTTGGTGCAATTGAAATTGATGAGGATACCTTTGGTTTTTTCGAGCATTTTCATTTAGGTCAGCAAAATAGCTTCATGAATCGGTGACAATCCATCAACGGCCTTCAATTCAACGATGATCAGGTCCTCAACCAAAATATCAAACCTCAAATCGGCATCAAGGTTCATTCCTTTATACTCAAATGGAATCTTCTGTTGGCTGGTCGTTTTGAGATCTCGAATTGCCAATTCCTTCAACATACATTTTTGATATACGCTTTCAAGCAGCCCGGGTCCAAGATGTTTATGTACTTCTATGGCAGCTCCAATGATCTGATAAGTCAACTCATCGAGGTGTTTCCTGGTAACTCTCATTCTATCATCAACTTCAATTTTGTGAGAGAAACTTTTAAACCTCTCTCTCATTAAAAAACTATTGTGCCCTATGTGTCTATGTGGTGCAAAAACATTCTATTGGATTCTCTCCTTCCGCCCAATGGAGTCTAGTTTCAATCCGATAATGGCAAATTGTATCCAGTTTCGGGGACGTGAAAAGTAATGTTTAATGATGTCGGTCAACATCTGGTATTTGGTTTTGGTGAACGGATACCAATGCGGATCGAGCTGTTTTCCTTGCTGATCGAACAAGATGGATTTCACGTTCGAAAAAGTATGTAATCCCCAATCGCCTTTGTATCGGCCAAAACCACTGTCTTTCACACCTCCAAAAGGAAGTGCGGGATTTCCTTCGGTAAGCATGTGGTTGTTGATGGAAACATTTCCAGTCACAATTTTTTTGGCGACTCTTTCCGCGCGCTTCAAATCTTTAGACCAAACACTTGCACTTAAACCATAAGGTGAATCGTTTGCCAGTTTCAATGCCTCTTCTTCAGTGCTGAATTTCATCACCCCAATTACGGGACCAAATGTTTCCTCCATCATGACTTCCATGGTGTGGTCAACATCCACAACTATGGTTGGAGGATAATGCCGTGAGTTGGGTTCACGTTTACCACCACACATCACTTTTGCGCCTTTTTGCACAGCATCCTGAATCTGCCGATCAATGATTTGGCACTGAAATTCAGTAGTAACAGTTCCAACATCACAATCTTCAGGATCATGAATATTTCTGTCTGGATGGCTTGATCGTAACTTCTTCGTGCGATCCACCAACATCGCGACTAACTCATCGTAGATCTTCTCGTGAACATACAGTCTTTCTATACTCGTACAAGATTGACCACAATTGGTGAACCCACCCCACATAATTCCATTAACTGTTCTTTCAATATTTATATCTTCAAAAACCAGGGACGGATCTTTCCCTCCCAATTCCAAATCAACGGGAATCAGGTGAGGGGCACATTGGGCCATGATTTGTTTTCCTGCCCGAACGCTGCCAGTGAAATGCACTTTGTTGGGTTTGGCTTCGATGCAATTTTTTCCGGTTTCCTTTCCGCCATAAACCACCTGAATGGCATCTTTCATGAAACCGCTCTTTTCAATCATCTCTTCCCAAACGCCCTTCAACGGTGTGATTTCGGATGGTTTGAACACCACACTATTTCCTGCCAGGAAAGCTAACAAGGCTGGAACTATGCCCTGGTAAAATGGGAAATTCCAGGGAGCGATTAATAAAACAGTACCTAGAGGTTCATAGACAACTCTCGATTTTTTTCCCAATAACACCAAAGGCGTTTCAATCTTCTGGTCGGCCAAAACCTTGGGGGTAACTTTTGCAAAATGATCAATCACATCTAGGATTTCGAACACTTCTGCAGTCAATGCATCCAATCTTGATTTACCGGTTTCTTCCTGAATTTTGGTGATCAGCATTTCCTGGTTTTCGATCACGTAGGTGTTTATCTTCATCATTTCGGCCACCCGCTCTTTGTGGCTGAGAGCTCCAATTTTGGGTTGAACCTGGCGCGCTGTTGAGAATACAGCATCGATTTCTTCTCTCGTGGGATCAGAAATAGAATACAGCGTTTTAAGATTAATTGGATTTGTTACATCTATAGTATTTGCAAGTGTTTGAGTTTCCATGATTTAGGAATTTTCGGTTTAGGACTAATTGGAAATTTGAACCGCAAAAGTACGTATGTTAGGCGTTTCAGCGAAATACAATGCGCGCATTTAGAATTTGGTTTAATTAGCAATCAGAGAAAAGAATAACCCTCACCTCGGTAGGTAGGAACTTCATCAACAATTTCGCCCCCTTTGACAAGAAACAGCGTGTTGAATCTTTCGCACAACTCTCCGGCCTTGCTGTGCCGGAAAAAGACCGGGTCGCCTAACCCAATTGGGTCAGTACCCATGTAGGTAAAGGGAGTCTGAACTTCCCCCGTTCCTTCATTGGCATCGAGTTTTATGCCCTCGGGTAAGTATGGTTTGGGTTGTTTATCCGGGCCAACAGCTCCCGAAGCGATATAACCACCACCAAGCGCGGTGTACATTCCCGGTTTCGGTGAACGGACAATCTGAACTGCAAATCCTGCAGCAGGGTGGTGTTTGAAAATTTTATAATTGTCGAAGAGTCCGCTGGAATAAAACCCCGACCCAACCGTTACCTCGGTAACCGCTTCTTCTTCCCGGGTGCTTTCCAAACTGCCCGTTCCTCCGCCATTCACAAATCGCAACTCGAATCCCATTTCTTTCAATCTATTCACAATTTCCTTCCGTCTTTTGGCTATCCTGGGGATGGATTGATTCTTCAGGGTAGAAATGATGGAATTCATGACCAATTTTCCTGGAACATTGTCTCCTATCCCGGCAACTTGAGCTTCATAACCCATCACGCCTTCGAGCTTTACATTTTTGTAACTGTGAATTTTTTCTGCCAGTTGAATTGCATCTTCCACTTTTCGAATGCTTGATCGCCAAACACCAAAATGAAGCCCCGGTAAATCATAAGACATGTCTATATCCATACAAATTGGAATAGAAGTGTTAAAAGTTGCCCCGATTTCATTGATGAATTGAACTTGTTCTGCGGAATCAACCATCAGTGTTATAGGTTTCCCGTCCACACACTTTCTGGCTACTTTTTCAATCTGATTTTGATCTACACATGGATAACCAGGCAGCAAATCGGAAAATCCATTTTCTACCAGGAATAATGCTTCGGGAACGGTAAAACACATGATTCCCTGGAACGTGTCATTTGCTTTAAAAACGCGCTCCAGCAGCGCACGACAGCGAACCGATTTTGAAGCTACGCGAATGAGTTTGGAACCCGCTCTTGGAAGAATTTCACGAATGTTCTGATCAAATAAATCGAGATCTACAAAAGCGAAAGGCATTTCCTGTCTTCGAAAAATCTCACGATAATAATCGTAGGTGGGTTTACTCATGGCGGATCAAAGGAAAAAAATATAAACGGATTACGAGGCGATGTCAGGCGTCTGCAAAGCTGCGCTTATTTAGCTCTGAACTTGAAAATTCAACAGGCTCAATTGTCAAATCGGTTTTTCTATCTGCAGCATCTACAACTAATTGGCCTGCCAACTCCTTGAATTTGGTCTGGAAAGCCGCCAGTGTCCACTCCCCAAAAACCGTATGACCACCTTCATAACATTGGTGTTGATACTCCTCATAAGTGGTAATGTAACCACAATATGCGTTGGCATAAGGGGAGATGATCACATTTTCAATTCCACGATCTTTTAATTGTTCAAGGATTGTATGCCGAAGTCGCCAACCCGCAACTGTGGTAATTTCACCTGGCACACCGACAATCGCCAGGCTTCCCAAAAGCACAATTTGTAATGGTAAAATTTGTGGGGTCCAGGGCTTTTTATCGAGGCTACCACTTCGGTGGTGTTCTTTAAAAGTACCCATCCGCTTATCGGCCCAACCGGGAAGAATAAGGTTCTTGACATCTGATGTGCAAAGTACCTTTCTTGCCCCTGTTTCGACTAAAATATCTTTCCGGCCCTGAACGGTATATTTTTCCAAAATGGTATTTCGCTCATCATCATGAACGAACATGGCTTTCATCAGTTCATAACCCTTCAATCCACGCGTGAGCAATTTGGAAGCAAAAGCCAATGGAGCAGGCATGCCAGGCCCCTCAAGTGTTCCCTTGAAAAATGCAACACCAAGACATGAAGGACCGGTTCGGGCATCAATTCTACCATTCGTAAATTCCGGTTTCGCATATACGTTTGAAAAATCGACATAGGTCAGGGCATAATCAATGTTTCCGCTTAGTTCGTTCTGCAACTGGGCTTTTTCAAAAACCTGAATTGCTTTTTCATACTGCAGATGCCCATTGTACCTGGCACTTTCAAATTCATTTTCGAAGTTGCCCCGCATTCGGTTCTGTTTGCTATCCCAGATGTGGTTTGGTGTAACATCGCCACAGGGTGCCTGTGCGAAAACGGAAACAAAATCCTTCAGGTTTTGCCTTCGCATTTCTTCCTCAAACTCAGTGGCAGCGTAACCTTTATTGTCGGAGTAAATCTTATGATTATTTCCTGAAACGCTGGTGGCATGAACACCAAACCAGTTCAAAGCACTGAAAGGCATTCCAATATCATCTTCAATTCGAAGCATACACAGTTGGCGATCGACTGCCAGGTTCGATTCGTGTTCAGCAACAGGATCGACTTCGGGATTGGAATTAAATGCTTTCATTGAACGATTGAAAGCCACTTCTATCTGTGTATCGAAATGCCCGAAGGCCAATTTTGCTTTTGCTGGCTTGAGGTTATTTTCTGCTTCCAGGATGCTTTTCACTATTCCCGACACCATTCCTTCATATACCTCGGGCACAAAACCAGGAACCGACAGGTTATAAAATCCGTAATGTGAATAACCACCCGGTGCACTGTGCGTATGTTGGGCGGTGATCATTACATTGTCGAAGAAGTATTGAAGTTCTTTATGTTGACGCATCAGCCTTTTCACAACACCACGTTTCACAGATATGCTGACAAAACAGGCTTCAATGTTTACAAATACAATCTTCTTTCCTGACTCGTCCTTGAAAACCAAAGCCCGTGAGTAGAGTGGGGACTCCTGTGCATGTACAATGTTGTGGTCTTGTCCGTAACCCATCATTCCGATACCGGTTCGGAATACGTCCATCTTTGCTTTACCTGTTCCTATCTGCCACATCGTGAAGCATTATTTTTTGCATTGGTTGAAGAAATATTCCCACGTGGCGTGAAATGCAAATCATAGTTTCATTGAAATCCATTTTGTTCATCTATCGCAATGATACTGTTCGATCATACAAAATTGTGAAGCAACAATTGAAAGTAAAAGTTGCCAATAGGTAGCAGGGAATTGCAATTTACAATTTTTGGATAATTGTAAGTAATGCCAACTCATTGTGAAATGCAAACTATTATTTCAGATTGTAGGCCAATTGCAGAGATATGTTTCTAGGAGGTTCCAATTTTCCCGGCCTTACCGTGTATTCGCGGTTCAAAACATTCTTACAAATCAGGTTCACTTTAAAGTCCTCTGTTATGTCATAACCCGCTCGAATGTCAAGCGTGATATCACCTTGAAGCTTTTTTTCTATCAATTCCAGCGAGCGATATTCAGCAATACCAGGAGCCAATTGCGCAGTTACATCTGGCAGTTTCTCGATAAAACTGTTATATACGAGGCTTACTCCTAGATTCACTCCTTTATAAGAGGTTTCAATATCTGCCTTGGCGGAATGGCGCGAACGGAATTCCAACAAATTCACGCTATCTGCGCGATGAAACAATTTGGGCTTGCTTTCTGAATTCAAATCAACCGGGTTGATGTAAACATAACCGATGATGAAATTCACAGGAATGTTGAAAATCTTACCCGTTCCGAGGGTACTGATTTCTACGCCAGAAATCCTGGAATCAGTAACATTTTGAGATTGAAAACCAACTGCAGTTTCAAATTGATCGGGTGCCAGGCTTTCACCTTCTGCAAGTGGTCGATATCCTCCATTAATGGTATCCGGCAAGTAGAATCCAAACGTAAAATCCATCATGTCTTTGTATTGCGTAATGAAGGCAGCAAGGTCAACGAAACACAGCCATTTGCTGATTTTAAATCCCTGTTTTATCCCCAACTCTGCACTTATACCAGTTTCAGGTGTAACCAGGTAATTCGGAAAAACTGTGATGCCACTCCTTTGTGTGAAAACGTATTTTTCGGCTATTGTCGGAAAGCGATAGCCCTGGCCAAATGACCCGCGAATGTAGGTGGCTTCATGCACCTGATAGTTCAATCCAATGCGTGCAACCGGATGTATTGGCGAAGTCAAATCACGATCCACCAACCGCTTGCCGAACATTTGGTCGAAGATGTTCATGTTACTTTCAGTGGCAACACTATCAATACTGAAATACTCCAGGCGCACCCCAAGGCTGGTACTCAGTTTTTTGAAAAATTTCTTTTCAATCTGAAAGAAATAAGATGCGTTTCTGCCTTTATGATCTTCAAACTGAATGGAACGAATGTCGCTGTAATAACCAGAGACCCCCGTAGTCATATGCACGTTTTTGCTCTTAATGTGTCGGTAGAAATTGTATTCCCCAAAGAACAAATTCGAATTGGAGGTTTCACCACTGGAATTTACATTGTCGGCCCGGTAGTAGCGGGTCTTGAAGGTGTGTTTGTTTTTCTTTTTGTCGAAATAGGTAACCCATGGATCCAGGCTCATCGGCCGCTCGCGGAAGTCAGCAACTTCCAATGGATAGAGCAAACTATCTATTCCAAGCCATGTAAAGAAAGCTCCACCTTTTTGTTGAGCCACCAGGTAATTTGCACCCATTGATAGGCGCTCATTTTTCTTTGGGCGATACCTTATTTTCCCAAAAAACCTGAATCGGTGAGTTACGGCATTACTCAAATAACTTTGATCACCTCGGTAATTGCCTCCAGCAGAAACGCCAATTCTTCCAAATCTTTGACGATAGGCTACGCTACCCCCACCAAACCAGGGCTTTTTGTTCCACCAAACCTGGTTTTTATCCTTAGGGTTTAGGTAAGCACCCGAATAACCAATCACTTTTGCTGACGGTTCGTTTTTGGCATTTTGGGTCCTAACATGGATGATACCGTTCATTGCTGATGAACCGTAGAGTGAAGAAGCCGCTCCTTTAATTATCTCGATCTGATCTACATTTTCCAACGGAAGTACTTCCCAGGGTATTACACCATTGTCGGGTGCCAACATGGGCATATCATCCAAAAGGAACAGAACGCGAGTTGCTGCTCCTGCCGACCAACCACTGCCACCACGAATACTTACCGATGTTTCTCTGATGTCGACACCCACAACCTTATTCAGTGCTTCCTGGGCATTTGCGGAATTAGAATTTTCAATGAAAGAAGGTTTCAGTACGTCAACAGAAACGGTTTCTTCACCATATTTCTTTTCGTATTTGCTAGCACTTACGGTTACAATTTGTAGTTGCTCAGTTTCGTCTTGAAGTGAAATGTCCAGGATTTTGTTGTGCCCGGCCTGAACGTTCATTTGCCGTGTCACGGTCACATATCCTACATACTTAAACTCTATTGAGTGTTTGCCCGCCTCTAGGGTGAGTGCGTATTTCCCATCTAAATCGGTCGCGGTTCCATCTGTTTCATTAACGATTACGTTTACCCCGATTAAGGGCTCGTTTGTTTTGGAATCGGTGACTGTTCCCGTAATTGAAATTTGCTGTGCAAACGTCCAAAACGGCAAGCCACACAATAACAGGCTGAGGAGATGCTTCATGAATGGCCGATTTTAACTAAATCGAAAGTTGGGTATTGTCGATTTAGATTTTGCCGAAAGTAAAAAAAACTGGTTTTTCTGTGGGATTATTCTACCAAAATCTTGTGCAAAGTTGATACCAACCAGATGATGACCAGTTAATTCTGAAGTGGTCAAACTCTCAAACTGTGCAGAGGTCTTTTAGCTCTACAACAATGTTCAATCAAACTCAGTTTAAAAGCCGAAACTTTCCTCCGTTTTTTCACTTAGAGGCATCCGTAAAAAGACGTAACTCTTTGAGTTTCAGTTGATTGCGATTCAAATAATCCTTAATTTCAGCTTTGAAACAACAGATTCAAACACCAGTATGGCAAGCCAACATTTAAGAGTTTTAGTTGCAGAAGATGAAAAGACGGCAAGCCACGCAACTCAAAAATTGTTGTCTTCAATGGGACATGAAAGTGAAGTTGTATGCGATGGAATTGAGGTGTTGTTAGCTTTGAAGCGTAGGACTTTCGATTTGATATTGATGGATCTTCAAATGCCGGTTATGGACGGGCTGCAAGCTACTTCACGGGTTCGACAGTTGTTCGGATCAACAAAACCCATAATCTTTGCTGTAACTGCCAACTATGGAAAGGGATTTCAAAAAGCATGTGAATCTGCAGGCATGCAGGGTTTTCTTACCAAACCCATAGAAAGCTCTAAAATTCAAGAGCTGATAGAAGATTGGTTTCCAGAATAATAAGCTTTCTCAGAGACCATGTCTGCCAAGGACGCAACCGACAGGTTGATTGTCCACAATGATTCAACAACTTCTTTGCCCAAACCGGTTGAATCGGTCAACCTAAAAGCTGATCCGCTCGCCATCTTCCCCTTCATAATAGTGCTAAAAATAAATCGAACTTTTTCGAAGCATCCTCGCTTCGGCTGCTATTGTAATTCCAAACATAACTCATTGCGGCTGTCATCGAATTGTCAATTCACACAGGTAACAAGCCATCCCAAATCCCCAATTTCCAATCTTGAATATCCAATCCTCAATGCCCCCTCATCACCTCCTCTTCCTTCTTCAAATGATTTAACGTCATGCGATCCACCAAACCTGGCAACCATTTGTTGAAGAAAACCGTTAGCCTCCCCTGGGTGGAAAGAACCAGTGTGCGTTTTCGTTTTTCAATAGCATCTACAGACCGTTCAGCTACCTCTTCGGAGGTCATCATCTTTTGCTCATTACGAGGGGTTTCCGCCTGTTTGCTACCATCGGCTACCAGGGCTGTGAAACGAATGTTTGATGCTGTAAAACCGGGGCTGATCCACATCACATTCACACCTTTATCCATGCATTCGGTGCGAAGGGATTCCAGGAAACCCTGCATCGCAAACTTCGATGAGCAATAACCCGTTCGCCAGGGCAAACCCCTGTAACCCGCAATAGAAGAAATGCCGGCAATCGAACCTTTCGTCTCCTCAATATGCGGCAAAGCGTACTTGCTGCAATATACCGTTCCCCAAAAATTGATGTTCATGACTTTACGCAACACATCCAGGTCAAGATCTGCGAACATGGCACGCATGGAGATTCCGGCATTGTTGATCAGCACATCAATTCGCCCGAACTTTTGTACGGTTTGGTTCACCAACTCAAGGCAATCCGTTTCAATGGACACATCTGTTTTTACACCTATTGCTTCAACAGAAAGTTTTGACTTAATGCTTGCTGCCAGCGCCTCCAGTTTATCCATACTGCGTGCGGCCAATGCAAGGTTAGCTCCACGTTTCGCGAATGACCAGGCTAACGCTTCGCCAATTCCGGAACTGGCCCCGGTGATGACTACTACCTTTCCTTGAAATGATGAAGTTCCCAATTTAGTTTTTCCATTTAATAGTGCAACCTACCGAACCGGTAGAAGATGGTTGAACGGTTTCATTGTTGAGAACCGCCTCGATCGCAGCCGCCAGGAAGTGTTGTGATACCTGTGCAGGAAATTCCCAGTTATCGTCAATTGCTCCTTTATAGGCCAATTCCCTGTTTTTGTTGAATAGGAAAACTTCAGGCGTTCGTTGCGCACCGAAAGCGGATGCAATTTCCTGGCTTTCATCATAGAGATATAGTCCCTTTAGACCTAATGCATCACCCATGGGAATCATCTTTTCAAAAGAATCTTCTGGATATTTTGATGCATCGTTTGCGTTTATCGCAAAAAACGTAACTGGTTGATCTGCGAATTCACCTGCCAGTTCTTTTATTCTTGAGATGTATGCCCGCGCATACGGACAATGATTACAAGTGAAGACCACTACAAGAGCTTTTACTTCAGCAAACGTATCTGAATGGTGCATTTGCCGGTCAGTTCCCATGAGGTTAAAAGAGGGTAGAGTAGCTCCGATTTCCATGTCTGAATTCTTGAGCGGCAAAAGTAAGTTTATGAATTGATAGCGGTCGGTGAAGGCGCTTTCAGATCATGAGGTTTTTAACAGAAAAGCGTTGAAATTTCTCTATTTCCACGTTAAAATACTTCCGTTTAAAACCTATCTTTGCACGATAATTTTAATCCCTCCAGTTTTACTACTGAACTAAATTTACAATATGGCCCGCGGGTTTTCAGCTTTAATATTGTTTTTCGCTTTTGTTGTTTGTGGTCATGCGGCATTTGCACAGGGCGATGTACCGCCTAATGCAGAAGCGGGAAAATGCTATGCGCGCTGTTATATTCCTGATGAGTACGGATTCATTGAGCAGGAAGTACAGGACAAACCAGCTTCCAAAAAAGTGAAAGTAATTGCGGCTGAGTACAAGACAGTTAAAGACACCATTGTAGTAAAACCTGCTCGGAAGAAACTACAGGTAATTCCAGCCACGTTCGAAACCGTGAGGGAGCAAGTAATGGTTGAACCTGCAAGAACCGAATGGGTGAAAGGAAAAGCCGATCCTGGTTGTTTGTCTGAAAACCCGGAGGATTGCCAGGTGATGTGTTTGGTTGAACTGCCTGCTACGTACAAAACGATCTCACGAAAAATCATCAAGACTCCGGCACGCACCGATGAGATTGATATTCCTGCCGAATTGAAAATTGTTGAAAAACGTGTGTTGGTCCGACCTGCATCTACCCAGGAAATCAATATTCCGGCTACCTATAAAACCGAGTTGAGGCGTGTTATAACAAACAAGGGCGGCTACTCCGAGTGGCGTGAAATCCTCTGCTCGCAAGACATTAATACCGATGTTATCCGGAAAGTGCAAGAGGCTTTGACTAAAGCAGGTTACAATCCGGGGCCTATCGACAATATCCTTGGAAATGCAACTAAAGAAGCACTAAGGAAATACCAACTCGATCGTGGATTGCCTGTCAGCACTGCGCTCAATTTGGAAACGTTAAAAGCTTTGGGCGTTAATTACTAAGCGTTTTTCCCCCTCCGTTTTATTGAAACAATTGAATTGTGCTAACCAGAAACGGGCAGTGGATAAGTTGTATTTGGAAGTAGAGGTAAACCTCCTTATTCAGCTATCTTTGAACCCTTCCTGAAGAAAAGCAACTTGTAGTCCAGCATTCAGGTCTATGCACTATATGAATAAGATATCGAGTTTTTGGAATCACCATTCAGGTGTCACGTTCTTGGTAGCAGGTTTGGTTTTCATACTATTCTTTTCGCAGTGCAAGCATCCTATTGAAGACAAGAACAGTTGGGAAACGGAGTTGTTAGCCCCTTTGCTGCACACTTCTCTTTCTATCGAAAAAATGGTGGCTGATAGTTTGTTGGATGTCCATCCTGACAGTTCCATCACGATTGTTTATCGGAACACGATCTACAGATTCGATCCCAATGAAATCTTGCTGGAGGTACCAGATACCAGTTTGGAGTCAAGATTATCATTGGACTCGTTGGTTTTGGCTGAACAGTCTGTTTCCCAATCACTCACCTTGGGGGCATTTGCCCGGCAAATGATGCAAAGCACAGATATTCAACAACAACTTATTGGGCAAGCCATTTTGTTAAATCATGGAAGCTCCAACTTGTTAAGCCTTCCTCCTATCAATGGCATTTCAACTCAGAATGTGGATGTAGATGCCTCCAACCTATTCGAAACAGCCACCATTCTTTCAGGTTTTCTTGACGGGACAATAGAAAATGGATTTCCTGTGGATTTAGAAAACGTGATTTTCCAGGTGAAGAATAAATACCTGGGAGACATTGTTTTAAGAGATACAGTTCCATTGATTCCGAAAAACTCTGTGGTAAATCGTTCTTACGACCTTTCAGGTAAAACTGTTGAAGGCAGCCTCCAGATTAAAATCCTAAATATTGATTCACC
>PVBE010768606.1_pt1 | contig 13277 bp, 10 predicted proteins | sample 1631181 | NCBI WGS metagenome assembly PVBE01 (sample SAMN08397723, study PRJNA350692) | Marine metagenome, whole genome shotgun sequencing project. | isolation source: water | place: Pacific Ocean | collected 2012-04
CCGGGGTGCCGCCGTCACCGTGCTCGATCGTCTCCACGCCCGCGAGCGTGGCGCGCCGCATGCCCTCCGCCGTTCCCGCGTGCGCCACCACCGGCCGCCGGCTGCTCCGGGCCGTCTGGACGATGAGCGTCAGCTCGTCGACCGAGAAGGTCGGCGCGGCCTCGCCCTGGGCTCCCCAGCGGTAGTCGGCGTACACCTTGATCCAGTCGGCTCCCTTGCCGATCTGGTCCCGAACGACCCGGGTCAGGTCGTCGACGCCGTCGGCGGGCTCCGCTCCCAGCGGCACGTCGAAGCTCGGGGCGAACCCCTTGGGACCGTAGCTGCCGGTTGCCACGATCGCGCGGGTGGCCACCAGCATCCGCGGTCCGGGGATGATCCCCTGGTCGATCGCGTGCTTGATGCCCACGTCGGCGTAGCCGGCGCCCTCGGTGCCCAGGTCGCGGATCGTCGTGACGCCGCCCTGCAGGGTGTCGCGCACGTGGGTGGTGGCCCGCGCGACGCGAAGCGCCAGCGACTCCTTGAGGACCTGGTCGTTCCAGACCGTCTCGTTGTAGGGATGCAGCAGTACGTGCGAGTGCGCCTCGATGAGGCCCGGCAGCAGCGTCAGGCCCTTCAGGTCGATCACCCGCGCGCCGGCCGGGACCTTGACCTCCGCGACCGGCCCGGCCGCCTCGATGCGGTCGCCGCGGACGACCACGGTCCAGTCCTCGTGGAGCTCGGCCGTCTCGCCGTCGAAGACGCGCGCGGCGCGCAGCTCGTAGGCTTGCTCCGTTTGGGCCGCTGCGCCGGCGGTCAGCAGGCAGCACGCGAGGGCGATAGATGTCTTTCGCATGGGCAGGCTCCCGAACCGATCAGTGATGATAGGCGATCCGGGCGTGGGTCCGCCCTCGATGCTCTCTCGGTCGAGCACACCGCCTCGGTCCCGTGGATGGTACTGTATCTAGCCAATGGCCAAGCGACGCCGTTCCGTGAGGCGCTCGGTCGCTGCCAGGCCCGTGGCTACGCCCGAGCCGGGACCGCCGATCGGGTTCGAGTCGCCCTGGCTCGGCGCCGTCGCGGCGACCGCGATCGCCTTCGTTCTGTACGTACGGGGGCTCGCGCCGTCCGTGACGTTCGAGGACAGCGGCGAGCTGGTGGCCGCTGCGCACGGGTGGGGCATTCCGCACGCCCCCGGCTATCCGCTCTACACGCTCCTCGCCAAGCTGTTCACGCTCGTCCCGCTCGGCAGCGTCGCCTATCGCGTGAACCTGATGTCGGCGTTCTTCTCGGCCCTGGCCGTCGGCGGCGTCTACCTGATCGCTCTCAGGCTGATCGCGGACGGGAGGCCAGAGGCCCCGGAGGGGCGCGCGGTGGCCCCCGTGTGCGCGCTCTCCGGCGCGCTGCTGGTCGGGATGGCTCCGGTGTACTTCGGCCAGGCTGTGATCGCCGAGGTGTACGGCCTGAACAACTTCTTCTTCGCCCTACTGCTGTTGATCCTGGTTCGATGGGCTGCCGACCGCCGACCGAGCTGGTTCGAGGTGGCGTGCGGCGTCCTCGGCCTCGCGCTGACGAACCACCACACCGCGGGTGTGTTCGGACCGCTCATCCTCCTGGTCTGGGTCAGCACGGACACGGTGGCGTTCAGGCAGTGGCGAACCACGTGGCCCTCGCTGGTGCGCCGGGCCGGCCGGGGCGCAGCGTTCTGGGCGCTCGGGTTGCTGCCCTACGCGTACCTGCCCCTCGCCTCGCGGCGGGAGCCGCTCATCGACTGGGGGGATCCCGAGACGCCCGGACGCTTCTGGGATCTGGTGAGCCGGAGCCAGTACGGGTTGGACTGGGCGGCCGGACGCGACCTGGCGACGTATGTGTCCCAGCTGGGCCTGCAGCTCGGGCTCCTGCTCGAGCAGTTCCATCCAGTGCTGGTGTTGATCGGGCTCTGGGGGGCGCTGCGGGTCTGGCGGCTGGGGCGGCCGTACGGCCTGCTGATGGTCGCCTACCTCCTGCTGACCGGGCCGGTGATGGCCTTCGTCACCAACGCCGGCGCTCTCGAGACCGACCCGCTGATCTACGCCGAGGAGCGAGGCGCTGTCGCCGTCTGGTACCTGCCCTTGTTCCTGCTCTGGGGCGTGCTGATCGCCGTGGGGGTGGCGCACGCCGCTCGCTCTCTGGCGCGGCGCGCGGGCCAGCCGGCGGCGGCATGGGTCGTCGCGTTCGGGCTGGTCGCGTTCGTGGCCCAGGCGTCCGTGCAGGTGCAGGCGACCGAGGGACAGCGGCGGGCGACCTTCGCGGACCAGTACGCGAAGAACATCTTCACGCTCGCCGAGCCGGGGTCCCTCGTCCTCGGAAACTGGGATCCCTTCGTCTTTCCGCTGATGCATGCGCAGGCGGTGGAGGGCGAGGGCGCCGACGTCGTCGTACTCGACACGCAGCTGCTGCGCCTGTCGTGGTACGTCGACATGATGCGGCGCTGGTATCCCGACTTCATGGCGCGCGCGCAGACCGAGATCGAGGCGTTCCTCACCGCGGTGCGGCCCCTGGAGGCTGGCGGACCGTTCGATGGGGCACGGGTCCAGGAGACGTTCCACCAGATGCTCCGAGCGCTGATCGCCCTCGGCCACGCGGATGGGGCGGTCTACGTCGCGTTTCACCCCCGCATGAGGAACTTCGAGCCGGTTCTGGCGGAGGAGTTTCGCCTGGACTCGTGCCTGGTCGCCTTCGAGCTCAGGCGGCCGGACCGGGGCGGGTCGGACTGTGCCGAGAAGTCCTACGACCTGACCGGCATGCTCGACACGCCGAGTGCGCCCGCCTATCCCATGGATCGCATGACTCGGATGGTCCGCAGCTACTACGCCTTGCTCCACCGATCTCGCGGGACCGTGGAGCAGGAGGACAGTCCCGTCCGGGCGGCCGCCTTCTACCGCACCGCCCTCGCGCTCGAAGCCGACCCGTTCGTCCGCGATCGGCTCCGTGATCAGATAGACCGCTTGGAGGGTGTCGGGCGGTAGACGGGCGCGGGGCTCCGGCCGTGGGGTTGCAGCCCTGGAGGGCTGCGCACAGCAGTGGGAACGAGCATGAGGCTCGCATATCCAGCACCGGCAGAGGTTCTCTACGCGCTGCTGCGACAGGACCCGCTGGAGAGCGTGACTCGCCGATTCACGGGCTGGAGATTCAGCGAACGCGAGGTCGAGGCGCTGCTGTCTCTTCGGCCCCTCGCTCTCAGCCACGAGTTCGCGCGCTTCGAGCTGCTCCTGCTCGAGGCGATCCGACAGTCCGCGGACGCCTTCCCGCCCGTGCTGCGGCCACGCAAGCCTGCGCTCGACCTCGAGGCCAGACAGGCACGCTACCGCGCGCTGCTGAAGGGCAAGCGCGTCGCGCTGGTCGGCCCCTCGCAATCGGTGGTCGGCTCACGCCAGGGCGCCAAGGTCGAGTCCTACGATCTGATCGCGCGCGTCAATTTTCAATGGCCCGTTCCGCCCACCGGCACCGTCGCGGTCCACCACATCCTGAGCCATGACATCGAGGAGCTCCACATCACCGGCATGACCTTCTTTGGCGACCCGTACTACGCGGGGTATCGCACCGCCGGCCACCGAGACAGCGACGCCTATCGCGAGGGGCGCGCCACCAGCGTCGGGATTCACGACGTGTCGGCGCAGCTCGAGCGGTTCCGGGCGACGTACGAGCAAGATCCCCGCATACGGATCGATGACAGGCTGTCGGAGATCCTCACCGCGCACGTGTCGCGGGCCCGGCGCTCCTCGACCGCTGGCGTCCCGGCCGCTCCTCCAGATGAGAGCCTTTCCCATGCGAGATGCGCTCGCGTTCCTGCGCGAGCACCTGGAAGTGGTCGTGCCAGTCTGGGTAGAGCCCGCACTCGCCAGGGCCGCGGTCCCGCTACAGGCGCGGCTCGAGTATCGGGTCAAGCAGACCCGGCGGAGCTACGCCCGACAGGCCCTCTTCCATTGGTGCCAGTATCGCCGCCTCGTGCCCCAGCACGGATTGGCTGGCAGCCTGACCGGCTTTCCGCGCTACCTACGGCACCGATGGCACTTGCCGTCGTTGATCAGCCTCGTATCGTTCGTCGCCACCAAGGGTCGGCGGCGATCCAGGTGACGTCGCCATGCCGGTCGAGCGAGAATGAGCTGACCGGCATGCGATCCTGGTCTGCACACGAGAAGACACGAGAAGATAGAGCCGAACTCATATGGGTCGGAAATCGTCCAACAAGCGGCGGCCGGCGTCGGCCCTGCCCGCCGGCGACCCCTCCCCGGGTCGGGGTCCGGATACACCGGGTGGACGCGCGACGTCGTGGACGCGTCGGGATCTCCTCTGGGGGGCGCTCCTCGTCGCGTGCGTGCTGGTCGCCTACACGCCGGCGCTCGGGGGCGACTTCGTCTGGGACGACGACGTCTACGTCATCAACGCCGACACGCTGCGCGACCTCGAAGGCCTGAAGCGCATCTGGGTGGAGCCGACCTCGATCCCGCAGTACTACCCCCTCGTCCACACGACCTTCTGGCTCGAGTATCAGGCCTGGGGACTCGAGACCCTGGGGTACCACCTGGTCAACGTCTTCGTGCACGGCCTCTCGGCCTTCGTGCTGTGGCGGGTGCTGCTCCGGCTCGGTGTGCCGGGCGCGTGGCTGGCGGCCGCGGTCTTCGCCCTGCACCCGGTGCACGTCGAATCGGTCGCGTGGATCACCCAGCGCAAGAACGTGCTGTCGGGGCTCTTCTATCTGCTGGCGGCCTGGGCCTACCTGCGGTTCCGGCCGATGGACGACCCGCGCGGCGTGCGCCAGGACCGCCTCCTCTACTACCAGCTGGCCTGGCTCGCGTTCGTCGCGGCGCTGCTCAGCAAGACCGTGACCGCGTCCCTGCCGGCGGGCCTGCTCGTCGTCGCCTGGTGGAAGCGTCGCGAGCCCCCCTGGCGCGACGCGGTCTATCTAGCGCCCATGCTGGTCGTCGGCGCCGTCATGGGCCTGACGACGGCCTACCTCGAGAAGATCCACGTGGGCGCCGAGGGCATCGACTGGGAGCTGTCGGTCGTCGAGCGCGCGCTGGTCGCGGGCCGCGCGCTGTGGTTCTACGCCGGCAAGCTGGTGTGGCCCGCTCGCCTCACCTTCATCTATCCGCGCTGGGTGGTCGACGACACGGTGTGGTGGCAGTACCTGTTCCCGCTCGCGGCCGCCGCGGTCGTCGGGGCTCTGGTCGTCTTCCGAGGCCGCATCGGCCGTGCGCCCCTCGCCGCGCTGCTCTTCTTCGCGGTTACGCTGTTCCCGGCGCTCGGCTTCGTCGACGTCTATCCGTTCCGCTACTCCTTCGTCGCCGATCACTTCCAGTATCTCGGAAGCCTCGGTGTGATCGTCCTGGTCGTCGGTCTCGGCACGTGGGTCGCCGCGCGGCTGCCCGAGGCGACGCGCCTGGGTCTGGGACTCGGGGTGCTCGCGGTGCTCGGCGTGCTGACGTGGCGCCAGGCGCACGTCTACCAGGGGCTCGAGCCGCTGTGGCAGGACACGATCGCCAAGGACCCGCGGTCGTGGATGGCGCACAACAACCTGGCCGGCCTGCGCATGGACGAGGGCAGGCTCGACGAGGCGCTGGAGCACTACATGCAGACCGTGGAGTTCAAGCCCGACCATCCGAACGCTCCCAACAACCTCGGCCAGATCCACCTGGTGCGGGGCGATCTGGACGAGGCGGAACGCTGGCTCCGGCGCGCGACCGAGATCGACGTGGATTTCGCGCCCCCGCACGTCAATCTCGCGGCGGTGTACGGCAGACGGGGCCAGCCCGAGCTCGCCGAGCAGCATCTGCGCCAGGCCATCGCGATTGGCCCGGGCTTTCCCCTGGCCCACCACGAGCTGGGGCTGCACCTGATGCGCGTCGGTCGGCTCGACGAGGCCATTCGGTCGCTCCAGACGGCGGTCGACCAGAACCGAATCGATCCGATGTACCGCACGCAGCTGGGCATCGCCCTGACCCGCGCGGGCGACACCGACCGTGCCCTCGAGCACCTCGAGGCGGCGGCCCGGCTGCAGCCCGACGACGTCGGCATGCACTACAACCTGGCCGTCGCGCTCAAGGCAGCGGGCCGGGTGGAGGAAGCGGTGGTGGCGCTCCAGACCGCCGTGCGCCTCGGGCCCGAGGAGGTCGAGCCGCGCGTCGCGCTCGCCGAGGCCCAGGCGGACACCGGACGGCTGGACGAGGCGACGGCGTCGGCTCAGGAGGCCCTGAACCTCGCACGCCAGGCCGGTCGGAACGAGCTGGCCGCCCAGCTCACGCGGCAGCTGGCCGAGTACCAGGCGCGCCGATGACGCCCTGTCGCACACGGTCGCGGTGACCCGGCGCGCGCCCGGCGGCCTGGAGTGCTATGATCTTCGAGGCGTTCCCGCCCGGCGCTCGCGCCTGGTTCTGGGCGCGGCCGATCTCCAGACGATGAATCTCACGACCGCCATCGCCGCCGGGTTCTGGCTCGTCCAGGCCTCGGCCGTCACCGTCCTGTTCGTCCCGTTCCACTGGGGGCTCGTGGCGCTGTGGGCGGTGTCGCATTTCCTGCGGGCCATCGGCCTGACGCTGGCCTTCCATCGCTACTACGCCCACCGCGCCTTCAAGATGAATCGGATCGTCCGCTTCCTGTGGACCCTCCTCGGGACGGCCGCTCTACAGAAAGGGCCGCTCTGGTGGGCCGGGCACCACGTGAACCACCACCGTTACTCCGATCGAGAAGGCGATCCGCACAGCCCGATCGTGAGCGGCTTCTACTACGCGCACATCGGCTGGTTCCTGGACGACCTGCGCAACGAGGCGCTGTCCGCGTCGAACCCGGTGCTCCGCGATTTTTCTCGCTTTCCCGAGATCCGCTTCCTCGACCGGTACTACCCGCTGCCCCCGCTGGCGCTCGCAGGCGGGCTGTACCTGGCGGGTGGGCTGCCCTGGCTGGCCTGGGGATTCTGCCTGCCCACCGTGACCCTGGCCCACGCCACCTACGCGATCAACACGATCAACCACCTGATCGGCTCACGCCGTTTCGACACGCCGGACGAGTCGCGCAACAATGCGTTCACGGCGTTCTTCGCCGTCGGCGAGGGATGGCACAACAACCATCATCGCTACCAGCGTGCGGCGCGGAACGGCTTCTACTGGTGGGAGTTCGACCCGACCTATTACGTGATCCGCTTCCTGGCAGTCGTCGGTCTCGTCTGGGACGTGGAGCCGGTGCCGGCCCGTGTGTATCGGGAAGCCGCGGCTGGGCGAGCGGGCGCCGCGCGGCCGGTGCTGCCCGAACCGGGCCCCGAGCCACCCGCGCTCGGCGCGGCCTCGTGACGCTCGGGTCCCCCTGCTGTGATTCTCGCGCTCTACGTCAAGGCCGTGGCGCTGTGGTTTGGCTTTGTGGCCATCGCGGCCACTGGTGCCGCCGTGCGTGAGGCGTACTTGATTACCGCGCTCGGGGAGCATCGGGCGCACCAGCTCGCCACGCTCCTCGTCTGCGGGCTCGTGCTGGTGGCCATCGTCGGGTTCGTCCGCTTCATGGCGGTCCCCCGACGCCTGGCCGTGCGCATCGCGCTGCTCTGGCTGGGGCTCAGCGTGTGGTTCGAGTTCCCGTTCGGGCGCTACGTCCTCGGGATCCCATGGGCGCGCCTGCTCGTGGACTACGACGTCTCGGCCGGCCGGCTGAACGGTCTCCTGCTCTTGACGCAGCTCGTCGCGCCGATCGTCGCCGCACGGAAACCGGTGGCGACAAGCTGAGGTCATCGCGTTAAGATTCCTATCAGCCCGTGGTGAAAGTCCTGCGCCGGTCGACTGCAGGAGGACTTTTACCACGGGCTGCTAGTCATCGGTCCCGGTGCCGCGGAGCGGTCATGCCCACACAACACACAGGCTCTCCCACGAAAACGGCGGTCACGTTCGTCGGCGCGTGCTCGCTCGTCGAGACGGCGATCGCCGGAGCCTTTCGTCGAGAGATCGTGGCCGATGCGTCGAAGGCAAAGGATCTGGGCGCGGGGCTCCAGCGGCTCCGGGACGCGATCGGCTCCAACGTTCTACGGGCTGGCGCGAACCACGTCGATCTGAGCGGTCTCGTCAAGCAGTACGACAGCCAGACCCGTCTCGGCGGCTTCCACGTCCTACACGACTGGGACGGCAAGGCGGACAAGGTCACCGATGCCTGCATCGCGGTCGAGGTGATCGACTACGTGCGCACGCACCGCGGCACCGAGCCGTGCGACCGCACGGTCCTGGCCATCGTGGTGGACTACTACCTGCTGTACGTCCTGGCGCTGCTGTCGCTCAGGATCTGGGACGAGGGCGATGCCGATGAGAACCTCGACCGGCTGACGCCGCTGCTCCGAGAGCTGCAGGGTCCGAACGGCAGCGGCCAGAGGTTCGTCGACGACGTCGAGACGCTCATACTCATCGCGACGTCTCACTACGAGCTCGAGAACTGGTGGTACGACGAGCTGCTCGAGCGGGTGAAGGGCCTGAGCCACGCCCATCGCTTGAAGATCGCCATCGGCCACGCCGGGAGCCTGGGCTGCCACCTGCGGTTCGGCTTCGAGGCGACCTACGGCCGAGACACGGTTCTGATGCGCGAGGACAACGTCGCGGACTATCCGTGGCTGTGCTTCTCGGTGGCGACCCTGATGCGAGAGTACGCCCGCATGCACCGTGACGGGGTCCACGGACCGGCGCGGGAGACGATCGTCGAGGGGATCCTGAGCGGCCTGTCTCCCGACGCCAGGGCGTTCGTCGGAGACCCACCGGCGTCGCTCGCGCCCTACGAAGACGACCGATCCGAGTTCTGCGAGCTCTTCCTCGGGCACCGAGAGGATCTCATGGAGGAGTTCGAGCCGCATCGACCGCTGGCGGATGTCTACTCGCCGCTCTCGTTCTTCTTCAACTTCTCGCAGAACGCCCTGAAGGGGATGGTCGTGGATGCGCTCCTGCGGGGCGAGCCGTGGGACCTGACGCTGAACGATCTGTTGACCGGTCTGCCGCGCGGAGAGCCCAAGGCGGAGGTGAAGCAGACGCTGGCGACGAAGCTGATGGGCTACGCGCGTGACCACCCCGATACCATCCGTGGACGCTTGATGCCGGCCATCGTCTACGATCCGCGCACCGGGCGCCGAATCATCGGCATCGCGATGCGCAAGATGAAGGCCTAGCAGCCCAGCAAGGAAGGCTCTCTCGCGTCGGCGTCCGGACCTTCGAGGTCAACGCCATCGATTCGAATCACCAGCCCTCCCGTCCGTTGTTCAGGTACGCTCCAGACGCGCGCTCTTCGGCTTCCCTGCCAAGTCGTCCACCACCGGACACCGTGGGTTTGTCTGGGTGTCCGTCGCTTGCTCACAGGCGCGCAGATGTGCCCGAAGGGTCCGACGGAATGCAGTCAGCGTCTTGATCTTGCGGTCCACTTCGGCCAGTCGCGCCGTGAGGAGCGTCTGGACGGCCTTGCAGTTGGTGAGCCCACGCTTCCCGTTGAAGCTCAGCAGCGCCCCGACGTCGTCGAGGGTCAATCCGACCGCCTGCGCTTGCCGGATGAATCGCAGCCGGTCCAGAGCGTTGGGCGTATACAAGCGGAACCCGCCTGAGCTTCGTTGGGGTCTGGCCAGCAAGCCTCGTCGCTCGTAGTAGCGGAGCGTGTCTGGCGTCAGACCGCTCTGCTTGGCCAGTTCACCGATGCGGAAGGTTCGGGCTGCCCGCGCCATGCTCGAAGTATGTACCCTGGGGTTCGCTCCAGAGTCAACTCGTCGCAGCCGACCCCGGAAAACCGCGTGGGACAACCGTCCAGCGTTCCGTGTGGTACTCGGGGCGCGTTGACACCCTTCGGCCGATCGCGAAGAATGAGGCTCTCCTGTTGACGGCGTGTTCCCCGGGCTGCGCGATCGATCGTTGGGTCTTTCCACACGCGTCTGGAGGTGCACGTGGTGAGTGCAAGAGTGACCGGAATCGGGGTCGTGTCCCTGCTCATCGGTGGAGCGTTGTTCGCGGAGGATCCAGAACACGGTCGACGTGACGAGCTCTCCAACGGGCAGCAAGGTGGGAGCATGTACAGCCAGCTCGGCGTAAGGACCATCATCAACGTTGCGGGAAGCTCGACGCGGGTCGGCGGAGCCCCGATGCCGCCCGAGGTCGTCCAGGCGATGGCCGACGCAGCCCGGGACTCGTTCTCGATGATGGAGCTCCAGGCGGCGGCCAGCCGATACATCGCGCAGGTGACCGGCGCCGAAGCGGGGTACGTGACCGCGGGCGCCTCGGCAGGCCTGACGCTTGGCACCGCCGCGATCCTGGCCGGCCTTGACCTGGCGAAGATGGAACGCCTGCCGGACACCACCGGCATGAAGAACGAGGTGATCATTTCCCGCGAGCACCGCAGCGGCTACGACCACGCGATCCGACTCGCCGGTGCGAAGCTGGTTGAGGTTGGGATGAACGAGCAGCTGTCCGGTGCCGGGGTTCGGCGCACCGAAGCCTGGGAGTACGAAGCCGCCATCACCGATCAGACGGCCGCCATCGCCTACGTCGCCACGCGCACGAGCCGGCCTCCGCTGGCGGAGGTCGTCGAGATCGCCCGCAGACATCAGGTCCCGGTGCTGGTCGACGCGGCGGCCCACCTGCCGTCGGGTGTGCGACAGCTCATCGAGACCGGCGCGGACCTCGTCAGCTCGAGCGGTGGCAAGGGGCTCCGGGGACCGCAGTCGAGCGGTATTCTGTGCGGTCGTCGAGAGTACATCGCCTCGGTCGCGCTCCAGCACCTGGACATGGACGAACACTTCGAGATCTGGGATCCGCCCGAGGACCTGATCCCGAAGTCGCGGCTCTCGGGAATACCCAGGCACGGCATCGGTCGTGGCTTCAAGGTCGGCAAGGAAGAGATTCTCGGTCTGCTGGCGGCGATCCGGCTATTCGAAGAGGGCAGATATGAGTCTGCCGCCGAGGAAGGGCGTAAGCATCTGGACTTCGTTTCCGAAGGCCTTGCAGGTCTGCCAGTCGAACCGCGCCTGATCCTGCCGCGAACGAGCATGGGGTCTCCCTCTTTGCAGTTGGTGTTGAACACGCAGGCGCTCGGCCGCTCGGCGTTTGCCATCTCGCGCGAACTCAAACAGGGGGATCCGGGCATCTTCGTGAACGAGGGGCGCCTGGATCAGGACATCCTCGTGATTAGCTCGCTGCACCTCGACCGGGCGCGTACGGCGGCGCTGACACAGCGCCTACAAGCCGTCTTGTCCGACGGGCAGAGGTGATGTTCGATGGCTGGTTCTCGCGAGGGGGAGGGTGGTATGCGACTGAAGGCTGGGAGGCTTTGTCGGCGCCGACCGTCGGTGATCAGCCTGGCTCTTGTTGTGGCTGGCCTGACCGGGTTCGCTGCCGGGGGAGAGGAACTGGCGCAAGCTCAGGCAACCGGTGAGCAGCCGGTAGCTGTGGGCCGATTGAACACGATCATCGAGAACGCCGAGCAGGGGAAGCTCAGCTTCAATGGCGAGTCGTGGCAGATGATGCCCGACAACGAGCACAACATCTTCGGAGTCATCGCACTTCAAGCCGCGATGGTCAAGAACCGCCCGGAAGGCTCCGAGCGTTTCTCGCTGCCGCCGGTCGTCCGAATGAGCCTGGAGGCGAACCATCTAGAGAAGCACAGGGTCAAGCAGTATCTGGATGCGGGCCTCATGGGGCTGATTCTTTCCCAGTCCGAGACCCTCGACCAGGTACGTGAGTTCATCAGCATGATGCGATACCCGCCGCAGGGCGAGTTCTACGCGACGGGGCCGAGAGGACGCCGCGGTTGGGCGCCGACCGCGGCGACCCGGTACTGGGGCGTGGACATGGACACGTACATGCGCAAGGCCGACCTGTGGCCACTGAATCCCGAAGGAGAGCTCTTGGCGATCGTCCTCCTGGAGACCAAAGCGCAAGTGGAGAACATCGAGCAACTCCTCGAGCTGCCGGGCTTGGGCGCGGTGATGTTTGGCACAGCGGACATGAGCATGAGCTACGGGCTCGGGACGCCGGCCCCTCCCCCGAACCACCCGATCATCATGGCCAACATCGAGCGGTTCGCACGGGCGTGTGCAGCGCACCACGCCAGGGGCGGAAGGGTGATCTGTGGGGCGTATCAGACTCCGCAGGGGCTCGCGACCGCCGTCGAGCAGGGCCTCACGATGTTCACCTCCGGGCGCGGCGACTTCCGCGGAGACATGCGCTGATACGGTCGAGCCTTTCGGACTCCGCGGCTCGGCGGGTGAGCCTTAGTCTAGTTAGTCCTCCAGGCGCAGCGCCCAACGAATGCCGCCCGTGAGGTGATGGCGGAACACGTCGTTCTGGGTCCAGCTCTCCTCGCGGTGCCCGAGAGACGTATAGAACGACCGGCCCTGCCCGTAATTTCGCCACCAGGACTGCGGGTAGTCGCCGCCCGGGAACACTCGCCGCAGGCCCTCGAGATCGCTGTGCTCGGTGTCGAGGCTGAGCAGCACGTTCACGCGGTCGCGCGAGAACCCAATCGGCGGGTGGAAATTCCCTGGCTGCGTCACGTTGAACATCGGATCTTCCTCTGTCCAGGGAAGCCACGCGTAGTTGTAAAGCTCTTCATTGATAGGCCAGCTGTTGCCCAACATTCTCGTTGCCGGATGAGTCGTGTCCTCGACCTTGAGCGTGCTGATTCGGCCTGCCGCCATCTCCGGCATCGGGGTGATGGATCGCACGTAGTAGCCGCCCAGCATCTCCCCAAACTCGGGATATTCGTACATCGTTAACGCGGCGCAGTGGACGCCAACAAAGCCTCTGCCATCGCGCACGAAGTCGACGATCCCCTTCCTTTGCACGTCGGTCCACGGCAGGTCCCCGTTGGTCATCAGCATGAGACCGTCGAAGGAGTCGAGGTACTCCATCGTGAGGAAGCTCAAGTCGTGGTTGCCGGCCGTCTTGTAGCCCTCGTGAACCGTCACATCGAAGCCGCCGGTCTTGCCGTACTCGATGGCCATCCGCTCGGCGGCCGGGAGGCTGTCGTGACCGGTGCCCACACCGGGGTGTGTCAGGAACAGCAGCTTCTTGGGGAGCGGTGCTCCCTGACCGCTGAGTGAGATATTCCACGTCATCGCCACCAGGGAAGCCGCGACAAGCGTGAAGAGTGCCAGCCGCAGAATAGCGTGTCGCATAGGCTGCCGATGCTAGTGCAGTGCGTCCGAAATACGGGGCATGACTTCGCGGCGGGGCATCCCGCCTGGCGGCGTTGCTCCTCGGTCACAAATCCCCAATGTGCTCCCTCGTCGCGCCTGGCCACCCGGGCGCCGCGCCACGAATTGACGC
>PVBE011363660.1_pt1 | contig 13277 bp, 13 predicted proteins | sample 1631181 | NCBI WGS metagenome assembly PVBE01 (sample SAMN08397723, study PRJNA350692) | Marine metagenome, whole genome shotgun sequencing project. | isolation source: water | place: Pacific Ocean | collected 2012-04
CGGGGCACTGGACCTGGGCACCCTGGCTCAGCTGGTCGCGGGTACGCCAGACTGGAATGCCGCCTTCCGAAACCGTGAGCTCCGTATGCCATGGGCGCCTCGCGAACAGGTCTGCGCTTCGCTGAAGACGCGCGTCGTCAGCCTCGCCACGGCGCTCGCCTATCTGCCGACGGTGAAGAGCACCCCGGATTTGCTGAAGGGTGGCAAGGCCCCGCCTCCGCCCAAGGGAGTCAAGGAGGGCGAGCGCTACACGGTGCTCGATGGAAGCCGTCTCCTGGGCGTCGCGGAGTCGCAAGGGACCTGGGGCAAGATGCTGCTCCGGGCTTGACCGGGCCTGTTCCAGCGCTTAGTTAGGCTGCCGACCGCATCTGTGGGCTTCGGGGCCATGCCCGGGTGCTACGGACGCGGTGACTCCGAGAGGTACCCATGGCACTGCATCAGTCCAACAAGTCGAAGATCATCAGCGAGTACGCCACCCATGAAGGCGACACCGGCTCTCCGGAAGTCCAAGTGGCGCTGCTTACCGCTCGAATCACTCAACTGACTGACCACTTCAAGACCCACAAGAAGGACCACCACAGCCGGCGCGGGCTTCTCAAGCTCGTCGGGCAGCGGCGGCGCCTCCTGCGCTACGTCAAGGATTCTGACGAAGCGCGCTACAAGACTCTCATTCAGCGACTCGGCCTTCGCCGATAGCTGCATTCCGGGTCGGGACTTTCCCGGCCCTTGTTCTTTACCCCCTATCAATAGAGCGCCCCGGGCCGGTTCGTCGATCTCCGCGGATCGAGGCTTCTGCCTCTTTCCGAGAAGGTCTACGGACGCGTCGGCCAGTTCGGGACGCCTCATCAAAACGAGGACACCCGTATGCACGGCGTGAACGAACACTCTGTATCCGTCGAGGTCGGCGGCCACACCATCACAATTTCCACTGGCAAGTACGCGAAGCAGGCCAGCGCCTGCGTCGTCGTCGAGTGCGGGGACTCCAAGGTCCTGGTCTCGGCGGTCTGCGACGACAAGCCCACCCGCTTCGACTTCATGCCCCTGACCGTGAACTACGAGGATCGCTGCGGTGCCTACGGCGCCATTCCCGGTGGATTCCTCAAGCGAGAGGGTCGCGGTAACGAGCGCACCACGCTGATCAGTCGGGTCATCGACCGTCCCATTCGCCCGCTCTTCCCCAAGACCTTTCGCTGTGAGACCCAGGTCATCGCCACGGTGATGTCCTACGACCGCGATCACGAGACCGATGTTCTCGCCATGTGCGGCGCTTCCGCTGCGCTGAGCGTGAGCGATGCACCCGTGAAGGAGGCCATCGCAGGCGTCCGGGTGTGCCAGGTCGATGGTGAGCTCAAGCTGAACCCCACCTGGGAAGAGCGCGGCCAGTCCACGCTGAACATCACGGTGGCCGGGACCGCTGACGCAGTCCTCATGGTCGAGGGCGGGGCCAACGAGGTGTCTGAGGATCTCATGCTCGATGCCCTGGACCTGGCCCACGGTGCCATCCAGAAGATCGTCGCAGCCGTCAACGAGCTGGACGCCAAGGTCGGCATCGCGAAGCGCGAGTGGCCCGAGCCCACACCCACACCCAAGAACTTCGTCGATCTGGTCGACAGCCAGAAGGACCAGATCATCGCCGCCATGGCGACCCCGGGTAAGCACACCCGCCGGGATGCCGTGCGAGGCGTCAAGGCGATGCTCAAGGAGAAGGCCGCCGCTGGCCTCGAAGGCACCGAGGCCGCCGCGGCCGAGGGCCACGTCATGGCCGCCTACTACAAGCTCGAGTGCCAGATCATGCGCAACGCCGTCATCACGGAGAGCCGGCGCATCGATGGTCGGGGCCCCGCTGATATCCGGGCCATCTGGTCCGAGGTCGGCGTCGCCGAGCGAGCGCACGGGAGCGCCATCTTCACCCGTGGTGAGACCCAGGCCTTCGCCACCATCGCCCTCGGCACGGAGCGGGACAACCAGCGCATCGACTGGGCCGGTGCCTACGCCCGAACCCGCGAGTGGATGCTGACCTACAGCTTCCCGCCCTACTCCACAGGCGAGGCCCGCCCCCTGCGCGCTCCCAAGCGCCGCGAGGTCGGCCACGGCGCGCTCGCTCACCGGGCGATCCAGGTCGTGCTTCCGTCGCAGGAGGAGTTCCCCTACGTGCTTCGCAGCACCGTGGACGTTCTCGAGTCCAATGGCTCCAGCTCCATGGCCACCGTCTGCTCCACCAGTCTTGCGCTGATGGACGCCGGCGTTCCCCTGAAGGCTCCTGTGGCCGGCATCGCCATGGGCCTCATCAAGGAAGGCGATGACTTCGCCGTGCTCAGCGACATCCTGGGCGACGAGGACCACCTGGGCGACATGGACTTCAAGGTCACCGGTACCCGCAATGGGATCACGGCCTTCCAGATGGACTGCAAGATCGCGGGCGTTCCCCGCGAGGTGATGGCTCGCGCCCTCAACCAGGCGCGCGATGGCCGTCTCCACATCCTGGACGAGATGGGCAAGGTGCTGGACGAGAGCCGCTCCGAGCTGAGCACCTGGGCTCCCCGCATCACCACCCTGAAGATCAAGACGGACCGGATCCGAGACATCATCGGCCCCGGTGGAAAGGTCATTCGCGGCATGCAGGACGCTACGGGCACGAACATCAACGTCGAGGACGACGGCACCGTGCGTGTCGCGGCCACGAACGAGGAGGACGCCGCCAAGGTCATCGCGATGATCCGCGAGCTCACCCAGGAGGCCGAGATCGGCAAGCTCTACATGGGTGTGGTCAAGCGCGTCACGGACTTCGGCTGCTTCGTCGAGATCTTCCCGGGCACCGATGGCCTGGTGCACATCAGCCACCTGGCCGAGGGGCGCGTGGAGCGCGTGACCGACGTCTGCAGTGAGGGTGATGAGTTGCTGGTTCGCGTCATCGACGTGGACCGAAGCGGCAAGATTCGCCTCTCCCGTAAGGAAGCGCTGCGGGCCGGGGCCTGATCCCGGCTGGAGGCCTCATGGCTTCAGTTCGATTTTTCCGACTGCCGGTGGGCGAGGGTCTCGAGATCCCCGCCTACCAGACCCCTGGTGCGGCGGGCATGGACCTGCGCGCCTCCGCGGATGTCCTCCTGGAACCCGGCGACCGGGACGCGGTGTCCACGGGCTTTCGGGTGGCCATCGACGAGGGCTTCGAGGGTCAGGTCCGGGTGCGTTCGAGCCTCGCCCTGAAGCGGGGCCTGATCGTGCCCAACGCCCCCGGAACCATCGACAGTGACTACCGGGGAGAGCTGAAGGTCCTGCTCGCCAACATCGGCACGGAGACGGTCTGTGTCGAGCGCGGTGAGCGCATCGCGCAGTTGGTGATCGCTCCGGTACAACGAGTCCAGGTCGTCGAGGTCGACGCCCTGGATGCGACGGAGCGAGGCCAGGGGGGCTTCGGGTCGACCGGCCGACGTTGAGCGCTAGCGCCCGTACTCCTGGTAGGCCCAGCAGTCACCCAGGCAGTAGTAGCTGAAGCCATCCGGGCTGTCGCACTCGAAGCCCGCGGGGCAGCTGGTGTCGTTGGGCCCGTTGCACCCGGGCTGACACCCGGTGCTGTAGCAGTACTCGTCCACGCACTGGTAGAACTCACAGCGCGAACCGGAAGGGCAGTCACTGTTCGAGGAGCAGAAGGCGTCGCTGGTCAGCAGGGTCCCGCACTGGAGGCCGTTCTTGCAGTCGGAGTTGCTGTTGCAGGTGTCACCGAGCTCTGAGATGAAGCAGCCGCCGCTGCCGCAGTCGAAGTCGCTGTTGCAGGAGTTGCACAGCTGGCCCTGGTAGGGCTTGCAGTCGCCGCCCTGGCAGACCTCACCCACGGTGCAGTCCAGCTCGGCGATCTCGCACTCTTCGGCCTCGCACGCGCCATCGTCACAGAAGAACCCGGCAAGACAGTCCGTGCTGTCCTCGCACCCGGGTTCGCAGGCGTAGGCGGTGGTGCAGATGTTCTCGAGCGCGCAGTCGTCGTTGGTGAGGCAATCGACGTCCGTGCACTGTTGCTCGATACAGGCCTGCCCATCCAGGCAGTTGCCGTTGTCGACGCACTGCAGGGTCTTTCCGGATCCGCCGCCGAGGACGCACCCGGTGAGGACGGCGAGAAGGAGCGGAAGCACACACTTCGGAAACAAGAGCAGACTCTTCATTCTTCACCTTCCTCGTCGTCCGAGGCGAACTCGCCCCCGCAGAAGTCCTCGGGGTTGCCGTCGCCGTAGTAGTAGCGAATCGCAATCTGCTGGCTGGGGTCCGGCAACTGGGAGAAGTCGAAGGTGATGACCGCGACTTCGTCGCCGTCTTCGTTCTCCTGGAGGTCGTAGGAGAAGTCGCCTTCGTGGCAGTCCATCAACTCGTCCTCGACGCTCACCTGGAGCGTGGCGGGATCGGGCATCGAAGAGAGCTCGAAGGAGTCCATCAAGCGAGAGGCATTTAGGCTCAGTTCGGTCACGATGTCCGCGAAGTTGTCCGCGCAGATGTTTCCGATGATGCCGGAGGTCTGTTCGGCGATCTCGATGTAGCGGTCGCCCGAGCGACTGAAGTTGGCGGAGCAGGTGGAGGGGTCGGTGACCACCAGCGAGGAGGCGTTCACGATGTCGCGCCGTGCGCCGCCCTTCGCGTCGTAGAAGAAGTTGGTGTAGTCGTGCACAGGCCAGGGGCTCGCGTCCTCCTCGTCGCTGACGAAGATCAGGCTCAGGCTTGCGTCCGGTCGCAGAAAGGCCTGGTTCTGTTCGTTCTCCAGGGTCAGCAGCGCGGCGTGAAGCCCCATCTCGCTGTAGTAGCCCTCGATCCCGACGTTCACGGCGTCCTTGAATCGATCCTCGGCGTCCTCGTCCTCCCAGGTGAAGAAGGCGTTCTGGAGCTCGCCTGCGCCCTCGCTGTGAATGTCCGTCGTGGTGACGCCGATGTGCCACAGGATGTTGGCGTCGTCGAAGAAGGTGATGAAATGGGCGAAGTTCTGTGAGAGCTTCTGCTGGTAGGGGTCCATCGAACAGGAGTTGTCGACGACCAACAGGATGTCGACCTCCTGGGGTGGCGACTGGTAGAAGACGTCAGTCCCGTCGTGCAGGACCAGTTCGTTCTCGGTACATCCGAGGAGACTCAGCATGAGCATGGACACCTCTCGCAGCAGGGACCTGCCAACGTGACCAGAAGAAGACCGATCGTCAACCAACTGGACCGTGTCTTCACACGGCTGACGCGAATTGCCGGTCGGATCCTGGGGCGACCCGACGAAGACCTGCTCCATGAGTTGACCGGACGGAGCAAGGGAGGGAGCGAGACCGACTCAGGAGCCTATGCGAGACATCTCGAACAGGGGAGGCGAGATCTGGAGGCGGGTCGCTTTGGGGAGGCCCTGCATCACTTCGCTCTGGCCTCCGAGGTGCAGCCGGAGGAGGCCTGGCCCTGGCACGGACGAGGAGACTGTCTGGAGCTCAGCGGAGATCACCTGGGAGCGCTCGCTGCCTACGACGAGGCGCTGTCCAGAGCACCCCTGGCGCTCTCCCACAACGGTCGGGGAAACGCGCTGGAGTGTCTTGGCCGCGTCGAGGAGGCTCGGGCCGCATGGCAGAGTGCGGTGGACTTGGAGCCGATGCTCGAGCTGGCACAGCGGTCGCTCAAGCGCACAGGCTGAGCAACAGGTCGTCGATCGGCTCAGGAGCCGGTGGCCTTCTCCAACTCCTGGTCGTACAGGTGGCGAGCTCCATCCTCGCCGAGCGTCATCGCACCGCCCAACACCGAGGCCACGCGCTGGTCGATCTCGATGACCCGCGTCTCCCCGAACATGCGGACGAACACATCCACGCAGCCTCGGGGCGTGGTGCCCGGCACGCCGGCGATGACATCGATGCCACGTTCGGCGGCGTCCAAGGCCAGGGAGGCGATCGATGGATTCGAGGACTCGCTGATGACCACGACATCGGCGGAATGACGCAGTGCGCTACGCACCCCGCTCTCCCAGCTGTCGGTATCGATTCCCACCTCGCGCTGGCTGATGCTCGCCATGCGATCGGTGTGCAGGAACTGGACGCCATCCTCCAGAACGACGATGTGCCCCCGGATGGTGGAGTTGAGGTGGTCCACCACGGCCGCGAGGAGCTCCGGGCGACGCCGGCCGCCCACGAGGGTCAAGCCCGTTCCCAGGGCGCCCCATGTGGGGGTGAGGCCCAACTCGGCCAGGCCCGCGACCTGGGTCGTGATTCGGTGGATGACCAGGCCGATGCTCCCGCGTTGCATGTAGGCACACACCCGGAAACGACCCACGCCACTGATGCCGAGGCCGAACTCGTGTTCCTGCAGGGTGGCCAGCGGGAACTCGGTGTTCGCGAGCGCCATCAGCGTGTGCAGCGCGTTCTTGGTGTCGACAGGCATGAGCCGGTCCTGTGCCACCGGAACCAGGTTGCCCTCCACCCGCAGACAAGCCCGTCCCGGAACCTTGAGGTGGATGGCGCTCGCTCCGGCATCGCGGGCCTGCGTGAGCAGTTGCGTGATCGCGCGTTGATCCAGGCGCATGGAAGCCTCCTGCTTCTCCTATCGGTCATCCGCGGCCGATCGTGAGGCTCGAAGGGATCCTTAGCGCTTACGGCTCTTCTTGCGCGCCTTCCGTGCTGCCTTTCGCTTGCTGCGCTTGGCCTTCTTCTCGGCAGCGCTCAGCGAACGGGGTTCGCCACCAGACATTCCCATTCCGGGCATGCCTCCCATTCCGGGCATGCCTCCCATTCCGGGCATGCCTCCCGCACCTGCCATTCCGGGCATCCCCATGCCACCGCCCTTCAACTGAGCCAGCATTCCGGTCTGGGAGCCCAGCTGTCCCATCATCTTGCGGGCCTGCTTGAAGCGCTCGTAGAGCTCCTCGACATCCTTCGGCGTGCGTCCGCATCCACGGGCGATTCGCTCGAATCGACTGCGGCTTCCATCGAGGACGTCCGGCTGGGTGCGCTCCTGCCGCGTCATGGACTGGATGACTGCCTGGACGCGGGTCAACTCACGATCGTCCAGTGCGTCTTCCGGGATCATGCCCTTGAGCTCCTCAAAGAAGGGCAAGCGCTCGAAGAGGCTCTTGAGCGAGCCCATCTTCTGGATGGTCTCGAGCTGCTTCAGGAAGTCATCGAAGGTGAACTGACCCCGCAGCATCTTCTCGGCGTCGCGCTCTGCGTCCTCCCTGTCGACCACCTTTTCGAAGTCACTGACCAGGCCCACCACATCGCCGAAGCCCAGGATGCGGTCCGCAAGCCCCTGGGGCCGGAAGTCCTCGAGCTTGTCCAGGCTCTCGCCCATGCCCAGGAACTTGATGGGCTTGCCGGTGACCTCCTTGATGGACAGGGCTGCACCACCGCGGGCATCGCCATCCAGCTTGGTGAGCACGAAGCCCGTGAAGTCCAGGAGGCGGTCGAACTCCCGTGCCGTGCGCACGCTGTCCTGACCGATCATCGCGTCACAGACGAAGAGGACGTTGCCCGGTGTGGTCGCCGCCTTGATGTCGACCAGCTCCTGCATCAGCTGGTTGTCGATGGCCAGGCGCCCTGCGGTATCGAAGATGACCACGTCACGGCCAACGTTCCGGGCCTGACTGATGGCGAGCGTGCAGAGCTGCACGGGGTTCATGCCCTTGATCGAGAAGACCGGCACCCCCAGCTTTCGGCCCAACGTGGTGAGCTGATCGACGGCAGCCGGGCGATAGATGTCCGCCGCCACGAGCATGGGCTTGCGTCCCTGCTTGACCAGGCGCCGCGCCAGCTTTCCTGCCGTTGTGGTCTTTCCGCTGCCCTGCAGACCCACCATCATGATGACCGCGGGCTTACCCTCCAGGTCCAGGCTGGGGTCCACCGGTCCCATCAGGGCCATCAGTTCGTCGTGGCAGATCTTGACGAACCAGTCGCTGGGGCTCAGCCGTTGCCCCTTGAACTTCTTGTGCTTGACCTGAACCACCTCGCCGAGTGCACGTTCCTTGACGCGACCCAGGAAGGTCTTCATGACGCCGAGCTCCACGTCGGCCTGGAGAAGGCTCACGCGCACGTCACGCAGCGCCTCTGCGACGTTGTCCTCGTTCAGCAGGGTCTTGCCCTGGAGCTTCAGCCGAGCGCTGCGGAAGCCCTTGGAGAGGGTCTCGAACATCGCGCGGCCCTTAACCCGGTGGACTAGAGGTTGAGAGCGGCCTGCAGATTGGAAACCGTGTCGGTGGGCACCAGGAAGAGGGGACCACCCGCCTCATCTCGGGCTACGCGGCCACCTTCGGTCTCCGAACCGATCACCACCGTGACCTCGTCTGTCAGGGAACGGGCCGTCAGGGTCACCCACGGATCGCCCAGCGCTTCCGGCTGGACGGAGCGATCGCAGAGAGCGGCGCTCACCAGGCTGAAGGGGGTCTGCCCGGCGAGTGGGTCGGGCTCGCCGTCCAGAGTCCAGGTGTCCGCGGTCCTCTCCCAGACGAGCTCGGCCGATCCGGCCGGGCTTGCAGAGACTCGGTCCAGCCCGGAGAGCGGTACGGCGAGCAGACGGTCTTCCAGGACCTCGCCCGGTTCCTTGATCAGGCCGTCGCTGCGGCCGACGCTTCCCACCAGTCCCTCGGGGTTCCGGAGGATCGTTCCACCGGCGTACTCGCCGCCGATGGTCAGAGTGAGCTCGTCGAAGCTCAGCATGCCCATGGGCGTGATGAGTCCAGCCTCCATGTCCGTGAGTTCCTGATGGAAGCCCTCGTACTCCAACAGGTTGGCTTCCTGCAGCATGCCATCCAACACCGAGGCCTTCGCACGGCGCCCATCGGAGAGGAACCAGCCTCCGGCTTCACCGCGGCTCGCGATCCAGCTGTTCTCGCCGGCCTCCCAGGCGATGGTCAGGACCGCGGTCTCCACCAGGCTGAGGACGCCTCGATCTCGGTAGCGGGCGAAGGGCAGGCCCACAGTGGACCCGGGCTGCCCCTTGGCAATGCGGGCGTGCTCCTCCTCACCCCACTGAATGTAGGCCTTGAAGCCCACGGGGGTTTGATCTCCGACCCGGAGCTTCAGGCTCGTGGAGTCCTTCAAGAGAAGCGTCAAGGTGGCCTGTGGAGGCTTCAGGCCAAACTCTTCCAGGGACTGGCCCTCGAGAGGGGCCTCTGCCGAGAGCCGATCCACCAGGAAGACCAGGTCATCCAGCGCAGCGTCGTCCGCCGCTCCCGAGACCGGCTGTACCAGTCTCCAGCCCTCATCGCTGTGCTCGGCCACAAGGGTCCCCTCGTCCGTGACCAGGGTGAGTTGGTTCAGGTCGGCGGGTTCGACCTCGGCGAGATCTTCCACCCCTTCCTCTTCTTCCTCTTCTCCGGGCTCGATGTAGATGGCCGCCAGCAGTGCGCCGACCGCCAGGATGCCCAGCACCGTCATCGTCTGAGTCTGGCCTTCGTCCACTTGACACCTCCGGGAGGGAGGGCACCTAGCCCGGTGGAGGGTTAGTACGCCACGCCATGACTAGCGGACATGACGAAAAGGGCCCCGAGGAGAACGATCTCTCTCCGAGCGAGGAGCAGCAGGATGCTGCGCCTTCTCCCGAGGACGCACCACCTTCGGAGGCCGAAGCGCCGCCCATGACCGCTGCCCCTGAGGCCGATGCCTCGGAGGCCGATGCTTCGGAGGCCGATGCTTCGGAGGCCGATGCCGATGCCGAGGTCGGAGCGCAGGACGATCCGGCGGGGGAGAGCGCCTTCGTCAGCCAGTTCCCGACCGACGGCCCGGACCTGGAGGGCCCCCGGCTGGTGGAGTTTGATCCGCTGGAGGAGCTCGAGCAGGATCTCAAGGACACCACCGCCCGTCTGAAGACCGTCAGTGCGGCGTACCAGAAGCTGCAGGGGGAGTTCAATCACTTCAAGGGCCGCACCGAGCGGCAGCTGGAGCTCAAGCAGACGATCCTCAAGGGGGACGTCGTGAAGGGCCTCTTCGAGCCCCTGGAGAACCTTCGACGCAGCATCGATGCCATGAAGCAGGGAGAGGCGGACCAGGCCTGGATCGACGGCATGCAGGCCGTGAACAAGAACTTCATGGACGCCTTTCGAGCCCTTGGGTTGGAAGAGGTGCAGCCGCACCAGGGCGAGGCCCTCGACACCCGCTGGCACGAGGCCATCAGCCTGATGAGCGTGAGCGACGAGCAGCTGGAGGGCCGGGTCGTCCAGGTCTACGAGCGGGGCTACCGCATCGGGCAGCGCTGCATTCGGCCCGCAAAGGTCCTGGTCGGTAGCTACACCCCGCCCGCTGAGGAGACCGTCGCCGAGGGCGAAGATCAGGTCGGCGAGGCCTGAGCCTGCTCCACATCGCGCTACTCAACCCGGAGATCCCGGGAAATACAGGCAACGTCGGTCGTTTGGCAGTTGGGCTCGAGGCCTGTCTGCACCTGATCAAGCCGCTGGGCTTCGACACCGACGAACGCTCTGTGCGACGGGCGGGGCTCGACCACTGGAAACACCTTCGGTTGAAGGAACACGCCGATGCTGCCAGCTTCTGGGCCTGGGCTGATGATCGCCGGGTGCTCCAGTTCAGCGCTCACGGTTCGAAGCCCTTCACTCGCGCGGTCTTTGCTGACGAGGACGTGTTGCTCTTTGGCTGCGAGAGCGTGGGATTGCCAGCGGAGCTTCGGCCGGGGAGCTTCCAGATCCCCATGATCGGAGCTGTTCGAAGCCTGAACCTCTCCAACGCCGTGGCTGTCGTGTGCTACGAGTGGGCGCGACAGGTACGGCCGGAGATCTTCTGATGGATTCAAGCCTCTACGTGCTGATCATCGCGGGTGGTCGAGGGACGCGATTCTGGCCGCGGTCGCGGCGGGCCCAGCCCAAGCAGTGTGTCGCCCTGGATGGCGGGGCCACCCTGATTCAGCGCACCGTGGCGCGTGTGGTGCCTCTGGTGACTGCGGAGCGCATCTTGGTTGTGACGAGCGCCGACATGGCGTCCGCGGTCAGAGAGCAGCTCGTGGACCTGCCGGAAGGGAACATCCTCGTCGAGCCCCTGGGGATGAACACCGCCCCCGCGGTGGCCTGGGGAACCATGGAGGTGAGCCGGCGAGCCAAGGGCATGAACCCGGTGATGATCGTCTTGCCGAGCGATCACCTCATCAATGAGGAGGAGGAGCTTCGGCAGACCCTGCGCGCTGCATCCAAGGCGGCTCGGGCGACCAACGCACTGGTCACCATCGGGATCGAACCCAGCCGGCCGGAGACCGCCTTCGGGTACCTCCGCTGTGGTGAGGAGCTGGGCCGTTGGGAGGATCGGGCCTTCGCTCGGGTCGAGCACTTCGTCGAGAAGCCGGACTCCGCGACGGCCCGCAGCTACCTCGAGGACGGCCACTACCTGTGGAACGCCGGGATGTTCGTGTTTACCGTCGATGCCTTTCGTGATCAGCTTCGGCAGTGGCTGCCGAACACCTGGGCCCAGCTGGAGCGGCTGCGCCACAGCCCTGGGGAGCTGGAAGCGATCTATCCGCGACTGGATCGCATCAGCATCGACTACGGAATCATGGAGAGGGCAAGCCACGTGCTCACCGTGCGAGCGGATCTCGGCTGGAGCGACGTGGGAAGCTGGAATGCCCTGGCCGATCACCTGCCGGCCATCGAAGGCGGTGTAGGGACGGTGCACGCTTCGGTTGCCCTGGATGCCAGGGACAACATCGTTCACTCACCGGACAAGCTCGTGGCGCTCCTGGGCGTGGAGGGCCTGGTGATCGTGGACACCGGCGATGCTCTGCTCATCTGCCGAAGAGAGGACGCCCAGAGGGTGCGCGAATTGACCGGCCGCATCGCCGAACAGGGGCTTGACGATTACCTCTAGAGCCCTTGGCTACACTCACCGCCTGGAGGCGATGTGTTCATCATCCTGACCCTCGGCTGCGGTCTCGGCAGCGTCGACGTGACCATCGATGCACCAGCATGCACGGACTGGGAATTCGGGGAGGAGTTCGAGCAGGCGGAGGTGGCTGTGGAATACGACGAAGCCCAGATCGACGTGGTCCGGGCAGGTGTCTTCATGGCCTGTGACGCTCGCTTCACCCCAGACATCCAGGCGGAAGGTGGCTCGATCATCGTCGACGAGATCTGGGAGGGTGAGGAGGGTGACTGTTGCTGGTCCCCCGAGGTGGTCCTGAAACCTCAGCGCGCCGGCAAGATCCTGATTCAGTGGTACGACAGCACGGGATCCGAGGTCTACAACGAGGAGATCGACACCCGCGACTGAGGTGTGCGGGCGGGTGCAACCATGAGGGCGGTCGTCACCGGTGGGGGAGGCTTTCTGGGACGGCATCTCTGTCGTCTTCTTCCAGAGGTGTACCCGGAGCGCGTCGAACTCACGAACCGGGCCAGCGTGCTGCGTGCGATGTCGTGGCGCCCCTCGGTGGTCTTCCACCTGGCTGCCATGTCCGATCCGCGTGCCTGCGAGGCCGACCCGGAGCGTTGCCACGCCGTCAATGTCGAGGGCAGCCGCCTGCTCGCCCAGGCTTCGGACTGCACCCTGGTCTTTGTCAGCACCGTCCACGTCTACGGTCCACCCATGTGGCTACCGCTCACCGAGGACCATCCCCTCGCGCCAAAAGGGGTCTATGCGCAGAGCAAGGCCCTGGCGGAGAACCTCGCCTACGGAGCGATCATCGCCCGGATCTTCAACCTGACCGGACCGGGGCAAGGCGCCCAGTTCGCTCCGGCCGACTGGGCCCGTCAGTCCTGGGGCGAAGACCCCATCGCGTGCGGAAGGCTGAATATCGAGCGGGACTATCTGGACGTTCGCGACGCAGCGGAGGGCCTCCTGACCCTCGCGCGTGCGGGCCAGCCGGGACAGGCCTACAACCTGTGCAGAGGCCGGGCTGTGACCATGCGATGGATCCTCAAGCAGCTTGCGCCGGGCCGCGAGCTGCGTGTCGAAGCATCCCGAGAGCGGGCGGAGGTCCCCGTGTTGTACGGGTCCAACGACAAGGCCCGTCGCCTGGGCTGGACTCCACGCGTTCCCCTGGAGCAGTCTCTGGCGGATCTGCGCGCGTCGCTCGACCCGACCCTCGACGAGGGTTGAGGCACCGCGGCTCTACTGGTCGGGGCCGTCCATCCGGCCATCGCCGTCGATGTCTCGCCCGGTCTTCACGACCTCGCCGGCGTCGTTCAGGTACTCCCAGTAGTCGACGTCGCCGTCGCCGTCGGAGTCACGCTCCTTGCGGCGCACGCGCTCGTTCTCGTAGAACTTCCAGAGGTCCATCTGGCCGTCGAACTCGGAGTCGACTTCGCTCAGGACCCGCTTGCCACCCTGGTAGTGATCGATCCAGTCGATCTTGCCGTC
>PVBE012830536.1_pt1 | contig 13277 bp, 11 predicted proteins | sample 1631181 | NCBI WGS metagenome assembly PVBE01 (sample SAMN08397723, study PRJNA350692) | Marine metagenome, whole genome shotgun sequencing project. | isolation source: water | place: Pacific Ocean | collected 2012-04
ACCATTCGCCGATTCAACCGAACCCCCCCTCGAAACCGCCATTCGGTCATGCGAAACTTGCGAACCCCCTCTCGAGCCACCATTCTCTCATTCAATCGCTCTGTGGCCCAGCGAACCTAACCATCTCCGGCGAAGAACCATGCTTACCTTCATGGGGAGATCGTTCCGCGGGACAGCTGACACCTTTCCCCGACATAGGGCCACGTGCGGGCAACCAATCGGCACTGTCTTTACGGAATGGTTTCATTTTGCGTCTGGCTAGGAGCGGGCCAATGGTGCCCGGAGAGAAATGTACAATGGAGTGCGGAATCGGATAGCCTCTCCAAGTTAATTTCTTATTTCTGTCTAAGTGTGGGTACCATTTTTGTTTTCGCGTGGCGCCGCAACGGCGCCCCGGGAACAAAAATGATACTGGAGAACTACGCTAACGGAATGGGAATAGATACCTTTTGAAGGAAAGGGAACGGTAGTTTGTGGAGTGGCGCCAGCCCCCCTTGCCGCGCGGGCCGAGAAAAGGGCCCCGGGCAGAAAGGCTGGCATTAAAACGAAACACATTATGCTCTCGGCACATTTATCATTCCTGCTGCGCTATACCGGTGCGCCTATGATTTTTTTTTATGGTATGGTGCCAGCCCCCCTTGGCGGGCGCGCTGGGAAAAGCGCCCCGGGCAGAAAGGCTGGCATTAGAACGAAACACAGTATGGCTCCCGGAACATTCACAATTTGTCATTCTTCTCACGCTCGACTGGCGCGGCTGTCGGGATTGTTTATGGAAGGCTGCCAGCCCGCCTTGCCGCTGGGGCTGATAAAGGCACCCCGGGCAGGAAGGCTGGCATTGAAACGAAACACACTAATGACCTCGGCACATTTAGCATTCCTGATGCGCTATACCGGTGCGCCTCTGGTATTTGTTTATGGTATGCTGCCAGCCCCCCTTGCCGCGCGGGCTACGAAAAGCGCCCCGGGCAGAAAGGCTGGCATCAGAACGAAACACAGTAGTGCTCTCAGCACATTCATATCCGCCCCTGTCCACCTTGCTCTCAATAGTGCTCTCAGCACATTCGTAGGCGCCCCTGCCTATCTGGCCCTCACTCATCATCTTTTAGCAAATCGTCATCATCGTCATCGTCGTCGGGCCTGTGGTGCTCTTCCGTTCGGCGAACCTTCGCTGGGTGGAGCTCTCGCAGGATTTCTTCTTCTCCCAGGGGATCCAGGTCCTCCTCCGGGCGTGGCGCGCGCGCGCCCGCGGGCGCTTCCGGAGAACAAAACTGCACGGACGGGGGCGGCGGAGGCGTCACGGCTGCCGGCAAGTTCGCGGGCTGGGCGGCGGCCTTGCTCTTCGCCTTGGGACGCGCCGCTGCCTTTGCCGCCGCAAGGAGTGTTTGTTTCCCCGCTCCGCGTGGCCGTTTCATGAACTGGCGCAACGTCGTCCAGTCGACCGCCTGTTTGCCGCTTAATTTCCGGATCTCCTCCTCGGTACTCTCCGGGATGCGGGCCACGCCCCTCAGCGCGAGCTGCTCTTTGATGTCCGCGAAATGCTCCCGGGTCAGCCGCCCGTTGGCTGCGCGCAGGTGAAGCTCTGCTTCGCTGATATCGCCGTAGGCGGCGCGCATAGTCCTGTCGTGGGGCTCATCGAACCGCTGCTCGAACACTTGTCGGTTGCGGAAGGCCAGCGAGTCCCTTCCCAGGAAGAACTCATGGAAAGGCGGCAGATTCGCCACAGCCAGCCGCTTGATCCCTTGACACCGCGTGAGCGCTACGAAAGGCAGACCGCCGAGCTGCCCCAACGACCTTGAGGTGCGGAAGTCAACGACCGTGCCCTCGACAAGCGTGAGCCCCTGCGATTTGTGGCCGGAGAGCGTGCCGGCAAGCACGAGCGGCACGCCGGTCATCCAATACCGACCTCCATAAAGCGTCTCCTCCAGCACTGGCACCGGCACTACTTTTGGTCCCCAGGCGGCGGAAAACTCACCGCCCACCCAGCTCGGAAATTCGACGAGAACATACCGGAGGCCGCCCGCCGCACCGTAGCGGAAACCACGAACGAGACCGCGCGCACCATTGCAGAGGCCCAGCGGGACGACCCCTCTACCCCAGAGGGTGTTGCTGGTGAGCATCACACGAGCGCCGAGTGCGAGGTGCACTGTAGACCTCAGGCGGTCGAACTTCTTCTGGCCCGCGAGTTCCCGCGCCCTCCCGCAGCTGAAAGATGCAGCGATCCGGTGAATCTTGGCCCCCGTCGCCCGGGCCCGCTCTCCCAGCCGCTGTCCGTTCCGCTCCCCCACGAAGCTGTTATCGCAGCAAACCCAAGTCGCGTCGTCCAGCCATTCCTCGCCTTCGGCCTCCAGCTTCGCTACGTCGCGCGAGGCGAGCAGCTCGTAGTCCTCGACGCCCAGCGCGAAGTCGCGGGCACGCACCTGCGCACGCCTGAGATCACTGCTCGCGTCCTTGTTCCGGTACACGCGGCGGAGCCGGATGGCATGTACTTCGAGGTCATCGGCATCATCCCGCAGGAAATCCTGGAACCGCTCCAGGCCCGTAGGCTCCGACCTGCGCCCGGTAGCCCCAGTAGAACACAGGCTGCTGAACCGAAAATCGGCCGGACCCTTACCTAGAAAGGTTTCAAACCCCGGGCTACCGGGCGTTCGTCGGAGCCTACGCTCCATCCCCTCGTTGCTAAGCGCGTGGTTCAGGTTTCCGCTGATGCGCTCTCGCCGGCTGTCCATGAGCGTCCGGTCCTTGACGGGCTCTATCTGGCCGAAGTCGCCGATAAAGAGCGCGTCAAGCCCGCCGAAGCCACGAGGGAAGAGCTCAGCGCACGACGGAGCCTTAGAGACATCGTAGAACGGATCCTCGGCGACGCGGCGGCGGATCCAGACGCGGCGCATAATGATATCGAGATTGCGGCTCATGCGGCCCAGCTTCACGCGGCCCTGCATGGAGATCTCTGCTAGCAGCGCGCGCGGCGCTCCGGGGCCGAGCTTCTTTAAGCTCGGCGCCGCAACGCGCGCGCTGCTAGGAATTTCGTCGACGATGACCATGATGACATCTGCGAAGTGGTCGGCGAGCTCGTCGACCTGGCTTTCTGACAGCTCCTGCTGCATGGTTTTCAAGACGGAGTCTATCGTTTCGCAGCCGAGCTCCGCCAGCGCCTGCGACGCGACGCCCGTGGGCGCCATCAGACGAAAGCAGTCCGTGCGACCGAAAAGCTCAACGAGCGCCCGCAGAAGGTCCTTGATTGTGAAGCTCTTGCCCGTGCCCGCGAGCCCTTGGAGTAGCAGGCGAAGTATCTTCCTTTCCGCGGAACCATAGTGTTTCAGCAAGATGATCACCAGGGCGGCTTGCGTCGGATCCAGCGAGCCGTCGGCGGCCGGCGCGAGCGGCTCCTGCGCGAAACCTTGCGACGAAGGGCGCGAAACGAGCTCCAGTAACTCCTTCACCTTCTCGGAAGCCTTTTTTCCTCCGCGGAGCGCATCGCCCGTGCGCTGCTGAAACTCCTGGAGGCTCTTGTCGATCACTCGCTTGATCTCGTCGTCTGTGATTTCGCTTCGCGGCCCCTCGTCCGCGCCCGCGGCCATCAGGTCCTCGAATGGAAGCAGTGCCTGGCGCTCCGCGAGTACCTGCGCCTCGATGTCCTCATAGAAGGCGACGTCTCTGCCGTCTTCGAGGGGGTTCTTCCCTCTGCCTTCTAGCTCCTGGCGTTGCTCGGTGACGCGCTCCGGCGGCCCTCCCGGCCGCGGTTCCTCATCCTCCCCGGCCGCCTCCCCGCCGTTTCCGTTGAATAGGTTGCAGAGCCTTTGCTTCAGTTGCGCCTTGTTCCCGGCCAGCTTCTTTCCCAGCTCCTTCAAAGCGGCCTTCAGCATTTTTAAGGTCGGAGTACGCGGATTCTTCTGCGGCTCCAGTACGCGGAGGAGGGCTCGCATTTTGTGTATGCATTGCAGCGCATCTAGCTCCGGGCGCAGCGGCGGGTGGGCGATTCTTGCATACGCCGCGCGCACCTTGGCGGCGGTCACACCGGACGCGAGCAGCTGCTGCTGAACCTTCTCGCACGCCTTGCGCGCAGCCTCTTGGTCAGGCGTGTCGTCCTCGGGCTCCTTTCCGAACAAGTCGCCCTCCGCTTCGGCGAACAGGATTTTTCCTTCGTAGGAATCGTACTCGGGCGGCGGCGCTTCGCCTTCTTCGCCAACCTTCTTCTGCAGCCTCTCCCACTGGCGCTGCGCCTTCCTCCATTGCTCGCGTATGTGCCGGGGGCACCGGCAGCATTTCCTGAAGATGCCACGCTCAGCCGGCTTCTCCTTGGTGAACTGGTCGACCAGCTTCTCCATGGCAGCCACATCCTTCAATGCTGCGAGAGACTCGTCGCTGGTCGGCTCCGTCGCCATCTCGAGGTTGCAGTAGGTTCGCAGGAGCAACCGGAGGTGGTAGAGATTCTCTTCCAACTTCGCGGGATCTAGGCGGCGGTACAGGTTGAGGTGCGGGTAAAGCAGGTGAACGCGCGGCTTCTCTCGACGGAACTGCGAAACGAATCCGCTCCCACCGCGCTCCTTCTGCGCGTGCGTGAAGGTGAACCAGCGATAGAAGCTCGAACCGCGCACCCAGTGCCGCCAGGCCGCGGGATCACTATATTCCTCGCCGCTGACTGGGTGGATCATATGCTTCCCCTGTGTGTGGCCCTCGCGCTGCAGGTACTTCTCGTATGCGTTGGTCCGGAGTAGCTCGCCCGCATGCTCGGCGCCGACATTTAGAGCACGGGAGGGCGGATCGAGCGAAGTGGACGAGAAGCTGCGGGTACTCAGGTAGGGCGGGAGGCCGAGCAAGTGGTGGCACACCTCATATTGGCCGATCGACTGCGCATTCGCCGTCAGCCGCAGGGAGCAAGGTTCGCCAGACTCAACACGAAACCGGCGGGCCGCCCCCCGAGAGGAATTCACCAAAGACGAAGAGGGAAGCGCCGAGCGCGGCAACGCCGATGATACACAATGCTGAACCTTACCCCCTGCCTAGTTTGTTGAACATTTTATACATTCCGCTCAGCAGGCCCTTCCCCTGCTCTCGGGCGGCCGCCAGGCAGCCATCGAAGGTGCTAGCGACGTCGCTGTTCACCTCGTTCCGGTCGTTCGGGAGGAGGTACTTGGAGAGGTACCGCTTCAGCCCGTCGAGCGTGAGGACGGCTTGGTCGTCTACATTCGCACGAGCCTTCAGCAGGCGGATCGGGCAATAGTTATTCACGAAGATGCTATTCCGGGCCGAATGGTACTTCAGGACGCCAGACGGCCGGGGGGCGCGAAACGGAGTTCCGGGAACGAAGAAAGAAAGTACTCCCCGCACCAGCCGGGAAGCGCCTTTCTTTCATTTCCGAGGAAGCTGCGTTTCTCCCCCCCGCATCGCGCCGCGGGTCTTCAGCGATGTGCTCGAGACCGGGGGCGACAAGCGGCTTCTGGAAACTCTTGCCACAGTAGACGACTTCATGGTCCGTGCCCGCGGTCCGCGGTTCCACTTTCGCGCAGTTCTGCCATTTTTGCGGCCGACCGTGCGGGCACGGCTCGTGATTATCGTGGTACTGGACGGTGTCGAGCAGGTCCTGGAGGTAGCGCATCGTTCGCTGTTCGGGGGCATCGTCTCGCGGTGTGGCGGCCAGCCCCGGCCCGGCGTCGCAGAGCATGCTGGCATAATCGTCGGGCGGGAGCATGCAAGGGTCGTTCCATTCTTCGCCACCATCTTTCGCCTCCTTCGCCCGGGATACTTTCTCTTGGCGCTCAGCCGGCAGGTCTGGGTACCATTCGGATATGATGCCCTGGTAGAACTCGGCCGCTGCAGTTCCGTATACGGCCGGGTCCGCCCCGCTGGCCCCATCGCGACGCCGCTGCGGCCCTTCCTTCTCCACGAGCGTATCACAGCGCGGGGAGCCGCGGATCCAGCGCATCGCGTGCAGATGGGGTATCCGCCCGCTGCCCCAATCGTAGGTCGCGAACTGCTCGTCGAGGCCCTCCGCGTCTTCGGTGCCGCGCACCATGACCATGTCCTGGCAAAACACGACCTCGAGCCAGGCGGCAGTAAACTGGGCGACAATAAGCGGGTTGCTCGTCGCGTCCTCGAAGTAGCGCTGGCGGCGCTCGGCCTGTGGCAGCTCGAGGACTTCCTCCGTTTCGCGCCCATACCAGTCGCTGATCCATTTGTTGAGGATGGGGTCGCGGTATATGGCAGTCGTTGTTGTCGAAAACAGTCCAGCGATTTGGCCATATTCCGCCTCAGGCCGCTGTCCGATCGCGCGCACCATCCCGGCCGTCTCGCACTCCAGCTGGTCTATCATCGCCTGGAGTTTGCGGTCGACCATCTGCCGGCTTCCCAGCGTTCCCGGGATAGTTTCGGTAGCCTGCACTATCTTTCGGACCAGCTCTTTTTTCTTCTGCGGCTGCAGGTCGCGGGCGGCGTCGAAGTCGGCCGCGCGGCTCAGCCGGAACGAGGCGCTACCGGAGAATGTCTGGCGCCGCACCCAAGTGTTGAAGACGAAATATCGAAAGCTCGGGTGGCTAGCTGCTCGGCCATCCGCGGTCGCCATCATGGTGTGCATCACGCAGGGGTGAATTGCGCGGCCGCCGGAGATACAGGCCCCCTCTCTGCAGGGGCGCCAGAGAGGGCGGCCTCTCCCACCCAGCGCCCTTCACCCCTGCCCATGCAATAGGCCAGGAATTCCAAATCGGGCGGTTTCTCTGTAGGACAGCCGCGGCCCGTCTGGTAGATCTTCGGGAACGCCATTCGGATGTATCCCGGGAAGTCCTCGCTCAGGAGCTTCAACACCGGCGCCTGACTAACGCGCTCACGGTTGTTGTGCTCCGGATCTGGGTGTTGGCGGGGCGGCGCCCCGGGGCCTTCCTGCACACTCGCGAGCGATGCGGGTGGCGTCCCGGCGAATCCGGCGCCGGGCGGCGCCACGTCGCCTCCAGCACAAGGAGCCGCGGCTGCCGGTTCCGGACCAGGAGCGGGCGGCTGCTCGCCGCGAAAAAAACCCGGTTGCTGCGCATGCTCGATGAGAGTCTCGGCTACCTGCTCTTTGGCGCCTTCGTCCTGCGCCTGCCGCTCGGGCTCCGGCCAGTGGTACGTGCCCTCCGCGGAAGCGGCCGCCGCGTTTAGGCACCGCACGATCTCGAGCTCCTGCGCAATCTCCGCCAGGTGGTCGGGCTGCTCCTCCGGCGCGTCGTTGATGCCGCCCCCGCCGTCCGCGGGCCCCTCTGCGATGAGTGCTGCGAACCAGCCCAGAGGCACCCTGTCCGTGTTCCGCGCTCGCAGCATTCCCGAGGTCGGGTCTGCGAGCTCCTCCACCTCGCGCTCCCAGGAGTCCGCCTCCTCCTCCTCGCCCCGCTTCTCCTGCGCCTTCGCCTGCATCGCCCGCCGGATACCGTCCCAGGGCGCGGCAGCCGGCGCCGTTCTCCTCGCGATTTCCAAAATCTCCTTGGCGTACGGGAAGTCGCTGCGCTCGGTCCAAGCGAGAAAGGTCGCCTGGTCCACGGGCGGACTATCCTCTGCCTCGCAAGCAACTTCGAGTTCGCGCGGCGAGATCTCGTGCTCGTAGGAAGCATCAACGCCGGGGGACCATCCGTAGTAGTCGCGCAGAACGGCTTCGTCTATTTCGACATCAGCGTAGCTGTTTGGTATTCCGGCAGCCCCCGAGGAGCGAGCCTTTCGACCGGAGCAACCAAGCCCCTGGGGAAAATGAGGCGAGGCGGCTGGATGCCTCCGGAAAAAAGGCTCATCCCTCGGGGGCTGCGCGCCATGCCCTGTTGCTCGTGCCGAAGGCGGAGGATGGCCTGGTGGATGACGTACGGTCGAATCCGGAAAGGCGGCCGGGCGGCGCCGCCCATCGCTCCACGCGTCCGCCGTTTGACGAGGACGATCCCTAGCTCGTCTGGCTTCGGCGGTAGTTTGCGGAGCCATTGCGCCACATCCACCTGGACGTTGCTGACATGTCCCTGGTAGCACGCCGGACCAAGGGCGCGGTCCTCGATAAACAAAAATGACCGATCTAGCCCGGAGCCCGGCCCTTGGTCCGGCCTCAAGAACAGCCGCCGCCGGGCAGGTTCGTGAACACGGACATGATCGGGGATACCATGGAGATGCACCTTTCCTCCACGTATGAGAGTGCATCCAGCTCGGGGAAAGTTTGGCCGTAGTCCACGCTATTCCAGAGCAGGGCTTCCTTCGTCGGCGCACCATTTAGCCAGCATGTGCCGCAGTATTCTTCGTGCTCGCCGAACCAGCCGCCGGCTGCGGCCACCGGAGGAAGGTAGTCCGGACGCCGCCCGACCCCGCCTTCGCGCTGCGGTTCCTTGAACCACCTTCTCGAGCAGTTGCGACAGGTCCTCGCTTCGAAGCCCATCAGGTAGTCCATGCCGAGCTGTATCCGGTCGAAGTCGCTAACGCCCGAGGCATCTGGCGATTCGGCCTCCTCCAGGGCTTTGAAAGGGGCTATGGCGTAGGTCCGCTTACCACTAGTCGGGCAGAAGATCTTCGGCCGGCCTGAGCAATCTCCGCCTTCAGCCATGTCGGGTCCATCTTCTCCCTTCTGGTCGCTCGCGCCGCCGCCGGCCGCGGGCCGCGCTTTCGCAGAAGAAGAAGAATCAGCAGCGCCGTCAGGTTTTTGGTGCCCCGCGTCTGCCCCGGCCGCGGGCCGCGGTTTCGCGGAAGAAGAAGAAGAGCCGCCCCCGCCACCACCTTTTTTTGGCGCGCCGCACCCACAGGCGTGCCACCCGCAACCGAAACCGCAGCCGCCGAAGCCACCTGGCGGTGGATCTTGTAGAAAAGGGTTGCTGCCGGCTCTCCCGAAAGCAGCGGCTCCCGGTTCGTTCCCCGCATCCTGGTTCGGGCCGCCTCCATTATCCGCTGGCCCACAGAATGGGGTGGTCGGCGTCGATTGGGCCGGCGCCTGCTCCGGCCCGCTATCAGAGGAAGTTTCGTCGAGGAGTCTGCGCCGTTCTCCTTGCTTCCTGGCCTTCTGCTGTTTTTTCCGGTCGCGCTGCTCGCGTTTTTTCCTCGCCTTCCTCTCCGCGGCCGACCCGGAGGCGGCCCGCGCACGGCAAGCGGTTTTTCGATAAACCACTGATCATAGTCCGCCCCGCTTGGTGCCCGGGCCCCCTTATTCGCCCGCTGTTGCCTGCGGGCTTCGCTGCGCCTTCTCCTGCGCTCGGTCGCGTTTTTCTTGTTCTCGGCGCCCCTGTTTTTTTCGGGCCTGCCTCGCCGCGGCCGACCTAGAGGAGGCTAAGGAACGGCAAGCGGTATTTCAATAAAGCACGGATCATAATCCGGCCCGCTTGGCCCCGGGCCTCCTCATTCGCCCAATGGCGCCTCCGGGCTTCGCTGCGCCTTCTCCTGCTCCCGGTCGCGTTTTTCTTGTTCTCGGCGCTCCTTTTTTTTTCGGGCCAGCCTCTCCGCGGCCGACCTAGAGGAGGCTCAGGAACGGCAAGCGGTATTTCAATAAACCACGGATCATAATCCGGCCCGCTTGGTCCCCGGGCCTCCTCATTCGCTCGCTGGCGCCTGCGGGCTTCGCTGCGCCTTCTCCTGCTCCCGGTCGCGTTTTTCTTGTTCTCGCTGCTCCTTTTTTTTCCGGGCCCGCCTTTCCGCGGCCGACCTAGAGGAGGCCCGGGAACGGCAAGCGGTATATCACGAAACCACTGATTGTGGTTCCGGCCGCTTGGTTCGCGGGCCTCCTCATTCGCCCGTTGGCGCGTTCGGGCTGCGTGCTTCTCGTTTCTCTTTTGCGCGCGCGGCTTCCTCCGCGTGCTGTTGGCTACGCCTGTCCCGCCAGGGCCCGGCACAGGGCGGCGAGCGCAGCGAGGACAGAGAAGCACGCTAGAATGTATGTTCGAGGAGAGGCCGGCTCCTCTCTCCGCTATGTCTCATCGCTCTTCTCTGTCGCCGCGGCGCTCGCGCCCTTCTTCATTCCGCAGCCGCTGCATCTTCCTCGCCCCCACCCACCATCCTGCCCCAAGTAGTACCGAAATCGCGGAAGAAATGCTATCCAAAAAGAATATCCAAAATTATTCAAATCGACGGCGCGAAACTGCCCGCGCTCTTACGAAATTTATCTACCTCTATCCGGGAGGGAACCTATCTGCGATAAAAAACCTTGCGGTGTGATAACCAGGAGAAATGCCGATTTTCTATTTCTCGCAGACCGCAAGGGCCCGTGCTTTTATCAAACTTGTTTACCTCTATCCAAAAGAGGGCGTTTACCTCTATCCAAAAGAGGGCCGAAAAGAAATTGCCCAAGCGGTTCCAAAACCCGCGGAAGGGGATCCCAATCTCTATAGAAGGGCTGTCGCTTATGCCGTCCTAAAAAATGCGGCTTTCCAATAGTTCGGCCACGTGACGCCTTTTGCTCCTGCCGAATGGTGATTTTTTCATTTCGGATAGTGCCGGGGCCGGATTGGTTTCGATTCCCGAATCTGGCCGGGTTGGGGAGGGGAGCGTTGCAACCGCGCTTCTGCACCAATGTTTTCAAAATTGTGGGAAGCTGGGTTTTCTGAATCGATCGAGAATCATTGCTTTTTGGCCCCTGAGCGAAGTTTTTTTTCCTGCCAGGGTTGAACTACCATCGGCGCGAGGCCCACTCAATTTCCGGGGCGAGCGACGCCCCGCCCCGGCCACACTCCAGATCACATCACCACGGCCTCCTAGCATGGGGCTAGAAGGCCAAAATCTAGATCACATCACCAGAGCCTCCCAGCATGGGGCTAGAAGGTCAAAACCTAGATCACATCACCACAGCCTCCTAGCTTGAGGCTAGAATCAAGGCGCCACACAGCGGATCAAAAAGGCGCCACACAGCACCCGCCGTAGGCAAGAGAACCAGATTCACAGCCCAACCGGCGGGGTTCGTGGCCGCGGACGCCAGCTGCGTCTGTCGCCCGCGGCCACGAACCCCGGCTTGGCACAGAGACTAGCGAACATCGGGCCGATTTTTTGTTGTTCTATCTGCACACGCACAGAAAACCGCCTTTTGTGTCATGATACATCGACACCGGTCGAGCGCCGGCGCTCACATCAGGGGGGTTATTCCAAACACCTCGAGGTAAAACGAATTTTCACATCAGGGGAACCACTCCACAACAGCTGTTCGTCGAAAAGGCATTCTTCATCATCGGCGACGTCGAAAATATTTTTTGCCAGGTATACGGAGAAGAAATGGCCGAAGGTGTAGATGACGCGCTGGATCAGTGCGGCATTTTCGCTTACCCATGCGGAGATCGAAGCTCGTGATTCGTGCGACATTTTCGTTCTTCCATCCCTGAGATCGGTTTCGGCCGATTTCCTCCAGAACATTTTGTCCTGAAAATTAGATTCACGCACAGAAGAAAAACGTTGACCTCAGCATGGAAAAACGAATTTGCCGCGCGAATCACGAGCTTCATCTACAGAAGGATCGCTTGCGATTTCCACGCTCTCTGCTGGGAACCATGCACGCTGCTGCGCACCTGCGAATTCCATTTTCCACCACGCTACAATGGGCTGGACACCTCGAAGAGGTGAGGGGGGGGGTTGAGGAGATTCGCCTGAGATTCTGCGGTAAGAGACCCAAAAAGATTGCCAGCTGGAACAGCTACCGATCACTACCTAATCCCTACATTGTTTTATGATCTGAATCTCGCCCCTCATGTCCCGGGGTGCCCATCGCACTTTTTTGACGACGATGATGTCGCCGCTGCGCCGGAAAGCACTGGCGATCAAGGTGCCATTCTTTCGGAAGTGGATTTTTCCGCTTCGCGTCATGGTCGTGCTCCACTTTGGTTTTTCTGTCGGCGCGCTCTGCGGGTCGGTCGGCGGCTCGCTCTGCGGCTCGCTTTGCGTTTCGCCCTCGAGCGGAACCTCGCCCACTTCTCCGTCCTCGAGCGGGCCCTCGTCCTCGTCGCTACTCTCCCCTTTCGAAATCTGCCGCATGCTGATCTTTTCCCGCCCGCCCTTCGTCTTTCCCTTTTTCACCTTGTATCGGCGGGGGGAGCAGAGCACCCATTTGATCCGGGCGGACAGAATATATGCATGACCTACGACATGATCTCTCATTTTGCAAGGTGTTAGGGTGGACCATACATTGCACATGGTGTGATCCCGCATGACATGGTGATCTACCCCCGCGCTCTCCTCCCCCGGGGTTACACGGCCGCCTTGGACTCCCGGCTCTTCCAGTTTTTGTGGTACTCGCGGTGCTTCGCCTTCTCTTGCTCCTCCGCCTCGGCGATGACCTTCGCGACAGCATCTTTCGGCACACTCGGCCCATCGGTCTCCTCGAGCAGCTGCTTGAGTTTGGCCATTCCACCTCGGAGGCCTTTGGTCGCGTTCGGCTTCCTACCCATCCTGCTGGTACTCAAAGATTACCGAAATATCGATCTGTTGAAGACGAAATATCGATTCCCTTACCGAATTCCCTATCCTCTGTTATCGATCTGTTGAAGACGAAATATCGATTCCCTTACCGAATGCCCTATCCTCTGTTGAAGACGAAATATCGATCCGGCATGCTCTCATGGGGGTATGCTTTTTCCCGATCTCTCTCACAGTCATTTCCCGGTGCAATGTCGCTTTCTCGATCTCTCTCACAGATTTCCCGGTACAATGTCAATTTCCCGGTACAATGTCACTTTCCCGGTACAATGTCACTTTCTCTCAAGTTGAACGCCTCAATATCCGGTATCTTATGCAGATCTCGCATACTGGAAAAATCATTCTCCAGCGTGCGAGACCTGCAGAAGATACCGCAGCAATTTTACAGTTGTAAAACCATATTCTGAAATCGCCTTGAAAACAAGGCGGTTTTAGAACGACGGTTTTACAACTGTAAAATCGTGATTCAAAATCGTGATTCAAAAACGCCGTTTTTGAAGCAAATTCGGTACCGTTTTTGAAGCAAATTTGAAGCAAATTTTGTAGCAAATCTTAGAGGGCTTAGAATTGAGCAAAATTCTCAAAAACCAGACAGATCACGAAAAGCCACCACAATACTTTTTCAGTATACGGGATTCGCACGCATCAGTTGTGGGGCGCGGCGCTCCGCGCCGCGCACCATCGTGCATCCGTATGAGTTGTGGGGCGCGGCGCTTCGCGCCGCGTAGCTCGCTACGCGGCGCTTCGCGCCGCGCTTTGCCCACTCCCGCCGGCTGGTCACATTGCGTGTCCTCTATGTTTTTGAGGTTCCAAAACAGCATAAAATCTCCAAAAACGAGAAAAATGCGAAAAGCAAGCCCAACTGTTTGTCAGTATACGCATTTCGTTTTTCGCTGTGGAGT
>PVBE010689926.1_pt1 | contig 13276 bp, 11 predicted proteins | sample 1631181 | NCBI WGS metagenome assembly PVBE01 (sample SAMN08397723, study PRJNA350692) | Marine metagenome, whole genome shotgun sequencing project. | isolation source: water | place: Pacific Ocean | collected 2012-04
CCCTCAACGTGGTCCGCGAGGCGCGCGACCTCGGGCTCGCGCGGATCGTGCAGGTCTCCACCAGCGAGGTCTACGGCACGCCCGAGAGCGTGCCGATCGCCGAGGACCACCCGCTCAACGCGCAGTCGCCCTACGCCGCGAGCAAGACCGGCGCCGACCAGATCGCTATGTCGTTTCACCATGCCTTTGCCGCGCCGGTGACCATCGTCCGCCCCTTCAACGCCTACGGGCCGCGGCAATCGGCGCGCGCGGTGATCCCCACCGTGATCTCCCAACTCGCCGCCGGCAACCAGCTGGTCCGGCTGGGCGCGCGCCATCCCACCCGAGACTTCAGCTTCGTCGAGGACACCGCCCGCGGTCTCGCCGGGGCCATCGACGCCGAGGGCGCGACCGGCGAGGTGATCAACCTGGGAAGCGGCTTCGAGGTCTCGATCGGCGAGACCGCCGAGCTGATCGCCGAGGTCATGGGGACCGAGCTCGAGATCGAGACCGAGGCCAAACGCATGCGCCCGGAGACCAGCGAGATCGAGCGCCTCCTCGCCGACAACGCCAAGGCGGAGCGGATCCTCGGCTGGCAGCCGGCCTATGGCGGGCGCGAGGGGCTGAGGCGCGGCCTGGAACGCACGGTGGCGTGGTTCTCGGAGCCCGGGAACCTCGAGCTCTACAAGGTCGGGCGCTATGCGATCTGAGGGCGGCGCGGAGGCGCGTGCCGCCGGATTCGTGCCCGAGCGCGTGGTCGAGGCGATCCGAAGCGCGCTGGGCACGCCGGGCTTACCCGTGGCGCTGCACGAGCCCGACCTGTCGGGCCGCGAGTGGGCGTACGTCAAGGAAACGCTGGATTCGGGCTGGGTATCGAGCGCCGGCGACTTCGTCGAGCGCTTCGAACGCATGATCGCCGAGACCGCCGAGGCCCGCTTCGCCGTCGCCACGGTCAACGGCACCGCGGCGCTACACATGTGCCTCCATCTCCTCGGCGTTGCCCGCGACGACGAGGTAGTGGTGCCGGCCATGACCTTCGTCTCCACCGCCAACGCGGTCGCCCATCTCGGCGCGATCCCCCACTTCGCCGATGCATCCGCCGACACGCTCGGCCTCGATGCGGCCAGGCTCGACACCCACCTGGGCGAGATCGGCGAGATGCGCGACGGCGCCCTCGTCAACCGGCTCACCGGGCGGCGGATCGCAGCGGTAGTCTCTATGCACACCTTCGGCCAGCCGGTCGACCTTGATGCGCTAATCGAGGTCTCGGCCCGCCATTCCGTGGCGCTGATGGAGGATGCGGCCGAATCGCTCGGCACCACCTACAAGAGCCGCCATACCGGTGCGATCGCGCGCATCGGCGCGTTCAGCTTCAACGGCAACAAGATCGTCACCACCGGTGGCGGCGGCGCCGTGGTGACCAACGAAGAGGCCCTGGGGCGCGCGGCCAAGCACCTCACCACCACGGCCAAGCTCTCGCATCCCTGGGAGTATTTGCACGACGCGATCGGCTACAACTACCGGCTTCCCAACATCAACGCGGCCTTAGGAGTCGCCCAGCTCGAACGCCTGGAGGAATTTGTCGCAGCCAAGCGGCGCCTCGCCGGGCGCTACCTCGACGCCTTCGCCGGCGTCCCCGGCGTCGCCGTCTTCACCGAACGCGCGTTCTCGCGGTCGAACTACTGGCTCAACACCCTCATCCTTGATCGCGGGCTCGAAGCGGCACGCGACGAGGTCTTGCGCGCGACCCACGAGGCCGGCTTCCTCACCCGCCCGGCCTGGCAGCTGATGCATCTCCTGCCCATGTACGCGGATTGCCCGCGCATGGAGCTCCCCGTTTCCGAGAGCCTAGCCGAGCGCATCGTCAACCTGCCCTCCTCGGCCAACCTCGCCCCGGCGGAGGGCGCCGCGCGAGGCTGAGCAATGGGATAATCGCGGCCTCCGAGAACCGCGCGCCGGCGGATTCTCGGCCCGCGCAACTGGTCGCGGGTGGCGATGTCGTAGGCGGAGATCTCGCTCAGCCCCTCGCCCCGCAACCCCTCGGCGATGGCCGGCCCGGCCTCGCCGAATCCCATGAGCCCGACGGCCAGCGTCATGGCGCTACCCCGCGGCGCCGCGCAAGGCGCCGCCCGAGCCGCCGAAGGGGAGCTCGGCCGCCGAGGTGAGCGCGTCCAGCCGCCACGAGGCGTCCAGGAGCGCCGTGGCCGCGGCCTCGCCGGTCACCGGCGCGGTCAGCTCCATGAACTTGCCGTTGAGGTCGTCGTCGGTAAGCGGCAGGTCCGGATCGCCCTTGCGGGTCGGCTGATGGAACTTGAGCACCCGCCCGTCGATGGTCACGACCTCCAGGTTGGCCGCCCGCTGACCGGGGAACATGGCGTCGATCTCGGGATCGATGGTGAGCCCGACCTTCTCCACCAGCGCGTGGGTGACCGGATCGTTGAGCCGGTCGGGGGTGAAGGCGTCGAGCCGGACCGAGCCGTGATTGAGCGCCTGGGCCAGCACGTAGGCGAGGCTGAACTTGCCCTCGAACGGGGTCGAGTGCGCCTTCGATCCGCAGACGTTGACCGTGGCCGAGTAGCCGCCGACCTTGATCTTGTCGATGTCAGCGGGCTTGAGCGCGTGCGCCTCGCGCAGCGCCAGCATGCCGTCGATGGCAGCGAAGGTGTGGCCGCAGCAGCCGTGGTTCTTCACCGTCATGCGGGTGATGTTGTAGCGCTCGCCCAGACCGTCGGTGGCCTGGTTCCAGTCCGGGTCGTCGCCCATGGCAACGCCGAAGCCGACCTCGCCCTCGAGCATGTCGCGCGCCCCGGTGACCTCGGCGCCGGCGATCATCGCCGCCATCGCGCCGGCGTCGGCAGCGTGGCCGCCGTGCATCGGCTTGGTCATGGAATCGGAGCGGAAGGCCTGCTGGAGTCCGGCCGCGAAGCTCACAGCGGTGGTGATGGCGTGGCCGAAACTCCGCTCGTCGAGGCCGAGGATCGAGGCCACCGCAGCCGTAGCCCCGAAGGTGCCAATGGTCGCGGTGTTGTGCCAGTACTTGTAGTGCCCGCGGCCCATGGTGACGCCGATGCGCGTGGAGATCTCGTAGCCGACGATGACCGCGCGCAGGAAGGCTTCGCCGCTGGCGCCGTGGGTCTCGGCCGCGGCCAGCGCGGCAGCCACGGTCGGCGTCCCGGGATGGTAGATCGCGTCGCGGAAAATGTCGTCGAACTCGACGGTATGCGACGCGGCGGCGTTGATCAGCGCGGCGGTCCGCAAGCTCGCCAGCCGCCCCGAGGGGAACAGCCGCGCGCGCCCGCGATCGAGGTCCTCGGCCAGCGCGACCACCAGCCCGGTCGCCGGCATGACCAGCGCTCCCGGCGCGGTGGCCGCGAGCCAGTCGATGACACAGCGCTTGGCCGCGTGGATCGCCTCGTCCGGCAGGGGTCGGGTGCGCTCGGCGACCGCATATGCGGCGATGTCGTCTATTAGCATGGGACGTTCTCCCGCTTCTCTATGCGCCCTAGAACTGGGCGAGGTACTGGTCGGGGTTGATCTTCGCCTGGATGACCAGCGGCCGATCGAGCCCGTCCTCGGCCCGGGCCACCGCCTTCTCGAGGTCCTTGACGTTGTCGGCAAAGGCGCCCTCGCACCCCATCGATTCGGCGAGCTTGACGCAGTCGGTGGTCTCGATGCGGGTGAGCTCGCTGGGGATCTGGCGCATCATCTGCTTGATCTCGATGCGGTTTAGACTGTTGTCCTCGAACACCACAACGACGATGCCAAGCTTCTGCGCGGCGGCCAGGCGCAGCTCGCCCTGGACCATCGCGAACCCGCCGTCGCCGACGGTGCAGACCATCGGCCGGTCGGGATGCACGAGCTTGCCGGCAATCGCCGCCGGCAGCGAGAACCCCATCGCCGAGAGGCCGTTGGTCATCAGGAAATGCTTCGGCCGGGTTGCCTTCCAGCCCTGCGCGACCAAGAGCTTGTGTGAGCCGACGTCGGTCGAGACCATGGCGTCGGTGCCCGAGTAGGCCGCGTTGATCACGTCGATCACGTCGGTGGGATTGAGCGAGCCCTCGACCCGCCCGGAATAGAAGACGTCGCCGAGCGCCTTACGCTGGGCCTCGATTTCAGCCTCGCTCCACTTCGCCTCGCCCCGGTAAGACTCAGTGAACGCGTCGAGGACCGAGGGAATGTGGCCAACGATCTCGGTATCGGCGGTGTAGATCTGATCGGTGTTGGGGATCGAATCGATGTGCAGCGTGGGCGCCCGCACCGACCACGGCTTGATCAGCTCGACCGGATCGAAGCCCACGCAAACGACAAGGTCCGAGGTCTTGAGGAAGTCCCAGACCACCTTGTTGCAAGCCATGTCGACGGTGCCCGCATAGTAGGCGTGGTCCTCAGGAAAGACGCCCTTGGACATGGGACCGACGACGACCGGGATTCCCGCCTTCTCGGCCAAGGCGACGAGCGCATCGGTCGCCTTCGCCCGCAAGGCCGAGATGCCCGTGAGCATCACCGGCTTCTTCGCCGCGGCCAGCTGCTTGACTGGATCGGCGAAGCTGTCGCCGTTGGCAAACACCTGCGCCATCTGCGGCGCGGGCGCGAGCGGCGGCAGCCTGATCTCGTCGCTCGCCGCCGGGGCGCCGACCATGTCGGCCGAGGTGGTGATGTGCACCGGCCCCGGCCGGTCGGCCATGGCGATGCGGATCGCCTTGCGCATGATTTCGGGGACGGAAGACGGGGTCATCCTGACCGTCCACTTGGTGACCGGCGCGAACAGGCGATTGTGGTCCGCCACCTGGTGCGTGAAGTAGGGCTCCATCCGCGAGCTGATCTGCCCCGACAGCGCGATCATCGGCGCCCTGTCGAGATTGGCGTTGGCCACCGCGTTCAGCAGCGCGGTCGAGCCCGGACCCAGCGTCGACAGGCAGACGCCGGGCGAATCCGTGACCTGGCCGACCGCTTCGGCCATGAAGCCGCAAGTACCCTCGCGGCGCCCGAGGATCAGGTTCATACCTTCGATGCGCGCGGCCTCGATGAAATCGATGTTGGGATCGCCCGGATAGCCGAAAATGTGCGTGACACCGGCAGCCTTCAGGTACCTGGCCATCACCTGGGCCGTGGTGGTCGCGTTTTCAGACACTTGTGAACCCTTTCTCTCGAGAATGGAGCCGACCCGAAGGGAGCCGGCCAGAATGCAATGATCGAGCGCCCTAAGCGGCCGCGATTCCTCCGGCTTCGCCGCGCGTCACCGGACGTGCCAGTCCGCGCACGAAGCTCTGCGGTTTCGTGCCTCCCTCTCCAAACATGGCTCTCGAATCTCTTGCAGATTGGGACGGGCTATCGGCACCAGCGCGCCCCCGTCCCCTCGCATTGTGAGGGATAATCTAACTCCGAAGCGCGACCCCGGTCCACCGGCTATTGGACGGCCGCGCCTCGAATCACTTCCGCTCCTCACCCTCTCCGGCCGGCGCCGGGCGGGCGCCGTGGCGGAGCTCTCGCCTGAGGATATAGATGCCGCTGGCGATCAGGATGGCCGCGCCCACGATCAGGGCGGCGCTCGGCAGGGTGGCGAAGAAGATGAGGTCGAAGATGATCGACCAGATCAGCGTCGAATAGACGAACGGCGAGACCAGGCTCGCCTCGCCGTGGCGGTAGGCGAGCGCGGTGAAGAACTGGCCCGTGCCTCCGAGCAGGCCACCGAGAGCCATCAGCGCGAAGTGGGCCAGCGTCGGCGTCACCCAGACGAAAGGCAGCGCCAGCGCCATCGCGGGCACCGACAGAATGGCATAGTAGAAGGCCACCGTCGACGGCGCCTCGGTGGCGCCGAGCTGGCGCATGACGATCACCGAGAGCGCATACGTGATCGCGTTGCCAAGCGCGAACAGCGAACCGACGCTGGCTACGTCGGCGCCCGGGCGCACGATCACCAGCACGCCGATAAAGCCGACGCAGACCGCAGCCCAGCGGTGCGCCCCGACGCGCTCGGCAAGGAGCGGCATCGACAGTACGGTGACGAACAGCGGCGCCGAATGCGAGATCGCCACCACGTCGGCGAGCGACATGAACTGGAAGGCGGTAAACAGCGTCAACAGCGAAAGCTGGCCGAACACCGTGCGCCAGACATGGCACCCGAGACGCCGGGTCTTGAAGGCCTCGGGGCTCGCGGTGGCGAGCACCAGCGTGGCGCTCGGCACGATCGCGAACAGGTTGCGGAAGAACAGGATCTCGACCACCGAGTAGGTGGTCCCCAGCACCTTGACTAGCACGTTGACGCAGGAGAACAGCCCGAACGCGACGAGGACGAAGAGGACCGCGAGTGCCGGCCGATGTCGACGCTCGGTCACCGGCGGCCCTCTGCGCTCGGGACCGGTCGCGGACGCCCTGCGGTGGATGGCACCTGCATCAGGGATGCCGACAGGTCCGGTCCTCTGGCCGCGGGCTTAAGGCACGGGCACGGCTTCGCCGGTCTCGCAGGCGCGCGTCATTGCCTCGAGCACGGCCGCGCCATGGATCGCCTCTTCCGTAGGCACGGCATAGGGCGCCTTGCCGGTAATCGCCTCGGCGAAGCCCTCGAGCTCGGCGAGTTCGATGTCGGTTGGCGGGAAGCCGATGTGCTCGGGCTCGGCCTGGGCGCGCGGATCCTCGATACGATAGATGAAGAGATCGTTCTGGCCGCGCATCTCGGCCATCGCCTTCGAGCCCCAGACGAACAGGCGCCAGATCCGCGCCGTGGTCGCCATCGTCGCCAGATAACCGGTATAGCCGCCCACGAAGGTGAACAGCGCCGACGAGGTGTCATCCATCTCCACCTTGATCGCCCGCCTGAGCGAGCGCACGTAAACGTCGGCGATCGGACCCAACAGGTTGATCATTTCGTCGAGCATGTGGACGCCCATCGCCCCCATGTTGCCGACCGGGCTTTCGGCTTCCAAGACCCGCCAGAGGTCGGGCTTGTAGTAATGGCCCGACGGTCCCGAGATGTTGCCCTCGACGTGCAGAATGGTGCCTAGCTCGCCGGTCTCGATGAGGCGCTTGAGCTCGATGGTGGCCAGCAGGAACCGGCGGTTCTGCGCCACCGCCATGACCACCCCGGCCTCGTTGCAGGCCTCGACCGCGGCCTCGGCGCTCGCCTTGGTCAGGGTGAAGGGCTTCTCGACCATGACGTGCTTTCCCGCCCGCGCGCCGGCGATCACCTGTGCCGAGTGCTGGCTGTGCAGGGTGGCCAGCACCACCGCGTCGACGCCCTTGTCGTCGAGCACCGCCTGATAGTCGGCATGGACCGGAAAGCCGTGTCGCGAAGCAAAGCCCTCGACCTTCGAAGGCGTTCGCGTGGCACCGGCGACGAACCGGATCAGGTCGCTCTTGCCCTGCACCGCGTTGACCAGGGTCTGGCCCCAGGTCCCCAATCCGACGATTGCGGCGTTGATCATCATCTCTTCCCCCCATCTTAATCGGCAATTCGCCATCACAGCGCAGCCTAACAGGCGCGCCGCGGCGTGTCATATGCGCTCGCGCCCATGATTCGATCACGTGGTCGTGACCGCATGTCAAGGTGCCGTGAGCCACTGTGAATCGCTTCCGATGCGAATATCGCCCCAAAAATATAGCCAAGGCCCGGCGCGTGTGTGCGTGCACGCCGCCCTGTTGATGCCAAGTTCACTCCTAACCGGCTGGGGCTGCGCTGACCGTTGTGCCTCCGCCCAAATGAGGGAAGCTCAAATGTCGAACAAGTTGACGCTGAAAGCCACCGCCGTCATCGGAATCGCCACCATCGCCGACGCCACCCTGCTTCCGCAGGCGGCTTTCACAGGCTCGGAGACCCCTATCCAGCTCGGCGCAAGCTACGCCAAGAACCCCTGCGCCGCGAACTCCTGCACGGACAAGAAGCCCTACGTGGGCATCCAGGACAAGACCGGCAAGACCCACCCCGATAGTCCCTACCAGAAGCAGCAGCCGTAGCGGGTCTGCGGCCCCACCGCATCGCGGTGGAGCACACCGCTCGACCCGTCCGATCAAAGCGCAGCACCCGGGACGCGGTGCCGCCGCTTTCCCTTGCCACCCGCGCGCACCCAGCGCGAGCGATGTCTGGGGGCTTGCGCGAGCCTGTGCATTCGTTCGTAATCCTTTGAGCGCGGGGCCGCGTGGCCTCAGTGAAAGACCCTCAGCGGAGAAGCGGGATGAACGACCGCAAGCGAGCGCGGGCAACGCTCGCCACATGCTCAGTAACGCACGGTCTGCACGACGGGCTCGCCGACATTCTCTTCGTGCTGCTGCCGGTGCTGGCCCAGCAGTTCAATCTCTCCTTCGCCCAGATCGGCATGATCAGATCCGCCCACAAGGCGGCCATGGCCATCTTCCAGATCCCCTCGGGCATCCTCGCCGAGCGGATTGGCGAGCGCGGCCTGCTCGCCGCCGGAACCGCGCTCACCGGCCTCGCCTTCCTGCTCGTCGGGGTCTCGTCCGGGTACGTCATGCTGCTCGGCTTCCTGTTCCTCGCGGGCATGGGGGGCGCGGTCCAGCACCCGCTCTGCTCGTCGCTGGTCTCGAAGGCCTACGAGAGCGGCTTTCAGCGGGGCGCGCTCGGCACCTACAACTTCGCCGGCGACGTCGGCAAGTTCGCGCTCGCCGGGCTCACCAGCCTGGCGCTCGTCACCGGGGTCGGCTGGCAGGCGCCGCCGCTGGTCTTCGGAGTCCTCGCGCTCGGCGTCGCAGCGGGCGTGTTCGTACTGCTCCGCCTGCTCGGCGCCGGCGCGCAGCCGGTTGCCGCCGCGGCCGAGCGACTGCACGCGGAGATCCGCGGCTGGGGAATCCGCAACCGCACGGGGTTCCTCGCGCTCTCTTTGATCAGCATCCTCGACATCGCGACCCGCAACGGCTTCCTCACCTTCGTCACCTTCCTGCTGATCAGCAAGGGCGCCGACGAGGGCACCGCGGCGCTTGCCATCCCACTCGCCTTCGTCGGCGGCATGATGGGCAAGCTCGCCTGCGGGCTGCTGGCCGAGCGCATCGGCATCGTCCGCACCGTGATCCTAACCGAGGTCGCCACCGGTGGCGGCATCCTGGCGCTGCTGGTCCTGCCGCTCGCCTCCACCTTCCTGGTCATTCCGTTGATTGGCGTGGCGCTAAACGGCACCTCGTCAGTGCTCTACGGCACCATCGGCGAGCTGGTCGAGCCGGAACGGCGCTCGCGGGCGTTCGGCCTGTTCTACACGCTGGGCTCGACCTGCGGTATCCTGGCTCCGCTGGGATACGGTCTCCTGGGCGACGTCATCGGCATCTCGGCGACGATGGCCGTCATCGGCGCGGTGATCCTGCTGACCATTCCGCTTTGCCTGGTTCTGCGCCCGGCGATTGCCACCGGCCAAGGCGCTGGAGACCGCGTGACAGCCCCTCGTCCCGCCCATCACCGGATGACCTGCGCCCAGAGGAGAGACGAATGATCGACGTTTACACCTGGCCCACGCCCAACGGGCACAAGGTCCACATCATGCTCGAGGAGGTGGAGCTTCCCTACACCGTTTTTCCCGTGAACATCGGCAAGGGAGATCAGTTCGCGCCCGAGTTCCTGAAGATCAGCCCCAACAATCGCGTTCCCGCCATCATCGATCACGAGGGACCATACGGGAGGCACTACTCGCTTTTCGAATCGGGCGCGATCCTGAAGTATCTGGCCGAGAAAACCGGCAAGCCCACGCCCGAGGACACTCGCTCGTGCTACGACGTGATCCAGTGGGTGATGTTTCAGATGGGCAATGTCGAGCGATGTTCAGCCAGGCCAACCATTTCCGCTCCTACGCCAAGGACAAGCTCCAGTACGCCATCGACCGCTACACCAACGAGGCCAACCGGCTCTACGACATCTTGGACCGCAAGCTCGGCGAGAGCGCCTACATTGCCGGGGCCGACTATTCGATCGCCGACATCGCCATCTATCCCTGGATGCGCTCGCCCGAGCGGCGCGGCGTGGTCGAGGAGGACTACCCGAACGTCAAGCGCTGGCGCGAGACCATCGACGAGCGCCCGGCGGCGCAGCACGGCTGCGCGGTGCTGGCCGAGCACACCCGCGCCGGCCCGATCACCGACGAGGAGCGCGAGGTCATGTTCGGCAAGACCCAGTACCAGCGCCGCTGAGCCCACCGCCCGGCCGAACGCGGTGCGCACCTTCGACCGGTCAGTGCGACTCTGTCGAAGTGGTCAGGACTGGCTGTCCTCGAGGGCGGCGAGGTAGTCGCCGTCCAGGGTCAGATACAGGTGAAGCCGTTGCTCCGTGCCCGCGGCCGCAGAATCTCCCTCGAACGCCACCGCCCACACCAGGCGACCCTGGTGAATATCCGGCCGGGTGCTCGCGGCCGTCGCCCCTGTCCAGGCCAGGCCCACCGCCGCCAGCGGTTTCACGCCACCAGATAGATCGGGCTCGACCAGGCCCGGTGGCCGTCCTCCTGGGTGAGTGCGACGTAGAGCGCGTTGTCGACGCCGGGTTTGAGCCTGATCTTGCGTTCCAGCCGCATCGCGTAAGTCGGATTCGCGTCGGGCAGGCGGAAGATCCGCACCCGGCGCTTGAGCCCGCCCGCCTCGAACACCTTGTCCTCGAAGCCGATCTCGGCGATCGGGACCTGGCAGGTGACATGCGGGGTCCCGACCGCGAGCTCTCCGGCCTCCTCCTCGGCGAGCCAGAGGTCGAACCCGCTCCGATTGCCGGTGGTAACCGACCGCCAGAAGAGTTCCACCGAACTCTGCTCGACGAGGCGCTTGTCGGCGTTGAGGAAGTTCACCGCCGCCGACCGCTCGATGCGGTTGCCCAAGAGTGTCGCGCGGCCGTCCCAGGTGGTGTGGCGGCCACGACCGCGGTACTCCGCCCCCTCCCAAACGACGCGGACGCGCCGGCCGAGGTCGGTTTGCGCGTACGGCCTCACCACCTCCAGGGTCTCGGCGCCGTTGCGGATCTCGAGGCGCTCGATGGGGGCGGAGCCGACGAGGTCGATCGCGAGCGTCACCTCGTCCTCGTCGGTCTTTAGCATATCGCCCATCATCGCCCGATTCGCGGGCGCCGCCCTTGCTCCCTCCAAGTCCGGGTTGCGGTCGAACAGCTGCGCCGGACGCTCGAACGCGGCTTGCACGTCGAGATAGAGCCGTGCCCCGGTGGTGCCGTAGTGCCGGCGCCGGCGCAAGCACTCGAAGACGGCGTCCCGACTGAGTTCCGGCAAACAGAGACCGGTCAGCCCGCCGATGGCCCCGAACTCGCCGGCACCCGCGTAAGAGGCCCCCGGGCGGCACTTGTGGCCGTCGGAGTTGCAGACGATGCCCACCCGGTAGCCGTGCGCGAGCGCATCCTCGAGCATCCACTCGAAGGTGCCCCAGGCGGAATGCACCTCGACCGAGTGCTCGAGCCTCGGATCGTGGGTGAGGCCGATGTCGGCGTAGCGCCCGCCCACATGCGCCGTGACGATGACGTCCTCGCCCGCGGCGACGAGCGCGTCGAACAGGTCGTTCGCGGTGTCGCAATCGGTCTCGACATCGGAGAGGTTGGGGATCAGCACGTGCGAGGAGCGCCGAATCGTCCGCCCTTCCTCGCGGAAGTAGACGTTGCGGTCGCCGCCCATGCCGGTGTTGCCCGACCACTCGTAGCCCGGCAGGGTGACGAACCGACCCGGTTCGTGGAACTCGGCATTGAGTCGGTTGAGCTCGTCCCAGAACTCGGCGGTGATCTGGAAGTCGTTGCCCTGGTGACCGATGACGTCGAGGAACGCCTTGTCGCGGCCGAACGCGAAGTACTCGCGCGCCGGGTTGGTGCCGACCGTCTCGCCCGACTGGCCGTGCATGTCGGCCCAGTAATGCGTGAGCGCCGCCTCGGCGACGATCCTGAGCGGATTGGCCAGGGCAAGGCGCCCGCCCCCTTCCGAAGTCGCCTCGATCCACACGTCTCCCGGCTCGTCCACGCTGAGGCCGTCGACGACGGCCGAGAACTCGCCCGGCTTGATAGTGACCGACTCAGGCAGGCCGGCGACGGGATGGCTGGCGTTGAGCCGCACGGTCGCATCGACCCGATCGGAAGGATTGCCCCATGCGTCCTCGGCCTTGAGGCAGAGACGGAACGGCTCGCCGGCCCGTCTCAACGTCGGCAGCACCGCGCGCCAGGTCACCGGATCGCCGGGAACAATGGCGACCGCGGGCGAGTCGGGGAGCTCGGTGAATTCGTAAGTGGCGAAGGCGTCGACGAAGACCTTGAAGGTGAACCAGCCCTCGCAGAAGGTTTGCATGCGAACACCCGGCGAGCCGCCACGCGAATCCCCGTAGCGCACGATGATCTGGTCGCCCGCGCGCATGAACCCGCGCTGAACCCGGATGTGCAACACCCGTCCCCAGGGCCGGACGTTGAGCTTGCGATCGAATGCGACCTTGAGAGACGCGTTGTTCGAGGCCTCGACCGACACAAAATTGGGCGCCGTCGGGTCATCGAGCTGACACGGTGCCATGTCGCTCTGCTGGCGAAAGCCGATCTTGATCGAGCCGGTGTCGTCGATACCGAACTTCCCGCAGGTATAGGTGAGCGTGAACGACTGATGCGAACCGGCCTCGATCGCGCCCTTGGGCTCGAGCTCGGCGTGGCCCATGTCCTCGGGCCGGTATTCGAGATGCGGCACCTGCCCCTCCTGCAATTCAGTTCCTTGGGGAACTGTAAATCGCCTGAGGGGTCCCGACAATTGAATGACGCAGCGCCAGTCCCACTGCCGCGCTTGACCGGAGCCGGGGCCTCGTCCAAAAGGAGGTCATGATTGAACCTTCCCTCCCTTTCCCTCCCCACGCCGCAGCCGCAAGAACCTTCGCCGGCCGTCACGGCCGACACCATGAAAGAGCCCCGAGCGGGGCGCGTTCCCCTTCTTTCGCTCTTCGCCGTTCGCCTCTCGCTCTATTACGGAGCGGTGTTCGAGGTGATCGGTATCCTGCTCCCCTTTTGGCCGGTGTGGCTGTCGTCGAAGGGGCTCGGGGCCGCCGAGATCGGGACTGTTCTGTCGGTCGCGCTCTGGGTCCGGGTGGCCAGCGGCTTCCTGATCACGCACCTCGCCGATCTGACGGGCGAGCGCCGGCGCCTGGTGATCGGCCTCTCGGTGGGCACATTACTCAGCTACCTCGTCTTCACCCTGGCCGAGGGCTTCCTCGACATCCTCGCCATTACCGGGGACGCCCGCCGGGGGTGACGCGGTGATCGGAACCGGCTATCAGCCCATTTCCAGCGCGAACGCCACCATGGCCCCGCCGCTCAGGCGGGCGCCACCGGCAGGCCCTCAATAGTCAGGTACAAGGAGGA
>PVBE011504675.1_pt1 | contig 13274 bp, 20 predicted proteins | sample 1631181 | NCBI WGS metagenome assembly PVBE01 (sample SAMN08397723, study PRJNA350692) | Marine metagenome, whole genome shotgun sequencing project. | isolation source: water | place: Pacific Ocean | collected 2012-04
CAAAATTATACTAATTTACTCTACTTTATGATATTTCTTGAGTTTTCTTCTTTGGGAGAAAACTCGATCTTTTTCTCTTTTTGATCTTTTGTCTTGAGGGTTTGCCTCATAGTGTTTTTTTATCCTTTCTAGTTTTTCTTCAACATTTTTTAAGTCTGGGTTTATGTATGTCCCTTTTTCTTTAAGTATTTGTGAAATTTTCTTTTTGAATTCTTTAGAGTGTATCCCTTCTTTTCTCAAGGCTTCCCCTATTTTTTCAGTAGTTAGATTTTTAGATAGCTCTAGAACTTTCTTTTCGTACTCCGCTTCTGTTATTTTTTTTGAGGCTTTCCCAGGTTTTTCAGACTCCTTTTTTGAAGGAGTTTTTCCTATTTCTTTAGTTACCATGTAGATTGAATAAAAATATCGTTTTTAAAGATTTCTAACGATTGGGGAATGGTTCTTTTTTGCTACATATCCTCTGGAGATTGTTATCTCCCAAATTCTTTTTAATTGTAATTAAAGTGAAATTGAAATATCTTTGGTAGAATGATTAACCCTTGCTGGTAAGTAAATTTCTTAATATCTTAAAGCTGGAAAATTATGGAATGATAATTGAAAGATGTATGGGTAAGATATTTAAACTCACCTATCTTTACTTGGATATGGTGAAGACAATTGGGATCCTTTCCTTAAAAGGAGGTGTAGGTAAGACTTCTAGTGTTGTTTCTCTTGGGGCTGCTTTGTCTGAGTTTGGGAAGAAGGTTTTGTTAGTTGATGGCAATTTTTCAGCTCCAAATTTGGGGATTCATTTGAATATACTTAATCCTGAAAAGCATATGCATCATGTTATGGAGAGAGCTATTAATCCTAAGGAGGCTGTCCATAATTTAGATAATTTTGATGTTATTCCTGCGGATGTTCATGGGGATATTGTTAAGAATCCATTGAAATTGAGGGATAGATTGAAGAACTTGAAGAGATCTTATGATTATGTTTTGATAGATTCTTCTCCTGCCTTGAATGAGGAGACTCTTGCGACCATGTTGGCTTCAGATCATTTGTTTGTTGTTACAACTCCAGATTATGCAACTTTGAGTATGACTCTCAAGGCTATTAAATTGGCTCAACAGAGAGGAACTAGAATTGATGGGTTGATATTAAATAGGGTTTATGATAAAGATTTTGAATTATCTTTAGAGGATATAGAAAAAACTTCTGAGGTTCCTGTTTTAGCGGTTGTACCTCATGATGTGAGTGTTCCAGAGGCCCAGTCTAACTTTGTTTCTTTGCTTGATCATGATCCCAAATCTGATGGAAGTGAAGAGTATAGGAAATTAGCTGCAGCTTTGTCTGGGGAGAAGGTTGAACAGACAAAACTTAGGAAATTTTTCAAGTGGAAGAGCCCTCCCAAGCAGGATGTGAATAGGGCTGTGTTTTATAATAGAGTATTTGATTAGGGAAACCAAGGTTTCCCTTAAGATCCCTTCCTTTATGGGCTGAAAAGCGATTTCTTTAAATGCCTCCTGTGAAATCGCATGGGATGTTTTTGATTAACTATCTTGCAGGTGAGATTAAACTGACAAGGGGTTTTAATTATTAATAGATTTTTAATAGATAGATAATTTTAAAAGTAAAAGTAGGATCTTATTCTTGAAGTTCGCTAGCTCACTTGCGTGATGTTAGGCAAGCCATTTTTAGCTCGTGAACATAGCTCAGCCCCTTAGTACAGTGGTCAAGTATACGGCCCTTTGAAGGCCGGGACCCAGGTTCGAATCCTGGAGGGGCTATTTTCGAACCTTCCAGGTCCGAGTGTCGGACATAAGGTCCTCACTGGTCCTCTAAATCATAGATTTATAGAACCAATCCTGGAGGGGCCTCTTTGGAAAATTATTTATACTTATTTCCCTTTTTTTTAATATGAAGAAGAAAGAACCTAATTATGTTGAAATCTTCTTATCCGGGATTGTAATAGTTTTGTTAATTCATTACTTTTTGATTTTAAGATTTGAATTGCATCCCACTTTGCAGGTTTTTATTTCGCTTATTGTACTTTGGATTTGGTTAGCTGTAGTGGCTTCAATGAGAAAGGTAGATTAGGATCCTTTTTTGTATCGCCCTCTTTTTTCTACAGCCTTTAGTCTTTCTAGTACTTTTTGGGATTCGGTTTTATCTATTGTTTGGTAGGATTTTTCTATTACCTTCCATAATTGTTCATAGTTTTTGAAGTGTTTTGCTTCTAAGGCTTGTTTCAATACATGTAAATCTACCGCCTTATCCTCATATTTTCCGTTTTGGAATCCCAATCCAAAGTCTATGATGAAGAGGGAAGAGGAATCGTTATTAATATGTAGATTTTTCTTGGTTGGTGTCTTGATCTCTGGATGCTGGTTGATTAATGGGGAGTTTGCAACGTAAATCATGTTTGATGTTGTTAGATCTCCATGGATTATGTTTTTATCATGTAATTTTGCCACGGATTTTCCTATTTCTTCAGCTACTTTCTCTTGTTCCTTTAGAGGAAAATTTTCTAGATGGTCTGAGAGTTTTTTCCCATCTATATATTCCATATGAAGAATTCTTCCCATAGGCATTTCTAGGGGCTTGGGAGAATTGATTATTTCTGAGGCTTTGTTAAGTAGTTTTGCTTCGGCCTTTGTTCTTCTTGTTCTGATTTTTTTGTCTAATTCTGGAATTCTGTAAGATTTTGGGAGCCTGTCTTTTATTATTGAGTTTTCTTCTTTATCTAGGAAGATTGTTGCTTCTGCTCCCTGTTGTAGTATTTTTTTCATCTTATTTGTTAGTTTTCTTTATTTTAAAGAATATCGTTAAGTTTATTAATTATGTTTTAAGGATTTTTATGATGAAAGAGGAGAGGATTTTGCCTATTGGCATATATGATGGAAATAACTTTTGGTTTAAATCTAGAAATGGGGGGAGTAATTTTTTGCAAGTTTCTCCTCATAGGTTTAAATTAGTTGGATTAGCGCAATCTATGAAAGTTGTAAATGGGGGGGTAGAATATGTTTCTAATGCTAGGAGGCCTCCAAGACGTACTGAATGGGAAACTGAATGGACTTCTTGGGATAAGGGAAATGGATATCAAGGGAAAATTCAATTAGAACATAAACCTGAAAGGAGATCTCCAAATGAAATTCCTCCACTATTTGAGAATATTGAAGGGGGAGATGTTATTGTAGGGGGAGGGGGAATTAGAGAATGGGATAAAATCCTGCATCTAGATCCGTATCATCCTTATTTGCCTGATTGGAAAAAGAGTTTTGAGAGAAGAGATTCTCTTCCTGAACCTCTTGAAGTTCCTTCAGAGAGAGTAAGAAGTTTATACTTTTTATTGAATGTAGATCATGAAGATCTTTTGAAATTTCTTAGAGAAACGAGTATTAGGTGCAATCTTTAGTGTTTTCTTTTCATAAAAATCAGGACTATTAGACCAATTATCAAGGAAATATCAATTACAAGACAGTATTTACAAAATGCTCCTATTATGAATTCTTGTAGGTAGAGAAAGTATATTGCTATGGCTGCACCAAGGATTATCCCTACTGAGATTACATTTGTTTTATCCTTTGAAGGTTTCATTAGGTTTAGTGCTGTAAGGATTGATAGGAATCCGAAGATAACAACTCCATAGAAATTATTTTTTAATCCAAAGGTGTAAGAATAAGGAGAGTTTTTAACTTGATCACATCCTCCCAAGACTTCACAAAATGCAGGGTTGTCCATTGAAAGGATAAGAGATGAAAGTAGGCAGATAAGGAATATTGCAAAGAATATATGGTCTTTCTTTAGTTTCATTTTAATTTCATTAGTTTTCTTTTTCCGAATTTTTTCATTAATTTTTGCATTTGTTTTTGTGACATTCCTTGAGACATGTCCATTTCTGTACCAGACTTTACCATCTCTTGAAGCATTTTATATTGTTTCAGCAAAGAACGTATGTCTGAGTTGTTTACTCCTGATCCTTGGGCTATTCTTGAGATTCTAGATGTTTCTTTTTCTAAGAGTTCTGGATTTTCCCTTTCTTCTGGGGTCATTGATTTTAATATATGTTCCCACTTCCCAACTTTTTGTTCTTGATTTTCTAGAAGATTTTCAGGTATTTTTGCAGAGTTCATTCCAGGTATCATGGATTTTATTTTATCTAATCCCCCCATTTGATTCATAGATTTAACTTGTTCAATAACATCTTCCAAGCGTATCTTTCCTTCTTCTAGGCCTTTCATTATCTTTTCTTGTTTTCCTTCATCTGAAACAGATCTTACTTTTTCTATTAAAGATTGTAAGTCCCCCATTCCTAGAAGTCTAGAAAGGAAGGCTTCTGGGTTGAATTCTTCTATGTCGTTTATCTTTTCTCCTGTTGTTATGAAGTAAACTGGAGCTTTTGTTTCTGCAGCGGCTGTTAGGGCCCCCCCTGCTTTTGCGCTGGAATCCATTCTTGTTATTATTACTCCTGAGATATTGAGTGCTTTTTTGAAGGATTCTGCTTGTTCTTTTGCTGCTTGACCTATATCTGCAGGCATTACAAGGATTGTTTCAGTGGGTTTTATTATTTTGTTGAGGTCTTTTATTTCTTCAACTAAGCCATCATCTAAGTTGTGACGTCCTGCTGTATCTATTAAAACTAGATCGTAATCTTTTAATTTTGGTTCAAATTTTTTCCAGGTTTTTATGGCATTTTTTTCTTCTAAGTCTATAAAGGCTGTTAGTTTGTTTTTGTCTGCTAGTTGTTTTAATTGTTCTTTTGCTGCAGGTCTATGAACATCTAATCCTACTAAGGCCACTTTTTTACCTCTCTTTGAATAATAGTTTCCTAGTTTAGAGATTGTTGTTGTTTTTCCTGCTCCATATAGTCCTAGAAGCATTACTTTGTTCTGTTCTGTTTTTAGAGTTAATTCTTTTTTCTCTTTTCCCAATATCTGAAGTAGTTCATCATGTAGGAGTTTGATTATGTGTTCTTTTTTATCAACCTCTTTTATTCTTTCATCGATTGCTGCTTTTTTTATCTTGTCTGAGATTTCTTTTACTAAGATTACACTTACGTCTGCTTCAATTAGTGCTCTTTGTAGGTCTCTCACTATTTGATCTACTAAGTTTTTATCAAGAAATATGGCATTAGCTAGCCTATCTGTTGCTTTTTTTAGTACTTGTCCTAGTTTTTCAAGCATATTTAAAAGAGCAGATTAATAGTTAATAAAGTTGTGGTCTTGAAAAAGTTTTATAAACTATTAATTATATTGGCTTATATGAAAGTTCACCATATTTTTTATGTTGTAGGAGTTATATTTATCTTCTCTTCAGTTTGGTATTTTACAAGGCAATTTATTGCGGAGTTGCCAGATATTGTGAAATTGGTTTTATTGGGTGTTTCAATTATCTTTACATTTGTTTTATCAGAAATTTTTAGGGGGAAGGATCTATAATGTCAGCGTATTGGTATCCTTTTTTAGGTTGGAGCGTGTTTTGGATTAGTTTCATCCTCGCGATAATTTTGTTTGCAATTTACAAAAAGATTTATCCTGTTTTTTACATGATTTCAATGGCACTTTATATTTTTACAGCGGGCTTTATGGTGGATGTTTTTGATTTTGGTAAGCTGGGAATTTTGACTGTTCTGGTAATTTCCTCAATGGTGTTTATGGCTTTGGGATATTATCTTTCAAAAGTTTTGAATTTAGAACATAAAAAATGAAGAATATAATTTATGTATCCTTAATTTCTGTTTGTGTGGTTTTGGTGGTTTTAGTTTTGGGAATATATTATACGCAGGATTTTACTGAAGAGCTTTCTTTTGCTGATAGTTTAAGTTTAACAAATGATTTTGAATCAGATTATACACAGGAATCTATAAATTTTATAGAAGCGAAGATTGGAACCCTTGAGTTGGAAAATAATGGTTATTTTGAAGAGAGTTATGATGTCCCTGTGATTATTGGTTGTTTGAATTTAAGGGAGGGGTCAGAGGTTCAGCTTCCAGAAAGCAAATTTCAAGTATCTTTTGGAGAGCTTGGGGTAAGAGAAAGAAATATTAAAATTCCTGTTGGAAGTGATTTGAATTATGACCTGGTTGCACGTTACTCTCCGCCATACGCTTCTATTTCATTTAATTCTTTAAGAGAGAATGTGGTGAGTATTTCTTTGTATTCTTCTTCAAAGAAAGAGTCTAGCCCATTTGGAAATGCTTATTACGAAAATATTGAGTATCTTGGTTGTAATCAATTATTGAGGGAGAAAGAACCTTTGAAATTAATTTTTCTTCTTGCGTGAAATTTTTACAGCCCTAAACGTTCAATGAATTTTTCTTTATCAAAGGGTTCGATTTTATTGTACTCTTGACCTGTTCCAAGATAGAGAATTGGTTTCTTTGTTACATAGCCTACGCTCAAGGCGGTTCCGCCTTTTTCATCTATGTCTGCCTTGCTTAGAATTATTCCATCTATATTTAATGAGAAGTTGAAGGATTTAACCTGTTCAACAGCATCATTTCCTGTTGTACTTTCTCCAACGTAGATTTTTAGGTCTGGTTTAGCTACACGGTTTATTTTTTCTATTTGAGCCATTAGGTTTTTTGCAGTGTGCATTCTTCCTGCTGTGTCTATCAATACACAGTTTATTTGATTTTTTTCCGCATACTTTATTGCATCAAAACTGACTGCTGCAGGATCAGATTCATATTCTCCAGCAATCACTGGAATATCAAGTTTTTCTCCATGGGCCTTTAGTTGTTCAATTGAGGCCGCTCTAAATGTGTCTGCTGCTGCTAATACACATGAGATATTTTTCTTTTTTAGGGAGCTTGCTATTTTTGCAATGCTTGTTGTTTTTCCTGTTCCGTTTATTCCACAAAATAAAATTACGTATGGTTTTTTTGCCTGATCTTCAGCTTTTTCTTTTATTTTCTGTTCTATGCTGAATGGTTCAATTAATATTTCATAGATTATGTCCTTGAATGATTCTTTTATCTCCCCCTCAATCTCTTTTTTTAGGAGTTCTTTTCCGACTATCTTTTCTTTTAGCTCTTTTACTATTTTTTCTGAGACTTCTAAGGCAACATTATTTTCTAGAAGTAGCATTTCCAATTCATCAGCATATATATTGAACTCTTCTTCGATTATTTTTACTTTTGTTATCTTTGATTTTATCTTTGAGAATATTCCTTTTTCTTTATTATCTGATTGAACTTCTTTTAGTGGGCTGGGTTTATCTTCCTTGCTAGAGGGTTGTAAATCTTCTATCTCTTTTGCTTTTTCTTCTAATTTTTCTAAATCTGGTTCGTATTTTTGTTCCCCAACCTCAAATTTCATGGGAGTTTCTATTCCTTTTATTTCTTCTTTAGGTTCAACTTTTTCTTTTGGCTTGATCTTTTCAATTATCTCTTTCTTTTTGATTTCTTCTGGTTTTTCAGGGGAGTCTTTCTCTGCCTTTTCTTTTACTCCCTTTGAGAACTTATCTGCCCAGTTCTTTAATTTGTTTTTTAGTTTTCCAAACATAGATTTTTGAGTTGATTATTAGTTAATAAGTTTTTGGTTGGGGTTTATGGGAGAATGATACATATGCTCTAGATTTGTCTAAATATGAAAATAATGCAGTGGCCATTGGAACAGTTAGTCCTAATTCTACAAGTAAACATGGAGGAGCGTATTTCTTTAAAGGAACTAATGATCTTCTTAATGTGTCTTCAGATTCTTCATTATTTTGGAGGGATAATTTATATTTAAATATATCTTAATCTTTAGTCATCTAAATTTTTATAAAGATCTTATTCTTGCCTTTAGGATGTTAAAAGGAGTGTTAGTTATAATGGATGGGATGGGAGATCTTCCTAATAATCAGCTTAATGAGATGACTCCTTTGGAGGCTGCCGATACTCCAAATTTGGATTTTTTGGCTACCAGGGGGGAGATGGGTTATATGTATTCTGTTAAACCTAACTTTGTTCCAGAGTCTGATGAGGCAATAGTCTGTATTTTTGGGAATGATTTAATTTCTAGTACTCGTGGGCAGTTGGAGGCAAAAGGGGCTGGTTTAAAATTAACCAGAGGGGATTTGGCATTGAGGATTAATTTTGCTACTATTGATAGCATTAAAGGAGGAAATATAATTGATAGGCGTGCTGGTAGGAATTTGACTTCTGATGAAGCAGAGATTTTGTCCAGGGCCTTGAATGAGATTAAACTTCCTTGTGAATTTGAATTTGTTCCGACTGTTCAACATAGGGGTGTTTTAGTTTTGAGAGGGGGTTTTTCAGATGAGTTTTCTGGAAATGATTTGACTTATGTAAAAGGTAAGGCTGAAAATGTGAGTAGCATTGGAAATTGTAAGCCTTTTAATGATGAGGACAATGTTAGGTATACTATTAATATTCTTAATGAATTTATTGAGAAAGCACACGAGGTTTTGATGAATCATCCTGTTAATAAGGAGAGGAAGGAGAAAGGATTTCTCCCAGCTAATTATCTTTTTGTGAGGGGGGCTGGAATAGAGATTCCTAAGTTAAAGCAGTACAGAAAATGGACTTCTATCACAAATATGCCCTTGGAGATGGGGTTTTCTCATTTATCTGGGATGAATGTTTTTGCCTTAGAATATCCCAAATTAAAGGGTTTTGATGCTTATGAAAATATGTATGATGCGTTGGGAAAGATTTGCAAATTTTCTATAAAGGCAATTAAGAAGAATCTAAAGAGTACTGATTATGTTTATATTCATATAAAGGAAACTGATTTGCCTGGGCATGATAATAAGCCTTTTGAGAAGAAGCAAATGATAGAGTATATTGATAAGACTTTATTTAAATATTTGAGGAAGATTGCTCCACCCAATGGGATAAAAATTGTTGTTACTGCAGACCATTCTACTCCGTGTAAATTGAAGTCACATAGTGCAGATCCAGTTCCAGTTTTGTTCTATAATAATGGGGAAGTGCCCAAAGAAAGCCATTTTTCTGAAAAAGAAGCTAGAAAAGGAAGTTTAGGAAGGATTATGGGGAAGGATTTGCTGAAAAAGGTAGGATTTTCTAAATGAAAGTAAAAGTTAGTGAAAAAGATAAGAAGTTTATGAGGAAATTTATAGGGCTTTATATGGATAGGATGGATATAGAATATGCTATTCATTCTAATGAAGTTAAGCCTTCTGAGAAGAAGGGGTTGGATAAGATTGTAAAGGAGATGAATGGGATGCTAAAAGATTATTCCATTCTATTTGGGAGTGATTTTTGGGTTTTATATAAAATCTTTAAAGAGACCATTAAAGAAAAGAGAGGAAAGATGTTTAATAGGAGTTTTGATTATTTTTTAGAGTGGACTTTTGAGGAGCTTCTTCAGGGGGGAATGATAGATGAAAAAACTCATGAAAAATTAAGGGATTTTTTGTCCAGATTTGACTTAAAGGCTAAGTCTGCTTGGCCTATTGCTTAATGGCCTTTTTTGGTATTTTGGATCATAGCAATTAATATAAATCAAGGGTTGTTCTTTTGTATATGATAACATATAATGACATTTATGAGGCCTCTAGAAAAGAGAGGTATAGTGAACAATTGCAACCAATTTCAAAGAATTTTGTCAAGGAAGTTTCTGTTTATTTGAAAGATAAGAAGGAAATGGCTTCAAAAGAAGATGATTCTTTTTCAGAAGTAATTATAAAAACTAAAAAGCAACTTGAAAATGCCATTACGTTATTTAGAGAGTTTATGTTGCGTAGGAAGAAGAAGATATTGAATTTGGTTTTAGTTGCTGCCGAGACTGGAATTTCTAAACATGATTTTGACAATATGCTACAATTTGAGAAGGAGTTTTTTGAGGAATTGATGAAGTGTATTGATGGATCTGATAAAAAATTGAATCAGATCTTAAAAGGGGAGGAGGATAGTGTTGGAGAGAAGAATGATTTAGTTTCTTTTATTGATGGGGTTGAAGAATTTGTGGATTTGAAAGGCAATCCAATTGGCCCATTTGAAAAAGGGCAGGTTGCGAATATTCCTAAGGAGATTGTTCAGATCCTCGTTGCTGATAAGAAGGTTGAGATAATTGAGCAATAATCTTTTCAAAAAAGATTAGGCAAAATCAAAATATGCAATTATCCTGTAAACAGCCTTAACGCAAGCTTTAAATACCCCTAAATACTAGCTATATTGGAGATCAAGGGGCTTCGGTTTTTTGGTCTCCACTTATGTTCTAAGTTTTTATTTGTTTGCTGTTTTAATTAATTTTTTGGTGTTATAATATGATCTCTGAGATTCAAGCTAAATTTATTGAAGGGAGAGGAAGGGAGTTTATCAATCACTTGGCGGAGATGCTTTGAAAAAGTAATGGCCAGATGGAAAGGAGATTATTGCTTCAATGAATCTGGTAGTAATTGTTCTTTATGCTTTGAAACATGGAAATGTGAGGGAAAATGCAATCGAATTATTGAAATTGCGTGGTGCTGCTCATCAGAAGAAGATAGTTGCTATGCAAATAACGGGTGCAGGAGTTGTTGTTTATCCAAATCAAGAAGTTTTTTCTGAAATTGATTAGAATATAATTATTAATAAAGGGATTACTACGAATCCTATTAATATGTAGAATGCTTTTCTTCGTGAGATCTTTATTAGTCTTTTTGAGGTGAATTTTGTTAGCTTTCTTAATGGTTCTATATTTGGTAAGAAGACTATTGCTCCCATTACTCCAAATAATCCATATGCTATTGCTGTTGCGAGTGCTAGGGGGTCCCCTATTATGATTGCTGCTAAGAAAGTGTCTGAGAATGTTCCTAAATCTGCCCCTAGGATGAATGGGATTGCTTTTCTAAGACTTATTAGTCTTGCAACTGCTAATGGAACTAAGAGTGAGATAGTTATACTTGATGAGAAAACTATTGCTGTTAGAATTGCTCCTATTAGGTAAATCTTTATTGGGGAGTTGAAGTGTCTGTTTATGAAATCTTTTGCTTTATTTTCTCCTCCAAATACCTCTATAACTGCTTTTCCTATATATCTGAGTGAGAAGATTAGGATCATGAACCCCATTATTAGGAGTGAGAGGTCATTTAGGAGGAACTGGAAGAAATTTATTATGGGGAGAGTTATTGTTTCAATTATGTTTGGGACTTGAAGGATTGAGAGTTTTGGATGTACAATATTTGCAAGGTACATTGAAGATTTTGAGAATAGATTGAAGAATCCCTCAAGTATTAATACAATAATAACTAATAATGCGGAATATATTGAATAAGCTAGTGCAATTTCGAAACCATGACGGAAATCTTTCTTGTTTTTAGTTGTAGTTATGAAGGAGATTATTAATGCAGTTATTGTTGTTCCTAAGCTTGCTCCTACAAGAATGTAAATTGATATGGGAAGTGTTATTAGTCCTTCTCCTACGAATGCTGCTGTTAAGCTACTCACTGCTCCGGAGGATTGGACAATTGATGTTGTGAACCACCCTACTGCAATTGCTTTTATGGGGGAAAGTGTTTGTATGAGGAAACTATTAATTGTTGGTTCTAGGAATTTTAAGGATTTTTTGATTAATTCTATTGAAAATACGAATAGATAAAGGAAAAATACTAGTTTCAACCCCTTTTTCATTGGTGAAAAAGTGTATGGGGGATTATAAACCTTTATAAAGCTTAAATTTATTGTACGTATAAGGAAGTAGATCTACGTATAATGAGAAAGGGGAATGATAAGCTTACGATTTCTGTAAACAGGAAAATTAAGGATCTTTATAGAGAACTGTGTGATAAGAAAGGGTTGAAGATTGGGAAACAGATTGAATTATTTATGGCCGAAGAGTTGGAAAAGGAGGAGAAAAAGAGAAAATGAAACGGTTATTGATGATGTTTTTTATGTTGATTTTGTTAATGCTCCGAGTGCTCCTGTAGCATTGATTTGTGAAGATGGAGAATTCAGGAAATTGAGAAGAGGAGTTAAGTCAGCTGAAGATCTTAAAGAGGAGATTGCTAAAGGCTGTTAAGTAAAATGGGTGCTTTATTGAATATTTGGATTTCTTTTCTTGCAGGTTTGTTCGCTCCTTTAGGTGCAGTTTGTGTTTTGCCTTTATACCCCGGGTTTTTGGCTTATTTACTGGTTGTTGCGGGATATTTTATTAGAAAGAGGGTTAGAAAGAGACTCTTAAAGAAAAAAATAAAGAAAATGCAGGTAGAGATGAATGTTCTTATAGATTTGATGAAAAAAGCTCAGAGTGAGAGATTTAAATACAATAAGATTTCGGGAATTGTTTATAATATAAGAATAAAGAAGTATAAACAGAGAATTGGTAAGATTAAGCAGCGTCTTCCTGTTTTAGAGGGGAAGTTAATGGGGGATGGATCTAAGAAGGAATTCATTAAGGGAAAGAGAGAGGGTATTAAGAAGTAATTAATATGAAAATTAGTAATTATAATGAAGAAGATCCTGGTTTTTGATATATGATACGGGTAAAATAAATGTGATAACAAAGAGGTTCTTTTATGTTTAATAATTAAATGGAAGCTCCACACGTGGATAAAGGATAAATTTATTAAGGATCTTTTTTGAGTTATAATATGTTAATTAGTCAGGCGATTATGGGCTGGGTAATGATTGTTGTAGGGATTGTGTTACTTGTTTTTGCTTTTTTAGGAACATGGTTTTTAATTATTTATGCAATTCCTTTAATATTATTAGGGATATTTATATTAAATAATAGAAAAGAGGATGAAATAGAGAAGATAAAAAAGAAAAAGGGGGTAAAAGGTTGATGGATATCCTTATTACAACAGGTAATGAAGTTCCGGGCAAACAAGTTAGTGAAATTCTTGGAGTTGTTAGGGGGAGTACTGTTAGGGCAAGGAATATAGGAAGGGATATTGGTGCTGGGTTGAAAAATCTAGTTGGAGGAGAGATTAAAACCTATACTGATATGGCAAATCATGCTAGAGATGAATCTTACAATAGAATGGTTAATCAGGCCATTGAAAAGAAAGCTGATGCAATAATTGGAGTAAGATTTATGACTTCTATGATAATGCAAGGAGCTTCTGAGATGCTTGCTTACGGAACTGCAGTAAAATTTAAGTGATTTCTAAAAACCCGAAATCATGTATGTTTGAAAAATGGGTCTCGTAAATCCGTAAAAAAGGAAAATAATACAGATCAAAATTTTGAACCAAAATCAAATGGTTCAGTTGGATCTGATTTTGAACTTTAATAAATAATAGTAAAGGGTGTCTAATAGGCCTTAGAGATAATGACTTAATTGAGATTTAAGCTAAAATAGCATGCCTTGTCTCAGCCCTAAACTATTTTTTTTTTATTA
>PVBE011843656.1_pt1 | contig 13274 bp, 9 predicted proteins | sample 1631181 | NCBI WGS metagenome assembly PVBE01 (sample SAMN08397723, study PRJNA350692) | Marine metagenome, whole genome shotgun sequencing project. | isolation source: water | place: Pacific Ocean | collected 2012-04
CGCGTGGATCATGTCGGCCTCGATATCGAGCTCGACGCTCACGCCAGCTGCCTTCGCGCGGGTCGCCAGCCGAAGCGAGTCGTCGAGCAGGCTTTCGCAGCCGCCCGCCTGGATGAGCAGCGGCGGCAGTCCGCGATGATCGGCAAAGAGCGGCGATACGAGCGGGTTTTTCGGATCCTCGCCCGGCGCGAAGAGTTTGGCGCAGACGCCCAGCGTTGCTTTGCTGATGTAATCGTATTTGATGTGAGTCCGCACCGAGCCGCCGCTCGCCGTGACGTCCGTCCACGGGGAGATGAGCGCCGCGCCAGCCGGCAACGGCGCCTCGTCGTCGCGCAGGTTCAGCAGTGTCGAGAGGGTTAGCCCGCCACCCGCGGAGTCGCCGGCGATGACGATCTTCTCGGGGTCGATGCCCTCATCGAGCAAGTATCGATAGCCCGCTCGCGCGTCCTCTAGCTGCGCCGGAAAGGGAGCTTCCGGTGCCAGGCGGTAGTCGATGGCAAAAACGTTCGCCTTGGCGGCCTGCGCGATGCGGCCGATCAACATCCGATGGCTGTCGATGGAACCGAGGACGTAGCCGCCGCCGTGCAAGTAGTAGACGACCCGGCCGTCTTCAGCGCCGGCATGTCTGAACCATTCTCCCGGAACGCCGTTGGCGGTCACCTTCTCGGATTGCACGCCGTCGAGCGCGTTGGGGTCGCGCGGGATCATACCCGCCGCGCGCCGGCGGCTCTCCAGCGATACGTAGGGCATCACCTTTGAGTACATCTGGAAAGCCGTGACCAACGTCTCGAATTCCGATGACCACGTGGGCCTTCTTGGCCCGACAAGCCGCCGCCGGACCTGCACGACTGAGTGCAGTTTCTTGATCGCCTTCGTGAATCTCGACATCAGTTCGTCCTATGCTTTCCGACGCGGTCTCCGCAGACCGTTTCGACCAATGCCGGAACATACTCGCCGGCCTTTCCCTCCAAGAAAACAGATCTCGGGACTTGGGTGGCGAGCGCGCTGAACGGATTGGGCTCCGGGTTGACGACTATCATGCTCGTCCGCCGCTTCGCCACCCGCTCACCGATTTGAAGTGGCAGGCTGGTCGCACCGCTGGTCCCAATAACTAAGAATGCCGCGGCCTTATCCGCGGCCCGCAGCGAGCTTTCGAATCGAAATCGCGCTTCATCGTAGTACTCGTCAAACCAGAGGACGTGGGGCCGCGCGAGCGCTTTGCACTTCGGACATCGCAGCAGCCGGAGCTCGGCGGCGGTGAGCTCTCTGCCCTCTTCCCACGTGGTACCGAGCTCTTCCGGGACCGGGTAAACGGCGCTCGAGCACTCCTCCGAACACCGGATCAGGTCGAGGCAGCCGTGGATCTGGAACGTCCTGGAACTAGAATTCCCCGCTCGCAGATGCAGACCATCCACGTTTTGGGTGATCAGCAGAAATCGATCCCCAAGAGCCTGCTCTAGCTCAACGAGCGCGGCATGAGCCGGGTTGGGCGAAGCGGCGTGACAGAACGCGCGGCGGTTCAGGTACCAGGACCAAACGTGTTCCGGCATGGAATCGAATGCCGTGCGCGTGGCGAGTTCCATCGGCGAGTAATTCCGCGAGCCGATGGTCCAATAGCCCTCGGGTCCCCGGAAAGTCGGAATCCCGCTCTCGGCGGAGATCCCGGCCCCGGTCAACACCAGGATGAGGCCATCCTCGGCGAGGGCGTTTTTGACTAAGGACGCGGCCTGGGACGATTTTCCACTCATATTGGAGCCGTGTTCTGGGGGTGGTTCCCACGGCATCCTACACGCAACCGGAAACGGTCCGTTGGGATCCGTGGTCGGGCGCGCGGTTTCGCGCGGATCTATTGCGGAAGAGGTAACAACGGAAGGCGCTGGAGTACTTCAGGAAGCGTCCGGCCGTCGCTCAGGGCGTGCAGGGAACTACTCGCCCTCGGTGGCGTCCGCTAGCATGAGTCGCATGGGGTTTCGCTGGGGGGCGACACGCACGCGCAACGCGCGTCATACACGCACGCGCAACGCGCGTCATACAAGACAGACGCTCGCAGGCTGCGCCGCGGCCATTGCGCTGACGGCGTCCGCCGCATCGTGGGCCATCGTCACCCAAGTCGACGGCACCGTCGTGCCAACGTTCAACAGTGGCACCTGTCCCGGCGCTGCGAACGACTGCGTACAGACCGCCCTCAACGTCGGCGAAGGCCTCGCGGCCACGGCCACCAACAACCCGGTGGAGCAAGTCGAAAGCGCCGCGCTCAGCCCTGAGGTCTTCCAGGTTCCCAAGGATGGCGCTGCGTATCGCACCGTCGAGTTCTGGGACCTGCAGGAGGGCGCCGGATACGAAAACACGTTCGGTTGGTACAACGTTGACGACCCGACGACTCTGCACGCCGTGCTCGTCTGCGGCGACGAGCCAGGCGATACACGAAACGTCAACTTCGAGACGGAGTTTCAGGCCGGTCGCTACCAGGGTGGGTACATCGGCTTCTTCATGATCTCGCCCGATAACCCCGACAACAACATCGACTGGGGTGATCCTTGCGGCAGACACAACCCGCCTCCGGCCGTTGCAACTACGACGACGATTTTCACCGAGGCGGCGCTCAACGGTGATGGCAACTACGTCCACTATCTCGTGTACGAGTCTGTAGTCGCCAACGACGCGTATTACTTCGCATTCGAGGATCTCTGGCACGGCGGCGACAACGACTTCGACGACATGCTCATCAAGGTCACGGGGTTGCTCAAGCCCTGCGTGCCCAGCGCGGAGATTTGCGACGGCGACGACAACAACTGCGATGGCTTGATCGACAATGCTGCGGTGGACGCGGGCGGCCAATGCGGCACCACCGACGAAGGCGTTTGCGAATTCGGCGCGTACGAATGCCAGAACGGCGGCTTGATCTGCGTCGGAGAGGTGACGGGCAGCGGCGAGATTTGCGACGGCCTCGACAACGATTGCGACGGCACCCCGGACGACAACCCCAGCGATGTCGGCCTGGAGTGCGGAGAAAGCGAGGGCGAATGCGAGCCCGGCACGACCGAATGCATCAGCGGCGTTCCCATCTGCGTCGGCGGCTCAGGCAAGCAGCTCGAAGTTTGCGACACCAAGGATAACGACTGCGACGGTGAGGCCGACGAAGACACCGTGGACGCCGGCGGCGCGTGTGGCACGAACGTTGGCGTCTGCACCCCAGGTGTCATCCAATGCGTTGCGGGTGAACTCGAATGCGGCGGCGGCACCGGGGAAGTCCCCGAGGAGTGCAACGGTCTCGACGACGATTGCGACGGCCTCGTTGACGAAGAGGATCCCGGCGGTGGCGGCGCGTGCGGACCCGACGAAGGACAATGCGAGCCAGGCGTCAACCATTGTATCGACGGGGTGATCGAATGCATTGGCGCACGCGGCGGGACGGATGAGATTTGCGACGGCCTCGACAACGATTGCGACGGCGATGCCGACACGCTGGCCGTATGTCCGGGCCAGAGCCTCTGCATCGAGGGCGGGTGTGCTCAGCCCTGTGGTGGCGGAGAGTTTGTATGCCCGGGTGGGTATGCCTGCCAGGACGGCTACTGTGTGCCTAAGACCTGCGAGGGCGGCTGCCCCGACGGCCAGGAATGCTCCGGCGGCGTGTGCGTCCCGGTGGCGGCAACCGGTGGAGCCGGCGGCGGCGGCGCGGGAGCCGCAGGAACCGCAGGTGCGGGCATGCCCGGAGGACATGGCGGCATGCCCGGAGGACATGGCGGCATGCCCGGAGGACATGGCGGCATGCCCGGAGGACATGGCGGCGGCTCGACCGCTCCCGGTGGTCCTCCCGGTGGCCCCGGCGATCCGCTGCACGGCACAGGCGGCAATGGCGCCGCGACTGCGGAGGACACCAGCGGGCAGCACTGGGGTCTCCCAAGTGGTGGCGGTGGCTGCTCCGCAGCAAGAGGCACGCGTGGCTCGACGGGCCTACTGGGCATCGCGGCTGGGCTCATCGCGCTAGCCTGGGCGCGACGCCAGAGACGTGGCAAGAGACGCCGCAAAGAGCCAGCGAGCGCGGGGCGTGCTGGTGGCGCCTCTCGACGAGGCGCCAAGCACGGGAGGCAGTCATGAACGCTTTCACGACGACGCTTCTGCAGCGCCTCGGAGTGGTCGCGGCGGGCGCAGCGCTGCTCACCATCGGCGGCTGCAAGACGGACAGCTACTGTTTCAACTGCGAGAGCGCGGGCATCGAATTGGAGGGCGGCGCCGGCGGCGAAGGCCCCGGCCAAGTGGTGGTCTCCGACAACACCGGTGGCGATTCTGGCTCTGGCTCTGGCTCTGGGGGGCGCCCGAACCCATGCGGCGCCGATCTGGACAACGATCTGGAGAACTGCGGTGAATGCGGTCGCATCTGCGAGATCCCCAACGCTTTCGCGCAATGCGCGTCCGGCTTTTGCATTGTCGACGATTGCGCGCCTGGGCGAGTCGACCTCGACGGCCAGGTCGATAACGGCTGCGAGTACGAGTGCACGCCCACCACCACGGGCGGAGGCAACGCCATCGAGCTCTGTGACGGCATCGACAACGATTGCAATGGTGAGACCGACGAGACCTTCAACACCGATACCGATGAGCAAAACTGCGGCGGCTGTGGGCAGGTCTGCAACATTTCGCACGCTCAGGTCACCTGCCAAGCTGGCGTTTGCGTGCCCGACGCGTGCAACGTTGGCTTTCACGACGACAACGGTGACCTGACCGACGAACCTACCGACGGTTGCGAGTATCAGTGCACGGTTACGAACTCGGGAACGGAAGTTTGCGATCTTGTCGATAACGATTGCGATCGAGACATCGACGAAGGCATCGACACGCAGACCGATCCGGCAAATTGCGGAAGTTGCGGCAACGACTGCCTTGACGACTTCCCGAACGGAAAAGCCAACTGCGACGCGGGGAGCTGCGTGTTCGCCGGCTGCAGGACGGGCCACTACGACATCGACGGCAATGCGCTCAACGGTTGCGAATACCCCTGCGTCCCGAATGGGTCCGAAGTCTGCGACGGTGCCGACAACGACTGCAACGGAGTGGCCGACGAGGGCACGTTGCCCGGCGTTGGCGACACGTGCGGGAACGCCCATGTCGGCGAGTGTCGTCCGGGCGTGCGAGCGTGTCAGTCCGGAAACTTGGTGTGCGTTGGCGAAATCCAGCCGGCCACGGAGTATTGCGACGGCCTCGATAACGACTGCGCGAGCGGACCGGACCAAGATTGTCCAATAGCAAACGGCTCGGATATGCGCCTCGACGTGGGCGGCTCGTCGGGCGTCGGTGAAGCAAGCACGTCCCAGCTTACGGTCGCAACGTACGGCACCCACGTATTCGCGGCGTACCTCGACCGGCGCAGCGACGACGCGGACGTTCGGTATTCCCTCTCCACCGATTCGGGCGGTAGCTGGCTCAGCAGCGACATCGGTGTCGCAACGAGCGCATCGGACGAAGTCGAACCGTCCATTTTCGCGTCCGCGAATCGCGTTTACGTTGCGTACGAGAAGTTCTCCGGATCGTACCGACGCATCTACGTCAAGAGCGCATCCGGCGCCTTCACGTCGTTTGGTAGCGAGAGTCAAGCGGACAACACTCCGAGCAAGAACGACGCGTTCTACGTGCGCGGAGTGGTCGCAAGCACCTCGGGCAGTAACGATACCCTGGTCCTGGTATGGCAGCGCCTCGACGTCGAAGACGGCTCGCGAGACATCTATCTGCAACGCTCAACGAATAACGGCGCCGACTGGCTCGGCTCCGACGTGCGCGTCAATAGCGTCGCCGGAGGCGCCGACCTTCCGCGCATCGCGACGGACGGCCAAGGCAAGGTCTTCATCGCTTGGCGCGACCAACGGGGTAGCAAGTCCGAGATATTCGCGGCGACCTACGACGCCTCGAGCGGCACGCTCGGCTCCAATCAAGCGCTCTCGGGCGGCAAGGCCGGCGCGAACCCAACGGTCGCGGCGGACGCCACGGGCAACGCGCACGTCGCCTGGACCGATCTGCGTGGAATCAAGAAGGCCATTCGGGTGTCGAGCAGCACGAACTCCGGCGCCAGTTTCCCGAGCGACGGAAAGGTCGTGAACCCCGACTCCACCTTCGCCGACGCGGATCACCCGGCGTTGGCCGCATCGGACGGCAGCGTCTTCGTCGTCTGGGAGGACACGCGCAGCGGCCTTTCGGATATTCGCGCCAATAGCTCCTCCAATGCGGGAGGCACCTGGCTGACGCAGACTTCCCGGGTCGATCTCGGCAGCGTGGCCGGCACCGCGTCGTCCCTCGCTCCGAGCGTCACCTGGGGCGCGGGCGATACGGTAGCCGTCGCCTGGGCCGATACCCGCAATGGGCGCGCCGACATCTACGCAAACCACTCGAACGACGCGGGCGTCTCGTTCCAGCCCATCGATCTTCGTCTGGATGTCGGCGGTCCGTCTCCCTCGGCACCCTCCGCGCCTGGCGCGGCGGCGTCTCAACAGCCTTTCGTGGTCGGACCCGGTGCCGGCACGCGAGGGGTCGTGATATGGCTCGACCACCGCACCTCAGGCGGTGGAAGTGGAACGAACGCTGACGTCTACGCCAACTTCTTCGACTAACACGCTCGTAGCAGCGCTCGTCGCGCTGCTGTGTTTGGCGCTCGCCAACGCTTGCGCCGAGCGTGAGCCGCGGCCAAGGCCGCATGCGCCGCCCCAAACACACTCTCGGGCGCACTCCCGGACGCACTCCCAGACGCGCTCTCGGACGCAAGCGCTCGCAACGTCAGCGACCGATGACAAGTCCGTGCGGCAGGTTCTCGGGCAGCTCAGCGTAGCGGCGCCCTTCCCGTGGACGTCACGCGAGGCTTGCGAAGAGGCGCTTCGTAAGCGCGGCGCCGCTAGCGCCGGCGCCCGCGGCGCGCGCAAAGCCGTCCGAGTCGGCACCTGGAATATCCGCTGGTTTCCCGACGGAAAGCCAGGCAACAAGCCGAAGGTCGCCGGTACGGATATTCCGTGGCTCGCGTGCGCCATCGCTTCTCTCGACGTCGACGTTCTCGCCGTCCAGGAGATCAAAGACACGCCGCGGAGCCAAGAGAGAACGAAGCAGCTCATTGCCCGACTCGACGCGCTCACCGGCGGGCGCTGGAAGCTCGAACTCGACCGCTGTGGCAAGAGCGTGCAGCAGCACGTCGGTCTGCTCTACGATTCGAAGGCCGTGACCGCTGAGGGATTCGCTCAGGCCGGAGCCGTCAATCCTCACGGACAGGCCTGCGAGAAGCAGCTCCGTCCGGGCTTCGTCGGACGTTTCCGTGCGCGGCGTGGAGGGCCACTCCTGCAAGTCATGAGCGTGCACCTGAAGAGCGGCGCGAAGCCGCGCTCCCTGCGCCTTCGCCGCGCCTCACTCGTCGGGCTCGAGCGCGAGATCGCCGAATTGCGCCGCGCGTATCCGACCTCGACGCTCGTTATCGCCGGGGACTTCAACTCGATGGGCTGCCCGAAGTGCAAGCCGAGCGTCTCGGCGCAGGAGGAGACTTCCGGGTTACGTCAGGCTGTCTCCAAGGCCGGCCTGCGGCTCCTGCCGCTCGTTCCGGGATGCAGCGGGTACTACCGCGGCAAAGGCGGCTCGCTCGACTGGATCGCGACGGATGCGTCCGGCGTGAACGGCGTGAGCGGCGTGAGCGGCGCCGAAGTGTCCGGCGTTTGCGCCGAGCACCAGTGCAAGGCGTTGCCACGAGGCCCCGCACCGGCCGCTATCAAGCGGCTGAGCGACCATTGCCCCGTCGTGGCGACGCTGCGTCTGTCACCCGTGGCGGCTCCGTAGAGCGGCGCGGCCTCGTTCGGTTGGTGCTGAAGATTTCCATCAGGTAGGAAGTCTTTGCCGGCCCGGCAGCGAGCACTAGTCTCCCCGCGACGATGATGACTTCGACTTCTGAGCTCGAACCCACACCGACCATCCCCGCCGCCGAGCCCCCGGCGTCGTTCGCCCACATCATGTACTTGTTCGGCAGCGGCGCCACGATGGGCGCTGCGGACATCGTGCCTGGCGTGTCGGGTGGCACCATGGCGATCGCTACGGGCGTCTACGAGTCGTTGTTGGCCGCGCTGTCGTCGATCAATGTCCGTTCAGTCAAGGCCCTGCTCACGCTCAAGTGGCGTGAGGCCTTTTCGATCCTGCACTGGCGCTTCTTGATCACCCTGGGGCTCGGGATCGCCGCGGCCATCAGCTTTATGGTTTGGGTCGTCAAGCTCCCGCACCTTGTCGAGACTTATCCGACCTACGTCTACGCCGTATTCTTCGGGCTCGTCTTGGCGTCGGCGGGCGTGCTGTCGCGCCGGGCCTCTTGGCGAGCCACGACGTTGGTCAGTCTTGTCGTCGGGGTCGCCGCCGGCTGGCTCGTGGTGAACCTGACGCCGGTGGAGACGCCCGAAGGTCCAGCGTTTATCTTTCTCTGCGGTCTCATCGCCATTTGCGCGATGCTGCTTCCGGGCATCAGCGGTTCGTTCATTCTGCTGATCATGGGCAAGTACACGTTCATCGTGGGCGCCGTTCATGATCGCGACATCGGCGCGCTATTGCCCTTCGCGGCGGGCTGTATCGTGGGGATTCTCGCGTTTTCGCGGGTCGTCAAGTGGCTGCTGGCGCGCTGGCACGATGTCGTGCTGGCCGGACTGATTGGGCTGCTTTTGGGTCCCTCTGGCGCATCTGGCCGTATCAAGACCTACGAATCGAGAAGTTCGGTGAGAAGGAGAAGATCGTCGAGGCGACGCCCTTCTGGCCCGAGGAGTTCAGCGGCGCCGTGGCCTTGCTCATCGTCGCCGGGGTGCTCGCCGTCGTGATCATCGACTTCGCGGCGATGCGTCGGCGCACCACCGGCCACATCGCCTAGCGCGGGCACATTTCCGCCCTCTAAGGAATGCTGGGAGGCGGCACCAGCACGCCTCCGCGCCTCGTAGCATTGGGCCTCCCTCAAGCCTCGAACGTGTGTAGGCTCCCGCCCATGGCCGTAAAGTATTGGCTCGTGAAGAGCGAGCCGGGTGAGTACTCCTACGACGATTTGGTCAGGGAGAAGCGTGCGATGTGGGATGGGGTTCGCAACTTCCAAGCCCGCAACAATCTGCGCGCGATGAAGAAGGGCGACCTGGCGCTCTTCTATCATTCGGTCAACGAGAAGCGGGTCGTGGGCATCGCCAAAGTGGTCGGTGAGGCGTACCCGGATCCCACGGTCAAGGCCGACGCCAAACCGAAGGCCAAGAAACAAGACTGGTCGGTTGTCGACTTCGCCCCGCTCAAGGCGATGAACGAGCCCGTCGAGCTCGCCACACTCAAAGCCGACCCAGCGCTTGCGGAGATGATAGTGGTGCGCCACTCCCGCTTGTCGGTGACGCCCGTCGCGGCCCCCGAATTCAAGCGCGTGCTCAAGCTGGGACAAACCAAGATCTGAGGGGCAAGAGGATGATGACTCAACAATCAACGCGATCTTGGTTCTGGGCGCTGTCATTTGCGCTGCTGACGTTCTTCGTCGTTGGCACGGCGCACGCGCAGATTCCCATTACGAAGCCCAGTCCCGAGAAGCACGCAAGCGACGAGCTCACGGCTCAAGCGTACGAGTGGTGCGAGACGCCGCGTCGCGCGATCAACTCCGTATTCTCCCCCGATCCAGAACAGCGCTCCGCGTGCCTGGGCAAAGTCGGTAGCTTTGAGGGGCAGGAGATCGCCAACCGTCTGCGCTCGCTGCTCGAAGCGACCAAGAGCGTCGAAGCCGATAAGTTCAGCAACGATCCCAACTACCAGAACTCAGACGGCGAACAGGTCGTCGTCGTCAGCTCGCGCTACCCGGGGATCACGCTTCGCAAGGGCGCGGATGACCGTTGGATGTGGCCGGAGGCCTCGCTGCGCCGCGCTCGCGAGATCTATCAGCAGATCAACATCCCCGAATGGGCGCAGGGCCTGCCGGAATGGACTCAGGGCAGCTTCTTTGGCCTGCGCGTATACCAAGGTCTGGCGCTGCTCGCCCTTCTCGCCATCGGTTTCATCACGCGCGCCATCATCAGTTTCATCGTTGCAAACCGGCTGCGAAAGCTCTCCAAGAAGCTCAACCGACCCTGGCTGAACCCCATCGTTGCGGCCGCCGCTTCTCCCGGCGCGACGCTATTCATGGCCCTCATCTTGGCCATCGCCTACCCGCAGCTCGGTCTTCCCGTCGGCATGACCGTGATCATGTCGCTTGTAGTTCGCGTCATGGTGGCGGGCTCGGTCGTTTGGGCGCTCTATCACCTTATCGATGTGTTTTCGCTGCGCTGGGCAGACGTTGCCGCGGGCACGGATACCAAGCTCGACGATCAGCTCGTGCCGATGGTGCGAAAGCTGGCGAAGATCATTCTCGTCACTTCTGGCGTCCTAATCGTGCTCCAGAACCTGAACGTGAACGTCGGCGCGATGGTCGCGACGCTTGGCGTGGGTTCCATCGCCATCGCGTTTGCCGCGAAGGATATGCTCGCGAACTTCTTTGGCTCGGTTGTCGTGTTCATCGACAAGCCTTTTCAGATTGGCGACTGGGTTGTCGTCGACGGAGCCGAGGGCGTGGTCGAAGAAGTGGGATTCCGGTCGACTCGCGTACGGACGTTCTACAACTCGCTCATGACGCTCCCCAACGCCGTCTTTACCGAGAAGAAGATCGATAACTACGGAGCCCGTCAGTACCGGCGAACGTTCGTCACCATTGGCATCACCTACGACACGACGCCGGATCAGATGCAGGCGTTCATCGAGGGCATTCGCGCGATCATTCAGGCAAACCCCTACACCCGTAAGGACTACTACGAAGTCCACATGTCTGGCTTCGGCGACTCCTCCCTCAACGTGATGCTCTACTTCTTCTTCAAGACCGATAGCTGGAGCATCGAGCTCCGCGAGCGACATAACGTCTTCCTCGAAGTCATGCGCCTGGCGCAAGCCCTGAGGATCAGCTTCGCGTTCCCGACGCAAACCCTGCACCTGGACTACGTCAACGACCCGGGCAAGCCCCGCGACGTGCCTCAGCCGATGCCGGATCCGGAGATGGCGCAGGTGATCAAGAGTTATGGCCCCGAGGGCGGCACCGGCCGCCCCTTCGCCCGTGAGATCGCCGGCGGCTACTACGCGACCTCGGCCGCTGGCGCGCATAAGGGCGGCGATGCGGATGGCGACGGCGGCTGAGCGCCTGAGCGCCTAGGCGTTGGACGAGTCACGCAGAGAAAAATTCCGCCCCGGCCTCACGAGGGGCCGTGACATGGGACCCAAGATGCCCCAAGATTCAGAGCGAGAGTTATGAGTGACCAGCCATTGTGTATCGACGTCAAGACCCTGAAGGCGGAGCGCGAGCGTCTCAAGGGTGTGCTACGCCAAGTAGAGACGGATCAACGCAAGGTCGAAGCGGCGCTCAAGACCCATCGCCAGAGAGAGATCGCGACGAAACGCGCCATCGAGGCGATCGAGACGTTGCTCGACATCAACGAGAGCGGCGACGCGCCGTCGGAGAAGAAGTCGAAGAAAGCGCCGTCGCCAACCCCGTAGCCGCCTTCAAAGCTGCTGCGCCGACCGAACTCTGCGTTGCTCCCTCCGGTGAGTGTCCGGACGCAGTTCTCGCCGAACTGCGTGGCACTGGCCTGCTCACGTACTCAAGTACGCTCCAATGCTATGCGGTGCGTAGCGCCGCATTGAAGCATTCCGCGGGCTCCTCGCTCGCGCCTTGACCTCGGCCGGCATGCTGGAACGCGGCAGGCCGCGGAGCATGGCCTCGCGACGCTTTGAAGAAGCTACGCCCCGTAGCCGCTAGGTCCAGCTGACTGGGGGAACGCCACGCCTGGGCGTGCCAGGAGGTAGCCCTGGAGGTAGTCGCAGCCGATTTCGATCAGCGCGTCGCGTTCCTCGATCGTTTCGATGCCCTCGGCGATCACGAGACGCCCGGTGTCGTGACAAAGCGCGGTCATCGATCGGATCAGTTTCTGGCGCGTACCGCAGCTGTCCACGCCCCGCGTGAGTCCCATGTCGAGCTTCACGAACTCAGGTTCCACGAGCGCGAGGCTCGTCAGGCTCGAGTAGCCCGCACCCAGGTCGTCAACGGCGATGCGGTAGCCGAGATCGCGCAGCGCTCGCATGCGATTTTCGAGTTCGGGCACGGCGGTGAGTTCGCAACGTTCCGTGATCTCGAGCACGACGCGATGAGCGATCCGACCGAGGCTGGTGGTGGCGGCGAAGAGCTCGGAGTCGACCAGATCGGCACTGTGTAGATTGACGAAGAGCAAGGCCTCGCTCGACCCGCCGGATTCGCCCGACTTGTTCGTCCCGCCCGTCGTGTCTGCGGCTTCCCTCACCGTCACGGCGGCCAGCTCCCGAGTGCGCCGCCCGAGCCGCTCCAGTTCACCGAAGCGCTCAGCCGCGTCGAGGATCATCCCCGGATGCGCCCAACTTGGCTCGTGGCACCGCATCAGCGCTTCGTAGGCGAAGACTCTCCGGGATGCGACGTCCACGATGGGTTGGTAAGCCATCCAGAGAGAATTCAACGCGAGTCGGAAACTCTTGGCGTCGAGTACCGCGCCCGGCAGGAGGCTGGCTCGGTCTACCCCGCCGGCGCTGAGCCCTCGAATTTTCGCGACCTGATGCAGACAGATCGCCCGGTCGAGCGCACCGTGCAGCTTCTCGAGATCGAGCGGCTTCGTGAGGTAGTGAAAGGCGCCGTCTTCGACGGCCTTCATCGCCGTGCTGATTTCGGGCGAAGCCGTGATCAGAATGACGGGAAGTGCAGGCGCTCTCGCCTGCAGCTCGCGCAGTAGCGCAAGTCCGTCCATGCCCGGCATTGAGATGTCGCTGATGACGGCGTCGAACTCGATGTCGTTTACGAGTTCCAGCGCCTCCTTGGCGCTGCCGGCGGTTTCGACGCGAAAGTCCTCTTGCGTGAGCGTCCGTTGCAAGCTGCGTACGAGCGTGGGCTCGTCATCCACGAGCAGGATCCGGCCCCGCGGGACCGCCCAAGTGCCGCTCGCGGGGTCGTCTGGCGATTCTTCTGGCGATCGCTCAGGCCCGATGGGCTGGGCTTTTTGCGACGCGTCACGACCGGCCGTCGAGACGAGTCGTCCCGGCACGTCAAATGCGGGTGGGGCATGCGCGGAGCGCGCGGTCATATTGGGTAGAACGGCAGCGCTACCAGCGGCTGAAACACCGTCGCGTAGCCGGCAGCCGGGGCCGGATCGAGGTGACGACCGGACCTAGGGCCGAGGCCCGCGTTCGTCTACCACTTCGCGGAAATGCCGACCGAC
>PVBE010378342.1_pt1 | contig 13272 bp, 9 predicted proteins | sample 1631181 | NCBI WGS metagenome assembly PVBE01 (sample SAMN08397723, study PRJNA350692) | Marine metagenome, whole genome shotgun sequencing project. | isolation source: water | place: Pacific Ocean | collected 2012-04
CTGGGGCCATTCCAGTTTGCAGACCACCCGGCAGGGCCTCGTCCAGTTCTTGGCACGGCAGTGGAAATCGAGAACCTTGACTTGAGGCCCCCACCTGGGCGGGCGGCCAGCGGGCCGTGCGAGACGGGGATCAACGAGTCCCTTCAAGTTCTGGTTCTCGGGAAGTCTGATGAAGTAGGTGATCCGCTTCTTCTCGCAGTACTCGTACATTTCCGGGCTGGCGGGGGCGGCGTCGCCGCGAAGCCAGAACAAATCGAACCAGGGACGATACCTCTCCACGATGGGATGAATGAACGGGAGAGTTCCATCGGCCGGGTGAACATTACCCGGCCTGAGCTTCGCTCCCAGGCAGGCGCCCTCGCCCGTGAAGGCAAACAGCGGATGAAAGCAGTTCGTGCCGAAGTGGCCGTTATAAGCAACTCTCTCATGGCTGCCGTGGGCCGGGTCCTTGATGGAATCGACATCCACAATCAGCCGCCGCTTGCCCCGCTTCCCTAAAAAGGCCCCGGTCGAGCGCTGAAGCGCGCCGTCCAGCGCCTTGAGCCCAGCCTCGCTGCCAAGAACATCGTTCTCCAGCCGCGAGAGCATGGACTGGCTCGCTCCCGCCTCGTGGCCTTTGCCGATTTAAAGCCGAAGCGCCGGATCGATCCGGAGATGATCGGCATCGTTGCGGTCCTCGTAGCCGGCTCCTATCTGGTAGACCCGCTGACGGATCACCTGGACCAGGGAATGCCTGGTGCGTACGGGAGACCTTCGGTCTTCGAGGCAACCACTCATGGGGCCGATGATGTCGAAGCGCCCGTCCATCTCCCGCAGGAGAAGAAAACCTGTGTCGGAGCTGATTATGGCACCCTGGAAATCCACCAGGATAGAGCGGTTGAAATCGGGCCCCAGCACCTCTTTTTGGCCGCCACCACCTCCGAGCACCTGATGTCCTCTCGCTCGGGCAATTTTAGCCAATCATGTCATATAGTTACAAAGATTCTCGGCCCTTTTTGCTCTGTTGGATAATGTGGGGTACCATTCCCTACGAGAGTCTTGGAACCATGGACGAAGGGCGAAGCGGAGCGAAGCCCGGAGGCCATGGTTCTTTCGTTTCGGGTGCTGGAGGCCGGTAGCCCAGTGAACTGTGCGGCCTGGTCCTGTTGTAGACATGCCGCCAGCGTTCCACCAGCACTTTTGCTTCATGTAGCGTATCGAATCCCTCTAGATTCAAGAGCTCATCCCGCATCCCTGCTCTGATATCTCGATTCTCTTGCAGGCCACAGGCACGCTCTGGCCTTGAGAGAGCAGGAACTCGGCCTCTCTCAGCCTGGATATGATCTGCCCGGGTGTATGGCGCTTCTTGCTCATCTACATCCCCCCAGATTGGGCGGTCACACCGAAAGAGTACCGAAAATACTCCCATTCAGCATGGACCGGTTTGAGGGGGGGGAAGATCAATTAGTCGTCCCTATTTAAAAATTCTACCCACCCGCCAAAATTTGTAATATCCCTCGCGGCTAGAATTACATACGATTCGCACAAAAAACCCTTCACGAATTCTCCGTCTTCAAGCTCGATGGTCCCGATGCAAAGTGGGGCGAGGATATTTTCCATGAAAGCGCCAAAATATTCCGCATTTAACTCCCAGACCTCGACCTGAATTTCAGCACCTTCTTCGGGAACGCAACGCACGAGCCCCGGCTTAGGAGGGGTCGCCCCATCAAGTTCGTAAAGCCGATAAAGAGGACCTGTCCGGGCGGAGCGCACAAATTCGGCGCCCAGGTCTGTCAGCTGATGATTCAAGGGCTGGCCCCGCAGGTGCGCCCCGACGACTGCCAGGCGGATTCGCTTTGTCCCAGATATCATGGTTTATTCCGCGGGGATGGGATGCGGGGTGGCGCCGAGGTTCAGTCCCGATTCACGTTGAAACGCCGTGCCTAGGGCGCAAAGCCCGCTTTCCTGAAATGCAGGCGCTATAAAAGTGACCCCTGCTGGAAGGCCGTTCGAATAAAAGCCGTTCGGCACCGCGATGCCGCACAAATCCAGCAGGTTCATGAAATTCGTGTAGAAACTCAGGTTGTTGTTCAGGGCAATTGGATCGGATTCGACCTCGGAGATCGAATAGATCGTTCCGGTAGTAGGAACGACCATCATGTCGATATCGTCCCATGTTTTTCCCGTAATTTTTTTCAGCCCTTCCAGCCGGTAAATCCCCCCAAAAGTGTCAGAGGCCGAATATCCCCGGCCTTTTACAATCAAATCCCGGGTAACGGGATGCAATGCTTCTGGTTTGGCATCGAAAAATTTACGAATGGCAGCATACCGCTCGGCCATCCAGGGACCTTCATACACCAATCGGGCCGTCTCATGAAATGTTGTGTAGTCAATTTCGACGACAACCGTCCCCATTTTCCGCAGCCGATCGATGGCACCGTTAAAAAGTTCCTCTGCATTTTCATTGCCGAAAAACTCCCGCTGATTTTTACGCGGTACGCCCACCCGGAGTCCACCGGAGGAATCGGCTAATGATTTTTTTATCCATTCGTGGGGTACAGAGCGAGAGAATGGATCCGACTCGTCTTCTTCCGCCATCGTTCGGAGCGCTTCCAGCGCGTCTGGAACGGTCAGGGCGAACACCGATGCGCAATCCAGCGAGCGGCAGGCCGGGACAACCCCGGACATGCTCACAAGCCCCCGGGTAGGCTTTAAGCCGACGATGTTGTTGAAGCCGGCGGGCACGCGCCCCGATCCGGCGGTGTCCGTCCCCAGCGCGAAGCTCACCAGACCGGCGGAAACCGCCACCGCTGAACCCGAGCTCGAACCACCCGGGATAAATCGCTCGTCAAAAGGATTCCGCGCAACCCCGTAGGGAGAGCGCACCCCCACCAGGCCGGTTGCGAACTGATCCATGTTCGTCTTGCCGATTAAAATTGTGCCGGCATCTAAAAGTCGCTCGACGGCGGGGGCTGTTTTTTCGGGAACGTAGGTGTATTCCGGGCACCCCGCTGTTGTGGGCCTGCCCATCCAATCGATATTGTCCTTGATGGCAAACGGAAGGCCGTACAGAGGGTATCGGGATAAAAGCGCCTCGGCGGACAGCCCTTCGGCGAGAGATTCCAATTCCTCCGCTCTGGCGAAAACCTTTTCCTCGGGTTCAAGGTAAATCCAGACGCCGTCTTTGCCTCGGCGAGCGATCCGGCCGATTACGGTCTTCGCCACATCGCGGGGCTTTAGCTCATCTCTACCGTATAAACCCCTGAGTGCAATGAAATTCAGACTTCCCGATTCATCGGACCAATCTCTCATGCGATACGAACTCTCTCTCGCGGAGGGTCAGCATACTCCTCCGGAAAATGACAGGCCATCTCCAAGCCGCCGCAATAGGGTCGTAATATCGGCATTTCACTCATGCACCGCCCCTCTCCTTTCGAGCAACGGCTGTGGAAGCGGCAACACTTAGGAGAGAAACCGATCGGGCTCATCGGCTCGCCGGTAATGCGGATTCGTTCAAAGCGGTGTTCTTTCCGTAGAGCCGGGACCGCCGAGAGAAGCGCCTTCGTGTAGGGATGCCTAGTTACACCCACATGCATGATCCGCCGCGAGCCATGCTCCAAAAGGACGAATACATAGAGAATCCAAAACGTCACCGTTACAGGTACAAAGAAATCACAGGCCAGGATGAATCCAGCATAATTTTGCAAGAAAGTGGGCCAGCGCTAGTCATTTCGTAATTCGCGTGATGGCAGTCCATGGCGGAGATTTTGCCACACTCGGATCCCATCAAGTGACCTTTTTAACCTATTCAGTCCAGGTAAGATCCGCTTTTTGCGGAGCACAAGTATTTCGCCATGCACAGGTAGTAAGTACCTTAAAGGAATGAGTGCAGGGAAAATTTTCCTCAATCACAATACGGTTTCAATGTACTCAATTTCCTCTGGAATCACTTTTGTGGGGCTCCGCTATAGCCGCGTTAATAATAAGCAAGACGCAGGCACGGCCACGAGATACTATCATGCCGGATGAACCCAGCTCTCCTGATCATTTGGGCGCTCTTTCATTTTTTTGTAATGTGCGTACCCGTTTCGCCATGTAAGGTGGGGAGCGCCTCTTCCAATTCGGCAATAATGACATGTTTCCCACCCCCCTCGAGAAAGCGGATGGCAGCTTCGACCTTGGGCCCCATGCCTCCCGGCGGGAAGTGTCCTTCGGCTGGTAGATCCGAAGCTCGGAAAGGGAAATTTTATCGAGTTCTCTCTCCTTATCCGTGCCGAAGTAGATGGCGACACTGGAAACCGATGTCAAGATCATCATATGCTCAATTCTGAGAACGTTCCCCATCAGCGCCGAGGTAAGGTCTTTATCGATAACCGACTCGACACCCTCGCGTGTTCCTCTCGCGCTGCGCACAACAGGAATTCCGCCTCCGCCTCCGGCGATGCAGACGGCGCCTCCTTCGATAACCGTCCGGACGAGGGAGGTGTCTGCGATATGCTTCGGTTCCAGCGAGGGAACAACATGCCGCCAGCCTCGGTTCGCATCCTCTTGCATCTCCCAACCCATTTGCTTCTTGAGTTCTTGAGCTTCTTCTTCGGTGTAGAAATAACCGATGGGTTTCGTAGGGTTTTGGAAAGCGGGGTCACCGGGGTCCACTTCGACTTGGGTCAGAAGACACGCCACGTGATGAGGGTTTCCTGCCTCCCGAAGCGTGTTTTCGAGCGCCTGCATGAGGGGGTAGGCGATTCTCCCTTGGCTATGCGCAACGCAAATGTCCATCGACATTGGAGTTACCCGGTCACGGGCAAGAATTTGGCACATCAATATTTTGCCCACAACGGGCCCATTGCCGTGCGTAATTACCAGTTCGTTATTTAATTCCATGAGAGGGAGAAGGGCGCATCCTGTAGCGTGAGCAATCGCTCCTTGGTCTTCCGGGGTGCCCAAAATGCCGGGCGGATGGGTAGCGTTCCCACCGATTGCGACGTGAAACCGACCAGGAATATCTGGATGGCGGCCCATGCTCATCCATCCCCAGGGGCAAGAACCATTTATCGCGAACCTTCGAGACCACTACCTTCGACATTTCCTTCGGCGAATCTCTTGAACCTCGCTGCGGCCGAAAATTGACCTCACGCTCTCATCTGTAAAAGGCGGGGTAAAAATATTCCCCGATTGTAATCCCCTTTGAAAATATCCTGCCGCGGTTTTCCCGGCGAAGCCTTCCAGGCTATGCGGACATCTTTTCGGCCAGGGCCTCGAAAGCTTCCTGGAACGGAGCTTCGGGCGCACGGAGAATGCCCGCCCCTATCTGCCCGATACCCGCATCCCGGTGGGCGATTCCGGTATTGATATTGGGATATATACCCGTTTCGATCACTTTCCGGATGTCGATTCCCATCGGAACTCCCGTAAAATCAAATATCGGAAGGGTATAGTCCCGGCTCCTCGTCCAGGTGATTCCGTACATCTCGTTGGTCGCCTGAATGGCCTCGGCCGTTGACCCTCCGACAAACTGGACGATCGCGGGCGCGGCCCCCATCGCAAATCCACCGAGGCCGAGGGTCTCCATAATCGCCGAATCGCCAATATCCAGGTTGGCGTCCTCCTGGCCATAGCCGGGGAAAAAGAGCCCGACCGGATGCTTCGCCGGCGCGGTGAACCACTGATTCCCCAGACCACTAACCCGAATGCCAAACTCGGTCCCATTGCGCGCCATGGCGTAGACCAGGGAGCAGCCTTCCACGTTGGCCATAGCATCCAGGCTCGCCTTGGCAGCCGGCATCCCCAAATTCAGAAAAAAGTGATCGTTCCCGGCAATAAAATCCGCCACGCGGGATATCACCTTCGTATCGCTCACCGAATCCGCCAGGTGGGGCATAATCATCCGAAATACCGTTGCCGTCGCCGCCAAGTTTCGGTTGTGGACCTCATCGCCCATGTGCAAGGCCCGCGCAATTATGTTTTTGATATCGAGGCCACCTTCCATCGCCTTCACCGTCTCCTGCATGGCCGGGGCCAGTTCATCCGCCATCCACCGGAGGCGATCCAAGACGTCCGGCGAATATGCGCCGTACCGAAGAACCTTGCCCAGACCCTCGTTAAGGTTTGAATAGCTCCTGTTGCCGCCTCCCAAATCGGACGGCGCCTGATTTTCGATGATGTTGACAGGCATCGAGGGCGAAATCACGCCCGCCATCGGCCCCACCGCCGAATGGTGATGACAGGGCTCGAAGGTAATCTCTCCGCCCGCGCCAAGCTTTTCCGCCTCGCTTTCGTCTTTTGCCCAGCCCTCCAGGAGCATGGCTCCGATCATCGCGCCCCGCATGGGGCCCGACATATTCTCCCAGATGATGGGAGGTCCGGCGTGCAGGAACATCCTCTCCCCCATTCCGGGTATCGCGTCGGCGGCAACCCCCACATCCACCCATACGGGCCTCGCGGCCTGAAGACGCTCCATTGCGATATCGTTGGCCGCATCGCAAGAGGTTAGTCGGTCGAGACGTTCAACCATTTCCGGATCTCCTCCCGCAGCGGGACGCCAATCCACCTGGACGACAGGGGCATTCTGGGAAACAAGGCTGTCCGAAAACAGCTCCACCCCAATATTTGCAACACGAACACCCTCCAGTAGCTTTTCCTCATTCACCCGGCAAACTCCTTAAGCGCGGCCGCGGCTGACAGGCATGCCTCTACATGCGTATCCGCGACCAAAGCCCCGGCCTCCGCCAGTTTGACGCGCTGGGCTTTCAGATCCTGCGGATCGCCTCTAGTCCCCGTCACGGAACCGACAAACAAAACGTCTGGACTCGAAATCAGCGCCTTTTCAATCGCCTTTGCCACCTCCCCCGCCGGATTTTCATGCGAACCCAATCCCAAAACCACATCAAAGAGCACCACAGCCGTTTCGGAATCCTCAGCTTCTTGAATGAGCCTGGCGTTTCTCGGCTCGGGATCGACCATGGGATGGGGTTTTCCCCGGGTGAAAAAGTCATCGCCCAAATCTACCACCGAATGGCCTTCCGACTTCATGGGATCCGCCATCATCCCATTGATTTTATTGATTGGCGCATTTGAACGGATACCCGAAACTGTCCTTCCGATGACTGCCTGCGCTTCGGCGCACAGCGTCCCGCCCGTATAGACGCCCCGCAGGAATCGCCTACTCTTCGCGCATCGCCGGCCCCATTCGGAAATCCTTTTTGACGATTCTGGGCCGAATTCAAATGTCTCTACAACACCCGGCCGGCCGGCTAGTAAAACCGAAAGTCTCCCTGCGGCGGCCAACGAATCTGCCTCGTAAAGATGGGAAAATTTGCCGACCCACCGGCGGATTTCCCCGGTCCGGACCCCGACAAAGTGTATAACTATCGGCTTTCCGCACCTGGCGGCCGCTTCGAGCACTTTCTCCATCGCCACAGCCTCGGGGGGTTTTCCCAGTATCAACAGAACCTCCGTGCCCGAATCTTTCGCGAGCATCTCGATGGACTGAATCATGGCAAGGCCGCCCACGGCGTCGGAAACATCCCGCCCCCCGGTGCCCAAGGCGCATGAAATTCCGCCACCCGCCGCGTCAATAGCGGCCATGACTTCCTGAATGCCCGTCCCGGCCGCGCCTACGATTCCGATTTTCCCCGGCCGCATTACATTGCAAAAACCGAGTCCAACGCCTCCGATATGAGCCGTTCCGCAGTCGGGGCCCATTACCAGCAGGCCCTTCTCCCGGCCCATTCGCTTGAGCGCCACCTCGTCCTCGACGGAGACGCTATCGCTAAAGATCAGGCAATGAAGGCCTTTTCGGAGCGCACGCTCCGCCTCGCGGCGTACGTTCGGTCCGGGAATCGAAAAAAGAGCGAGATTGATCCGGGAATCTTTTCCCAATGCGGCGTCCAGGGTCGGTACGGGGAAATTCGTAAATACTCCTGCTCCTCCGCCGGATCGAGGTGTACTCAGGTCCGCTTCCATGGAAGCCAGCAGATCTTCCGCCACCTGTGCACTGTCCGCCTCTACAGCCAGGACAAGATCGTTCGGTCCTGCATGATCCGCCTGGCCGGCAAGCAGGCCTCCCTGGGCAAGCAGTTCGCGGTTCATTGGGGTTCCCAAAACTGCCACTGCCTGCCGAATACCCGGTTTCTCCCAGGGGGCAGCGCTGACACGCATCAGCTTCACCGAATCGTGGTATACACCTGACAATACGCGAACAGCTACCGCCATTTCATTTTCTCCACTTCATCCGAAACCTAATTCTCTATCATCGCCACCGCACGAATGGGGGAGCCCGAAATGCCGCGGAACTTGATGGGGAGCACCGAAATTTTAAAACCGTGCGGCTTAGGAATTAGATGTAAATTCACCAAATTTTCGATATGGCAGTACTCCTTTTCGAGCATGACTCGGTGGGCTTCCCAGTATCGCCGGGTTTCGTGCATTTTCCAAATCGGGACATCCCATCCGCTCCCGTCGATTCCCATCACGTAGATGCCGTTGTCGATCAAGTAGTGGGTCGCCTCAGCGCTCATACCCGGCTGTTTCTTCGTGTAATCCGGGTTCGTCTGCCAGTCCAGGCTTGCATCGGTGCGGATCAATACAATGTCTAAAGGCTTGAGGGTATAGTCGATTTTTTTTAGGACAGCTTCCACATCTGCCGCCACGATCTCGTAACCGTGTTCCTTGTCGGTAAAATCTAAAACGACCCCGTCCGAAATACACCATTCAATCGGAATCCGTTCAGTCGTAAATCCGTCAGGATTATTATGCCAGGGGGAGTCGATGTGTGTCCCGGTATGGTCGCTCATAAATATTACGCAATGGTTCGTAACTATGTCGGCGCCATAGTTAATAGCACCGGTCCGTCGGGCCACGGTATCCCAGTCTTCATCAACGGTGAGGGATGGGCCTGGAAGATCGGGATAAATCGGCATATCCCGATATATTTCCATACTCAAATCGATCAATTCCATTTTGGAAGTCTCCTTTTGGCTAAGAAACGATTCCCAGAACATGTGTCCAATTATCCAGCACGGTCACCTTGACGGCCGCACCGAAGAATAATTCACCCCGCGATCAAAGAAAGCGGAATCCCTCGCCGGGCCCGGATCGAATCTCGAAGCGAGGCGGTCGCATTCTCGTCAACTTCGAGAGATTCCTCATTCCGGAACACGACCCCATAGTCGCGGCCCGCGCCTTCGGCGCTTACCTTTCCCCAGAGAACGTCCCGGCTAACCAGATCTACCTCGCGCTCGAGCGGATCGCCCCACCCGCCACCACCCGTGGTGACCACGCGAATTAAATCCCCTTCAGCGATCGCGACACGATTGCTGAGGGCGGGGACCCCGCGCTCATCGGGCCGACCTGGGTTTACCGTAACTCGGTAGAGCCCGCCCGCACCGCCACCATTCGTTCCCCAGGGGGCTAGAAACGACCGGTCGGCGTTGCTCAAGGCCTCGCAGTCACAAAGCACCCTAACCTCCTTGAAGTAGCCCAATCCTCCGCGCCACTTTCCCGGCCCGCCGGAATCGCATGCAAGCCCGAGACGCTCCACCCGTACAGGGAAGCGCCCCTCGCTAAACTCGGCGGGAAGATTCCGGCTGTTGGGAACGACGTGAATCACGTCCTCACCATCCCCCCAGGGGCGACCGCCCGAGCCGCCTCCCAGAATTTCCCGGAAAAGGAAAAACTTCCCTTGCTCGTCGTGGCCGTGGATTCCCCAGTAGCGAATGGTTTCTTGATCGGCCGGCATGGCCCCTTTCGTCGCGAGACCCAACACACCGCAGAACAGGCTCAACAGGCGTAGTATGGTGAAGGTCCGCATATTCGTGGGAGCCGGAAACACAGGCGTGATCAGGGTGCCGGGCTCCGGGAAACGGATATCGATCAACCGGCAGATTCCTTCGTTGATGTCGATCTCGAACATTCGCTCGTAGCTGTCGGCCAGATTCCGGAGAATGGGGCCGATCCATTTTTTTAAAAACTGCCCGTCGGAATAATTGCCCGGCCAATTGATCGGCCCCATCGCCTGGGAAGAGGTGCCTTGAAAATCGAGAAGCAGGCGACCGCTAATTTTCGTCATCTTCAATTTTAGGGTGTGGATTCTACCCGCCTCCACCCCGTCGGATTCAATGTAATCTTCCCATTCGTATTCACCGTCGGGAATTTTCGAAATGAGTTCCTCCCGAATCGTGTGCTCGCATTTATCCAAAAAACCCTCGAAACATTGAATTGCCGTATTTCTGCCGAATCGCTCGAAAAGCTCAATCACGCGGGCGGCGCCCACCCGGCAGGCAGCGATTTCGGCGTCGATGTCTGCCTGAAGGTGTTCGGAGAGGCGGCTGTTTCGGAAAATTACCGTATAGAGGTCTTCGTTCCGGACCCCTTTATCGTAAAGCTTGACCGGGGGGACCAGCAGGCCTTCTTGGAATATTTCCGTCGCGTTCGTCGGAAGGCTGCCCGGAATCATCCCGCCGATATCGTCATGATGCCCGAACACCAGCGCAAATGCGACGATTTCATCTTCATGGAAAATTGGAATGCACGAACACAAGTCGGGCAGGTGGCCGATGCCGCCCTCGGCAAGATACACATCGTTCCAAATGAACACATCCCCCGGACAGATTTCATCGACGGTCCATTTTTTAAAAATCGGATCCACCACGGCGGAATAGGACCGCCCGGTGAGCTTTCGGCCTTCACGGTCGAACAGGCCTACCCTGTAATCGTGCATATCCCGAATGAGGGGAGAGCGCGCGGTCCGCTCGACCAGGTCTTCCATCTCGCGCTCCGCCGCATAAAGAGCTCCTTCAATAATTTCCTGAACAACGGGGCCCGGTTCATTTTCCGATTGGCCGCCGTTATTTGCGGACCTCGTCTCTCCCTTTTCTCCAGCCGGCAGCGAAATTCGCAAATTCCCCCACTCGTCGATCCCGCACCGGCTTCCGGGTAAAATCACCGTAGTGGCTCCGAAATCCTCGACGATGGCGGGCCCTTCGACTCGATCTCCTTTGCCGAGCCTGGCGCGGTCGTATACGGGGGTCTCGACAAAACCCAACGAGGCGAAATACACCGGCCGCTCGCCGGTTCGCGCCGGTTCCGCTCCTTTTCCTTCAGCTATTCGCTTCATTGGCGCTTTTTTCATCTCACCAATCGCGGTGAGCCTGAGGTTCACCATTTCCACCGGCGTCTGGCTCTCGTAGTTAAAGCCGAATTGTGCTTTGTATTCCTCATGAAATCGGTCAACCGCGAGACGGGTGACTTCGGCAAACGTCCCGGCCGGCGAAATATCTACGCGCATCTCTTGCCCCTCACCGAAATAGCGCATATCCACGGACCGGACGAAAACGCGGGAAGCGGAGTCCACCAGTTCCACCTTTAAATCGGCATCGGCTTCCTCTTCCATTTTATGAAACTCGTTTTCAATCCGCTCCGGGGAAATTTCGTCCATCCGGGTGATGAAAGTCTTGACGTAATCGTTTCGAAGGTCCACTTCGACGAGACCGACCGAGCTCCCGCATCCGGGCTGTGGCGGGACAACGATTTCCCGCACACCCAGAACTTCGGCGATGTCGGCGGCCATCAACGGACCCGCCCCGCCGAATGCCACCAGGACGAACTCCCGGGGATCCTTGCCTTGGTTCACCGTCATTTTCCGAATGGCGAGGGCCTGGTTCCATGCCGCCACCTCGATAATCCCGCGCGCCGCCTCCTCGGGACCGAGCCCTTGCTTTTCCGCGATGGTACGAATTCCCATTTCGGCGAGGGCTTTGTCCAGGGACAGACTTCCACCCGCCAGGGATTGAGGTAGCCGTCCAAGGAACAGCTGCGCGTCGGTCACGGTGGGTTCCTCGCCACCCTTGCCGTAGCACATGGGACCCGGGTTCGCCCCCGCGCTACGCGGGCCCACCTGAAGCCGGCCATCGGTATTCATCCAGGCGACGGACCCGCCACCCGTTCCCACGGCAACGATATCGATCATCGGAACCTTGACGGTGTGCTCGCCGATTTTCGAGTTGGTTGTGAAGCGCGGATTTCCGTTCTCAACGACGGAAACGTCGGTCGAGGTTCCACCGGCATCGAACGTGATAATTTTCGAGAGGCCCGCCTCGCGGGCGAGCGCCGAACAAGCCAGTACTCCCGCCGCCGGCCCGGATAAGGCTGTCGTCAGGGGGCGGCCCGCAATCTTGCCAGCTCCCATCACGCCGCCATTGGACTTCATCACGAGAAACGGCGTTTCCGGCGTAAGGGTCTCGCGAATGCGGGTCTCCGCCCGGTCGATGTAGCCTTTGATAACCGGCTTGCAGGCAGCGTCCATCAGGGTGGTCAGCGCCCGCTCGTATTCCTGGTATTCCGGCAATACATCGGATGAAAGCGACACATGGCACTCTGGATATTCTTCCGAAAATATTTGCCGGAGGCGGATTTCGTGCGCGGGATTCACATAGGAATGGAGCAAGCACACCCCGGCCGTCTCGACCCCCATTTTCCGTAACCGACGGGCCGCGCTCCGCGCGGAGGCTTCATCGAATTCCTTGAGTTCCTTTCCTAAATAATCGAAACGCCCGCCAACCTCCATGACCCTCGAAACGGGAACCAAGCGTGGCGGCTTCACCCAAAAAAAAGAATTGCCGTATCCGTCCGGGACGCTCTGCCTCGCGATTTCCAGGAGAAACCGGAAACCCTCGCTCACCACTAGGCCCATGTTGTGGTCTTCCCGCTCCAGCAGGGAGTTCGTGGCGACGGTCGTTCCGTGGATGAAAGCAGATACGGCCGAAGGCGCCGCCGCTCCTTTTTCGAGAATCACCCGGATTGCGGAAAGCAGGGATTCGGCTGGATCCCAGGGAGTGGAAGGGACTTTATCCGAAAAAACCTCTCCGTCCTCTTCCCGGACGGCCACCACATCGGTAAACGTGCCGCCCGTGTCCACGCCAATTCGGAATTTCGAGTTCGAATTCACGTGTTTCCCCATCAGTAAATAAACTTCTTCCGTGTTTTTTTCAAAATGCAATCATCCGTTTTGCCCATAGTGGTTATTGCCGCCGCAAATCCTGGAAACCAGAACGACAGACCCCGAAATTTCTTTTGGAATCCATGTAACATACTGGACCTAATTACCAAAATTTGGAATAAAATAGTGAGAAAATCCACGTAACATACTGGAATCGGAATTATGCGGCAACGCCCCCAATTTAGCAAAATCCGACCTTATTTTCCTTCCTCGGCGGTGCTTCTCACGGAGATGGCCATCAAGTGCGCTGAAAGATCCCTCTGAGGCGGCTCCTATAGTCAAAATCACGGTGCACA
>PVBE011481289.1_pt1 | contig 13272 bp, 8 predicted proteins | sample 1631181 | NCBI WGS metagenome assembly PVBE01 (sample SAMN08397723, study PRJNA350692) | Marine metagenome, whole genome shotgun sequencing project. | isolation source: water | place: Pacific Ocean | collected 2012-04
GCCGGCGGATGAGAAGCGGGTCGCTGCGGCCGGAGGCGGCGGCAACTCGCTTGCCGTGGCGCAAAGCCCATACCTGCGAGAGACCGACGTGGTTTCCCTTGCCGACATCCTGACGCCCTGTTGCATCAAGGTTCCCCTGGAGGCCGATACCAAGAGGGGAGTTATAGCCGAACTGATCGACGTGCTGGAAGCCGACAGCAGCGTGGTGGATCGAGCCGCGGCTCTGGAGGCGGTGCTGGATAGGGAGAAGATCGGGACGACCGGTATCGGCAGCGCGGTGGCCATTCCACACGGCAAGACCGCCGGGGTCAAAGGCCTGGTGATGGCCGTCGGCATCTGCAAGACTCCGGTCGATTTCCACAGCGTCGATCACCAGCCGGTTATGGTGGTAATCCTTTTGCTCAGCCCGATGAAGATGACCGCCGAGGCCATCCAGGCCCTGGATCGCATCTTGCGCCTGGTGAGTCTTGAGTCGCTGCGCCGGAACCTGGCGACTGCGGGATCGGTCGAGGAAGTACTGCGGATTATCACGGAGCAGGAAGCCGACGTCATATAGTTGCACGCCCTTGCGTCCGCAGTCGGCATGAAATCACACCGCGGGCGCAAGTGGAAACGTATTGTCGGCGTTTGACCACCTTCACAGAGACTGCGGGGGCTTGGATCAGTTACCTTCTTGTTTGAGCAGGGCCTTGGTCTCACCGACCAGGTAGAACGATCCGGTGATACAGATAAGGTCTTCGCGACTGACGGCGTTGATGGCGATTTGCAAGGCCTGGCCTATGTTGTCGGCGATCTGGGCCTGGCGTCCGGAGGCTTCTTCGTAGGCCGCGGCGAGATCCTCGGGCTTGGCGAAACGGGCATTGCTGATGGCTTTGGTGAAGATCACCTTGTCGGCCCCGGTAGCCAGTTGCTCCATCATTCCGGGGATATCCTTGTCGGCGGCGCAGCCGAACACCAGCACCAGTGAGTCATACGGTATGTGCTGGCCCATCGCGCGCATCAGCGCACTGACGGATGCGGCGTTATGGGCGCCGTCAACCAGGATGCGCGGGTCGTTGTGAATCACTTCCATTCGCCCGGGCAGGTACACGCCGGCCAGCCCGAGCTTGGCACGCTCGTCGTCGATCTCCATGCCGCGGTTCTTGAGCTGGTCCAGCAGGGCCAACGCTAGCCCGCAGTTGATGGCTTGGTGTGCCCCCGGCAGAGGCACCGTCAGGTGCTCAAACTGGCTGGAGGGGGTCGTCAGGCAGATTCGCGTTTGGCAGCCGCCGGTCCGCGAAGACTCCACGCGGAAACTAAAGTCGATGTCCTTGCCGGTAAACATCAACGGTGTCCGCACTTCACGGGCGACTTTCTCGAGCACTCGCGAGGCCTCCGGCACCTGTGGCACCGACACCACCGGGATGTTCCGCTTGAAGATACCGGCCTTCTCCCCGGCGATCTTGGCTACGCTGGAGCCCAGTTGCTGGGTGTGGTCTAGGGAGATGCTGGTGAGGCCGCACACATCCGGCTTGAGCACGTTGGTGCTGTCCAGACGCCCGCCCAAACCGGCCTCGATCACCGCGACCTCCACGCCCTTGGCGGCGAAATGGCAAAAGGCCAGGGCGGTAAAGATCTCAAAAAAAGTGGGCTTATCGTTGCTCATCTCCTCGATGCGGGGCTCGGCCTTGCAGATCAGCCGGCAGAGGGCGGCCTGGGAGATCATCTCGCCGTTGATCATGATCCGCTCCCGCACGTCGTTGATGTGTGGGGAGGTGTACAGCCCCACCTTGTGCCCGCAGGCCTTGAGCATCTCGGCCAACATGATGGCCGTGGAACCCTTGCCCTTGGTTCCGGCGATGTGGACGGTGCGGAGTTTCTTTTGCGGGTCGTCCATTTGCCGCAGTAACTTCTTCATACGATTGAGGTTAAACGTATCGCGGTTATAGCGCACCCGTAGCATCTGCTCGTAGTCGGTCTGCGAGAAGAGGTACTTCAAGGCCGACCCATACGTGCGAGCAGTTTTCTTTCCCGACGCCCGTTTTGAGCGAGTTGCGGTAACCATACTGTTCGCGATTATATGAACCTTCCTAGGGCGAGTCAAGCCTAACTTGCTGGAACGGCCAAAATATCGAAAAAACACGGGTTTCCGGCAATTCCGATGAGACTGGGATGGCTTGTTATGTGTATGGGCAACATATCAAAATGTTGCTCGAAATGCTGATATCGGTTTGCGGCCCGCCTGCGTTCGGTCGCCGTGAGTCTTCGACTTGCGGCCGGTGTTGAACTTGCGGCCAACGGGCAAAGATGTTTGAATGCCGGATGGTTGTGGCGCCCGGTGCGCCTGAATCATTGCATTCGGGTCCAAGTGTCGGAGCGAGAAGTGACCTATTACCTGGGAATTGACGTTGGAACATCGGGCACCAGGGCACTTGTGATGGACGCGCGGTGTCGCGTGCGTGCTGCGGCCACCGCCGCGCACGGTATTTCGGCGCCCAGACCCGGCTGGAGCGAGCAGGCCCCGGCCGACTGGTGGCGTACGGTGGTCAGGGCCACCCGCGCGGCGATTGCCAAGGCCGGGATCGCCGGTAAGCAGGTGGGATGCATCGGGCTGAGTGGGCAGATGCACGGGCTGGTAATCACCGACGCGGCGGGGAGGCCGCTGCGGCCGAGCATTATCTGGAACGATCAGCGGACGGCCGTCGAGGCAAGGCAGATCGAACAGGCCGTCGGCGGGCCGCGGGCTCTGGTTCGCCTGGTCGGCAACGTTGCGATGACCTCCTTCACGCTGACCAAACTCCTGTGGGTCCGCCGGCACGAGAAGCGGACTTACGACCGCATCAAGCACCTGCTGCTGCCGAAGGACTACGTGCGCCTGCGCCTGACCGGCGAGTACGTCGGCGACGTTTCAGACATGTCTGGCACGCTGATGCTGGACCAGAAAAAGCGCAACTGGTCGAAGAAGATAATCTCCACGTTCCAGTTGGATTCGACGATCTTGCCTCCGGTGGTGGAGAGTCATGAGCTCAGCGGCCGGGTGACCAGGTCCGCTGCTGCGGCCCTTGGCCTGGCGACCGGGGTGCCGGTGGTGGGCGGCGGCGGGGACCAGCCCGTCGGGGCGGTGGGCAACGGGATAGTTTCCGACGGCCTGACCAGCGCGACAATGGGGACCAGCGGGGTGGTGTTTGTACACTCCAAGCAGTACAGAACCGACCCAGCCGGGCGGGTCGGGACGTTCTGCGCGTCGGTGGACGGGGAATACTGCATGTTCGGGTGCGTGCTGGCGGCGGGCGGAAGTTTGCAGTGGTATCGCAACGTACTGGGCCGGGCGGAGGTGGCGACCGCAGGGCGCAAGGGGGTGGACTCCTATGAGGTGTTGACTGCCGAAGCGGCGGCGGCGCCGGCCGGTTGCGAGGGTGTGTTCTGGCTGCCTTATCTGACCGGCGAACGGACGCCTCACGCCGACCCGCTGGCCCGGGCGTGCTGGGTGGGCATCCACTGGCGCACCGGTCGGGGTGAACTGGTTCGGGCGGTCATGGAGGGCGCGACGTTCGCGATGAATGACGTGGTGCGGATTCTCCGCGACGAGCAGGGGATGAGAATTCGCCGGATACGCCTGTCGGGCGGGGGTGCGCGCAGCAAGTTCTGGCGGCAGATGCAGGCCGACATCTATGGGGTCACCTGCGTGACGATTAACGCCGAGGAGGGTCCGGCCTACGGCGCGGCGCTGTTGGCGGCCGTGGGCGGCGGCGCGTACAAGCATATTTGCGAGGCGGTCAAGGCGGGCATCCGGGTCACGCGGACGATCAGGCCGACCGCCGCCGTCAAACGCCTCTATGCAAGGTACTACGCGCAGTACAGGCAGCTGTATCCGGCGCTGAAGGACCAGTTCGCGCGGATCGCGGAACTCTAGGGGCGGTCGTACGCCGTTTGAGAGTCGGGTGGCAGCGGGTTGTATTTCGCGTTTCGAGCGGTGGTGCGGGAAGATGCGTTCATGCAGACAATCAGCGAGATAAAGCGGCTGCTGGAGCAGGCGGGCCTGAGACCCAACCGCCGCCTCGGTCAGTGCTTTCTGATCGACAAGAACCTGCTGGGCAAGGTCGTGGACCTGGCCGAACTGGCCGGGGATGAGACGGTTCTGGAGGTGGGCGCGGGGACCGGGACGCTGACCGAGGAGTTGCTCCACCGGGCCGCGCGCGTGGTGGCGGTGGAGGTGGACCGCCGGCTTGCGGCGCTGCTGCGACGCCGGTTGGGCGAGAGGGAAGGTTTTGTGCTGATCGACCGTGACGTGCTGGCTGGCAAACACGCACTGGCGACGGAGGTAACCTCGGCGCTGGGCGCATCGGCGCACCTGGTGGCGAACCTGCCGTACAGCATCGCCACTCCTCTGGTCGCCCAGTGCCTGATCGACAGTTGGCGTGCGTCGAACGGCCGGCGGGCGGACCTCTGCAGGTTTGACCGCCTGACGTTTTCCGTGCAGCGTGAGGTAGCCGACCGTTTGGCCGCCGCTCCGGGCGGCCGGACGTACGGGCCGGTCAGTGTGATCGTACGTCTTTTGGGGCGGCTGACGGCCGGGGCGGCGCTGCCCGCATCGGCATTCTGGCCGCGGCCGAAGGTGTCCGGCCGTGTGGTGCGGATAGACTTCGTTCCGGCAGCGGCTGCGCGGGTGGGGAGCATCGATACGCTCCGGGCGATCGTGAGGATGGCGTTTGGGCAGCGGCGAAAACAGATTAGGGCAATCGTCAAGCAGGCTGACGCGCCCTTCGGCCGCCAGGCGATGCTGGAGGGCTTGGCGGCGGCGGGGATCGATCCGACCTGGCGGGCTGAAAACGTCTCTCCTGAACAGTTCTGCACTATGGCGAATTTTCTGGACGGGCCGACCGGCCACAGCCGCTAGAGCGGGATCCGGGCAATGGGCGGTGGACTTTGGGCAGGCCTGCAAAGGCTGCCTGGGGCAACTTCACTTGCCAAGGCCGCGGCGATGGGGTACACTCGGGCCCTTGGGGTGCTTTGAGATAAAAGGTTGTAAGTATGACCCAGACAGATGCGCAGAGCGGTCCAACGGCGGGTAAGGGCAAAGCCTTCTTCGACCGTGCGGACGAGGTAGCCGAGACCGGCAATTGGGATTTTGCCGTCGAGTTGTACATCGAAGGGATCAAGCGCGAGCCGGGCAATATCGAGCGGGGACATCGTCTGCTGCGCGAAACGGCGCTGAAACGCAAGGTGCAGGGCGGCAAAGGATCCGGCATAACCGACAAACTCAAACGCCGCCCGGGCAAGGACGCTGAGGCCAACATGGCCAATGCCTCGTACCTGCTGGCCAAGGAGCCCGGTTCGGTGGCCTACATGGAACAGGTCCTTAAGGCGGCCCGAGCGTTGGAACTGCCAGAGGTGATCAAGTGGATTTGCGACATCCTGCTGGAGTCGCAGCGCCAGGCCAAGAAGCCTAACACTCGCATCCTTGGCGTGATCACGCAGACCTACGACGACATTGAGGAATACGCCAGCGCCATCCAGTCTTGCGACCTGGCACGGTTGGTTCTGCCCGACGACGGGCCCCTCCAGGAAGCCCTCAGCAACCTGTCGGCCAAGTACACCCTCCAGAAGGGCAAGTACGGCCAGGAAGGCGACTTTACCAAGGGCGTCGCGGACCTGGACAAGCAGAAAGAACTCGTCCAGAAGGACATGCTTGCACAGGACCGGCAGTTCCTTGAGACCCAGATTGAAAGCACCCGCAACGACTATCTGGGGTCTCCGACCGTGCCGGGCAAAATTGGCGCGCTGGTTGACGCACTGCTGAAAATTGAGGAAGAGACCTACGAGAACGAGGCCATCGACATACTGACGAAGGCCCACACCGACACCGGGGCCTACCAGTTCAAGATGCGCATCGGGGACATCAAGGTCCGTCAGATGACCCGCCGCTATCGCAAACTGGCGACTGCGGGAGATGAAAAGGCCGCCACGGAACAACTGAAAAATCAACTGGCCTTCGAGTTGGCCGAGTACACGGAGCGGGCAATCAACTATCCGACGGACTTGGCGCTGAAATTCGAGTTGGGGCGTCGGCAGTTGCTGTCGAAGCAATACGATGAGGCGATTGCCTCGCTGCAACAGGCCCAGCGCGACCCGCGGCGCCACGTGGCGGCGATGAACTACCTCGGGCAGGCCTTCGAGGCCAAGGAATGGTATCGCGAGGCGGCCGAAACTTTCCACCGCGCCCTGTCGACCGAAATGTCCGAGGAGCGCACCAAGGAAATCCGTTACAATTTGGGGACCGTGTTGGAAAAAACCGGCGATTTCGAGCGTGCGCGGGACGAATTCTCGACCGTCGCCCAGATCGACTTCAACTACAAGGATGTTCGCCAGCGACTCGAAAAGGTCAACGAAACACTCAAGCAGGCCCCTAGGGACAGTACCGGCGGGTGATTTGCGGCAGGAAAACCGGGCGGGATTTCTCTTGTGATGACCGCAGCGGGGTGTATAATCCTCTCCCCTTGCCGGCCGGGACGCTTTGGTGACCGCCGCAAGCAGGAGAGCATCACGTGGCCAATACACTTTCAGCCAAGAAGCGCAATCGCCAGAACGTCGCCGCCCGCGCACGCAACCGCCGGCGAAGAGAGCGGGTCAAGCAGGCTATCCGATCGTTCGACGAAGCGATTAAACAGCACGACACCGAAGGGGCCTCCCGGCATCTCAAAGACGTTTACAAGCAACTTGACCAGGTGGCCGCCAAGGGTATGATCCATAAGAAGGCCGCGGACCGCCGGAAGGCCCGCTTAGCTGGGATGCTCAGCCGCGCTGGAAAGTAAACCGCAAAAATCCAAAGATGAAGTTTTTTGTCCGCCCGCGGAGTTTCAGCCGCGGGCGGCTTACGTTTGTGATGGGGGCGAGCGTGCGGGGGTGGGTTATAATCTTTTGTGATGGCTTCCGGTGTACGCGAATATGTGAGCCGCGGCGGTGAAAAACTCAACGCCGCTCTGGACGCCTTTGGTGTCCGATGCGCCGGGTTGACCTGCGCGGATTTCGGCTGCAACGTCGGGGGTTTTACCGACTGCCTGCTGCGGCATGGTGCCCGGCGGGTGTATGCGGTGGATACCGGCTACGGGCAGTTGGCCTGGAAACTGCGCACCGACAAGCGGGTGGAGGTGATGGAGCGGACTAATGCCTTGTACGCCGATGTGCCGGGGGCGATGGACCTTGTGGTGATCGACATGGCTTGGACGCCGCAGCGCCTGAGCGTCCCGGCGGCTATGCGATGGCTGGCTGGCGGCGGGCAGGTTGTCAGCCTGCTGAAGCCGCACTACGAGCGGACAAAATTGCCTGGCCGGCCGGCTGGCGGCCGCACACGCGCCGGGACGTTGTCGGATGAGGAGGCGGCCGACGTCCACCGGCGGGTCTGCGATGAGTTGGCGGATCTGGGCTGGGCGCCTGAAGCGTCGATTACCTCGCCGATTCGGGGCAAGGGCGGCAACCTGGAGTTTTTCCTGCGCCTGCGCAAGGGTGTGGCGGAGCGGATTATTCGGACAGACTCTCTGTCGCCTTGATGTCGATCATGCGTTGTAGTGCGGTGCGGGCGTCGGCGGCTTCCAGGTCGGCTCCCTTGGCAGCGGCTGCTGTGTCCGGGTGTTTATGGGGTCCGCCGGGCCGTCAGGCCACAATCATTATTATAAGGGCTCCGCCGGCTCGTCGGGCTGCTCGTGGCGGGCGGCGCCCCACAGTTCGGCCAGTTCGCGGCTTCGCATGGCCCAGGCCGCGACAAGGAAGGCGACACCGCCGCAGACGATGCAGACGCCGGTGATTTTTCCCGCTTCGGTCCAGTGCTCGAGGGACGCTGCGTCGGCGGGCCAGAAACGGCAGACCGCCAGAATCGCCCCGGCCATGCACGCCGTTGCGACGGCTGTGCGAACCACCGAGCGGAGGATCCGGCCCAGCCCGATGTGTCCCCAGCGGCGGTGGAGAATCCACACCAGCACCAGGGCGTGGACGGAACTGGTGACGGCGGTGGCCATGCCGAAGACCCCGGCCGCCAGGGGCGTGAACACTAGCGTCATCACCAGCAGGATATTTACGATCGCGCGCCACAAGGCTAGGTGCATTGGGATACGGGTGTCCTTCTGGGCGAAGAAGGCCCGCAGGAGGATGTGGTTGGCGAAGTAGGCCCACATACCGATGCAGTACAGGCGGAGGATGTCGGCGGCCCGGTCGGCGTCCTTTGCGAGGAAGTCGCCGTGGCAGTAGATCAGCGTCAGTGCCGGGCGGGCGAGCAGCATCAGCGCCACGCCGGCCGGGACGCCCAGGAAGAGGCACAGCCGCAGTGCCCGATTGGTGGCTTGGCGGAGACCGGATATGTCGTTGCGGGCTGCATAACGCGAGAACAGCGGAAAGACGGCTGTCGCCAGGGAGATTGCCAGTATCCCCAGCGGGAAGTTGTACATCCGCTCGGCTGCGTACAGGCGGGTGACTACCCCCTCGGTCAGGGGTTTGGATAGCGACCAGCCGAAGATCGTGATTGTCGAGCCCTCCGTGGCGGCCGTCATGACCCAGGCGTACAGGCCGTTAAACAGCGAACTGAACTGCACCACGCCCAGGGGGATCATCATGGGCAGGATCAAGCCGGCCACCCGGCGGGTCTCGCTCAGTAGCGGCCTGAGCCTCGGCATCGCCGCCAGTTGCATCCTGCCCAGCAGCCACACCACACCGATCAGTTGCGTTACGCCGGCGGCGACTGTGCCCAGGCACAGCAAGTACAGACCCGTATCGCCGGCGCCGAGGCCGAAGAGGTGGATGGCGGCGGCTGCGGCGATCAGGAAGATGTTCAGCAGGATCGGCGCGAAGGCCGGATAGGCAAAATGACCCTTGCACTGCAGGGCGGCCGAGCCGAGCGCCAGGAGGCAGATCGTAAACATGAACGGCAGCAGAAGCATGACCAGCCGGACCAGCAGGGCGTTGTCCCAGTCGAGCGGTGTCCACAGCAGCACCGCAGCCAGGAACACCTCGGCCAGCACCAGGATGACCGCCAGGACCAGGGCGAGCAGGCCGGCTGCGTTGGCCAGCACCAGGCGGGCGCGGTCCCAGCCGTGGGCTTCGCTGACATCGGTGAACACCGGCACGAAGGCGGCAGCCAGGGCCCCCTCGCCGAAGAGGCGGCGGAAGACGTTTGGCACCTTGAAGGCGACCCAGAACGCGTCGGTGCGCCGCGTGGCGCCCATGGCGAGAATCGCCATGTCGCGCACCATGCCCAGCACGCGCGACAGGACCGTGAGTGCAGCCACGACCTTGGCCGCGCCGAAAAAGTGCTCCCGTTCACTGTGTCCGTCGCTGCCCATGGGTGGGATTATACGGATTCCTGAAGATGATGCGCGGTATTGCGGGACGCTGCGAGGAATGGGGCTGCGCTTGACCCTCGCGGCCTGTGCGTGGACGATGGTTGCGGAATGAAGGTTTGCCACGTCATTACGCGGATGATCCTGGGAGGGGCGCAGGAAAACACTATCTTGACCTGTGAGGGACTGCACGCCCGCGGACACCAGGTTACGTTGATAACCGGTCCGGCCCTGGGCCCGGAGGGCCAACTGATGACCCGGGCGCGGGCCGGCGGGTATCGCGTGATCGAGATAGCCGACCTGCGCCGAGAGATCCACCCACTGCGCGACCGGCGCAGTTACCGCGAACTGCTGCGGTGCCTGGAAGAACTTCGCCCCGACATTATGCACTCACATTCGTCCAAGGCGGGCGTGCTGGCGCGGAAGGCGGCCGGGCGCATCGGCGGAATGAAGATAGTCCACACGGTTCACGGGTTGCCGTTCCACCGGTATCTGCCGTGGTGGCGCAACTGGCTGTACGTCGCGCTGGAGAGGCGGGCTGCCCGCCGGACCGACGCGATTATCAGCGTGGCCGACGCGATGACCCGCCAGGCGTTGGCGGTCGACGTGGGGCGGTCGGAGCAGTACACCACGATTTACAGCGGGATCGAGATTGAACCGTATCTCACACAGCCGCAGGCGGCCGAGACGTTCCGTGACTCGCTGAACCTGCCCGCGGGCGATATTCTTGTGACGCAGGTGTCGCGCCTGGCCGAACTGAAAGGCCATCGCTACATTGTGAAGGCGGCCGAGCGAATGGACGACCGGCGGGTGCATTTTTGTTTCGTCGGGGACGGCAAATGGCGGCGGCGGATCGAGGCCGACATCGAGCGGCGCGGCTTGACGGATCGCTTCCATCTGACCGGACTGCTGCCGCCGGAAGATATCCCGGCGGTGATGCACGCCAGCGACGTGGTGGTGCACTGTTCTCTGCGTGAGGGCCTGGCGCGGGCGCTGCCGCAGGCAATGCTGGCGGGGCGGCCGGTGGTGTCCTTCGACGTCGATGGCGCCGCGGACGTGGTGGACGAATCGACCGGTATCCTCCTGCCGTCGAAGGACGCCAAGGCCCTGGCGGATGCGATTGACACGCTGCTGGGCTCGAGCGAACTTCGCCGGCGCCTCGGGGCGGCCGGGCGCGGAAAATGCCGCGAAATCTTCTCCCACCACCGCATGGTCGAACAGATCGAAAAACTTTACCGGTCGCTGGCGTGAACGCCACCCGACAGACGTGCTGCGGCCGCCTCGGCAGCCGGCTCGAAGGGAGCATTCGATGACGGATGAGATACTGAGGAGCGCGCTTTACGGGGCGCACGTAGCCGGCGGGGCGACGATGGGCCGGGAGTGCGGCTGGGAAGTGCCGATGAGTTACCGCGACGCGCAGACCGAGGCGGCAGAGGTGCGCAGGTACGCCGGTGTGTTCGACTTGTCGCACCTGGGGCGAATCCGAATCCGCGGCGATGAATCGCTGGATCTGGTCGAGAGCCTCTGCACGGCCGACGTGATTCACCAGGAAGACGACACGACTCGATACACGCTGCTGCTGAACGAATCGGGCGGTGTGGTGGCCGACGCGATGGTCGTGCGCCTGGAGGACTTTTGGCTGATTACCACCGACACGTGCAATCGTCTGAAGGTGCTGGCCCACGCCCGGGAGATAGCCGAGGGCCTGGAGGTGAAGGTTGACGACCAGACGCCCAAGACGGCGATGTTGGGCATCTGCGGTGCGGGGGCGATGGAGGTGATGGACGCGGTGCTGCCGCAAAAGCTCGGTGATCTGCCGGCCGGCGGGGTGCGGATGGGATCGCTCATGATCGCGCGCTACATCGCGATGCGGACCGGTTACACCGGGCTGTGGGGCCTGGAGGTGATTCTGCCGAAGATGTTCGTCGGCAAGGCGTGGAGGTTCATTACTGAAAAAACCGGCGACAAATGTCTGGCGCCGGCGGGGATGGCCGCCCGCGACGTGCTGCGGATAGAGGCCGGGCGCCCCCGCTACGGACACGAACTGGACGAGACGATCGACCCGGTGACGGCCGGGCTGGCTTGGGCGGTGGACTTCGGCCATGAGTTCATCGGGCGAAGGGCACTGGAAGAGATCAGGCAGGCCGCCCCGACGCGCAAGCGCATCGGGCTTGGTCTGACAGCGACGGCCGACCGGCAGCAGCCCGGGGCGATTCCCGCGCGGGGTGCGGCTGTTTCCCTGTCGGATGGCGGCGAGGTGGGCGCGATTACCAGCGCGACGTTTTCACCGGCACTGGACAAGATCGTTGCGATGGCGTACGTGGCGACCGAGGCAGCCGAGGTGGGCGCGAGCCTTGGGGTTGCAGCCGGCGGGCCTGGCCCCGGGGGTGGGCAGGTGGCTGCGGAGATTATGGAACTGCCCTTTGTGCGGACCGGCCCGAAGTAGCGGCGCCTCTGTGCCGCCGCGGGCGGAGCGACAATGTGCGGCTCTTGACTTGGAAACCTTGGGGCACGATGATGCTCGTGCGAATCCCCTTTTTGTGTAACGAACACGTGCGGGCAAGGATTCCGCACCCGTTGAGAAGAACGCCGATAAAGGTATAGGCGAGCGGACCGACGAAACTCCGGAAGATCAGGGACCCCGGCGTTGATAGGCGTTGAAAAAGATGCTGGAAAAGGTACAGGCGGACAGACTGGCGAAACTTCGGAAGACCAGGGAACTGGGGATCGACCCTTACGGCCTGCGGTACGACACGGCCGAGGCGATCGGCGGGGTCCTCGCGCGATTCGAGGAGGACAAGGAAGGCCAGTCGGCCGATGCAGCCGGTCGGCTTGTGCTGCTGCGCGACATGGGCAAGATGATCTTTGCCCACATCCGCGACCAGGGCGCGCAGATGCAGATCGCCCTGCGCAAGGGTGCCCTGGACGAGAGGTCGTGGAAGTTGGCCAAACTTCTGGATCTGGGCGACATCGTTGCGGTGGCCGGTCCGCTGAGCAGGACCAGGACGGGCGAGATAACCATCTGGGCCGAGCGGTTGACGCTGCTGTGCAAGAGCCTCAATCCGATGCCAGAGAAGTTTCACGGCCTGCAGGACGTGGAGACCCGCTACCGACGGCGGTACCTGGACCTGATGACCAACCCCGGGGCGATGGCCAACTTCAAGAAGCGCATCGCCATAATCGACCACATGCGATCGGCGTTGAAGGGCAAGGGATTCTGGGAGGTGGAAACGCCGATGATGCAGTCGCTGTACGGCGGGGCTGCGGCCCGGCCGTTCGTTACCCACCACAACACCCTCGATACCGATCTGTACATGCGGATCAGTCCGGAGTTGTACCTCAAGCGCCTGCTGGTGGGCGGCATGGAAAAGGTGTTCGAGATCAACCGCAACTTCCGCAACGAGGGGCTGGACACCCGCCACAACCCGGAGTTCACCATGATGGAACTCTACCAGGCCTACGGCGACTACGAGGTAATGATGGATATCACCGAGGAGTTGATTTCGACGGCGGCCGGCGAGGTGTGCGGGTCGGTGAGGCTGCCTTACGGCGACGTTGAGATCGACTACTCGCGACCGTGGCGGCGGGCGACGTATGCGGATTTGCTGGCCGAGCACGCGCAGGTGGCGATGGCTGACGCGGAGGGCGTGCGGGCCAAGGCCCGTGAATTGGGAATGGAGGAGTCCGACAAGGACGACGCGGTCGTAATCAACGAGTTGTTCGACCAGACGGTCGAGCGAAACCTGGTTCAGCCGACGTTCGTGAAGGATTACCCGGCCGACCTGTGCCCGCTGACGCGGCGTAAGGCCGGCGATGCGAGTGTTGCCGAGCGGTTTGAGCTGTTCGTTGCGGGCATGGAGATCGCCAACGCGTATACGGAGCTGAACGATCCGGCGGTGCAGGAAGAGAATTTCGCCCGTCAACTGAAGGGCGAAGGCGACGGTCAGACGATGCGCGTGATGGATGA
>PVBE012279185.1_pt1 | contig 13272 bp, 10 predicted proteins | sample 1631181 | NCBI WGS metagenome assembly PVBE01 (sample SAMN08397723, study PRJNA350692) | Marine metagenome, whole genome shotgun sequencing project. | isolation source: water | place: Pacific Ocean | collected 2012-04
CTAGCCCTGAAAATAGTCTGCTTTTGGACATAAAGCGGTTCTTCTTGAGTTAGCCGATCAGGCTAAGCCCTTCAGGGTCGGTTCTCGGTAGTTTCGAGCCTAGAATTTGAGGCGTTTACAGCGAGGATGAAGTTTTCGGGAGGCTCCTCACAATGAGCAGCAAATTAAGGTAGTCGCGGGCCCCCGCTTTGAACCTGCCGCAAATCGGCCCAATCTTTCCGCTTTTTGGAGATTGGTTCGATTTGGTCTGACAATGCCCGCTGAGCCGAAGGCGAGGGACTTTTTCACGGGGACCTCAATAAAGTCGCCGGCGGAAGAACCACGCCGCCGCGGCGAGCGTAACCAGCCCGATGATCAGCATCGGCCACACCTGCTCAAAGACGATCTCGGCCGGCAGCGCCTTGAGGAAGATTCCGCGGGCGATGACGAGGAAGTAGCGCAGCGGGTTGACCAAGGTCGCCGTCTGCAGCCATTCGGGCATGTTGGCGATCGGCGTCGCGTAGCCCGACAGCATGATCGCCGGCACCACAAACATGAAGGCGCCGAGGATCGCCTGCTGCTGGGTCTGGGCGAGCGACGAGACGAAGAGCCCGACCCCGATCACCGAGAGCATGAAGACGAAAAGGCTGGCGTAAAGGAGCGCCACCGAGCCCGTGAGCGGCACGTCGAACCAGAAGACGGCTGCGGCGACGATGATCGAGCCGTCGAGCAATCCGACGAGCATCGCGGGGACTGTCTTGCCGAGTGTCACCTCCCACGGTCTCAGCGGCGTCACCAGAAGCTGCTCCATGGTGCCCAATTCGCGCTCGCGGGCCACCGACACGGCGGTCAGGAGCAGAGTAACGATCATGGTGAGCACGCCGACCAGCGAGGGCACGATCATCCATCGGGTGTGCAGGTTGGGGTTGAACCAGGCCCGGGAAACGAGTTTCGCCGGGGTCCCCGGCATGCCGTGGGTAGCCGCCCAGTCCTCGTTGAAGCGCGAGACGATAGCGTTGGCGTAGCCCTGGATGACGAGCGCGGTGTTGGACGTCCGGCCGTCGAGGATGACCTGGAGCGGCACCGGCTCACCCGCGATCAAGCGCCGGGTGAAGTCCGGCCCCAGGTGCACCACAACGTCGGCGGCGCGCGAATCGATCGCCGCGTCAATGTCGGCGACGCGCGCCAGATTTAGGACGCGGGCCACGGCCGGCGCGCCCTCGAAGCGGGCGACCAGCCCGCGCGAAACTGGCGTCGGGTCTTCGTTCAGTACCGCCACCGTGATGTTGGTGATGTCGAAGGTGGCGGCATACGCGAAGATCACCAGCTGGATCAGCGGTGGGCCGATGATGATGACGCGCGTCTTCTTGTCGCGCCACACGGCGAGCAGCTCCTTGACGATCAGGGCACGCAGGCGCCTCCACATCGGGCTCAGTCCAACCGCTTGCGCGTCTTCAGCGCGGTGACGGCCAGGAAGAAAAGGGCGATCGCCGCCATCGCCAACACATCCGGCACGATCACGCTCCACACGTCGCCGACCATGAACAGCGTTTGGAGCGTCGAGACGAAGTAGCGCGCGGCGAGTACGTAGGTAATCGCCTGGATGGCCGCCGGCATGCTGTTGATGTCGAAGATGAAGCCGGACAGCATCATCGCCGGCAGGAAGGCGGCGACGATGCCGGCCTGGCTGGCCGCCATCTGGTTGCGCGCGATGGTCGAGATCAGGAGCCCCATGCCGAGCGCCGCGACCATGAACACGGCGGCGACGCCGAAGAGCACGGCGAGCGAGCCGCGCAGCGGCACCGCGAACACCCAGACCGCCATGGCGACGGACAGCGCCATGCTGCCCATGCCGAGCACGAAGTAGGGGATCAGCTTGCCGATCACCAGCTCGACCACCGAGATCGGCGTTGCCATCAGCGCCTCCATGGTGCCGCGCTCCCATTCGCGCGAGACCACCAGGGCGGTCAGCAGGGTGCCGATCAGGCTCATGATGATGGCGATCAGGCCGGGCACCAGGAAGTTGCGGCTGCGGACCTCCGGATTGAAGCGGACCCGGGCCTCGGCCGAGACCGGCAGCACGATCGGCGCGCCCTTGTCCCGTGCGTCGTGCTCCAGCCACTTGCCCCAGGCGCCCTGCACGTAGCCCTGCACCAGGCGGGCCGTGTTGGGGTCGGTGCCGTCGACCAGGACCTGGATCTGGCCCACGTCGCCGCCGGCGAGGCGGCCGGAGAACTCGGCGCCGAGCACGACCACCCCCATCAGGCGGCCGGCCACCAGGCCGTCCTCGGCCGGAGCCCGGTGGCGGAAAATAGTGACGTCGAACGAGCGCGAGTTGGAGAGCGTCGTGACGAATCCCTGGGTCGCCGGGGTCGGGCTCTCGACGACAATGCCGACCTTGACGTTGGTGGCGTCGAGCGAGACGCCGTAGCCGAACAGGATGAGCAGGATTATCGGCAGTACGAAGGCGATGGCGATGCTGCTGGGGTCGCGGACGATCTGTAGCGTCTCCTTGCGCACCAGGCCCTTGAGCCGGCGGGCCCGGCCGGAGTTTGCTGGGCGGCTTCTCATGCCGCGGCCGGCTCGCGTTCCTGCGCCTCGATCAGGCGCACGAAGGCGTCCTCCAGCGTTGGGTCGGCTAGCGCGGGCGATCGCAGCGGCGCCTTCAGCTTATCCGGCGAGCCGACGGCGATCAGGCGGCCCCGATTCACGATGCCGATGCGGTCGCAGTACTCGGCCTCGTCCAGGAAGTGGGTGGTGACCAGGACCGTGGCGCCCTGGTCGGCCATCGCGTTGATGCGAATCCAGAACTCGCGCCGGGTCAGTGGATCAACGCCCGAGGTCGGCTCGTCGAGGAACAGGATCGGCGGCGCGTGCATGAGGGCCGCGGCCAGCGACAGGCGCTGCTTGAAGCCGAGCGGCAGGTCGTCCGCCAGCGACTCGGCGAACGGGGCGAGCGCGAAGGTCTCCAGCGCCTCGGCCACGGCGCGGCGCCGCCGGTGCCCGCCGAGGCCGTAGGCGCCGCCGAAGAACTCGAAGTTCTGGCGCACTGTGAGGTTGCCGTAGAGCGAGAATCTCTGCGACATGTAGCCGATGTACGCGCGCGCATCGGCGGGCGCGCGCCTGAGGTCGATGCCGGCGATGCGTGCCTCGCCCGACGTGGGCGGCAGCAACCCGCACATCATCTTGAAGGCGGTGGACTTGCCGGCCCCGTTGGGGCCCAGCAGGCCGAAGATCTCGCCGCGCCCGACCGCGAACGAGATCCGGTCGACGGCGCAAAACCCGCCGAAGTAGCGGGTCAGGTCGAGCGCCGTCACCGGCATCGCGCCCGGGTCCGTTGCCGGCCCGCCGGCCGGGACCGGCGGGGCGGGCGGGATCGGTGGGGCGAGCGGCTTCCCGCCTTCGCGCAGCAGAGCCACCAGGGCGTCCTCGAAACGCGGGGTGACGGGCGCCACCTCGGCCCCAGGTCCGGCCTCGAGATCAACGGCGCCGGGCGGCGCCGCGCCGTCTTCGAGCACCAGGCGCACGGTGTTGCCCTGGATCAGAGCGTCGGTGACGCCTGTCAGGCGCTGGGCCCGCGCCTGCACGGCGCGCTTGTTCGCGGCGAGCGAGCGCACCACGTAGGTGCGGCCCTCGACCGTCCGCGTGAGATCCCCGGGCGGTCCGTCGTGGAGCAGCCGGCCGTCGCTCAGCAGCAGGACGGATTCGCACCACTCCGCCTCGTCGAGGTAGGCGGTGCTCCACAGGATGCCGATCCCCTCGTCGGCCAGCGCGTGGACCATCCGCCACAGCTCGCGGCGCGACACCGGATCGACGCCGACGCTGGGCTCGTCGAGGAGCAGCAGCCGGGGCGGTCGGACCAGCGCGCAGGCGAGGCCCAGCTTCTGCTTCATGCCGCTCGACAGCGCCCGCGCCAGGCGCCGCTGGAACGGCTCCAGGCCGGTGAACGCGAGCAGCCGGTCGAAGGCGGCCCGGCGCTCGGCCCCGGCGAGGTTGCGGAGGTCGGCGTAGAGCGACAGGTTCTCGGCCACCGAGAGGTCCTCGTAGAGGCCGAAGCGCTGCGGCATGTAGGCGGTTACGGCATGCACGGATTCGGCATCGCCGACGCTGTCGAAACCGGCCACCGTGATGCGTCCGGCATCGGGCAGCAGCAGGCCGGCCATCAGGCGAATCAGTGTGGTCTTGCCGGCGCCGTCGGGCCCGACCAGGCCGGTCACGTGGCCCGCGGCCACCACGGCGCTGATGCCGTCGAGGGCGACCAGCGCCTTCTTGCCGGCGCCGTAGCGTTTAACCACGCCGTCGAGGCGGGCGAGGGGCTCGCTCATGGCTTCACCCGCCGTCAGCCGTGCGGAAGACCACCGTCACCGGCATGCCCTGGCGCAGGCCCTCGTCGGCGTTTTCGACGATGACCCGCAGGCGATACACCAGGTTGACCCACAGGTCGGCAGTCTCGACGCTTTTCGGCGTGAACTCGGCGACCGGCGAAATGAAGCCGATGCGGCCGAGATAAGGCTTGTCGGGGCGGGAATCCGTGTGGAGGTCGGCCGCCATGCCGGGACGGATGCGCCCGAGATCGGGCTCCGAGACGTAGGTGCGCACCCACACCGGCTTGGTCGGAGCCAGCGTCAGCACCGTGGTGTTGGATTGCAGCACGGCGCCGGGCTCGTGCACCCGGGTCAGGATGGTGCCGGCGGTGGGGGCCGTGAGGTCGCTGTCGGCGTAACGACGATGGGCCGTCGACAGCGCCGCCTGGTCGGCCCGCAACCGGGCCCGGGTCGCCGCGATGTCCTCCTTGCGCGGGCCGGCGAGGACCAGCGCGAGGGATGCCTTGGCCAGCCGCAGGCGGGCCTCGGCCTCGGTCAGCGCCGATTCCGCCTCGTCCAACTTCTGGCCCGAGGCGGCCGAGTGCTGGGCCAGCTCGCGTTGCCGCTCGAAGGTGGTGCGGGCGAGGCCGACGGCGGCCTCGGCGCGCTCCATCTCGGCCCGCGCCTGGGCGATCTCCTCGGGCCGGCTGCCGTTTTCCAGCTTGTTCACCAACGCGCGCTGGGCGGCGACCGTGGATTGGGCCAGGTGAAGGTCGTCCTCCAGATATCCCTTTTCGATGGAGGCCAGCACGTCGCCGGCCTCGACGCGATCGCCCTCCTCGACGAGGATGCTCTCGAGCCGGCCGCCGACCTGGAACGCGAGGTTGACCTGGCGCACGTCGACGTTGCCGTAGGCGACGAGCCGGGGGTTCTCGGGCGCCTCGCCGATGACCAAGTGCCACGCCGAAAGGGCCGCGGTCTCGACCGTATCCAGTGTGGCCCGGCCGCTTGGATAGAGCAGCATCCACGCGGCGCCGGCGCCGGCGACGATCAGCACAACGCCGGCGATGATGGGTTTCCGCGGGTTCATGACGAGTCCTCGGGGGCCGGCAGGCCGAGCGAGGCGAGCACCGATGCGGTCACCACGGCGCGCACCGTGGCCAGCCGCTCGGGCGTGTAGTCCTCCCACCCCAGGCGCGCCCACAGGACGACGCGGGCGATGAAGAAGACGATGATCTGGCCGACCACGGCATGCCCCCGCATCACGCATTCGGGGTCCTCGGGATCGCCACCGACGGCTGCCGCCGCGAGCGCGGTCACCGCCTTGTGCAACGGTTCGATGCGGCCCTTGAACAGGATGTCGAAGGCGTCCGAGGGGTGCGCGTACTCGCGCAGGATCAACGCGGCTCTGACGCGCATGCGCTCATCGCCGGTGAACGCCCGCAGTAGCTCGTCGGTGAGGCCGGCAGCGACTTCCGCCAGCGCCTTGCGGTCCCCTTTGGCGGCGTTCAGGCGGTCTTGCAGACGGGCCATGACCGGCCCCAGAATGGGCTCGGTCTCGGCGACCTGCTGCTCGATGACGGCGCGATAGAGCTCCTGTTTGCCGCCGAAGTGATAACCGATGGCGGCGATGTTGACACCGGCGGCCTTGGTCAGCTGGCGGGTGGTCACGCTGTCGAAGCCGCGGGAGGCGAACAGCCTGAGGCCAGCCTCCAACAGGCGGGCGCGGGTATCGCCGCCCACGATGGGTCCCAGATCAACGATGTCTCTGGTCATCGCGGCTCCTCCTGATTGCCGGCCTTGCAGCGACTTGCCGGGCCGCCGCGGGCGCGGGTTCGCCGATCACCCAACAAGGCGGACAGTATAACTCAAACGATTGAATTAGTCAAACGATTGTTTAAATCGTTAGTTTGCGGCCTTGTATCTTGCATGAGCGACGAGATGTGTTTCGATTGGGCGCAGCTATCTCTTCGTGGCTGCCGGCGTGCTGGTGAGCCGGGTCTTTCAAAGGTGTGCGCTGAAAGCCTGGGGTCTTAGGCTGGCGAGGCGCATCGGCTTCAAGAAAGCCAAGGTCGCAGTTGCGAGGAAACTGGCGGTCATTCTCCACCGTGTGTGGCGCAACGAAACCGATTTCATCTGGCCAACCCAGGAGACGGCAACGGCGACGGCAACAGCAACAGCAACAGCACAGCAACAGCACAGCAACAGCACAGCAACAGCATAGACAAACCGCTACCAAACAATCCGCGAGAGCGGAGGAGATGTTCCGCCGGGATGGAGGCATCGGCGAGGTCGTCCGATGCTTTTCGATGCTTCATCGCGGCAAGCGCGCTTTCAACATTGATCCGCCAACGTCCCCCGGCGCCATCATGCGGTGGGCACAGACCCTGCCGCGGAGAGAACAGTGGACCCGGCGGGTAATTCCCTGTTTCTCGGTTATAATTCCCTGTTCGGCATCGAAATATCCTCTCTGATCGGGGGATTACCGTGTCACGCGAAGCCATCCGTCTCTGGGTAAACAAGTTCGGCCCGGCGACCGCCCGGTTTCCTGGGTGGCTTCGGTTGCCGTTGCTACGGCGGTTTGCGCTCGCGGCATTGGGGTCGACGGTGCTGGCCTGGTCGGCTGTCGCCGACGAGGCGGCGGCGCCCGAGGCGCGCGCTTGCGCCAAGGCCGGAACGTGGCTCAATCCCGGGACCGGCGAGGCGATCGCACCGGGGCTTCTGATGGCTAGCTTGGCGCGACGGTCGGTGGTTCTCCTCGGCGAGGAACACGACAACGCCGAGCACCATCGCTGGCAGCTACAAATGCTCGCCGCCCTGCACGCCCACCAACCGGATCTGATTGTTGGATTCGAAATGTTCCCGCGGCGGGTCCAGCCGGCGCTGGATCGTTGGGCCGCCGGCGAACTCGACGTGCAGACCTTTCTGAAGCAATCGGAATGGGGCGAAGTATGGAGTTTCGATCCCGACCTCTACCTGCCGCTGTTCCATTTCGCGCGCCAGAACCGCCTTTCCATGGTCGCACTCAACGTCGAACGCACGCTCGTCGCCAGGGTCGGGCGGGAAGGTTGGGCCGCCATCCCCATCGATCAGCGCGTCGGACTGTCCGACCCGGCCGCGGCCAGCGACGCCTATCTGAGCTATCTCGCCGAAGTGTTCGTCGAAAAGCAGTACCGGCGGGCGACGGACGAACCACAGGAGGCGGAGGCGCATCCGAACGACGCTGCTGACCCTGCCTCGGTGGTGGAAACCGATGAATTCAAACGCTTCACCGCCGCGCAACTGACCTGGGACCGGGCCATGGCCGAAGCCCTTGCCGCGGCGCGGTGGAAACGGCCTGAATCGCTGGTCGTCGGCGTGGTGGGCCGGGGCCATGCCCAATTCGGCCACGGGGTGCCGCACCAGTTGGCCGATCTTGGCGTTGCCGATACCGCGGTGGTGTTTCCGGTGGATATGGCCGCCGCCTGCAAGGGACTACCGGGCGGCATCGCCGATGCGGTCTTCGTGGTCGCGCCGCCGGAACGCATCGCTGAGGCGCCGTCGAAACCCAAACTCGGGGTCATGATCCAGAGGACCGATGACGGGGTGCGGATCATGCAGGTCGTGGAAGCTAGCATCGCCGAGACCAGCGCGCTCGCGGCGGGCGACATTCTGGTGTCGGCGGCGGGTCGCCCGATCGAAGACGTCGCGCAACTGATCGCGATCATCGGGCGCCAGGCACCGGGCACCTGGCTTCCGCTCACGATCCGGCGCCAGGGCAGGGACCTCGAAGTGGTGGCGAAATTCCCGACGGAGTTCGCGGAACCCAAATGATCCGCGAGATTGGGGCGCTTTTCTGTGCCGCGGCCCTTGTCGTTCCGGGCGTGACGCCCCGCCTCCAGGCCGCTCTGCCGGAAGCGCCGATCCACCACGCCGCCGATGTTCGGATCGATCCGGAAAGCCGTCATCTCACGGTCGTGGACGTTATTACCGTGCGCGGCAGGAAAGAAATCCACTTCCGGCTGGCATCATGGCTGAAGGTCGATGGCTTGCTGCTGGATGGCCGAGCGGTCCCGGTTCCGGCCGAAGCCGAGGTGTGGCGCGCAACGCTGCCCGATGATCTGCCTCACCGGATCGAGGTGCATATGCAAGGGACGCTTCCGCTGCTGCAGCCCGGCCGCGGCCCCGGCCTGGAACAACCAGCCGCGCTTGGCCCCGAAGGTGGTTATCTGCTTGAAGGTGCGGGCTGGATCCCCGTGACGGGCGACGACTTGGTTTCCTACGACTTGCGCGTCGAGGTCCCGGTCCCTTACCGGGCCGTTGCCACCGGCCGCCTTGGGGACGAGGACGTCAGCGGGACGGCGTACAGCGCGACATTCGCGGCGAGGTACCCGGCGGCCCCGCCTGCTTTGTTCGTCGGCCCCTACGAGGTGCGTGAGCACCAAGAGGGCAACATCCGCATCCGGACCTATTTTCACCACAATCTGGCCGACCTGGGCGCGGTTTATCTAAGCGACTCAGCCCGCTATCTCATGCGCTATCAGGCGCGCATCGGTCCCTATCCCTATCGCGACTTCCACGTGATCTCGGCGCCGGTCCCGGTGGGACTGGGGTTTCCCGGCCTGACCTATATCGGCCGCCGGGTCTTGCGCTTGCCGTTCATCCGCGCCCGATCGCTTGCCCATGAGGTGCTGCACAACTGGTGGGGCAACGCCATCGCCGTGGATTACCGCAATGGCAATTGGGCCGAAGGGCTGACCACCTATATGGCGGACTATGCGCTGGCGGCCGAAGAGGACGCCGAGGAGGCACGCCAGATGCGCGGGGCGTGGCTCGGGGACTATGCCGCGCTGCCCGCCGAGCGCGACGTTCCGGTCACGCGGTTCACCGCCAGACACGACGAGGCCGCGCGGGTCATCGGCTACAACAAGGTCGCGTTCATCTTCCACATGCTGGAGCACGAGATAGGCGAAGCAGACTTCGCCGCGGCGTTGCGCCTGTTCTGGCAACGCCATCAGTTTCGTATCGCCGGCTGGATGGATCTGCGGCAGGCCTTCGAGGAGGCTTCCGGACGCGATCTCGCCCAGTTCTTCGAGCAGTGGCTGACCCGGGCGGGCGCTCCCCGCCTCCACCTCGGGCATGTCGGGGTCGAGACGCGGACGGATCCCAACGCCTATCGCCTGCGTTTCACGCTCAGACAGGAGCAACCGGAATATCGCCTCACGATCCCCGTCGTGATCGAGACCCGGGGCGCGCGCCGGCGCGATTGGATCGTGTTGGAAGGCGCGGAGACGACCGTGACCCTGGACTTGAATGCACAGCCGCTCGCGCTCCATCTCGACCCCGCGCACGACCTTTTTCGCCGCCTTCTTCCGGGCGAGGCGCCGCCCATCCTGCGCGACGTGACCTTGGCAACCGACGCGGTAACTGTTATCGCGGCGAGCGACCAAGCCATGAGTCGGGTTGCGCGCCAACTCGCCGAACGCCTGCTCGATACTCCGGTGCGCCTGACCTCTGACGCGTCGGCCCCATTCGAGGCTGCCCCGCTGTTGATCATAGGTGCCACGCAAGAGGTCGAGGCTATCCTCACCCGACGCGGCCTGGGGAGCATTCCGGATAACCTGGTCGGCCGTGGAACGTCCCGGGTCTGGACCGGGTCTCAGAGCGACAATCGTCCGCTCCTCGTGGTAGCGGCTGACGGCATTCAGGCCTTGCAGGCGTTGCTGCAACCGCTTCCTCATTACGGAAGCAAGAGTTACCTGGTCTTCGACGGCCGGCGCGCGATCGAAAATGGGATTTGGCCGGTCACAAGCAGCCCCCTCAGTCGCCGGCTTGACTGATAACGGCCCTGATCGAGCAAGTAATTCCCGATCGCGATCATAAGCGCGCCACGCGTCGCGGTGCCCGCGATGGGGATGCGTTCCCCGGCGCACCAAGACCAAGCTAGCCGCTTGATACGGTCGTCCGGGTTCCCGTCGATTGAAGCGGGAAATGCCGATCAGGCATGGAACAAGGGCAGCTGCACGGTTTCTCCCGTGCTGAGCGACATGCACACCGCATCCGACCACTCCATGTACTTGACCGCCGTGACCAGGTCCGTATGGGTCACCGCCTCCTTGCCGCGGATCGCGTTGATGAACTCCTCCTCGACGCGCCAATCGCCCATCTTTTCCGGCGCGATCTCGACCGGCTGGAGCGCGCCATCTCCGCGCCGCCCCGACCACAATCCAAGCTCGCCGTCGCCTTCGGCAAGCCTGATCGTTCCCTCGGTTCCGTAGAGACAGACCTCGGTGCCGGGCGCCAAGCCGAGCACGGTGGAGACCGACATCTGCATTTGCCCGCCTTGGTCCATACGACACAGGATGTCGAGCTGATCGGGAATGGCCATGGCAACCCGCCGTCCGGCCCCGTCCTTGCGGTGTTTGACGACCGTCTGTCCCACCGCATGAACCGTGGCGGCGGGGCCGACCCAGCGCATCATCGCCTCGTACCAGATACCCATGGTCATGATGTTGTTGCCGGAAAGATCCCGGTCGTGGCGCCAGTGCAGGGGCGAGTCCCAGCGGGGGAAGTCGCTGCCGCTCGTGATCTGGGCGTGGACCGCGACGAGATCGCCGATATAGCCGTCGGCGACGAGATCGATGATGGTTTGGTCGAAGGCCAGGGTGTGGGGCGCCGGGACGATCTGCGCGACCAGGGCGGGCTGGGCGCGAGCCGCGCGCAGCATGGCGTGCGCCTCAGACGCGTTCATGGCCATGCGGGCCTCGCACAGCAAGTGCTTGCCGGCCTCGAGCGCCGCGATCGTGATCGGCGCATGCATATAGGGCCAGGTGCCGACGCACACGGCATCGATCGCATTGTCGGCGATGATGTCTCGCCAATGATCGGTGGCGCGGGAAATGCCGTGTTCGGCGGCCGCCCGCGTGCTCGATTCCCGCGACCGATTGGCCACTGCCGCCAGCTCGACGCCGGGCAGTGCTTTGAAGCCGGGAATGTGGCGCAGTCGCGTGTTCGCGCCCGCGCCGACGATACCGACTCGGATCGTGTCTTTGCTCATTCGTCGTCCTCCGACATGCTTGCGGCCATCACGTGGTCCAACGCCCATGAGAGAGTTCGGCGGTGGTGTGATACCGAAGGGATATAAGCGATCGGGCATTCATTTGTCGTCGCAGCGCTGATGCCGCCAGCGCGGCTGATAACGGCCCTAATCGAGCAAGTAATTCTCTGTCTTTTCCCTGTGAAACAGGAAATCTTGGCAGAGAAAGGTTCGCGAATGACTGCCTGCTCCACCGCGCCCGGTCATACCTGGGCGCGTGTCGAGGTCATCTACGGTTTCTCGTCCAAAATCTCCTTAACGACCTTGCGCGCCGTGTCTCTGGCCTCCTCCAACTTCGGTTTGGCTTTCTTCCAACCCTCCTTGGCTCTTGGCACAATCTCGTGCTTCACCGTGCGGACAGCTTTTGCCCGTAGTTCAGGGTCCTGCGCAATCCGTTGCACGGCATAGCGAGCGAGGGTTCTAAAGATCGAGATCATCGCACCAGCGTATCATGAACGGGGCTTCCCGGCCCCCTTGCGGCGCCACCCGCTTGTGGTTGACGTCCGGAGCATCGCCTTGATCCAGCGTTAGCCGTGGCGACCATACCGGCTAGCCTGACGCCCCGTGTCACCGAATCGTTGGCGGACACGCATCACGCAGCGCCGCCAGCGCTCGGGGCTCACCAGTCCCCCCCCCCGCGGCTTCCTTCACGACCAGCTTCTCTAACCAGGCATTTGGACTCGGTTAAGGGGGCAGGCCACCTCATTGCCGCCGTAATTCAATGCGAAAGTGATTGAAATCCGGATGCCCATTCACGGGCCGGGGCCCGAGGTTTCATGCAGGTAATGCCAGCGACCCCCGCGGGCGCGTTCTTGGTCGATCCGCAGATGCTCTCGGATCCGGCAATCAATATCGAGGTGGGAACGGCCTGTCTCCGTCGGCTCGCCGGACGATACCGGGGCCGTACCGACGCGGTCGTCGCCGCCTACGCCGCCGGACCGACACGGATCGAATCGCGAAGGCGCCTGCCGGGTAAGACTGCCTGCTCTATGCGTTGCGTTCGCCGCCGGCATGTCCGCTACGCGATCCTTCTTGTCGATGAACCGACCAAATAGGGCAACACAGAGCGTGAACACCGTCGCCGACCGCGACTCGATCGTGTGAAAAACTTAACCGAGGTTGCCCATGCAAATAAGCCTATCCCGTACCATCCGCTCGGCACTCGCCTCGTTGCTCGCCGTTGTTCTTGGAATGACGCTGGGCACGGGCGAGCCGAACGGTGCCGAGACGGCATCCGAAGGTGCGATCGCCAAAACCCTTTCGAACGTGACGATCGGACAACCCGTCATTTACCAGGACCTCGTCATGTTTCCGTTGCTCGGAGAAGGGCGATCAACGCTCCGTTACTTGACCTTGAATGAAGGGCTGGAACAGGGAGTAGTAGAAATTGGCGAGGTCGATTCCGCGGGAAGCGTGTCTGAGCTTCAGCTCGTCAACCGCGGTAAGGTTCCGGTTCTGCTTGTTGACGGCGAGGAACTCGTCGGAGCGAAGCAGAACCGCATTCTCACGGTCAGCTTGTTAGCGCCTTCAGAGACCGCCGTGACGATTCCGGCAGCATGCGTCGAGGCCGGGCGATGGGCATCGGTATCACAGCATTTTCGATCAGTGGATCGGGTTCAATTCGCAAGCGGCCGGGCGAATCTGGCGGCGGATGTCTCGTTATCGCTGCGTGAGATGGGGGCCCCAATAGCAAATCAGAGTACCGTTTGGAACGACATCGCCGCCAAGGCGCAATTGCTCGATGTGCATTCGAGCACGGAAGCAATGGCGGATGTCTTCGAGGAGAACGAGTCCGATCTTGATGTTTTCGTCGAGAACCTGGTCGGACCCGACAATCAATTGGGAGCGGTGTTCGTCCTCGACGGAACGGTCGCGGGAATCGAATTGTACGAGAACGCGGAGACGTTCGCGAAG
>PVBE010457055.1_pt1 | contig 13270 bp, 20 predicted proteins | sample 1631181 | NCBI WGS metagenome assembly PVBE01 (sample SAMN08397723, study PRJNA350692) | Marine metagenome, whole genome shotgun sequencing project. | isolation source: water | place: Pacific Ocean | collected 2012-04
ATCTAACAATACTAGAAAATGCTGGTATAGAAGATTATGAAACTCCAAAAGTAAAAGGAAGGGGATTGGATGTGGTTACAGGTAAAACAGTAAGTATGGTAAAGTCCGGAATAATAGACCCTTTATTAGTAACTAAAAGCGCACTAAAGAACGCGGCCTCAGTAGCCACTACTATATTATCCACTGATTGTGTAATTAATAATTTAAGAGCATGAAAGCAGTTGGGAAATATATAGTGATAACTCCAGAGAAAGAAGTGGAGACACAAACTAAAGGTGGATTGCTTTTAGCTGAAACACATAGAGAAGATATAAGATATAGAAAAGCAGAAGTAGTTACAATTGGAGAAGCAGTTGTAGCAGTAAAAAATAAAGATAATATATACTATGACCGACATGCTGGTTTCGGTGTAGAAATAAACAAGAACCAGTATAAGGTTATTAAAGAACAAGATGTAGTAATCATCTTATAAAAAGAAATTATGGGTACAATTAGAAAAGATTTATTTGAAATGCAAAAATTTGTTGATGATGCAACTAGTAACATCAAACTCTTCGATGCTGGTGAAAAAACAAGACGTTCTTCTAAAGGAAGTGCAGAAGGGAAAGTTACTGCAATGAGGCACAGAGCTATGTCTGGCAAAAAACCACCAACTAAATATCTTTCTCCTTTAAAAAACGGAGATATTACAAAATTAAAAACTCAAGTGGGAGCTGGTAATGTGCAAGATTTAGGTATAGCGAAAGTAGGTGTGAGTAAAGGAAATCCATTTGGAATACATACAGCAGGTCTCTCTGCTAAACCAAAAGATCCTAATCCCCAAAATTTAGATAAAAAAACTAAGTATATTAACCCAGGAATGGATACTTTTAAAAGTAATATAAGTCTTCTTGCTAAGACGGCGGTTACCGGACTTACAGGAGCTGCAGATAAAATAATAGATACTGTTAAATCTGCCTCACAACAAGGAGCAGTAAATCGCGCTGTTCTTAGTGGAGATACAGGTGATGTAATAAAAGCATCCACACCAAAACCTTCAGAAAAGAAAACAATGATTAAAACTCCTGCTAATACACCACCACCGAAAATAAATCCTTATCGCAAACCTTAAATTGAGAAGATTAACATCATCTGATCTTAAAGATCTTAATTTATTAAAACATTATAGGATTATACGTAAATGGGTTAGTAAAACATGTGATCTTAGAGAAGCAGACCTAGAACTCTTATTTTATTTAGATGCAATAGATTTTTTCACTAAACAAGATTTTAAAACAGGGACACATTCTTACAGTTGGGATAATCGTAGATGGAATAGATTATTAAAAGAAGGATGGATAGTAGTGTGGAGAAAAAGAAATAGAACAACGCAAAAGTATCATATATATAAACTTTCATTTAAAGGTAAACAATTATTATCTAGGATATATAGAATAATGTTAGGTGAGGAAGATATACCACAAACTGAAAGAGCAAACAAAATAATGAAACGAAATAGCTATATGGATAAAGTATTAAGTAATGCTATCCTAACAGTTAATAGTGATAAGACAAGATAATATGGCATCACCACTTACATATAACGGGACAGGAGGTTTTTTAGAAAATCAAATAACCTCAGGGCAAACACGTAAAGGATTTCTTGATTTAGGAGTAGATACTAGTTTAGGTAACTTAAGTGGAGGAGGTCAAAGTGGTAAAAAACTCCAAGGTTTAATGGGTGGTAGCAAAGGCAAAGGTAGTTTTTCTACAGCAGACTTAGTTAACAAAGGAGTTGATACATTAGTAGACACCCTTGGGGGAGATTCATCTAAAGGTTGGGCAGAAGCTTTATCTGGTGTAGCAGGAGGAGTGACAGGATTTTTTACTGGAGATTGGGGAGGAATGATAGATTCTGGAGGAGATGTATTTGGAGGAATTGCTGACTATACTAAAGAAGATTCAAAAGTTGGGGATGTATTAGGAGCATTAGAATCATCTTCGCATGCAGTTGGAAATTATATGCAAGGAGATATTAAAGGTGGTGCACAGTGGACAGGAGAAATGATGAGGGACACAGGATCTTTATTTAAAGAAGGATCAAAAGTAGGATCTCAATTAGCTACATTAGGAGATACTTCAGATCAAATAATTCAAGGTTTTGGAGTTGATCCTTACAAAGATGAAGCAACTATTGAAAAAGAAAAAGATTACGCACATCAAGCAGCTATGTGGGGATCACCAATGACATATAAGAAACAATTAAAACCTATAACAGGGACATTAGCACCCAGTTCTTCAGCGTTACAATATAGAAGCGCTTTGAAAATGATGGGGCTATCAGGAGTAAACACTTTAACACAATATTAATTATGCCAACATACGGAGAAACACAAAAAGCAGCTGGAGTAAATAAAAGTCCAGTACAAAAACCATTAGGTAAAAGATCAATGTTATCTAGAGACGTGAATATAGAAACTTCATTAGTTATTGATAACGTTCCATATAAAGGTAACTCCGCGCTCAATGCCCAGAGATAATGGGTTTACAAGATCTTAAATTATACTGTCTTAATATAACTTCATTTACACTTAGTTTAACTGATTGGATTGAACCTGTGTTGAAAGTATTATTATTAACCGTAACGATAGGATATACGTTACACAGATGGTGGAAACTTCATAAAGGAAAAGATGAGAGTAATAAATAAACTAATTATACATTGTTCCGCAACTAGGGAAGGTCAAAACATCACAAGAGATACTATTCGTGATTGGCATCTTGCTCGTGGATTCAATGATATAGGCTATCATTTCTATATAGATATATATGGAGAAATACATAAAGGTAGAGATATAGCCAAAATGGGAGCTCATTGTAAAGGGTACAATCGGAATTCGATAGGTGTTTGCTATTGTGGAGGCGTTGAATCAGATGGTAAGACTCCCAAAGATACTAGAAATGATTGTCAAAAAGAAAGTTTAACAGCAGTATTAAGAACGTTAAAAGCAATGTATCCAGATGCGGTTATACATTCTCATAACGATTTCGCAAACAAAGCATGTCCATCATTTGATGCTACATGCGAATATGAAAATTTATAAGTTATGAGTACGATACGAAATAATTTTTTGAAAAGAAAAGAGCTGAAAACAAAACAAGCCGATTATGATAAAGAAACAAGTCGTAAATATGGAGTAACACAGGAAGATATAGATAAAGAAAGAAGTTCTAATGTTCTTTCCGATCGTGAAGAAAAAATTGATCACCACACAAAAACAAAAGTACTACCAGCTATGTACGCTGGAGCTGTCAAATGGGTGGATATGATGGGACGACAAAAAGGATTGTGGAGATAAAAGATATTATATGAAAATTAACGAGAATACTGAGTTAAAATTCGATCTTAAAACCATTATTAGTTTAATAGTATTAACTACAACTTTTGTAGGTATGTATTATACTTTGCAATCTGACATAGAAGATGCTAAAGAAATGCCACCTGCAGTTATAGATCGGATAGAATATGATCTTAAACAGGAGTTTTTCACAGAGCATATAAATGATTTAGAAGATGAAGTAGATGAGTTATATGAGTGGTACTGGGATTTGGATGCAGAACTTCATCATAACTCTACGCGTGTTAGAAAGAGTTTAGAGGAAATAAAGAACGCGCCTAAGCAAAAAACACAGACCATTATAATACAAGACAACAAGAAGAAAAAAAGATAATAATGGCGTTTAAACTTAATCCTACTTACAACACAAACCCAACTCCAATATATAGAGTTAGAGATCAAGATGATACTTTAGGTAGAGCTACAGATAAACTCACAATTACTATTAATGACAAAGTTAAATGTCCTAAGTTAGAAAAGGAAATAATAGCTCATGAAGAGAAACATATAAAAGATATGAAAGAAGGGAAGTTGTGGTATGATGACGATTATGTTTATCATAGAGAAAATACTTCAACACCTTTTAAAAAATATAAAAGAAGTGAAATGATTGAAGGAGATAAAAGTCTACCTTGGGAACACGCTTAAAATTAATAAAAAAAAGCATGAAACGTAAAACTAAAAAAGAAGATTAATGGAAAAAATTAAAAGTGCAATAACATCTCCATTGTTTGTATGTGGATCAGCGTTGGTAATTGGAGTAACATTAGTTATAGAATCACATCCCTTGTACGCTGGTATAGCATTTGGGATTGGTATAGCAAAATTCATACAAGCATTTAAAAATAATGTCTAAAGAAAAAAAGAAATTTAAAGATACTAAAGTAGGGGTTTTCTTAAAAGAGAAAGCTCCTAAAATTTTAAATTCTGTAGGAGACATCTTGCCTGACAATGGGGCTTTTGGCATTGTAAAGAACTTAATAAGTAGTGATGAAACACTACCACCACAAGACAAAGAAACAGCTATGAAGTTATTAGAAATGGATATAGCTGAAATGAATAATGTGTCTGAAAGATGGAGAAGCGATATGTCTTCTGATTCATGGTTATCAAAAAACACTAGACCACTAACACTTATATATTTAACTGTATGTATGACTATACTAATATTAGTAGATTCATTTCATACAATGTTTCATGTAGATATAGCGTGGGTGGAATTATTAAAAACGTTACTAGTAACAGTATACGTAGCTTACTTCGGATCTCGAGGTGCTGAAAAAGTATTACATAAAAAAAATAAATAGAAATGGATGGATTAGCAGGAAATATGCAAGCACAACCCCGAGTTTTTGCACATGATGCTTCAATAGTTTATACTGATAAAAGATTAATATGGCTAGAACCAGAATCTTTAATTGGTGGTTCGGGTTATGCAGCTGGAACATTTACTGTAACAGGAGCAGATAGTGGAGCTAATAATGCTACGGTAACTATAACTGTTTCAGATGGAACAGTAGCAACAGCAGTGATTGCGGTTGTAGGATCAGGATATACAGATGGTGAAGTATTAACCATAGGTGGTGCTGGAACTGGTGGAAGTATTGTAGGTCACACTAGTTTTGTAGGTAGCGAAAATAGAGGTGTATGTCTTTATGTAGGTGGAGCTGGTGATGTAGAAGTAGTAATGGAAGGAGCAACTTCAGATACAGACTTGGTAGAGTTTGCTGGTGTTGCAGCTGGAACTTTTCTACCTATATTGGTTAAACGTGTTAATTCAGCTAATACTTCCGCCACGTTATTATTAGCATTATACTAAGATATGTGGTTAGGTATAGGATATTTAATTCCCCAAAAAGGAGATTATAGTGGAGGTGGAGGACCTTTCCCTCCAACATACTTTTTAATTGGTGAAACTGATACTAATTTTCTAATAGCAGAAAATGGTGATTCTTTAGTTCAAGAAGCTGCACCTTAAATAAAAATAAAAAATGGCAAATTTAAAATTTTCAGGATTCACTGGAGCAGCAATGGCTGCAGATACAATGTTGGTGGGTTTTAAAACTACTGATACAACAACTAATTATAAATACAATGTAACTCAACTAGCGACAGGTTTAATAACAGCTCTATTAACTGTTGATACAGGTTTTACTACAGGATCTGTTTTGTTTATAGGCGCGGGAGGTATTATAACTCAAGACAATACTAATTTCTTTTGGGATGATACAGCTACAGCTAAGAATCTCTATGTAGCAAAAAGGAAATTTACTATAACAGCTGCAGGAGCTGGTAACGCGAATGGTGATATAGTTTATTTTGGTACAGGAACTACCGTAGCAGGTACGTTGTATCATTTTAAATCTGATGGCTCTTGGGAAATAACTGTTTGCACTTCTGCAGCAGCTTGCGATGGCTTAATAGCTATGGCTTTAGGAACTACTCCGGGAACACATGGAATGTTACTTAGAGGAATGGGCACTGTAGTTGCGATTGAAGGAACAGAAGCTGTTGGTGATATTTTATATTTATCTGAAACCACTAATGGTGCTGCTGATTGTGTAGCTCCGGCAGCAACAGGTGAAATTGTTAGGATTATAGGATATTGTTTACACGCAACGGATTTAACAATATGGTTTGATCCATCACCTCAATACATTGAATTAGCATAACATTATAAAGAATGGCTGACGTAACTAAAATAAACAGTGTAGCTATTACAAGCTTTGCTAAACTAGATGGTCTTACTGTTGCAAATATAGCTAAAGTAGATGGAATTGATTTTGTTACTACTCCAGAATTAGAACTTATAGACAATGATTTTTCTATGGAGTTTAATGGTACGGATGAATATATAAATACTTCAGCAACTCCAGCTGCATTAGGCTTACCAGCAACAACCGTTAGTGGAGATAGTTTTTCTATTTCACTTTGGTATTACCACCAAACTATAACTAATGGTCCTCCTATAATACAATCAACAACAAATTACGCTTGGAATGATGGTTTTGCAATTAGACAAGAAATAGCGTTAAGCAATGATAGATTACGTTTTTGGGTTGGAGCACAAGCAACATATGTAGCAACTAATCATTTAAATGCTTTACAATGGTATCATATAGTTGCAGTATTCACAGGTGGCGCTACACATACTCTTGAGATATATGTTGATAAGGTTTTAGTTAGTACCGCATCATATATTACTTCAAGAAATATACATAGTCCTACACCTATTAGTATGGCATGGGCTCCAGATGGTAATCCGTATTTTTATGATGGACTATTAGATGAAGTAGCGATATGGAATAGAGAATTAGATGCTACAGAAGTAGAAACAATTTACGATTCAACAAATGATAACCCAGGAAAATGTGCTAATTTATTCACTGGAGGATTAGGTACCGACTTAGTTTTCTGGAATAGAATGGGGGATTAATAAAATAGAATATGGCAACAGAATATATAGAACCACAATGGCTTTTACCTAACGAGTTAAATCAAGCTATCCCTGCAGACGGAGCAACAGGTAGTGGACTTGCTGAAGATAGACAGAGTTTGTATTCTATGAAGTTTGACGGTGCAGTTGATCGAGTGGATTGTGGAGAATTAAACAGTTTTACTAACAAATTAAGTATTAGTGCTTGGGCTTATCCTACTATTACTGATAGTTATTTAAGAAATGTTATAATAGGTAAAAATTACCCTAATTACGGTGGATTAGGAAATAAAGGATATAACCTACAATTAAGTGTTAAAAGTTCTGGTGAGATAATGGCTCAATTTTGGATAGGTTCACAGGGGAATACACCAGATGTTGGTGTTGCTCAAGTTATAAACTATGGCTCTGGATATACTAAGGACTCGTGGTATCATTTAGTTGGAACTTGGGATGGCACAGATATGAAATTATATTTAAACGGTAATACAACACCTATTGCAACAGCAACTTTAACTACAAACATAACTTATCAAGCTGGTGTTCAAACTCAAATAGGAGCCGTACGAGATACATACAATAGCTGGACTGGTAATATAGATGAGGTAGCTTTATTTGATAGAGCGTTATCTAGTGACGAGGTACAAGATTTATGGAATTCAGGGAGTCCAGGAAATGCAATGACATTAAACCCTATGGTTTATTATCCACTAGGTGAACAAGCAAGAGCTGCTGGATCATTAGCAGCTGGTACTGCAGATTGGCAATTCCCAAATCAATCTTTAGAAAGTTATGCATTTAATTTTGGAGCATCAAGTAATCAATATATAGAAAGTGGAACAGGACCTACGCTGAGTGGAGATGCAAATATTTCATTTTGGTATAATTCAGATAATACAGGAAGTACTTATGAAGGAATATTATCTTCTCCTAATTATGCAAAAGCAGGTTTTAGAAGTTGGTCTTTTCAACAATATGGAAATATAACTACAAGTGGATATTTAAGATTGGCAATATATAATACTGATAGTACATATTATATTAGTCCTAGTGGTACTTCTGGATGGGGATATGGAAACCTTGTTCCGAGCACTTGGTATCATTTGTGCTTTGTACTAGATACTGCTGCTAATGTAATAACAATGTATATAGACGGCGTTGCAGAAGCATCTACAATGTCAGTTACTGGTGGAACTATGAATGGAAATTTAGAAGATAGTTCTAATGGAATAATGATGGGAATGTATTATAATAATGGATCTTTATCAGCTGGTAGTGAATTTGAAGGAAGACTTAGTAATATGCTAGCTTGGGATTCTGCTTTAAGTGCTCCAAATGTAACTACTTTATATAACAATGGTATTCCCATTACAACTTTAGCAGATTTTCCAAACTCTGGAGATGTTCAAGCTTGGTGGAAATTAAATTCTAGTGCTACATTTGATTCTACTGCTATTGAATGGACTATCCCAGATGATTCAACTAATTCAAATACTGGTACTAGTACTGGAATGACTCAAGCTAGTTTAGTCCCTAGTGATTTACAATTTGAATCTCCTTATAGTAATTTTAGTTTAGATTTTTTTGGAACTAATGATTTCATTGGATTAGATTCAGATATAAGTATTTCTGGAAACAAAACTGTTTCTTTTTGGATAAATCCAACTGTTGCTGCTTTTGGTGGTACTGGAGGTATTATTTTTGGTGCTACATCTTCTTATTATTATCCTTATATACAAAATGATATAATTTATATAAATGATAGTGCAGTAGGATATGGAAGTATTACTTATTCTACTGGATTTAATGCAGGAGAATGGTATAATATTTGTATTTCAGGAAATGGTACATTAGCAACAGTATATATTAATGGTATTTCAATAGGGACTATGGATGATGTTGATATAGAAGCTTGTAATACTATAGCTGCTTATGGTAATAATAGTTTTGCATTTAATGGTAAAATGAGTAATTTTGCTATATGGGATTCTGCTCTTACAGCAGCACAAGTAACTCAAGTTTATAATAACGGTTATCCACGGGATTTAACTTTTTTATCACCAATATCTTGGTGGAGATTAGGAGAGGATGCTTATTTTGTTTCACCAGATTTTATTATTCCAAATAAAATTACAGGAGCACCAAATGGAACAAGTGTGAGTATACCGTCCACAGCATTAATGGCAAATGCCCCAGGAAGTTTTGGAGCTGGATTAGGTAGTAGTTTAGTTGTTGAAGATAGAATTGGGGATGCAAAAGAATCAACTGGGAATTCAGTTAGTTATAATATGATTCCAGCTAATAGAATAACGTATCCAGGTGGTTATGTTCCTACGCAAGTAGATAATGACTGGGCTATGGAATTTGATGGACTGAACGATAGAATATGGGTTAATGGAGGAATTGATATAGATTTAGGTACGACTTGTACTCTAAGTTTTTGGATGAAGGGAGCTACCTCTTACAATGGTTTTATATTTGGACAAAGTGGAACAAATTTAGGGGTAATTTGGGCAAATACAACGGTTTTTCATTTTTATGTTGCTGGAGCTTGGACTGCTAATTTTACAAATGTTGTACCTTTATTAACAGCTAATAATTGGCATCATGTTGCTATAACACGAGATGGTACAAGTGTATCTGTTTATGTTAATGGAAGTTTTGTAGAAACACTAACAGGAAGTCCATTTACCGCATCTACTCTAATAAATCAAATAGGTGCAAGAGGAAATCCAACAGCTGCAATAAATTCACCTTGGGAAGGCCAACTTGATGAGGTGGCATTTTGGAATACAGTTCTTTCTGCTAGACAAATAAAACAAGATATTTACGGCGGAGGAAGAGATCCTAAATGTGCAGATTTAAACAATATTAGTAACTTAACCGCACCTGTCGCTTGGTATAGGATGGGGGATTAAAATAGATATATGGCAACAGAGTGGATATCACCAACATGGCGAATGCCTGAAGAAAGCAATCAGAGTAAGTTTGAAAACTATAGTTTAGAGTTTGATGCATTGATTAATCAAGAGGTACAGTTAGGAAATACTACTTATTTATTACCAGGACAACCTACTATCACAGGACTCACTAATAATCCTAAGTTTTCAGCATCGATATTTTTTAACTTTGATAGTGCTGCTGCAGGTGTTCAAATGCAAATGTTTGGTGCGGGTCAAGGTGGAGGAGCTTCATATTGGTATTTAAGAAAAACTACAGGTGATAATTTAATAGCCAGTTTTCGTACTGCTAGTGGTAGTTATACAACTATAACGGGGGGAACGAGTTTATCTCACTCTACTTGGTATCATGCTTGTGTAACTTGGGATGGTAGTAATATAAATTTATATTTAAATGGTGTTTCTGACGCTACTCAAGTGGCTGCTACAACTCTTTATTTCACCAGTGGTTCCATAACATACCCCGCTATTGGAGCTCATAAATATCCCGCTACCACTAACCGTTGGAATGGTAAATTGGGTCAAGCTACAGTGTTTGATTATGAACTTAGTCTTACTCAAATAAATTATTTATGGGATAACAACGCAGGAGGAACAACTCCTAATCCACAAAATCCAATGGCTATATCAGGTAATGCACCTATAGCATATTATCCATTAGGTGGATCATCAACTGGTAACGCTGATGATCCAGTAACTAATACTTTAACAGTTCCAAATAATTCAGTGCCAAGTGCAACTGTTTTTGATTTTGTGCCTAGCGATTATATTAATTTAGGAACTAATGTAAGTAATTTAATGCCAACAGGAGCTTTTTCATTTAGTTTGTGGACAAAGTTTGATTCAGCGTCAATAGGAGCATTAGTAGGTCTATTTTCAGCAAATAGTTCAGCAGGAGCAGATGGTTATCTTTTATGGAAAGAGAATACTCAAGATTGGTTACAATTTGCTATTGATGATGGGGGATTTAAGTGGGCAACTCACAAAACTGCACTAGTAGCAGATACTTGGTATCATATTGTTTGTACTTGGGACGGTTCATCAACTTCTAATATATATCTTAATGCAATAAAAAATGCTCCAGCAGATGATGGATCACCAACAGCGATTAGTTATAATGCGACTACACTAAATAAAATAGGAGATTACAACGGGTATGAGATAGATGGTCAAATGTCTAATGTAGCATTTTGGGATACTGAATTATCTCAAGCAAATGTAGATACTTTATATAATAACGGAACTCCATGGTTAGGTACTCAACCACAAGCTGCTAATCTAAAAGGTTGGTGGAAATTAGATGGAAGTGATACTTGGAATGGCGTTTCTGACGAATGGAATATTTTTAACAATGCACTTCCTATTCCTACACCCACTTATACAACTGCATTAGCTAACGATAATACTAGTACTTCTATAAGTACAGGAGGTGTTACCCCTGCTAGTTTAGATTACGCGGTATTTAGCTTATGGTACAAATCAGAAGATCCAACAGTGTGGCCTAGTAGTAAATATTTAATTAATAATAATTTATATTCTTTAAAAGTAAGAAACGATATTATAACTGTTATTACTAACCATAGTTCTGTATATAAAAATTGGACATGTCCAGTGCATGACGGTAATTGGCATAATATAATATTACATTTTCCTAATATTGGGAGTGCAGTTAATTTAGCAGATATAACTTTATTATTTGATGGTGTTGAACCAACTAATACAATTGCTGGATGGGGTAATGTAGGGTTATTAACTACTATTAATGGTATTTTTGGAGTTGGAACTTCTCCACATCCTTCTCAATTAAGTAATTTTTCTTTCTGGAATACTAATATAATAAATGCTACTAATATAGCTACTATTTGGAATAATGGAACTCCAGGTGATATATCTTCATTAAGCCCTTATTTATGGTGGAAAATAAATAATACAGCTAGTGCTTCATCTACAGATGGCTTATATGATAATGGTAGCGGTGGTAATAATGGAGCTTTAACTGGTAGTTGGACACAATCTACAACAGATATAATAGCTAGACAATATGGTCTTAGCGATGGTATGACTACAGCAAATCTAGTTACTTCTAATTTAACTCGTAGTATTCCGTATAGTAGTTATAGTATGTATTTTGATGGTGCTAATGATTTTATAGATTGTGGTGCAACTACACTTGGAGCAGCAGAAACTAATGTGAGTGCATCAATATGGTTTAAAAACGATGATAATGTAGAGCAATCCTTATTTTCTGTAAATGTTGCTGCGTATGCTTATGGTCGATTTGCTATATGGAAAGGTGTTGGTGGTGCAAATCTTGCGTTTTATCTTAATGGTGCTTCTGTAAGACACGTCACGACAACAACTGGAGAATGGCAGCACGTAGTAGTTACATATGATGGTGGTGCTGGATCACAAGTAGCTGGACAAAAAATATACTTAAACGGAGTAAATGTAAGTGATACTCATATAGGCACAATGCCAACAAGTTTAGATTTTACAACCACTAACGTACGGATTGCAAAAGTTGATAATAGCGTGAGTTATGAATTTGGTGGAAATTTATCTAATGCAGCTTTATGGAATTCTACATTAACAGAAGATCAAATATTAAGCATTTATAATGGAGGCGTTCCAAACGATATTTCAAGTTTATCTCCAATAGGATGGTGGAGTTTGGCAGGAGATAGTTATTATGATGGCACAGATTGGATATGTCCAGATTTAAGTACTAATAGTAATAATGGAACAAGTGACAACATGGGTGGAACTGAATTAGTAGGTGATGGTCCAGGTTCTACAGCAAATGGTGAAGCAACAAGTATGAATATTCCAGCTAATCTAAAAGGTGACGCACCTAGTTCCACTAATAATGCTTTTTCAGTGAATATGGATACACAAAGTAGAGTAGCAATTTAATACATCGTAAAAAAGAAATTAAACAAGTAAATATATAAATAACAAATAATTAACAAATAATAATTAAACAATGGCAACAACTTATGCAGTAATAAATTTGTCTGATACAAATGCAATTTTATTCAGTCAAGTAAATCAATCTTCCGCGCAAACAATGCGTAGAAATTTAGCTAATACGCAAGGGTTACTGTCTTACCAAGTTGAACCTAGTTTTATTACTAATGGTTCACTAGTTCCGGTGGAGACAATGGACCATGCAGCAGCATTAGCCTTGATGGCAACACCAGAATGGAGTGACCCAAATCCTCCAGAATAAATAAAAATTAAATTAAATTAAATGGAAAAGAAAATAACTGAAGAACAATTAACAAAAATTCAAGGACAACAACAAGAATTAAACCAAGTGATTCATGAAATTGGTTTATTAGAAAGTCAAAAACATGCAATGCTACATAAAATAGCTGGGATAAATGAAGATGTAGAAACTCTAAAATCTGAATTAGAAAATCAATATGGTGCTATTAATATAAATGTAGAAGATGGTACTTATACAGAGATAGAGAAATCATGAGGAAATCATTAGG
>PVBE011390157.1_pt1 | contig 13270 bp, 6 predicted proteins | sample 1631181 | NCBI WGS metagenome assembly PVBE01 (sample SAMN08397723, study PRJNA350692) | Marine metagenome, whole genome shotgun sequencing project. | isolation source: water | place: Pacific Ocean | collected 2012-04
CTTCGGATTGACGCCGACGCTGCGAAACAGTTCGTAGAGCCGCGTCAGTTCCGGGGTGGCGATCAACTCCTTGAGATCGGCGTAACGACCGCGTGCCTGCGCTGCCGCCGCTTCGATGTCCGCCTGCAGCCCGGCATTGGCCGGGCCGATGGTGACGTCGCGAAAGACAACAGCGGTGGCGCGCAGGCCGAGGCGCAGACAGTCATCGGAAACTTCGAAGAGGCTCACTCCGAGCGATGGATCAGCGCGTCACGGGCCGGGCCGACGGAAATCATCGTGATCGGCGCGGCGATCAGCGACTCGATCTTCTCGACGTAGTCGCGAGCGGCAGCTGGCAGTTCGTTGTATTCACGAACCTCCGAGACATCCGACTTCCAGCCGGGCATCGTCTCGTACACCGGCCTGGCAATGTCCAGGGCACCGCCGACCGGAAAATCCGTGACCGTCTCGCCGTTGACGTCGTAGGCCGTGCAGATCGGGATTTCATCGAGGTACCCGAGCACATCGACCAGTGACAGCACGACATCGGTGGCGGCTTGCAGCCGCACGCCGTACTTCGTGGCGACGGCATCGAACCAGCCGACCCGCCGCGGGCGTCCCGTGGTGGCGCCGTATTCGCCGGCGTCGCCGCCGCGCTCACGCAGCTCGTCGCCGTCTGCTCCCGGCAACTCAGTGACAAACGGGCCGGCCCCGACACAGCTCGAATATGCCTTGGTGACGGCGATGACCTTCTCGATGGCGTAAGGCGGCACGCCGGCCCCGACGCAGGCGTACCCCGCCAGTGTCGATGACGAAGTGGTGAACGGGTGGATGCCGTGTTCCGGGTCGCGCAAGGCGCCAAGCTGGCCTTCGAGCAGGATGTTCTTGCCGGCCCTGACCGCGTCGTGCAGCAGCACCGTAGTGTCGCAGATGTAGGAGGTCAACCGGGTGCTCAGCGTCGTCAGGTAGTCGATGATCGCATCGATCGACATGGGGTCCTTGCCGTAGAGCTCGGTCATCAGCGCGTCCTTGGCGGGCAGGGCGCGTTCGAGCTGGTTGCGCATGCGGTCAGGATCGGTGAGATCGGAGACGCGGATACCGACCTTCAGCGCCTTGTCGGCATAGAACGGGGCGATACCGCGCTTGGTGGAGCCGAAACTGGCGCCGGCGAGACGTTCCTCCTCGTAGCCGTCGAGCAGTCGGTGGTGCGGCAGCACGACCTGGGCGCGGTCCGAAACCTTCAGTTGCGGCTCGGGCACGTTGCGCTGCTGCAACTCGTCGAGCTCATCCCAGAAAACATCCAGGTCCAGCGCTACGCCGGGGCCGATCACGTTGGTGACACTGGGATAAAAGACCCCGGACGGCAGCAGGTGCAGGGCGAATTTGCCCTGCGGATTGATCACCGTATGGCCGGCGTTCGCCCCGCCTTGAAAGCGCACGACGAAGTCGGCATCGACGGCCAGCGAATCGGTGATCTTGCCCTTGCCCTCGTCTCCCCAGTTACCGCCGGTGATGGCTGTAATCATCGGTGTCTCCTAATTAAGTCCGGGCGGTGACGATGCACCGCCTCCCGTAGCGGATCAAATACGTCCATGGCGGCAATCGCCGGATTCCGGCGATTGTGCCGTGCACAATATAGTGACGTCATCCGGCAAACCAAAATCGTTTGAAAACAACGGCCGTAGCCACCGCCAGGGTCAGCACCGCCGCCGCCGCAAAGACCCACGACTTGACACGCAATTGCACCGGCAAGGGCAACCGGCCGCGGGTGCAGCAGTACAGGCAGAACAGGGCGCTCATCGCCAGCGGAATGTAATAGCGCCCCTGGACGATCCGCATCTTCATTTCGCTGACGGTGACCAACAGCGCGTGCAGGACGAATACCGCCACCAGGAAAACGAACCCGGCGACCAGCCCGGGCCGGCCCAACGCCCTGGTCGTGGCGGCGGGTGCCGGTTCGGCCGCAACCGCCACCAGCAGCATGACCAGGAAGGCGATCACGAAAAACATCGGCACCGGCGTATCCAGCCAGCCGAGGCGGCCGACAAACTGTCCGTACACCAGCGGCAGCGTCATGTTGTTGTAGATATTCTGCAGGTAAAAGAGCAGCGCACTCCACGGGCTGTCGATGATCGCACCGATGGCGTCCGGGCCGGCGGCCTGCAAATGCGGCAATCCCGACTGGCGCACGATCAGCAGCCAGCCAGCCAGCAGTAGCGCGGCGGTGCCGGGTACGGCGATCATTGTCACGGCCCGCAGCCGGCGGTTTGCGAACTTCGCAGCTGGCAGCATCAGGCAGAGCAGACAGAGCGGCAGGTAGGCGATCTTGGCGACCGCAATGATGGCGGCCAGCACGGTCAGTTCAACGATGGCCCGCCGGCCGACAGCCTGGCGGCTGTCGTCAAGCGTCAGCCGCAGGATTTTGGCAAGGAAAAGAAAGGCGGCCGCGTTGACGATGCTGTCCGCCCCCGGCGCCATCGCCTGCTGCATCGACATCGGCATCAGCGCCAGCAGGAACAGCGCCGGCTTGAGGACCGGCATCTGTTTGAGCGCCCACCAGACGATGGCCAGGTAGACGATGAGATTGGCGCCGCGGATCAGGTACAGCACGATGAGCACCGGCAGGTTCAGCGAATACCCGATGAAGCTGACAAGCGTCTGCGGCAGATACCCGATGAACGGGTAGTTGCAGGTATTGGAGAAGTCGTAGTATCGCGTACCGCCCTGACGCATCCGCACGTCGAAAGCCGCGACCAGCCGGGCCAGGTCCTGGGGGTTCGACTGTTTCGACGGGCTGGTGATGACGCTGATGTCACGCGCTGCGAGTTCCTCTTCGGTCCGGATCAGGGCGCCTGGCAGGACGGCGCCCGTGCCGGATTCGCCGGTAACCGGGCGGCAGCACAGACGCCCCTGGGCGAAGCTGATGGCGCGGTAAAAGTGATTGTACTCGTCCGGCGTCTGGAACGGCGGGACCAGGAGGATCCAGGCAACGCCGAACGCCAGGCCGATGCGCAGAAACAACCGGTGCCATTGCGTCTCTCCGGGCGATGCCGTTTCCAACTCTTCCTGCGAGCTTGCGGATTCGTGATTGTCGTTCAAGTTGTAGGGCGTGTGGTGACGAATAATGGAATGGCAACGCGGCGACGGTATTATATTGTCGGACCCGTTAAAGGCAAAGGAGAGTGCACATGGAGATCCAGGGACGCCTGCTGGAGGTCGGGGAAACCGTCGATGTTTCCGATCGCTTCCGCAAACGCGAGTTTGTTGTCGAGTACGCCGACAACCCACAGTACCCGGAGTACCTGAAGTTCGAGCTGGTCCAGGACAAGTGTACCATGCTCGACGACTACAATCCGGGCAGCGATGTTGTCGTGCATTTCGATCTGAAGGGTCGCAAATGGACCGACCCCCAGGGACAGGTGAAGTATTTCAATTCACTGCAGGCCTGGCGCCTGGCGCCTGCCGGCAATACCGGCCCGCCGCCGCCAATGCCCCCACCGCCCGACGATATGGGCGTTGAGGAGTTCGAGAATATCGACGACCTGAAGTTCTGAGCCGGTAGCACGAAGCTTTTCGGGCCTGTGCTGCGTCGTCACCGCACTTCCAGCATGAAACTCTCCGAATGGCTGTTGAACTCCGGCGCGTACATGCACTGGATGTTGGCGATGCCGCTCTGATACCTGCCCCGGTGCGCCACCCGCGTCGAATACTCGAAGACATACGTGCCCTTCGGCAGATAGTCGATAAAGAAGTGACTCGCCGTGTCGCGGGTGCTCTGGTAATACGCCAGCCCGTCCTGGTACCTGTACTTCGACAACACGTTCACCGGTTCCGTACCGGCCCCGCGCTGGTCCTTCAAGTGCACGTACTCCATGTCGCGGTCGACGCGCAGCACCAACCGCACCACCAGCTCGTCACCGACGCCGATGACCCCCTCTACCTTGTTCAGCACCGGCCCCTTCCCGGTGTTCTCCTTGATGTACAGCGCCTTCTCCAGCGTCAGCGGCGTCGCCGTGTGCGGCGTGATCTTGCGCATGTCCTCCATGTACTGCCAGTGGATGCTGCCCCAGCTCACACCCTCGTCGATCTTGGTCAGCGTGACTTCGCCCATTGCCGGCTTGACCTCAGCCCCGCCAAAACGCTCCTCGTAGAAGCCGGTGCCGGCTTCGACGTTTTTCGGCTCGATCGCGACGCCGGCCAATGCCACCGCCACCAGCTCGTCCGAGGCCAGCAGGTCGGTGCCGCGCAGCAGCATGGCGTACACCGCATCGGCGGTGGCGCGTGTCGTCTTCCAGTCGCGCGTTTGTTTCTGCTTGAGCAGCCAGACCTTGCAGTCCTCGACCGCCTTGTCGTCTTTGGCGACTTCGTCGAAGGCCTCGATCATCATCGCCTGGGTCTCGATCGGCGCCCGGTACCACCACCAGGAATGCTCGGTGTCGCGCCAGTACATGCCCATCTCCTCCTCGTTCACAGAATGCTCGTGGATCGATCGCATGATCTTCGCCGGGGTCCCTTTGCCCGCCCCGAACCGCTGCAGGCCAACCGCCAGGTGTCCTTGCGACAGGCGCGACACGGTCAGCCACTGTTTGCGTGCCTGCCCGAGAAAGTAGTCAACGGCCTCCTTCGCATTCGCCGCAATGACCTGGTCCTCGAGAAAGAAGCTGCGCCCGTAGATGTACAAGGCGATCGCCGGGCCCAGATTGTTGTTGTCAAGACGTTTGTCCCGCTTCAACTGCTGATATCTCTGGTTGATCGAGCCATCCAGAAAGTTGAGTGCCTTCAGCGCCGGCTTGACGTCGATGCGCTTGACGCCGAGATGGCGCAGCCGACCGTAGCCCGTAGTGATGTACAACGTGATGTAATGATTCGACGGGCCGCCGGGGAACCAGCCCCACGAACCGTCGCCGCGCTGCATTTCCTCGAGCCGGCGCTGCTGCCCGCGGCGTTCGCGGTTGAGCCGATTCCTGTCGAACAGTATGCCGAGGTTGCGCCGCGCCTCGCTCTCGCTCCCGGCTTGGCGGACCCATGGGGTTTCCTCGAGCATCACGGCCTTGAGCTCGGCGTTTTTCTCCAGCGGGCTGTCGAGCGCCTCGGTCCCTTTCCACTGGTCGAAAATCCGCCGGATCTTCGGGTCGGAACTGGCGATGTGCGAAGCCAGGGCATTGGCGTACAAACGGTTGAACACCTGCTCGGCGCAGCCGTGCGGGTACTCCATCAGGTAGGGCAGAGCCATCACTGCGTACCACGCCGGCTGTGACACCATCTGCACCGTCAGGCTCTCGTGCCGGATCGTGTCGGAACCGCCGGAGGCCAGGAGTTTTTCGAACTTGAACGTCTTCTTGCCGGCGTCGCGGACCGGCAGCGGCAGCGATTCGGTGACCATGATGCGACGCGGCAGTACCGGCAGGTAGCCTTCCTCGCCGTCCGAAAGCTTGTTGGTCGCGGCCACGGCGGTGTAGCTGAGGAACCCCTGGCCATCGGGCACCGCGAGCGCCCAGGAATACGTCCGCGACTCCTTGGCGGGAATGTCGAACCCCTTGTCGGTCCGCTCATTTCCCAGCGCTTGATCGGCGGACTGCGTAGTTCTTGCGTCGGCCAGGGACAGGCGGACGGTGCCCTGCTGGCGGGTCGGTGACTGGTTGATCACCTTGACCGTGAACTCGAGCCTGTCACCCTCGCGCAGGAAGCGCGGCGGATTCGGCTGCACCATCAGGTCCTTGGCGGTGACCACGCTGTCCTGCAGGAAACCGCTGCGCAGCCCGGCATCGTGCGCCAACGCCATGAACTTCCACTTGGTCAGAGCCTCCGGCATCTCGAACTCCAGCTTGACGCGACCCTCGCCGTCACTGATCAGGTGGGGGAAGAAGAAAGCGGTTTCCTGCAGGTTCCTGCGGGCCGTTACTTTGCCCAGATCCGGTCCCTTCGGCGCGCCGCCGGCGGCGGCGGTCGGCGGCGCCGCCGGGTCCAGGGCAACAGCTCCGTCCTTTCGAGCTGCCTTCCCCTGGGCGAGCACGGTGCCGTCAGCCATTTCCATCCCATCGGCATCCGCCGCCATCTCCATCGACGCCATCGGTGCCGGGGCACTGCTTAAGCTGCGATATTCGACGACCCCGCCCCGGCGGCCGCCATAGCTGTGATAGAAGTTCCTGGTGACATCCGGGTGAAAGCCGCGATATCTGAGGTTGCCGTTTTTCCGGTGGCTCGGCCAGCGGCCCTGCAGACGATGCCAGGAAACAAGAAGGTTCTGAAACTGCGACTGCAGGCGTGACCGGTCATGCCGGAATACGCCGATGCTTTGCGCCCAATGATGCGGCAGATAGGCATCGAGCGATTCGTCGTAGAGCCCGGCGACCATCTCGGCCACCACCTTTTCGGCGTCCGTCCCGGTGATTATCGCAGTCCAGGTTTCCTTTTCGGCCGGCCCGAGCTTCGAAGTGAAATGCTCCCACTTCACCTGGAGTTTCTTGTTGCTCCACGGCACCGTGACCGGGCGCACTGTTATGTAGCCCCGATTCTCCCGCACCATCGTAACGCGCACCGTGAAGCCACCGCGCATCTCCTCGGTCACTGCCAGTTCGATGATCTCCTGGGTGAGTTGCGGGTCGGTCCAGAAACTCCGCAGAATCTTCTTGCGATGCTCGATCTCGATGTATGCCCGGGCCCGATCGTAGCCGCTGCCCCACAGCGCCGTGAGGCTGTCACCCGGCTCAACCTGCCAAGTCGGTGCCGTGAGCAGGAATGGAATCTTCAGGTTGCACTTGGGCGCCTGCGGATCGAGCACCTGCAACGGCTGCAGAGCAGTGACCGGCTTGCCGAAACGATCAGTCGACTCCAGTTTGGCACGGTACAGCCCGGGCTCGAGCGCCACCGAAAGCTCCGCCCCGCCCTCGGCATCCGTCGTGAACGGCCGTTCGGCGGCAACCTCGCCGACTGGCCAGGTGTTGGGATCGGCAAGGTCCGGCTCTGCCGCCTGCCCGGCCGGCGACGGCATGCGGCGATGCCGCTGCCAGCCTTGGGGCCGGGGACGCTGGACGGTTGCCGGCGCCTGCAGCCGGAAAATCCTGACGGTACCCTCAGCCCTCTGGCCGACGCCATCAAGCGTGCGCGTACCGATCGTCAGCACCACGGGCTTGTCCTTCTCCTGCCACTGGCCGGTGCTGAGTGTCGCCTGCAGAGTGGTGTAGCCGACGTTGACGGTGCGGCTGGCGGAGCGTGTTTCGCCGGCGGTGTCGGTGACATCGGCGTCGACCGAGAAAGTGAAGGTCGGTTCGTCGGCCGCCGGCACCGTCCGGTCCGGCGTGGCATTGAAGGTGACCTTGAACGAGCCGTCGGTCTCGGTCCGCACGATCCCGTGGAGGATCTCCTGGCCGCCGGACTGCGGCGGCATCCACCAGCGATACCAGCCCCACCACGGCGGATACCGAACCTCACGCACGACGCGGTACTGCACCTTGGCGCCATTGACCGCGGCCCCGGTGTAGCTGATGGCATGTCCCGTGATGGTGACGCCGGCATCCAGCTTCGGGGCGGTTTCCGGCGGCTCGAGGGTGACCTCGAACTTCGGCCGCTTGTACTCCTCGACCGTGACGTTGGTAATGCCGTTGGGCTGACCCTCGACGGCGATCGACATGCGGCCCATCAGCCGATCGCGCGGCGCCGTGAAGCTGCCGGAAAACGAACCGTAATCGTTGGTGCGAAAGTCGCGGCGCTCAATTTCCTTGTGATTGACGTCGCGGAAAGTGACCATGAGCTTGCGGTTGTTGATGGTGCGGTACGCGTCTTTCCCTTGGTCCGAATATATGCAGATGCCCTTGAAACGGATCGTCTGTCCCGGGCGGTAGAGCGAGCGATCGGTGAAAAACATGGTGTGTTCCTGCGGCCGGACCGTCATCTCATAGGCGCGTGCCGAAAGGTTGTTGGTCGAAACACGATCGCCCTGGTGTTTCGCCACAATGACATGCGGCTGCGGGTTGATGGCCGCTTTGAAATAGCCGTTTTTGTCGGTGCGCACATCGCCCCCCGTCCGCTGCCAATTCCGGCGAACCCGGTGCCAGAACTGGACCTGTACACCCTCGATCGGCTCGCCGCTGCGCGCCGCCAGCACGAAACCGCCGACCCGGTTCGATCCCTGTCGCGTTCGCGTGACGATCGCCAGGTCACTGACCCAGAAGCTGCGATAGTTCACGAAATTCCTCTCCTTCTGAAAATTCGGGGTGCAACTGGAGATGACGAAATAATGACCCTTCGCCAGGTCCCCGGGCACCTCGACCTGATGTTGCCGCAACTGATAATCGTCCGTCGGCGGCAGATCCACAGACCAGGATTTAACCGGCGGCATGCCGATCAGTTCCTGCTGTTGCCGGCGCGTCGCCAACTGATCGAGCGACCAGCTCCGTGAACTGAGCAGCTTGTTCCAGTCGTACGGCACGACGCGAAACCAGATCTTGTCGATGTTCTTGTAGCTGACACTGACTTTCGGCCATGGCTCGTTCCACACCTGCTCGACCATCAGGTCGACCTGCTTCGCTTCGATGGTTTGGACCAGGTTGTGGCAGGAATTGCCGCCCGGGGTCTCCGGGTGTGCCCTGGCGCCGCGCGTCGCCAGCCGGTGGGCACCGGCGAAATCGCTGTCGTTCTGCAGGATCATCGCCCAGTGATGCAGCGCCCGGGCCGAGATGCGGTGGTCGGCCCACTGATCGACGAAGCGCTCGAGCGCGGCGATGTAGCGCTCTTTTTTGTCGGCGCCGTAGGCCTGGTTGTAGCCGTAGACCAGGCGGCCGAGGTCGGCATCGATGCGGGCGTCCGGGTTGGCGTCGCTCTTGTGGAAGCGCAGCACCTCCTGGTAGACCTGCAATGCCCTGACCTTGGTCGAGGTGTCGTCGGTGGTCTCGATCTGCCAGGCGAGGAAGTCGTCGAGCTTGTCGAAGACCGGGGTGTCGGCGGCGAGGTCGAAGGCGTCCTGGGCGCGGTTTCCCGCCTGCTCGCCGGCACTGTAAAAACCCAGGGCCTCAAAGGCCAGGAAATCGTAGAGGGTCGGGCGGAAGCTGTCCGGTGCATTGCCGGCGGTGAGCAGTTCCGTATAATCGGCGATCGGCATCTTCTGCAGGGTTTCGGCGGCCGCCAGGGCGGTTGAGAAATGCTTGTCGATCTCGGCCAGGATCGTTGCCAGGTCCCAGCTCATGATGTCGTTGCCGGCGGCTTCGCCGGTCTGCGTGCGCTGCATGAAGCGCCAGCGGTTCTGCTGGAAAAAGTGCCAGTACCAGTGGGCCAGAATAGTCTGGAGAATCGGCTTGACCTCGTCCGGCGCGTCTTCGATTTCGGCTTGGAGGTTGGCGATCTTCTCTTCCGCCTTGCCGCCCTGGATCTCGGTGTGGTGGCGGATCTTCTTGGTTATCGCCTTGACCGCTTCGGCATAGGCTTTGTCGGCCAGGGCACCTTCGACGATCGGTTCGAGCAGTTCCATGGCGGTTTTTGGCAGGCCGTTGGCTTCGGCTTCGGCGACGTCCTTCCAGGCCGCCGTGCGGTCGGCGGCAAAGGCGCAGTGGACGAGCAGGAACAGGGGTATGAAATAACGAATCATTGACACGAATCCCTCCGTTGGGTGGTTGGGGTATACAGTATAGACGTACGTGGGTGTATTTTCTTATGTATTAAAATTCAGATCGCCGTACTGGAACAACCCGCCTCCCGCGCCGCGGTCACCGGGGTCTCCTTGTTTTCGGTAAAAACTGCAACATCTTCCGTTCGAGGCAACCCCACAACTATCCGGATTCCAAATGGAAATAACTGACGTCATCTGCCATGTCCTGCTGCTCCCCGATCTCCATGCCGAAGACACCGATGGGTCACAGGACGATATCGTCGTGGAGATCCACACCGACGAGGGTATTATCGGCATCGGCGAAAGCGACACCAATCCGTGGGGCGCCCGCGCCATCATCGAAAGCCCCACCATTCACACTATGGCACTGGGCCTCAAGGACGTGCTTATCGGCCAGGACCCGCTGCAGGTCGAGGCGCTTTGGGACCGCATGTACGTCGGCAGCATGCACTATGGCCGGCGCGGCCTCGGCATCAATGCGATCGGGGCGCTGGACATGGCGCTGTGGGATATCAAAGGCAAGGCGCTTGGCGTCCCGTGCTGGCAGCTGCTCGGCGGGGCGCAGCAGCCGGCCATCAAGCCCTACGCCTCATTGCAGCCACGCGGCAAGGATCTCGATTCGTACAGCAAGTCGCTGGCCGAATGGGCCGTGCGCGCCAAGGAATACGGCTTCCCGGCGGCCAAGCTGGAGGTGACGCTGTCCGGGCCGTACGCCCACCACGGCCTCGACGAACCGGCAGAGTTGGTGCCCGAAGTTGTTCGCGTCTGCCGCGAAGCGGTCGGTCCGGATTTCGTGCTCATGGTGGACGTGCAATACACCTGGTCCGACGCAGGTGAGTGCCTGCAAACACTCAAGCGGCTGGAGGAATTCGATCTGTTCTTCATCGAGACCCCGCTGCAGATGGATGACATCGATGGCATAGCGTTCCTGCACGACAATCTCAATATCCGCATCGCCTACGGCGAGTGGCAGACAACACGGTTCGAGTTCATCGAGCTGATGGACCGCGGCAAGATCGACGTCGCGCAACCGGACGTCGGCCGCGTCGGCGGGCTGACCGAGGCGAAGCGCGTCTGTGACCTGGCGGCGGACCGCGACCGGTTGATCGTGCCGCATTGCTGGAAGTCCGGTATCGGCATTGCCGCCTCGGTGCACATGGCGGTCACTGCCCCGAACTGTGCCTACGTCGAGTACTTGCCGGCCGAGCTCTGCCATTCGGCGCTGCGCCGCGAGCTTGTAGGGGAAGAGTTGTGCATGGAAAACGGCGTGATTCCGCTGCCGACCCAACCGGGGCTGGGTGTCGAGCTCAATCGCGACACCGTCGAGCGGCTGCGGTCACCGGTTTGATGATCAAGGGATCGGGCAACGAAATCAGTGTTGTTGCCGCTGGCGCTGCCGGCACCGCACGCTGTTTCGAGCATACCAGTCTGATGCAAGGCCGGTGAGTCCAGACGTTCTACAAAGGAGATCATGATGTCCGAAAATGATCCTTCCGGGTCGAGTCGACACGCCATGCTTAACAAGCAGGACGGCTGGTTCAGGTACTGCCGCCCTTACCTGGAGGAGTTGAATCCCAGGGATGACCTCGACCTGGCCACTTACGTGGGCGACATGGTCGCGCGGGCCAAGGGGTTCAAGGCCGATACCCTGGTGATGATGGCGGACGACGGCGGTTATCCGCTCTTCCCGAGCGCCCTGGCCCCGATCAACTCCCATATCCACGGTCAGGACCTGTTGGGGATGATCGAACGGGAATGCCGTCAGGCGGAACTTCGGTTCGGCCTTGGTTTCCTGGGCGTGCACACAAACTCGCATATCGCGGCCACGCGTCCGGAATGGGCAATGCGCGACGAGAACGGCCAGACCTACCCGTTCTTCCACACACACCTGATCTGCCTGAACTCGCCCTACACCCAGTACTACACAGACCTCATCGGGGAGGCGTTGGCACGGTACCCGGTCGACTACCTCTACGTCGAGGGCGAGTATTTCTACATACAGGGCTGTCACTGTGCCTCCTGCAACGAGAAGTTCAAAACGATTTTCGGGAAGGATTTCAGCCAAGCCGAGCCGGCGGAGCTCCACACATTCCTGAACGACAGCGTGACTGCTTTCCAGGCTGCCGTGAAGGCGGTCGCCGATGCCGTGTCGCCGGAGACCGTGGTAGTCGGCACATCCTACCACTCGATGGACTGCTGCGACCTGGCCGCCTTCCCGAAATACACGGACATGGTGTCCATCGAGAATCAATGGGGGATCGGCCGGGCCCGCCCCTCCCTGCACCAGGTGGGCCTGGACATACTGCACCATCGGGCGATGTCCCGGAAACCGGTGTCCGGGACATGGTGGGCGAGTCACAATGTGGACTTGAACTACCACCAACGTTCCCCGACACACGCCAAGCTCACTTTCATGCAGACCCTGGCATACGGCGCGACGGTGCAACCCCACATTCAGACGGTGTTCGAGTTCGAGCCATCCCTGATACCGACGCTGACCGACCTCTTCTCCTGCGTTGAGCGCCTGCGCGACTACCTGCTGGACGCCGAGTTGCTGCCGTACATCGCCATCGTGGACAGTCCGCAGGCGGCGGGCTACTGCACCGCGCTGATCGAACACCACCTGCCGTTCGACCTGATCGCGCCCGGGGAACTGGACCGGCAGCGGCTGGACGCCTATTGCGCCGTAATCGTCGGCAACGCGCGCACCCTGAGCGGGCAGGCGGTGAAGAATCTCGCTGCCTACATCGAGGCGGGAGGCGGCCTGGTGTGTGCGGGCCAGGTCAGTGCGGAGCTGGCGGCGCTGATCGGGCTGGAACTGGACGGCGAGATCGACAGCGGCCGCGACGAGCTGCCGCTCTACTACCGATTCGAAACGGCAGCCGAGCCCTGGGGCGCCTGGGGCGGAAGGCTCCTGTCGTTCGGCTTTCCCTGCGCCCGGGTGCGGCCGTCCGCGGACTTTCGCGTCGAGGCCCAGATCATCGGCCTGGACACGGACAGGATGCACGAGGACCACATGGGCATCAAGCCGTATCCCGGCTCCCCGCAGGGCCCGATGGTGCTCACCCGCCGTGTCGCCGATGGCCGGGTGCTCTATCTTGCCGGCGACTTGGCCGACAGCGCCGTGCCTGGAAAGACCGCCGATGCGGATGTGCTGGAGGTGTTGGCCAAGGCGGTGCTCTGGGCCGCCGCCGAGCCGCCGCCGATCACCACCAGCGCGCCGCCGTCGGTCGAGCTGGTGACGCACGTGAAACAGGACCGGATGGCGATCTTTGTCCTCAACCAGACCATGAACCAGGTCGAGAACAACGACGTGATACGCTATGTCGTGCCCCTGCCGGACCAGGAGATCCGGGTGCGGGTGAAGGCACCGGTGCACACGGTGACGGCGATCAGCGGCCAGCCGGTTCGCCACGAAGTCGACGACGGCTGGCTGAGCGTTCGCGTGCCGAGGATCGACGAGTACGAAGTGCTGCTGGTCGACCACACGGCATAGGCTGACGCCGCTGATGCCAATCCGCGAAATCCGTAATCAACGCGGAATTTGAAATTGACACAAAGCGGGGCAACGGTAATGCCGAACGGGAAAATCGGCGTTACGCGCCGCAATTTGCTGTTGGGGACACATTTTCACCATGCCAGACGATACACAGGATCTGCTCAATGACCGTGTGTTGCGGCGCTCGAGAC
>PVBE012034122.1_pt1 | contig 13268 bp, 9 predicted proteins | sample 1631181 | NCBI WGS metagenome assembly PVBE01 (sample SAMN08397723, study PRJNA350692) | Marine metagenome, whole genome shotgun sequencing project. | isolation source: water | place: Pacific Ocean | collected 2012-04
CGCTCCAGCACCGTCTCCATCTGTGCTCAAGGACAACTCCTCCTATGAATATCCTCCTTGCTAGTCCACGTGGCTTCTGCGCTGGCGTGAACATGGCCATTGAAACTCTCGAAACAGCCATTCGCCTCTACGGCACACCTGTATACGTATTTCATGAAATTGTTCATAACAAGCATGTTGTTGAACGATTTACACAAGAGGGTGCTATTTTTGTGGACTCTGTTGAAGACGTTCCTGAAGAAGCTGTACTCCTCTTCTCCGCCCATGGTGTCGCACCTGAGGTCCGTGAGGTTGCTGCTCAACGAAGGCTTCGAGCGATTGATGCAACATGCCCGTTAGTGACAAAAGTTCACCTTGAAGCAATAAAATATGCCAAAGCAGGGTACAGGATAATGCTTATCGGTCATGAAGGACATGATGAAGTGATTGGCACTATCGGCCAAGCTCCAGATGCATTTACTCTTGTCGAAACGGCAGAAGAAGTTGACACACTTCAATTTAAAGAAGAAGACAAGCTTGCGTACCTCACGCAGACAACACTCTCAGTCGACGATGCTTCACGAATCATCAATCGATTGAAGGAACGTTTTCCACAAATTGTTGGGCCACCGAAGGATGATATCTGCTATGCCACACAGAATCGTCAAGAAGCCGTCCGGCAACTCGCTGAACACGCTGATATCGTGCTAGTGCTTGGCAGCCAAAACAGTTCAAATAGCCAGCGACTTGCAGAACTTGCGAGTGAAAGTGAAATATCGGCTTACCTCATTGACGATGCAAATGAAATTGATCCATCTTGGTTCAGTGGTGATGAAACCGTTCTCATTACTGCAGGTGCAAGCGCGCCAGAGAGCGTTGTGCAAGACTGCGTCACTTGGCTTATGTCACGATATAATGCAACGGTAGAAGAAAAAACAATTCGCGAAGAGCAAGTGTATTTCCCCCTACCAAAACAACTTCGTACTGCTTTGCGCAACTGAGCGATAACCCAAAAAGTTCTTTGTTGCTCTCTCTGGATCGGTGTGTGATCTGATTCATCCATGCATGGGCAAACTAAAAAGACCTGCAATCTAACTTCACTCCCAATAACGTGAACCGTGACTATGTATTTCAAGAATGTTTCTCTTCCAGCATTGACGCTTCTCGCCTGTCTTTCTGTACTCACTCAGACATGCGCAGAAAATATTCCATCCGATGACTTTCTCGTTACAGAAGGCTTCGAGGTTCAGCTGTGGGCCACAAGTCCTCAATTATCAAATCCAACAAATTTTGACATCGATGCGCAAGGTCGAATCTGGGTTACTGAGGCTTTGAACTATAGAAACTTCCGCAACGCTGACCTGGGGCTTGCTTCAGACAAAGGCGACAAGGTTGTTGTTTTAGAAGATACAGACGGTGACGGTCGTGCTGACAGTTCGCATACCTTTGTACAAGACAAAGACCTTGTTGCACCTCTTGGTATTGCTGTCATTGGAAATCGCGTTGTTGTTTCATGTGCCCCAAATCTTATTGTCTATACCGATGTGAATGAGGATGCCACGTTTGACCCCGCGACAGATAAAAAAGAAATACTTCTCACTGGATTTAGTGGACTTGATCATGATCACAGTTTGCATAGCGTGACGGTTGGGCCAGATGGCTACTGGTATTTCAACACCGGCAATGGTGGCCCCCACACTGTTACGGATAAAGATGGCTGGACGCTACGGGCAGGCAGTTCCTACGCTGGAGGAAGTCCACATCTCAAAGAAAACTATCCCGGACGAAAGAGCGACGATGGTCGGATATGGGTAGGAGGAGTCGCCCTTCGTATGCGACCCGATGGAAGTGGTCTTGAGCCCATTGGCCATAACTTTCGAAATGTGTACGAGGAAAGTGTGTCTTCGTATGGGGATGTCTTCCATGCTGATAATGATGACCCTCCTGCCTGTCGAACAACATGGCTAATGAAGTATGGAAATGCAGGTTTTTCATCCTCAGACGGCAAACGCAAATGGCAACTTGATCAGCGCCCAGACCAACCAACGCGTATTGCAGAATGGCGTCAGGAAGATCCCGGAATACTTCCGGCAGGGGATGTGTATGGCTTTGGAGCCCCGACAGGCGTCGCCTACTGTGAAAATGGCTGTTTTGATGAAATATTTCCCTCTGGACTGCTCCTGGTTTGTGAATCAGCCCGAGGCGAACTGTTGGGGTACACCCCAAAACTGCAGGGAGCTGGCTTTTCCTTGGATCGAATGACGTTTTTGAAAGTTCGTCCAGGTAGTTCTTCTTCTGGAATGTTTCGACCATCGGATGTAGCTGTTGGTCCCGATGGTGCCATTTACATTAGCGACTGGTATGACCCAGGGGTTGGGGGCCATCGAATGAGAGATGCCGAAGGAAGTGGATCAATCTACCGAATTGCTCCCCCGATGTTTCAAACAAACATACCAACACTCGATCTCATATCTACACCTGGTCAAATTGATGCCATTAAGAGCCCAGCAGTTCATGTACGGGCTCTCGGCTTTGAATCGCTCCAGAACCAGGGAATCGCTGCTCAAGAAGCCGTTCTTGCTTTATCAAAATCAACTCAACCTTTTTTCGCAGCTCGTGCGGCATGGCTTCTTCCTGGCTGCGGACCGGCTGGACTAAGGAGGCTTCAGGACATGCTGGAAGACGATTCAGCTCAACTACGTCTTGTTGCTTTTCGCAGCCTGAGCCAAGCGGCGAGTAGTCCCACGACATACCCAGCTGTCCTTGACGCCTGGCATACAGCACGCAAACAGGCGTGCAGAGATCCCTCTCCTGCAGTACGCCGAGAAGTCGCTCTGTCATTACGAGATGAACCATTTGATGAATCTAGTCTTATGATCTCTGAGTTAGCTGAGCGTTACGATGGGTGGGATCGCTGGTATCTCGAAGCACTGGGAACCGCTTGCGAAGGCAAGGAACAGGCAGCATACGATCTCCTCATAGGAAAACAGTCAGAACATCCCATGCTCTGGGACAACCGAATCGCCGGCCTGGCCTGGCGACTTCATCCAGCTCAGGCTGTCGATGCTCTTATGTGTCGAGCCATGGGACAAGGACTTCCACTCCCCGATAGAAAAAAAATGGTTGATGCCATTGCGTTTATAGCCACCAAACAAGCGGCTGAAGCAATGCTTGCCATTGCGGAAAAGGGCCCTGAGGACACTCGTAATGTTGCATCATGGTGGGGCAATCATCAGATGCATAACAAATGGGCTTCATTCAAATTATCACGACCATTTCCCCAAACGTCTTTGGCGGAACTACAAAAAACAAAAACTCGTCAAGATTGGACATTTGTTCCAAATGGAAAACCAGTTTTCGAGAGTTCAGAAAATCCTGCCATAATCGATGTGGAGTTGTCGGATGTGAATCGCCTGTATCTTGTTGTTGATTCAAATGAAAGAGCAATGACTGATGCGTTATGGTCCTCACCAATGCTTGAAACAGAACAAAAGACCATTGATCTGACCGGATCCAAATGGATTGCAGCTTTTTCAAACGCCCCGACAACCCTCTTCAACAATCCGAACAAGCCCAACCACACACCGCAACAATCAAAATCAAGCCGTCCACCCCTGACTGGTCTCCCAATCATACAGACCAATAAACACGGCAAGTCCTCTTTTCAGGTAAAAGGACGAGCCGTCATTGCATTTGACATAAGCACCCTTCACGCACATCGTTTTACCGCACACGGCATGATCCCAGATTCGAGTGATTCAGATACAAGCGTGCAGTTTAGTGTCTATGTTGATCAATCGCCCGCGATACGCACACCGCTTCAACCAACATCGCTACTTCACACTAAGGGCAATCCAACTCTTGGGCGTTCTGTATTTTATTCTTCTCGAGTTGGCTGCGCAAAGTGTCATTCATTTGCTGGATATGGAGGCGACATTGGACCGGATCTTACCAGCATTGCAAAAAAACACTCAACCGAGGCCCTCTATGAAGACATTCTTGCACCCCATGCGGCTATTGCTACCGGCTTTGAGACCATGACAATTCTTACAACGAGAGGAACGGTCCTCAGTGGATTACAGGTTTCTGCCGGCAACCCAGTTGTTCTGAAAGATGTAGACGGGACGATTCATTCTGTCCCAAGAGAAGAAATCGATGACATCACGGCATCTCGAAATTCGCTTATGCCTGAACTTGGGAAACTTCTTACAACTGAAGAACTTGCATCGCTCATTACATTTCTTCAGACTGAGGGCGTTCGCAATGAATGACGTGCGGTGCATGGGGATTGTTTCGTCATCGCATCCTCGATTAGGAAAGCACGCTGTCACCGACTTAAGCCAGATCATTGGTTTTTCGGGACATCTGCTCCTGGTGCACAACTTTTAGCGGCAAGCCCCGTTTAGGTATGGAGGAAGGTGGTTCCTTCGTCGACTAATGATTTGTTCATGCAGAAAGGTTCTTCAATGTGCAAAAAGCCATTCATTCTGACATCTCTTCTAGCTTGTGTTGGTTTTCTTCAACTGTGCATGCCTTCGGCGTTCGCAGATTCTCAAAAAGCCAAGCATCCCAAGATGCAGAAATCCAGTGCCGTGAAGACTGAAAAAGACACATTAGTTCGACTTGAAAAAGTGGTCTCACGACTTGAGACGATTGTGAAATATTTGGAGCAGAAAGGACAGAAACCAAAGGTAGCATCAATCAGACACCCTCAATTTTCTACCGATCACGGCAAGCAAAGTAAAAAACAGTACAAGCCTCATCGAGAAGTGCACAAGAACGAACGCGACAAGAACTCTCAGGGGAGCCATCGCTCTCATTCACGATCGGGACTCGCTCACCGAAATCATGGCTCACGCAAGAATGCTCAACACCGTCCGTGCCCGCACTGCAACGCGAAACACCTAACACATGAAAAAAACAGACAACACAACCTTGCACATCCTCCTGGTTGGTTTGCACGCCCTCAGCACGCACCACAGCCACCGCATCTGCCGGCACCCCCAGACCACCCAATGCATCAAAAACAATCACCGAACAGTGGACACAAACAACTGCACAACAAGTCACGCGATCACCACAGCCCACATGATCACAAACCACATCCTGATGGTCGTCGTGTCATGGATCAACATGGTCCAAAAAATGCTCCAGTGCACAATCAACATCATGGAAAGCCCAAGGATTCTGCCGGCCATCATGCCGGCTCGAACGACAGGCCTCAAGAACATGTTGAACCACATGGCGCTGGTCCCCATAACTCAGGATCTCATGGCCAACAGGATCACAACAAGCATCATCCCCCTGCACGCTCTGGAGCACACCCAAACCCCGATCACTCAAGGGCCCCACGTGCCGGTATGCCTCCTCAACAAAAAGATAGTTTTGAGAACTCGCAACGCCGGATGAAAGAGGAAATGGGAAAGATTCTTGAAGCCAAACAAGTGGCCATGCACAAACAAATTGACAAAATCAATAAGGATGCAGAAAGAAAAATCCAAGAAATGGAAAAGCATATTCATATGCTAAAAAAAGAACTCATGGAACTAAAACAGAAGAAGTGAACAAAGAATCTGCATGAAGCATCACACCTAAAGTCGAGTGCCTGTGCAGATTCAGATTTCACAAGCCATCGCCGGAAGTTATCCACTGCTATCACAGGCTGTTCCCGCCTTTTTCATAACGCGGTGAAGCTAGAGACATACTCTTGCAACCGGTGTGTTCTCTGGTTCTGTTATGACTGTGGATCATTCTTTTAACAGTACGGCCTGAGAGATCACAGAAACACAAGAAAACAATATGCCGCTACCATGGCCAGAGAACAGATAACATCAATGACTGAAATGAAAAAGGCAACTAAAGGTGTTACAAAACACATTCGTGAGCAACGGGCACCGTGCGCCAAGACTGAGATGATCCATAACCTTCTGTGAGCAAGACATATCACCATGAAGAGCATATCCAACATTCTTTGGCACCTGTTCATTGCGGGAACGGTCACTTTCAGCCTTAGCACGAGCCAAGCAGATCAGCAGACACCACCAAATGTAGTGGTAATTATGGCCGATGACCTCGGCTACTCCGACATCGGATGCTATGGAAGCGAGATCGACACTCCCAACCTCAATCATCTCGCTGCCAACGGACTCCGTTTTTCTCAGTTTTACAACACTGCCAAGTGCCACTCTTCGCGTGTCTCCCTTCTCACCGGTCAGTACTGCATCGCCGCTGGCGACGTCAGCCTTTCCCATGCTGTCACATCCGCTGAAGTCCTTCGCAACGCCGGCTATTTCACTGCGATGACTGGCAAGTGGCACCTCAATGGTGAACCTACCGACTTTGGTTTCGATCGTTACTTCGGACACCTCAGCGGCGCCTGCAACTTCTTCAAAGGTGACAACTCTTTTCGGCTCAATGGTGAGAAGTGGGACGTCCCCACCATGCTCAACGATAAGACCTTTTACACTACCGTCGCCAATGTCGACTTCGCCCTCGACTTTCTCAATGAAGCTCGCAAGATGGATAAACCATTCTATTTGTATGTCGCTTTCAACGCTCCCCATGCCCCTCTTCACGCACTCCCTGAAGACTATGCTAAGTACAAGGGCCGCTACACCGAAGGCTGGGACGAGATACGAGACGCCCGCATCAAGAAACAGATTCAAATGGGAGTTCTCCCCAAGAACCAAAAGCCCAGTCCACGGCCCCCGCACATCCGCGATTGGAACGATCTCGTTCCTTGGCAACGCGATTACGAAACGAACCGCATGGTCACCCTTGCCGCCATGATCGACCGCATCGACCAGGAGATTGGCCGCCTTGTCAACAATCTGAGGGCCAACGATGAACTCGACAATACGCTCATCCTCTTCGTTTCCGATAACGGCGCCTGCCCTTACGATCGTCGCGCTCCCTTGCTCGACGTCGAGCCAACCAACGGAGATATAGCCCTAGGAGACTCCACGCCTTGGGCTTGGGCTCGTAACGCACCCTTCCGCTTCTATAAGCAGAATCAATTCGAAGGTGGCATAAGCTCTCCGGGCATTGTCCACTGGCCTGACGGACTCAAGACCAAACCGGGGGCCATTGTCGACACCCCCGCCCACTTAATCGATGTGCTGCCCACGCTCGCCGATCTCGCCGGCGCATCTATTCCAGGCGAGTATCCGCTACGTGAGCTTCGGCCCGTCTCCGGTGTCTCTCTCCGCCCTGTTTTCGAAGGCAAGGAGCTCAACCGCACTGAGCCTATCCACCTTCAGTTCTCTTCGGACTACGGACTGCGCGACGGCGACTGGAAAATCGTCAGCTTTAAGGGTCAGGAGTGGGAGTTGTACAACATGGCTAACGACCGTACCGAGATCAACAATCTCGCAGCGTCTGAACCCAAACGCCTGGCGGCTATGGTTTCTAAATGGAAGAAAATGAGCCTTGAAGTCCTCCACTCACCCAAGCTCGCCAACCCGAAGATGCTTCCTGCCCAAACACCAAAATCCAACCATCAATGGACACTCTTCAGTAACTCCAATGAGCCCTTTCTCACCGCGCCAGGAAAAACCGTAACGCCAAAAAGCACTCGGAAGCCAAGAGACCGAAATAGTTCAATCCGTGCTCGCAAGAACACACAACTTAAGAGAACTGCCGAAACACTCCAACTGACATTCATCGGCGAAGACCCTGGCATCGCCATAGACTTTCGCGCCGCACCCATTTCACCAGCAGGCCCTTACCGCCTTGTCTTCGACCTCAGGACCACTTGGACAGGACAAGGCGACATCTTCTTCACGACAAACAAGAAAGCCGTCCTGCCGAAAGGCGAAAACATTACGTTCCCAATCGTTGGTGGCAACCAGTCTCAGCAAGTCCGACTCGATATCAATACTACAGAACACCTGCACCAACTCCGTATCGATGTTGCTGACGGCCCTGGCGATGCAACTCTGACCAACCTTCGCCTCCTCGACGCCAGCGGCAAAGTTCTCAAAGACTGGAACCAACGAAAATAACATACTGGAGAAGCTAGCAACACACTCGTTCCTATGAGATCGCGGACGTTCAAGAAACCAGGTTACGGAAAAAGTGCTAAGCGTCATCGATGACTCTGGAGGTGAAGGAAACCTGCAGTTTGCCATTCATGCTACATCTGGGATTGAATGCAGTTCCGCACAAATAAACGCATGAATTTTCATGCTCTTTCTCACGTGTTCGGTACTAACGCTGTAGCTTTTTATATTGGAAACGATGAGGCTCATCAGCATTCTCACCAAGGCGTTCCTTTCGGCTTCTCTCATACACCTCAAAGTTTCCTTCACAAACATGAACGTAACCATCACCTTCAAAGGCAATAATATGAGTAGCAAGTCGATCAAGAAACCAACGATCATGGGTAATGACGACGACTGATCCCGCAAAGTGGGTAATACCCTCTTCGAGTGATCGAAGCGTATCAACATCAAGATCATTGGTCGGCTCATCAAGGAGCAATAAGTTTGCTCCTCCTCGCAACAACTTCGCAAGATGAACCCGGTTTCGTTCTCCGCCCGACAGATTACCGACTTTCTTTTGTTGATCGGGGCCCATGAAATTAAACTTGGCAACATAACTACGAGCATTCACTGTCCGTTTGCCGAGTTCAATTGTATCGTGACCACCTGAGATTTCTTCGAAAACACTTTTCTTAGAATCAAGCGCATCTCGACTTTGATCGACATAACCAATATCAACAGTTGATCCAACGATCACCTCACCAGTATCAGCCTTTTCAAGCCCAACAAGCATTCGAAAAAGGGTGGTCTTTCCTGCTCCGTTAGGACCGATAATGCCAACGATACCACCCGGAGGTAACCGAAATGATAAGTTTTCAAAAAGCAATTTGTCTCCAAAGGCTTTTGAAATATTTTTTACATCGATAACCTGTTCACCAAGGGACCGACTTGCTGGGATGAAAATCTCAACATCCTGATCTCGGGCAGCTGCCTGCTCTGCAGCCAATTTCTCATATGCAGCAACTCGTGCTTTGCTCTTGGCCTGCCTTGCCTTGGGAGACATTCGAATCCACTCTATTTCCTTATCAAGCGTTTTCTGACGGGCAGAGGCCTGTTTCTCTTCAAGTTCAAGGCGTGATTTCTTCTGCTCCAACCAAGACGAATAATTGCCTTCAAAAGGAATGCCTCTTCCATGGTCTACCTCGAGAATCCATTTGGCGACATTATCCAAAAAGTACCGGTCGTGTGTCACAGCAACGACTGTTCCCGCATATTCAGCAAGGTGACGCTCCAGCCAATGTACACTCTCGGCATCGAGATGATTCGTTGGCTCATCAAGCAATAAGAGATCAGGTTTTTCAAGTAGAAGACGACAGAGGGCAACACGACGACGTTCACCTCCCGAAAGATTCTCCACACCCCAATCAGCTGGAGGAAGATTCATCGCGTCCATCGCGATTTCCACCTGCCGGTCGAGATCCCAAAGATTTTTTGCATCAATCTCATCTTGCACACGTGATTGTTCCGCTAGCAACTTCTCCATGTCATCATCAGATAGTGGTTCGGCAAACTTAGCATTGATCTCCTCATAACGCCGAAGCACATTTCGAGAATGCTCAACGCCATCCATGACGTTTTCAAAAACTGTCTTGTCAGGATCAAGCTGAGGCTCCTGCTCGAGGTATCCTGCTTTGTAACCCTCTGCAAGTCTGGCTTCACCCTCAAATTCCGAGTCAATGCCAGCCATAATCTTCATAAGCGTGCTTTTGCCGGCACCATTTCGTCCCAGCAGTCCGATCTTGGCTCCTGGGTAAAAGGCAAGGTTGATGTTTTTTAGCAACTCGCGTTGGCCAAATTTTTTATTGAGATCGATTATTTGATAGATAAAAGCAGGCCCCATCTCGGATATTACACTCCCTGTCAAAAACACATTATTGGAAACAGTGATGAACCACTGTTGAAACAAACACCACGCCTGTGACCAAGATCGCCTTCCAAGTCGCACGCAACAACACCTCGTTGCAGCACATGCCTGCTTGGTCTACGATTCAGCCCGTACCTTTTAGTATACAGGAGTGACCCCTTATGGCGTCCTATGTTCATCCCGAAGTTCTCGTTTCTACTGAGTGGGTAGCTGAACATCTCAACGACCCGAACGTGAGAATCGTGGAATCAGATGAAGATCGTGCTTTGTACGTTCAGGGACACGTACCAGGAGCCGTTGAAATTGACTGGATAACGGACCTGCAGGACCCTATTTGTCGTGATTACATCGATAAATCAACATTTGAAAAACTGTGCGCTGAACGGGGAATTTCAAACAAAACAACGGTTGTTTTCTACGGAGATAAGAATAACTGGTGGGCCTGCTATGCCTTTTGGGTCTTCAAACTGTACGGTCATTCTGACTGCCGTATCATGGATGGAGGACGCAAGAAGTGGGAACGTGATGGCCGATCCTGGTCAACTGATATCACCACATACCCGAAAGCCTCATACTCTGCTCAAGAACAAGACTCCTCTATTCGTGCTCTGAGAGATGACGTGCTAGCCCATCAGCAAAATGGCAATCAAATGCTTGATGTCCGGAGCCCAGAAGAATACTGTGGCGATCGCATGCACATGCCAGACTATCCAAATGAGGGGGCTGTTCGCGGCGGCCATATTCCAGGAGCACACAACGTGCCATGGCCCATGAACTGCCATGACGACGGCACCTTTAAGAATGCCGATGATTTGGGTTCTCTCTACCTTTCCCAACTGGACTTCAAAAAAGAGTCTCCTACTATCGCTTACTGCCGAATTGGTGAACGATCGAGTCTGACATGGTTTGTTCTTAAGTATCTACTCGGATTTAGTGATGTAAAGAATTATGACGGCTCTTGGCTTGAATGGGGAAACTGCGTTCGAGTGCCAGTAGTCAAGGGAGCCGACCCTCACGGAGTTGACTCTGTTTCTCACTCATCACATTCTGGCTCTTCGGCCTAACGCCTCAACAGGCTTTGCTTTCATGACCAGCGTTAAAGATCGACTCGATATCATCGTCGAAGATTTTATTGATCTTGATAGCCGAGAAAAGTTACAACTTCTCGTCGACTTCGCAAATGATCTTCCGCCTCTTCCGGAAGAATATGCTCAACAGAAAGCAAAGAATATTGGCCGTGTCCACGAATGCCAAACTCCGGTATTTCTTTGGATGGAGGCTGATAACGGAAGCGCACGACTCGTCGCTGAAGTTGCAGAAGAGGCTCCGACAGTGAAGGGCTTCGTTGCTATTTTGGCTGAGGTCATCAAGGGGCAACCAGTCGCTGATGTATCGGCAATCTCAGAAGATGTTCTTGATAAAATGGGTCTTGCGGATGTGCTTGGCATGCTTCGAGCCAGAGGGCTTGGGGCAATCCTCACTCGCGTTAAGCGTGGGTTTGCTGAACTACCGACAACGTGAGATATCTCGATTTTTTGGAAGTGTATTGGGAAGGATAATAACCTATGACGATGCGAATCGTTGCAGGAGTCGATCTGGGCGGAACAGCTGTTAATTACACATTTCTTGATGAGAGCGGTCAGTTTCTCATCAAGGAACTTTTTGAGCATCCCGCTCGAAGTATCGACGGACCTGAAGTCTGTATCAATCAAATTATCCAAGGGCTTGCTCTTGCTGCTGATCACGCAGGGGCTCAACTTACGGATGTTGTTGCTGTCGGTCTCGATACCCCCGGCCCAGCAAGTGCAAATGGTGTCTTGAGTTCCAAAGGATCAACAAATTTTGTCCACTCGAACTGGGCTGGTTTTGATATTCGGGAAGCACTTGAACACCAGCTCGATACCCCTGTCGTATACCTCAATGATGGGAATGCTGCCGCTTCATGGGGACACGTTTCACTTTTTGGATCACAAAGTCATGCCACAAGCATCTCTGCCATTATTGGTACTGGACTTGGTGGAGGTGTTATTACTTCGGGTGATGTCGTTGTTGGGCGCCATGGTTTTGGAGGTGAACTTGGACATGTAACGATCCCATTTCATCATATTGAAGGCATCGATGGACTAGAACCCCGGTGTAACTGTGGACGGGTTGGTTGTCTCGAATCGCTCTGCTCACTCACTGCTATTCGAAAAAATCTTCTTCCATTCTTCCTGAAACAGCATGCAGATCATCCCCTCGCAAAGGAAGAAATAGGCACGGCTGCAAAACAGGTTCGTGGTCTGGCAGAAAACGGAGACACTCTTTGTAAAGAAATATTCCGAGTACAGGCGCATGCACTTGGACTGTTCTTTGATGAAATGATAAACGTTTTTGATCCTGATGCACTCATTGTTGGAGGTGGGGCAATTGAGACAACCAATGATTTTCGTGATTGGTTTATTGATCAAATCCGCTTAGGAATGCCTCCGCAAAGAGACGAACAGAAAAGTATCCCGATCCACGTCATTCCTAATGGAGATACTGCCGGAGCGCGAGGCGCTGCCCTTGAGGCCGCTAAATTAGTTCGCTCCAAGGAACACTCGGTCAGGCAACCTGATCAAGAATAGGCAATGTTGGCATTGCCCCTTGTTGTTTTGGTGATGACTCAGAACCAAAAACGACATCAGAACCCTGAGGAGCCACCCCAGATGGGGTTCTTCGCAGTGGACCAAACAAGGTCAGCCAGGCAGTTGCAACTAAACCTCGCACAGAGCCAAATGTAGCTTCTACAGCCGCTGGTTCGTACCCACAATGAACCATACAGTCCTGGCACTTTGCATTACCACTCTTGCGTCCATACGCCTCCCAGTCTGTATCGTCAATCAACTCACGAAACGACTGCACGTAGCCTTCATCCAGAAGGTAACACGGACGCTGCCAGCCGAACAGATTATATGTGGGCGTACCCCATGGGTGACATTCTAACTGCCAAGCGCCCTTGAGAAATTCAAGAAAAACGGGTGATTGATTAAATTGCCAACGCGAGGGCGCCTGCTCAAGTATCCTCCGAAAGAGTGACTGGCTCCGCTCACGTTGCAGAAAATGGTCTTGATCAGGTGCTTTGGAATAGGAATACCCTGGCGAAACCATCATCCCCTCGACACCAAGTGCCATGACCTCATCAAAGAATGCACGATAGCGATCAGAATCAGCATCTGTAAAAAGAGTTGAGTTAGTCGTCACCCGAAATCCCGCAGACAGAGCAGCCCGAATTGCCGAGATCGCAGTATCGTAGACTCCATCTCGACACACAGCATGGTCATGCTCTTCGCGAGGGCCATCAAGGTGAACAGAAAAGGCCAAATACGGCGAAGGAGAGAACCGCGAAAGCATTTTTTCAA
>PVBE011703917.1_pt1 | contig 13267 bp, 8 predicted proteins | sample 1631181 | NCBI WGS metagenome assembly PVBE01 (sample SAMN08397723, study PRJNA350692) | Marine metagenome, whole genome shotgun sequencing project. | isolation source: water | place: Pacific Ocean | collected 2012-04
GCCCCCGCATCAGCGGATCATCGTCATTACTCGATATCCGCCAGATACCGCCAAACATCCCCCGGTGCCGCTGGTTCGGTGCGTCCGGCCACGACCGCGGGATCGCGTCGCCCGACGGATTCAAGATCTGTCGATTCAGGTTTTCCAGGTCCGCCGGTCCGGCGGCAATCGCCTCGCGGCGTCGTTCGTACTCCGTCTTCGGCGGCGCCGCGTCGAGTTCCCGCATCCGGTCCGTCGCCGCCCCGTTGCCGCGCAGCATCCGAATCAGTCCCCGCACCGCCATCGCCGGCAGCAGAAGGGTCATCAGCGGAATCGCGATCAGCCCGTCCAGCACCTTTCGCCCCACCCCCCGTCGCGCCCGATCCTGCACCGTCACCGTGGCCTCCAGGCCGGGTGACGACCAGTCCGGCTCGCGATCCGGCCGGGGCCGCGCCGGGGTCTCTGCCGTCGCTGCCGGCATCGCCGACTCCGGGTCTAATTCCGGCGGCCCCACAAGATCCGGCTCGATTTCTTCATCCCCAGCCGCCGCTCCCATCGGACGCAGTAGCAGAATATCCCCGTCCACCACCCCTCGCTGCGCCGCCAGCGAGCTCAACTGGTTCACACAGCTCTCCACGCCGTAGCGCGCGATCAACCCCCGCATCTCCCGCTGCCGCACCGTCCGCGCGATCACCGACGACGTAATCGCGATGCTATCGCCCACCTCCAGCGTCGCCCGAAACAGCTCAATGTCTTTGTCAAATGGCAGTCCGCCCGGGTCGTCGGCCGGCGTCGTCGCGTTGTCCGGCAGCGAGTTCAGTTCGTTGTCGCGAAAAATGTAGACCTGGGTCGGCAGGAGCTGGGCAATATACAGCTCTTCACCGCGAATCACCAACCCGGTCGCGCCGATGTCCAGGTGTTCCTCGTCGGGGCTGGCGGCGCTGGCGGCCGCGCTCGAGCCCACCCGCATGCTGCGCATCAGTCCGGAAATCGGACTCGTCGTCTCGGGCGCGTAGTACGCCCGTCGGGCCACGTCCAGAAAGGCACAGCAGAGCCGCTTGGTCCCGCCTTCCAGCAGCAGCACCAGCTGGCCCAGGTCGTCGCGCGGTTCCCGGCCGGTCGCCACGCTTACCCGTGGACTGGCGGTATGCGGAAGCCCATTCGCTAGGCTGGCCTGGGCGACTTCCAAATACGGGCCTCTACGCTCTTCTTCCAGAACACATCAATCTGCGGCCAAACCCATCATCAGGTTGAGCCTACCCGGGCCGCTTTAGCGCGAGTATACCCGCCTCCGCCGATCCCCGGGGCGGCCTGCGTTTTGATTTGACAAGGTCTGATAGTCTGCAATCCACGCGACCGGAGCGTCGCCGTCGTTGAGGGTGGTCTGGCCGCTCTCGCGCTGGCGGAGTCCGGTCGGACCATGTCGTTCTGGGGAGATCGATCCATAAGCAAAGATTCTCGCGAACTACGAGTAAACGGGCGCATCCACATCCGTCAGGTCATGCTGATCGATGAGACCAACACCGCCCTCGGGGTAGTAGACACCGACGAAGCCATGCGCCTTGCCCGCGAACGTGGCTTCGACCTCGTCGAAGTCTCCCCCAACCAGCGGCCTCCGGTCGCCAAGCTGCTCGACTATGGCAAATTCAAATACGAGCAGAACCGCAAAGAGCGCGAAGGCCGCAAGCATCAGCGCGCCGGCGACGTAAAAGAAGTCCGTTTCCGCCCTCGCACCGACACTCACGACGTCGAGACCAAGGTCAATCGCATGGCCAAGTTCCTCAAGGCCGGCGCCAAGGTCAAGGCCACGGTCCGCATGCGCGGCCGTGAGCGCATTTACCCCGAGTTGGCCGCCCAATTGCTCAACAACGTCGTCGAGCGCCTCGACACCCTGGCGATCGTCGAGCGGCCCATCGTCCGTGAAGGCAACAACTCCTTTGCCGTAATCCTCATCCCCGGCCCCGGCGCCGGTGGCGAAGAGGCGCCCGACTAGCCCGTCCGGCCCCGGACCCGTCACAGGAGGTTCTTCGGCCCGTGCCTGTCCACATCCGCTGGCGCTCCGAAGAACGCGAAATGCCCAACGGGCGCAAGCGCGCGGTGCGGGTGGCCTGGGTCGTCCACCAGCCCGACGCGACCGACGCCGACGAGGTCCGCTTCCTGGCATACATGGGCTCCAACCCCATCGTCACCGCCCAGTTCAAGCTCGAGTTTCGGACCCTCTACCCCGAGATCGCGGTCGACTGGGAGGCCCTCGCCGAGGAGATCGGCCGCCCCCAGACTGACATCAACGTCCTTTCCTACGACGAGCTCGCCACCCGCATCCGCCCCATCCTTGGCGAATATGGCATCCTCCTCGACCGCCTCGACTACCGTCTCGGCCGCGGCTGGACCCGCCCCTTGCGCGACATCGCCCGCCTGCTGCGCGATCCCGGCGTCGCCGCCCGCTTCGAGCGCACCTCCGGCTCCACCTTCGCCTACTTCCGCGAAAGCCATCCCGAATACGCCTACGCTCTCTACAAAGTTCGCCTCCTGCTCACCGCCGGCGACAGTGCCCTCACCGAACTCGAAGCCCACGAGCCGGCCATGGAGCCCGGCGCCCGCTTCCGCGACTTTCGCGAGTTCTGCCTGGCCACGCTCGCCGACGAACTCGATGGCGGCTAGCATAACCCCGCCCACCGCCCGGTTGCTCCCGGGCGATATTCTTGTTCCACATCTCCGGGGCCCTATGACATGCAAATGAAACGCACCCACACCTGCAACCAGCTCCGCCTCGACCACATCGGGGAACAGGTCGTCCTGAACGGCTGGGTCAACCGCCGCCGCGATCACGGCGGGCTGATCTTCGTCGACCTCCGCGACCGCTACGGGCTCACCCAGGTTGTCTTCAACCCTGACCGCGTCCCGGCCGCCCACGCCATCGCCGGCGACCTGCGGGCCGAGTTTGTCATCGCCGTTCGCGGCGAAGTCGGCGCCCGCCCCGAAGGCACCAACAACGCCGATCTTGACACCGGTGCCATCGAGCTCCTCGCCGGGGAAATCCAGATCATCTCCGCGTCCGAGACCCCGCCCTTTTACGTCAACGAAGACTCCCCGGTGGACGAGAACGTCCGCCTCCGGCACCGCTACCTGGACCTGCGCCGCCCGCGCCAGCGCGACAACCTGATCCTACGCTACCGGGTCATCAAGCTCATGCGCGACTATTTCGACGCCGAGAGCTTCCTCGATATCGAAACCCCGATCCTCATCAAGAGCACTCCCGAAGGCGCCCGCGACTTCCTGGTGCCCAGCCGGCTCCAGCCCGGGAGTTTCTATGCCCTACCGCAGTCGCCGCAGCAGATGAAGCAGATCCTCATGATCGCCGGCCTCGACAAGTACTTTCAGATCGCCCGCTGTTTCCGCGACGAAGACCCGCGCGCCGACCGCACCTCCGAATTCACCCAGCTCGACGTCGAGATGAGTTTCATCGACGAAGAAGACATCCTCGCGCTCATCGAGCGGCTCCACGTCCAGATCATCGACGAACTGTCCGAAAAGCGCCTGCTGTCCGATCCGTTCCCGCGGCTCACCTACGCCGAGGCCCTAGACCGCTACGGTACCGACGCCCCCGACCTGCGTTTCGACATGCAGCTGATCGACGTCGCCACCGTCGTCGACGGCGGCGGCTTCCGCGCGTTCGACGCCACGTTGGCCGCCGGCGGTGTGGTGCGCGCGCTGGTCCTGCCCGACTGCGCCGGCTACTCCCGCAAGCAGGTCGACGAACTGGTCGAGTTCGCGCGTCGCTACGGCGCAAAGGGGCTCATCTCGATCGCCCGCAACGCCGAAGGCTTCCGCAGCCCCTTGCTGAAAGTCTTCGACGAGGACCGTGTTAATGATCTCGTCGACCGACTCGATCTCCAGGAAGGCGACCTGGCCGTTATCGTCGCCGACACCGCTGCCGTTGCCAACGCCACGCTCCACAACCTCCGCGAATACATGGGCCAGCGCCTTGGCCTGTGCGACCCCGAGGTCATGGCCTTCGCCTGGGTGGTCGACTTCCCGCTGCTCGAAGAGGTCCCCGGCGAAGATCGCCTCACCTTCTCGCACAATCCCTTCTGTGGCGTCCGCCCCGGCGACGAGCCGCTGCTTGATAGCGACCCTCTCGCCGCCCTCTCACGCCAGTACGACCTGGTCTGCAACGGCCATGAACTCGGCGGCGGCAGCATTCGAATTCACGACTCTGAGCTGCAGCGCAAAGTCCTGGGCCTGCTCGGCTACGACGCTGCCGGCATCGAAGCCAACTTCGGCGGCATGCTCCGCGCCTTCGACTTTGGCGTCCCGCCCCACGGCGGCATTGCCACTGGTATCGACCGCCTCCTGATGCTGCTGCGCGATACCGCTAACATCCGCGAGGTCATCGCCTTCCCCAAGACCCAGGAAGGCCGCGACCTGGCCCAGCAGGCGCCCTCCGCAATCGACCACGAGCAGATCACCGAGCTGGGCCTCAGCCTCATCCCTCAATCCGACGAGCGGGACGACGCCCCCGCCTGATCCTGACTTGGTAAGAATCGACCCTTCACACCCACCCGGTTCTGCGCGATAATCACCTCAGGACGCTCGACCGCGTTCGATAATCGTCAGATTTTTTTGTTCCAACACTTCTTATAGGGGAGCTTGGCTGGTGGCGGGTACGGCCTCAAGCCGTTCGCGTCGGCCGCGGGCACCCACCTGTTAAACCAGGGACAAATTGAGTGGCGACCGGCGCCGGTGGAGCGTCCCTTCTATGTCCCGGGGCCAGACCAGCGGTGCAGCACAATCGCCCCCCCGCCTTCTCGCCAGCCCTCTTGCCAGCCCGCGGCCCTCCCGAACCAGCCCCTAGCTGGTACTGCCCGCCGCCAACCGCTCACCCATGTCCTCATCCGACAGTGAGAAGCCCAGTTCGTGCAGGCGCTGGTAGTGCCCGCCGGCTTCGACTAGCGTGTCGTGGGTTCCGCGTTCGATCACATTCCCCATTTCGAGCACCAGTATCTCGTCGGCGTTGCGGACGGTTGACAGCCGGTGCGCGATCACGATTGACGTCCGGTTCACCATCAGCCGCGCCAGCGCGTCCTGCACCAGCGCCTCCGTTTGGGTGTCCACGCTGCTGGTGGCCTCGTCCAGCACCAGTATCTTCGGGTCCGCCAGCAGCGCCTGCGCGAACGACACCAGTTGCCGCTGGCCCACCGACAGCCGGCTGCCGCGTTCCGCCACCGCCGTGTCATAGCCAAAGTCCATCCGCATCACCGCGTCATGCAGATGCACCACCTTCGCCGCCTCCTCGATCTGGGCGCGGGTCGCCTCCGGCCGGGCGTAGGCGATGTTCTCGGCGATCGTGCCCTTGAACAGGAACGGATCCTGCAGCACCAGGCCCATCTGCTCGCGCAGCGACTTCTGGGTCACGCTGCGCACGTCGGTCCCATCCACCTCCACCGTACCGCCGGTCACATCATAGAACCGGTACAGCAGGTTGATGATCGTCGTCTTACCGGCGCCGGTCGCCCCCACCAGCGCCATGGTCTTGCCCGGCTCCAGGTCAAACGAGATGCCGTGCAGCACCGGTTGATCCGGCAGGTACTCGAACTTCACATCGTCAAAGCGAACCCGCCCCTCCACCGGCGCCAGCGGGTCGGCGTCGGGCACGTCGGTCACCGCCACCTTCGTATCCAGGACTCCAAAGATCCGTTCCGCCGCCGCCATCGCCGCCTGCAGCAGATCGAATCGCGCGCCCAGTTCCTGCACCGGCTGGAACAGGCGTTGCAGGTACAAAAGGAACAGCGTCACCGCCGCCACCACCTCGAGCTGATTCGCTTCGTCCACGTCCACCAGGCGCCCGCCAACGAACAGCACCAGCGCCACCGCCAGCGCCAGCAGCAGGTCCACCGCCGGGATGATGCTCACTCCGATCAGGCGCGAGCGCTTGTGCGCCTGCAGCGTCCGCTCCGTCACCGTGCCGAACAACCGCGCGTTCTCGGTTTCCCGGGTGAATGCCTGGGTGGTCTTCATCCCGATGATGCTCTCCGCCAGGTTCGCGTTGGTCTCCGACATCAGCGCCCGCACCTTGCGGTACGACCGCGCCGCGTGGATCCGAAACACCACCGCCGCCGGCAGCAAGATCGGCACCACCAGAACCGTCACCACTCCCAGTTGCCAGCTCTGCATGAACATCGCCACGAAAATCCCGATGATCAGCACCAGATCCGTTACCGTGCTCACCAGGCCCTCGGTCAGGATGTCGTTCAGCGAATTCACATCGCTGGTGAAGCGCGAGATCACCGAGCCGCTGTTGGTGCGGTCGTAGTAGTTTAGTGACAGTCGTTGCAGCTTCTGGAACAGCTCCGTCCGCAGGTCGTACAACACCTCCTGCCCCACCGCCGACAGCAGCCAGATTTCCAGGCCCATCGCCGCGTTCGCGAGCAGTGTGACCGCCACGTAGATGACGCCCAGCCGTACCAGCAGATCGAAATCGCCGGAGCCGAGACCGCCGCGAATCGCCTCCATCACCAGGATCGGCTGCACTAGCGTCGCCCCCGCAACTACCAGCGACAACAGCCCACCCATCACCAGCTTCATTCGCCGTCGCGCCACATATTCCAGCATCCGCGTCGTCAGCGACCAGTTGAACGGCGCCCGGGCACGCTCGATGTCATGGCGATAGTGAATCAAGCCACAAACCCCCCGCCCCGGTCGCCGAGGCCGGCGAGCGCCCGCGGCCTTTCGATTTCAATTTCGTGCCGGAGATGAATCAAACCACTAGCCCCCCACCTCGGTCGTCGCCGCCGGCGACTGCAGCCGCAGTATCTCCGCGTACAGCCCCTCTGCCGCCACCAGGTCCCGGTGCGCTCCGCGCTCCACGATCCGACCCTCATCCATCACCAGGATTTCGTCCGCGTCCATCACGCTCCCCACCCGCTGCCCCACGATGATCGTCGTGCGTCCCACGAACGTTTCCCGCATCGCATCCCTGATCAGCCGCTCCGTCTCCGTATCGACGCTCGACGTCGAATCGTCCAGAATTAGGATCGGCGCATCCATCAGCAGCGCCCGGGAGATCGTCACCCGCTGACGCTGGCCGCCCGACAGCCCCACCCCCCGCTCGCCCACGATCGTGTCGTAGCGTTCCGGCAGATTGTCGATGAACCGTCCCGCCTGGGCATTCGCCGCCGCCGCCTCGATCGCCGCCCGGTCCGCCTCCGGCCGGGCATAGGCGATGTTCTTATCCATCATGTTGGTGAACAGATACGGATCCTGTGGCACGGTCGCCAGGTTACGCCGCAGCCATTCCAGGTCGAACTCGCGCACGTCCCGGCCGTCGATCGTCACCCGGCCCTTCAGCGGATCGTAATAGCGCGAGATCAGATTCACCAGGGTCGTCTTGCCCGAACCGGTCGGTCCGATGATCCCCACCGTCGACCCCGGTTTGATATCGATCTTGATGTCGTGCAGTACCACCTCCCCCCGCCCGTAGCGGAAGTCCACCCCTTCGAAGCGGATGTGTCCCGCCACCCGGTTCCGCGGCGCCGGCGTCTTCGGGCCGATCACCTCCGGTTGCATGTCAAGCGTCTCGAACACCCGATCTGCCGCCGCGATCCCGTTCTGCAGGCGCTGCACCACCGCCCCCAGGGACCGCGTCGGACCGAACAGCATCACCACGTAGATGTTGAACTGAATCACCGTGCCGATATCGATGACGCCGTCGATGACCAGCCTGAATCCCACCAGGATCAGCGCCACCGTGCCCAGCGAGGACAGGAAGACCAGGATCGGCAGAAAAAGAGAATACTGCTTGATCGTGTCCAGGAAGTAGTCCGTCAGGTCCCGAACCGTCCGCTCGAATTTCGCTGTTTCTGCTTCCTCCTGCGCGAAGGCCTTCACCACCCGCGCCCCGGTCAGCGCCTCGGTCAGCGCGCTGGTCATGATCGCCCGCTGCGCCTGCACCCGCACCCAGCGTCGCCGCAACTGCCCGCTGAAGTACACCGTCGTCGCGATCATCAGCGGCGTCGAAGCCAGCGTGAACAGCGCCAACTGGGTGCTGGTGCTGAACATGATTACCAGCACCACCACGTACTTGCCCACGATCTCCCCCAGCCGGTACAACCCCATCCCCCCCGCCATCCGCGCCGCCTCCACGTCCGAGATTCCCCGCGAGATCAGGTCGCCCGAATCCGCCCGGTCGTAAAACGAATAGGACATCTGCTGCAAGCGCTCGTACAGCTCGTCCCGCAGGTCCCGGTCGACGATTCTCGACTGGTACTGCCAGAGAAAATTGAACACCGCGCTCAGCAGTCCGCGGATCAGGAACAGCCCTGCTGCCAGCAACGCAAACACCGCCAGCGCCCCCTCGTCGCCGTCTTTCAATCCCCGGTTGATCGCCACCGATATCGCCGCCGGGGCCATCCCCTCTGCCGCCAGGTAGCCGATCAGGGAAACAACCGAGAAGAACGCCAGTCGCCGGTAGGCAAGCTGGTAGCGCATCAGCCGCAGCAGAGTTCTCAGGCTACTCGCAGTCCTTTTGCGGCCTTGGCCGCGGTGCAGATCGTTCTCCAGTTGCCCATCCTAAGCCCCGCTGCCCGGGTCCCCCGGCGCTACTGGGCTCGTCCGCAGTTCGCGGCGGGCCTCGGTGCTTATCAGGCGCCGGTAGATCGCTACGGCCGCGAAGAACACCAGCGCTCCGAACGGCACTCCGAACACGGCGCCCCAGAACCCGGCCGCCGTTGTCCCGATCAGGATCGACGCGATCACTACCACCGGATGCACGCCCATGGCCGACGCCATCAACTTCGGCATCACGATATTGTCCAACAGCTGCTGCACGGCCACCAGCGGGATCGCCACCCACAGCCCCAGCCCCGGGTCCTGCAGCAGGGTCGCGCCGATCGGCAGCAGCAGCCCGATCACCAGGCCTATAAACGGGATCGTCATTGCTACCCCGGCCAGCATCGAAATCGCCAGCACATAGTCCAGCCCGGCGATCAGCATCGTGATCGCCACGATCACCCCAAAGATCACCCCGCCCAACACCTGCCCGCGCAGGTAGGCCGAAAACGTCGATTCCGCCAGCGCCGAGGCGCTCTCCACCGCCGGTCCCCAGTTGCCCGGCAGCGAAGCCGCGAAACGACGCAGCGCGCTGTCCCAGTTCAGCACGATGTAGAAGGAGACAATCAGTGTCATCGCCGCGATCAGCACCGCGTTGGCGATCCCCGCCAGCGCCCCGATGATCGTGCCGATAATCGTCCCGCTGGAGTCGGCGAAATTCGCCCCGATGTCGTTCAGCGCCTCATCCAGTTTCTCCTCGGGCAGCCCCAGATCCGCCAGTCCGGCGCGCAGATCGTTCGCCAATTCCTGCACGTCGTCGCCGTACTCCGACACATTCCCGCCCAGCCCCACCAGGTCGCCCACCACCCCGGGCAGCACAAATATCGAACCCAGTGTCGCGATCACAAAGAGCCCCACGTACACGATCCCGGTCGCCGGCCCGGTCGGCACCCGCGCCCGCTGCAACCGTCGCACCAGCGGCGTCAGCGCAAAGCTCACCAACCACGCAAAAAAGAAGATCAATGCCATGTTCGAAAAGCGCCCCGCCAGGTTCCACAGGAACCCCCCGATCCAGATCAACGCGATCACAATCAAAAGCGCTATCAGGGTGTTGCGGAGATGCTCGTAGCTGATCATCGGCGAGGCATCACGCGGACATTGCCATCGGATCCGCACGCCTGCCCCGGGGGTCCTCTCGGGTGCTTTGCTTTGCTGTCGGCAGTCTAAAGTCCCGACCGCGCCGCGGCAACGATGCCCCCCACCCACGCCATTCCCGTGGCGATGAACTCCGCCGTCATCCCCTCCGGCACCGACGGTTCGAAGACCACCGTCGCCGCCGGATTCACCGCCAGCACTGTCCGCACGATCCGCGTCATATCCACGTAGCCATCCGCCACCCGTTGCGTCGGATGCGCTGGCACGTGGCCCTTTTCCGCGTATTCCTCCGCCGAGCTCACGTTCCAGAGGTGCAGGCTGCCGACCAGCGGCGCCAGCAACTCCGCCGCCGCGTACGGGTCCCGCCCGTGGATCTGTCCCCAGCGGTGCAGATGCCCGCTGTCTAGGCACAGCCGCACCCGGGGGCGCTCCGCCAGCAACTCCACGAAGTCTGCCGGCTCATGCAGCGCCGGGTGATACCCCAGGAATTCCACCTGCACGTCTACCCCGGCTGCTGTCGCCATCTCCGCGAACCGTGCCAACGCCACCCGCGCTAGCCGCAGCGCCGCCGTCCGATCCGCCACCCCTTTGCCGTGGTTCAGGTGGGTCACCACGAACTCCGCGCCCAGCTCGGCCGCCTTCGCCAGCGAATCCGCCAGCCAGCGAAACGACAATTCCCGCAAATCCCGGTTCGCGTCTAGGAATTGACTCGACTCCCTACGTCCGTGGCCCTCGAACGGGGCGATGAACGGATGATGCAGACTCAGCTCCGTCCGCGCCCAAGGTTCCGCACCCTCTCCGGTTCCCGCCTGCCTCGCCAGGACCCGCGCGACGATCTCCCCGTAGCTCTCCTCCGGGCACAGAAAGATCTGCCAGTGCCCGAGCCCCGGGTTATGCACCCCGGCCCTCTCCCGCTTCGCCCGCTGAAACAGCTCGAAATCCACCCCCGACCAAACTTCCTGCAATCCGATCCCTCGCCTGAAATAAAATGGACCCATGAACCTCGCGATCCCACAGGGCAGATCATGGCCTCCGAACTGATCGACGGCAAACTTTCCACCCTCCCCGCCTCCCCCGGCATCTACCTCATGCACGACGCTGCCGGCGACATCATCTACATCGGCAAGGCTCTCTCCCTGCGCAGCCGCGTCCGTTCCTACTTCGGCAGCTCCAAAGGATTCGACCCCAAGACCTGCCGCCTCGTCGCCCGCATCACCGACTTCGACTTCATCGTCACCGACACCGAAGTCGAAGCCCTGATCCTCGAAAACAACCTCATCAAGCGCCACCAGCCGCGCTACAACGTCGTCCTCCGCGACGACAAGCAGTACCTCTACCTCAAGGTCACCACTGCCGAGACCTACCCCCGGGTCCTCACCACCCGCCGCGTCATCCGCGACGGCTCCCGCTACTTCGGCCCCTACCCGCGCGCCAAGGACCTGCGCCAGACTCTCAAGCTCCTCAACCGCATCTTCCCCTACCGCACCTGTACCCTCGACATGGACAAAGTCTTCGACCGCGCCTGCCTCAAGTACGACATCGGCCGCTGCAATGCCCCCTGCATCCGCGCCGTCAATCCCGAGGACTACCGCAATGTAATCGACCAGACCATCGCCTTCCTCGACGGCCACCACGAGCCCATCGTTAGTGCCCTCGAAACCGCCATGCAGCGCGCCTCCGCCGAGCAGCGCTACGAAGCCGCCGCCGCCTTCCGCGACCGCCTCCGCGCCATCCACCGCGTCGTCGCCGAGCAGAAGGTTATGGACCCCGACCGTCGCGACCAGGACGTTATTGGCGTCGCCCGCGAAGGCCGCGAAGCCATCGGCCAGGTCCTCACCATCCGCAACGGCAAGCTGATCGGGCGCAACTCCTTCCGCCTCACCGCCGCCGGCGACGAGCCCCTCGGCGAGTTAGTCTCCGAGTTCGTCCGCGAGTATTACGGCCGCTCCGAACAGGTCCCGAAGCAGGTCTTGTTGCCCGCCGCCATCGACGACCTCGATGTCGTTTCCGAGTGGCTCAACATCATGCGCAAGGACAAAGTTGAAGTCCTTGCCCCTCGGCGCGGCAGCCTGCGCCGGCTGGTCAAGCTCGCCGAGGCCAACGCCCGCGACACCCTCGATATGGAGCGCACCGCCTTTCTCAACAGCGAGCGTCGCCTGCGCCACGCCATGCGCCAGATCGGCGAAGCCCTCGAGCTACGCCGCCTCCCGCGCCGCATCGAGTGCTACGACGTCTCCCACATTCAGGGCACCCTCACCGTCGCCTCCATGGTCGTCTTCGAAGACGGAGTAGCGAAAAAGGGCAAGTACCGCCGCTTCAAGATCCGCGGCGAGCAGGGCAACGACGACTTCGCTTCCATGCGCGAGGTCATCGGGCGGCGCTTCAAGCGTATGCGCGAGCGCGAGGAATCCGGCGGCGACATCGAACTCGACGCTGCCGGGCTTCAGGCAATCGACTTGGCCGATTTTGACGAATCCGCCCCGCTGCCCGCCGCTGACCAGTCCACCGCCGGGTCCAGCAAAGAGTGGCTCACCGTCCCCGACCTGGTGCTCATCGACGGCGGCAAAGGCCAGCTTTCCTCCGCCCTCGTCGCCATGCAAGATCAGGGCGCCGCCGACGTCCCGGTCATCTCCATCGCCAAGAAGTGCGAAGAGATCTTCATACCCGGCCGATCCGCGCCGGTCCTCCTGCCCGCCGCCTCCGACGGGCTCCATCTCCTTCAGCGCCTCCGCGACGAAGCCCACCGATTCGCGGTTAGTTTCCACATCAAACTCCGCACCAAGAAGGGCCGCCGCTCCATCCTCGACGAAATACCCGGCATCGGCCCGGCCCGCAAGCGCGCCCTCATGCGCAAGTACGGCAGCGTCGCCCGCATCCGCGCCGCCGATCTCGACGAACTCGCCGCTCTCCCCGGTATGACTCGTCCCACCGCATTCGCTCTGAAAGAAGCGCTCTAACCTTGCATGGTCTCGTTAGTGACAGTTTCACGCCTCCGATTCATTACTAAATCAACGCTCCCTGTCCACCGTCCCGATTGCCGCCATCACCGTGCGTTGCACCCGCGACCGACCAACAATCACGCCACCTTGCCCCGCGGCTCTCATTTGTAATCAGCCCCTTGCTTTAGATTCAACGCCGCGGCATCGAGGTAGCTAAGCGAGGCGCGGGGATAGCATGAGACCAATCGTCACTCCCCTCCCCGACCGCCGCCCGCGCGAGCCCTTCCGTATCCCCGTTAACTTCTGGCTCAGCCTCATCGTTCTCGCCGAGATATCCGCCATCGTCCGCCTGCTTTATGACACCCGCATCAAATCCGGCATAACGCTACGTGATCTCGAAGAGCTCGGCTCTAGCTCACCGACGGCACGTCACCTAGAGCCTCCCCCGGTATTTCCACTTGCGTTTGCTACCCTAAACCGAAAAAAGGGGAAGTATTTAATCATGAGGACATCGACCGCACCAGTTCCGACCGTTCCGACCGTTCGCCGGAAACGTCGCTTCAGCTTGGGTCGCCGCGGCGGCCTGGCCGGCTACTTCTTCGTCGCGCCCTCCCTCATCTTCCTGCTCTTTTTCGTCATCTACCCCA
>PVBE010451731.1_pt1 | contig 13265 bp, 5 predicted proteins | sample 1631181 | NCBI WGS metagenome assembly PVBE01 (sample SAMN08397723, study PRJNA350692) | Marine metagenome, whole genome shotgun sequencing project. | isolation source: water | place: Pacific Ocean | collected 2012-04
CGGCGCGCGAGCAGGTCACCGTAGAGCGAGTAGACGAAGGCGTCGCGCTCGGCGTCGTCCCCGAAGAGGGTCTCGTGGCTGGCGGGGTTGGCCTCGAGGCGCGCATTGAGCAGGGCGGGCAGCTTGTAGCCGACCTGCTCCTTCAGCGCGCGGAAGCGGCCACGCAGAACGTTGCGCAGGTTGTCCTTGAGGATGAAGCCGTCGAAGTGGATGCCGTCGAGGCGCAGCTTCTCGGCAAGCACGCCGCGCATCTGCTTGGGGCTGCCGGAGACGAAGTAGATGCGGGCGCGCCCTCCGGAGTCGACCCGGAGCAGGCGCAGGAGCTCGGCGCTGCCGGGGACGTTCTCCTTGTCGGCGGCGCGCTGGAACGCGGTGCGCAAGAGGGCGCCGATGCTGTCGAAGTCGGTCTGCAGGTAGGTCTTGTCGAGGTCCCACCGGTAGATGTGGGCCGGGATCGGAGCGGCCTGGCCGGTCTGCGTCACAAGAGGCCCTGCTGGATCTCCTCGCAGAGGTTGCTCTTCACGGCCTTGTTCGCGACCTTCAGCGCGTTGCCGATCGCGCGTGCGCGGCTGCGGCCGTGGGCTTTGATGAAGAGCCGGTCGAAGCCGAGGATCGGGGCGCCACCGTATTGCTGCCAGTCGGTGACCTTCTTCAGCTGCAGGATTCCGCCGCGCAGCATGATGAGGCCGATGCGCCAGGAGAGCTTGCTGCGGTAGGCGTAGCGCGCCATGTCGACGACGGTCTCGCTGATGCCCTCGAGCATCTTCAGCACGACGTTGCCCGTGAAGCCGCTGGTGACGACCACGTCGGCGACGCCGCGCGGGAGGTCCACGCCTTCGACGTTGCCGATGAAGTTGAGCTTGTCGGACTTCGCCAGGCGCTCGTGGGCGGCCACGATCTCGGGCGTGCCCTTGTAGCCTTCGCTCCCGTTTGAGAGCAGGGCGACGCGCGGACGCTCGTTGCGCGAGATGCGGCCCGCGTACGCGCTGCCCATGTGGGCGAAGGCGACGAGCGCGTCGGCGTTGACGTTGAGCGTCGCGCCCACGTCGAGGATGAGGCTGAAGGGGTCGTCGTGGCGTCCACGGCGCTGCTCGGTGGGGAACACGGCCGCCAGCGCGGTTCGAGGCACGCCTTCGAGCTTCTTGAAGTGTCGGGCGCACGCGAGGATGCCCGCGCCCGTATTGCCGGCGCTGACCAGGGCGTCGGCGGCGCCCTCGGCGACCAGCCGCGTGCCTACCAGCAGGGACGAGTCCGGCTTGGCGTCGAGCGCTGCGCGTGGGGACTCGCACATGCCGACCGCCTCGGTCGCGTGGTGGATTGACAGATACGACGCGTCGTAGCTGAGCTCGCGCAGCGCCTCGTCGATGGCGCGCTGGTCGCCGACGAGCAGCACGCCGAAGTCGCGCTGGAGCGACATGGTGGCCGCGGCCTGAACGGCTTCGACGACCCCGTGGTCGCCGCCCATTGCGTCGAGGGCAATTGTCGCCATTCGTTCGTCTTAGCGTGCCGTGCGCATCAGCACCACCACGTCATGCGCGGGGATCTCGATGCTGTTGCCGTCGTCGGCCTCGAAGGCGCGCGGCTCGTCGGTCCAGTTGAAGTACGCCGTCGCGCGCTCGGTGCGCCACGTCGCAGGCGGGTCCTCGGTGTCGGCGGGCTCCGCCGGGCCGAGCGGGCCGAGGATGAGCGGGTCGAAGAAGGCGGCCAGCTGAGCTGCGTCCAGCGCGCGCGGATCCGCGCCCAATAAATACGGTCCGCCCGCGAGGGCCACCACGACGGCGGATTGCCGCGCAGCGCCTGCGTCGTCCGCCGCGTGGACCGGACCGACCCACGGGTGCAGCGCGGCGGGGGCGTAATGCCACCAGGCAGCGAGGGCACGCGCTTGCTCAGGTGGCGTGTTCAACGGGCGCCTCCAGGGCGTGCCGGCACCGACGCGGCCGAGCAGGGCGCGCGCCTCGGTCAGGGCCACCAGCGGGGTCTCGCCCGCGGCTTCGTGGATCGCGCCGACCGCCACCCGAAGCGCGTCCCCGCCGACTGCGCGCGCCGCTGGCAGGTCGAGCATCAATGCCGCGACGCCGCTCTCGACCAGCTCGGCGGCCACCCGAGCGGCCGCATCTCGATCCTCCGGCCGCGCGGGGTCCGCTCCCGCGTAGGGCGCCCAGCGCACCCCCAACCGGGCCGGCGAGACATCCAGCGGCGCATCGTCCGCGTCGACCACGAGCAGGGGTGGCCCGAGGGTCGGTGCGGCCGGGTGGGTGCGCAACGCGGCGGAGACCTCGACGGCGTCGGCGGCGGCGCCCAGCCAGCCCCATCCGGGCGTCGGCTGCGGCGCTGTCTGGCCCGCGCGCACCGCCAGCGCAGCGGTGTGTGCGCGTCGCAACGCCCGCGCATCGTCGCCCACGCGCACCACGACCGGGGGCGCGGCCGCCTCGTCGAGCACCACCGCGGGCGGGTCGGTGGTGACGACGGTGAGCAGGTCGTCCTCCACGTCCACCTCGACCCCTCGCCCGCCGACGCCGATCCCCGCGACGAAGATGCCGGGCGCTTCGATCTCCGGTGCCGGCTCGGCATGGGGCGCCGACAGCGACGCCGACAGCGGCACGATTCGATCGACCGTGGCGCGTTCACTCGCGAACAGGACAGTCTCGACGACGAGCGCGTCGCGCTCGAGGCGGAGGGTGAGCTGTACTTCGGGGACCTCGGGCAGATCGAAGAAGCGCGCCTCGGCGGTGCCGCCCATCGTGCGCCAGACGACCTGGGGATAGTCCCCGGTCGAGACCCTGCGCCCCGCGATCTCGAACCCGGCCTGGCCTTCACCGAGCACGACTTCGCCGCCGCGACGGAGCTCGAAACGGCGTCCGCCGTCGCAGCGCGCCAGCTCGAGCTCCCCAGCGCTCAGCATCTCCGTGCACGAATCAGCGAGGCCGTCCGTCTCCGCGGCCGCATCAGGCAAGCGCGCGTCGGTGACCGTCGTGGGGCTTGGGTCCGCGTCGCAGCCGGCGAGAAGTGCGACGATCGCGAACCCGAGCGCGGTGGGCGGCGTCCAAAAGGCCATGCCCGACATAACTCGCGAGTGTAGCATCACCGCCGTGCGGCTCACCTTGATGGCTCTGACCGTGCTCGTGGCCACCCCGGCCGCGGGCCAGCGCCGACTGCGCCACGAGTTCGTGCCGCGGTCCTTCTTCGAGCGCAACCAGGTTTCGACGCAGGTCAGCGCCGCGCTCGAGGACGGCGACCCGGTCCCGCGCGCGGTCAAGCGCGACGGCGAGCGGCTTCCCGCGCCCGGCCGTGCGCGGCCGGACGAGCCGACCTTCGGCAAACCGGAAGGCGGGGGGATCGCCCGTCCGACCGAGGCAAGACCCGACCGCGACACGGCGGCCGACTCCGCGCTGCGCTACCACGCCGTCTTCAATCCGTCGGTGGCACCGCTGCGGCGAAACGTCGCGTTCGATTCCGTCGACGCGGACTACCGGCTGCACATCGGGCGCACCGCGCTGCGGCCCGTGCCCCTCTCCGAGCGTGCGGCGGTGCCGGGGCGGGAGCTCTTCTGGGGGGATGTGCGAGTCGAGCTCGCGCCGGGCCGTCCGGCCGGGCTGCCCTCGGTGGCACCCGACATGCGCATTCTCGCGGTGCGCACCGAGCCCGAGGTGGCCGTCGAGTTCCTCAAGGACGGGGCCGACAACTTCTATGTGCGCTCCCGGTGGCGCGGCGACGTGCGGGTCGTGTTCCTGGCGGACGCCGACGCCACGTACTTCAGCGGCTCGGTCCCCGGAAACGTGCCGCTGGGCGTCCAGGCCGGCCAGGCGCATACCGAGATCCCCGCGTCCGCCCATGCCGGGGCGCGCCGGGTCCTCGAGGCGTTGAAGGTGACGCAGGCGTTGCCCTTCGACCGCGGCCTCGACCGAATCGTGGCGTGGTTCCGTGACTTCGCGGCGGGGCCGCCACCGAGCGGACGAGCCGACATCTACGAGGATCTGGCCCTGGGCCGGGCTGGCGTCTGCCGTCACCGCGCCTTCGGCTTCCTGGTCACCGCGCGCGCGGCCGGGGTGCCGACGCGCTACGTGCAGAACGAAGCCCACGCCTTCGTCGAGGTGCGCGCCCCCGACGGTCGCTGGCGCCGCATCGACCTGGGCGGGGAGGCCCCGTCGCTCGACATCACCGGCGGCGAGAACCGCAGGCTGCACGCGCCGCCCGCGGACGCGTTCGCGAAACCCGAGCGCTACCTGAGCCAGTACAGCGCGATGCTGGGCGGCAACCAGGCGCCGGGCGCGGGCGGCCCAGGCGCGCCCGATGTTCGGGGCGCGCCCCAGGCGCTCGGCGGTGGCGCCGGGGCTTCGGGCGCCGGCGCGGGTGGCGGAGGGGACGCGGCGGGCGGGGCGTCATCGAGCGCGGGCGGAGCCGGCGCGACCGCGGAGGTCGAGGTTCCGCTGCCACTGATCGGACCGGAGGAGGAGGACGCGGACGGTCCACCGATCGCGCAGCAGAACGATGCGCTGCCGGTGTACGTGCGGGTCGACAAGCCCACCGACCGGGAGGAGGCCTTCCGCGGTGAGGTGGCCAGCTTCAAGGTCATCGGCCAGGTGACTGCGGCCCAGGGGTCGACGCCCATCCCCGGGGTGAAGGTGCAGATCTACTTGTTGCGGGGTGTCGACGACGGGACGCCGGTGGGAGCGGCGGTACGGACGGATGGGCAGGGGCGCTTCGAGGCGCCGGTGTTCCTCCCGCAGAAGCATCCGCTCGGCGAGTACCGCCTGGTCGCCGCCACGAGCGCGCATGGTCAATGGTCGAGCGGTCGCTCGGACGTGCCGTGATGAGCGCGGCGTGACTCGAGGATGCACGGAGCGGGTCACCGCGGTGTCCGCCGCTCCGTTGGCGCTGAGTTGATGACTCGGCCACCGAGGACGGGTCGGCCGACGAGGCCGCCGGGGCCGGCTCGATCTCGGCCGAGCGAGGGCGCGCCGAGGCGGGGCTGCGGACGGCCGAAGCGGTAGCGTCGCTCAGCGTGGGCTCCGAATCCGTCGCCGGCCGTGTCCACCACGACGACGATGTCGGCCTGGGGGACCTCGCTGACGTGGAGTCGGAAACGGCGTCGAATCGTCGCGCTCCGCTCGTCGACCACGGACTCTTCACGGGACCCCGAGACCAGCGTGACGCCGGCCGGCAACTTGATCTCCACCCGCAGCGGCGCGGCGTCGGGGTGGGCGCGCACGATGACGGCCTGAAGCTCGATCTCGCCGCCTGCGGACACCGCGGCCGGCCCCGTGAGGGTGAGCAGCAGCGGCGGCATCCGCCGGTCGGGCGGCTGCGACGACGTCTGTGTTTCGGCGAGCGGTGGATCCGCTTCCGGGGCGTCCATCGGCACGCACGCGCCGAGCAGAGCCGCGACGAGGATTGTCAGGCGCACGGTCAGTCCCCCTCGCGGCAACGGGGCGGCGCCTCGATCGGATAGGGGTAGGCCTCGTCGGGTCGAGCAGCCTCGCGGACCGCGGCGTCGTCGACACCGAGGCAGCGGAGCGCGTCGAGGTAGTCGGCGAACATCGGCGCTGGTAGGCGGAGGTCGAAGAGGTTGGTGCGGACGCACCGCTCGGTCTGCCAGATCTGAGTGTCAAAGTCGGCGCCTGCCGCGCGATTCCGCCAGGCAGACGAGAAGCACGCGCCGCAACTCCACGTCACGTCCGGCGCGATCCACACCACCAGCGACGGACCCGCCTGGCCCCACAGCGCCTCGACCTCGGCGTGGGCGCCGCGCAGCACGTCGTAGATCGCCATCGCCGCAGACCACGGAGCCTCCACGACTGCGGTCGCCTCGTCTGCCCCCGCAAAGGCCGCGGCCGGGAACGCGTACCGCCAGACCTCGCCACCCGCGGCGTCGGTCGTCTCGTGCTCGCCAGCCTCCAGCGCAGGGCGCACGACCGCGATCTGGATGCCGCTGTCGGTTCGCAGGACAGGCTGCACGACCAGCTGGTCGTCGGGTCCGGGGGGACCGGCGCGCTGAAGCACGAAGCGGCCGTCTTCGCCGGTGACCGTCGAGTCGATGGTGCGCGGCGGGTCACCGGTCTTGGTCAGGACCATCACGCCGCGCCCGGGCCGCTGCTCCAGCTCGCCCCAGCCGGTGCGCGTCTCGTTCGGGTCGCGCGCCTCGTAGACGATCCGCCCGCGCAGGACGGCCGGGTCTGCGTCGCGGCAAGAGGCCGCGCCGTCTACATCGACACAGCGCTCGCCTTCACCGCACGCCACCTCGACGACTTGCGCGTCTTCGCCGTCGCCTTCGCAGCGGGCGAGCGCGTCGTCCGCCACGCACAACCCCTCGCGCGGCACCGCTCCGCACGGGTCGTACCAGCAACGCGTCAGGTCGCCGGGCCAGGCCCACGCGTCCCAGCGGCGGTCACGGCAGCTGGTGTCGCAGTCTTCGAGGGTGGCGTCCGCCGGGCAGTCCGGATCCATCGCGCCGCACCCGCAATCGCAGGCGTCGTCCTCGGCCATCGCCTCGTCGCAGGTCCACCCGGGCGGGGCCGCGTGGGCGCCAGCAGCGATCACGATGACTGAAAGGCACGGTCGCATCAGGCGTCCGACGCCCGCGCCGCCCGTGCTGTCTCAACAAACGAACGTCAGAAGCTCGGCACGAAGTCGAGCAGCTTGTTGCCGACCTTCTCGAGGGCCATCGCGCGCTGGCATGCCGTGTGGTCGCCGTTGACGTCGAAGAGCGCGGCGGTCGTGTCGTACCACTCGGCGGCCGCGTCGAAGAAGCCGTCGATCTTCTCCTTCCACGCCTCCAACTCCGCGATCGCGTCGAGGATGTCCTGTACGTCGTCGACGCCCTGGTTGAAGCCGCCGAAGCCGCCCCCGAGTTGGCTCTGCAGGGCGTCGATGGCGGCGTTGATGTCGATGTCGATGTCGACCTTGAAGTCGATGAGCTCGTCCGCCACGCGCTCGAAGGTAGCCGCCAGCGCACCCCCGATGGCGCGGAAGCCCTCCTGGATCATCACCTGCGACGCCGAGATCATCTGCCAGGAGCCGGCCGCGTTCCCCGCGATCCCGTCGAGCGCCGCGTTGCGCAACGCGTACGCCGGCCCGAGCTGGCAGATCGCGATCCGCGTCACGGTGAGGAAGGTGCGGACCAGGCTGACGGTGTAGATCGAGCGCAAGCTCGTGTTGATCGACAACGAGATGCTGATCGACACCATCGAGAAGCGGCCGCTCGGGTCCGACCGATCGATCGGCGAGTTGAGCGCGTACGCGTAGCGGTGCAGCGTCTGCGGCTCGAAGAGCAGGCCGGCCACGGGGTCGGTGCTCACGAAGCGGCCGCTATTCGGGTTCAGCCACCGCGCCCGCAGGTAGTAGAATCCGACGTTCGGATCGAGGAACTGGGCGTTGTACAGCATCGAGTTGGGCGTCTCGCCCTCCGCCGCCACCACGCTGCCGAATGCGTCGTAGTCGTAGCGGTCGGTGACCACGCCGTCCGCGTCCGCCAGATGCCGCACCGAGAGTTGCCCGTCGAGCAGGTACGACCGCGCCTCGCCCCCACGATGCTGGCTGAGCAGGTCGGCGCCGTACACATACGCCACTTCGATGGCTCCGTCCGCGTCGGTCTCCGCCAGCACCTCGGCGAATTGCCGGTTCTCATCGAGGACGTACCGCACCTCGGCGCCACCCTCGGGCAGCTTCGCGACGCGGTGCCCGTCGATGTCGTACTGGTAGCTCACGGTGTTCTCGCCGTCGTCGACCAGGACCATTCGGTCACGGCTGTCGAAGGCGTACTCGACGTCGCCGATCGACACGACGTTGCCGTTGTCGTCGTGCGTGTACTCGGCGTCGCCGGCGGTCTCGATGCGGTCGTTGTCGTCGTAGGTGTACGCGGTGGCGCCGCCTTCTGAGTCCTCTCGGCGCAGGCGGTTGCCGACCGCGTCGTACGTGTAGCTGACCGTCCGTTCGCCCTCTACCGCCTCCTCGGTCAGCCGATAGAGCGCGTCGTACGTGTAGTCCACCGCGTGCTCCGCGTGGAGCGCCTCCACCCGCGTCCGGTTGCCCGCGGCACCGAGCGTGTAGGCGTATCCGGCGACCAGATCCTCGCCGCGGCGCGTCGCGAGCTCGGTCAACCGCCGCTGCCCGTCGTACGTGTACGTCGTCGTCAGCCCCCCCGGTTGGGCCAGCGACGCGCGGCTGCCCGCCGCGTTGTACGTGTAGGTGGACACGCCCCCGTCCGGTGCGGTCACGCGTACGATGCGGTTGAGCGCGTCGTACGCGTACCCGGTCGCCCCAGCGACCGACTGCACCGAGACCCGGTTGCCCTGCACGTCGTAGGTCCACCGCATCAACTGCCCGTTGGGGTCGATGCGCGAGGTCACGCGGTCGAGTTCGTCGTAGTCCCACCGCGTGATGCCGCGCCCGTCGGTCACGCTGGAGCGCTTCCCGGTCGCGGTGTACGTCGCCCGCTCGACCGAACCGTCGGGCAGTCGAATCGTCCTGAGCTGGGCGTTCGAGTCGTACTCGTAGCGGGTCTCGGCGCCGTTGTAGTCGACGCGCGAGATCATGTTCCCCGCCGCGTCGAAGCTCGCCCGCATCTCCTGGCCCTCCGGCAGCTGCCGCCGTACGGCGCGTCCGAGCGCGTCGTGCTCGTAGCCGGTCACGTGCCCGTTTGCGTCGATCTCCTCGACGCGGTTGCCCAGCGAGTCGTATCGATAGCGGGTCTCGCCGTCGTGCGCGTCTGTGACTCGCACCAGCCGTCCGAGCGCGTCGTACTCGTAGGACGAAGTCTGCCCCGCCTGGTCGGTCTCGGAGGTCTTCAGCCCGTTGCCGTCGTATTCGGTCGTCGTGCGCGTGTCGTCGGGGAAGATCGTCGCGACCAATCGGTCGTTGCCGTCGTACTCGAAGCGGGTCGTCACCCCGTCAGGGCCGGTCACCGCGATCCGGTTGCCGTTGGCGTCGTACGCGTACGTCGTGGTCTGGCCGAGCGCGTCGGTCGTCCGAATGCGTCGGTCGCCCGCGTCGTACTCATGCGCCCGCTCGTTGCCGAGGGCGTCGGTCTCGCGAATCATGTTCCCGCGGCTGTCGAACGCGTGCCCGATCACGCCACCGTCCGGCATGAGCGTCCGCACCGGGCGGCCCAGCGCGTCGTACTCGATCCGGCGCCGATTCCCAGTGCGGTCCGTGGCCGCTACCCGCCGGCTCTCCGCGTCGTACTCGTAACGGAGCACCTGGTCGTCGTCGAAGCGAATCGCGGTGTTGTTGCCCAGGTCGTCGTACTCGTATCGAGTCGTGTTTCCGCGCTTGTCGGTCTCCGAGCTCTTCCGGCCGCGCGCGTCGAACGTCACGCGCACCTCCCCGCCGAGCGGGTCGGTCGTCCGTACGATCCGGTTGCGCGCGTCGTACTCGAAGCGTGTCACCACCTCCTCTTCGCCGCGGTGGCGCGTCTCCGTCAGCCGGTTGCCGTTGTCGTCGTAGGTGTAGGTCGTCACCTCGTCCAGCGCGTTTGTCTGGCGCACGAGGTAGCCGCTGTCGTCGTACTCGAGGGTCTGGACGTTGCCTTCCGGATCGGTCACGGAGGTCCGGTTGCCCTGGTCGTCGTAGACGTACGAGGTCACCCCGCCTTCGGGGTCGGTGGACCGCGTCAGATTGCCGGCGTCGTCGTACTCGCGCAGCCGCACATTGCCGTTGAAGTCGACCGCTCGCGTGGTCTGGTTACGGTCGTTGTACTCCGCGAGGCGCACGTCGCCGACCGGGTTGGTCAGCTGCGTCATCCGGCCGTCCTCGTCGTAGGTGTACGTCGTCACCGCGTTGCCCGGCTCGACGCGCCGCACCAGCCGACCGGACGCGCCGTACTCGTTGGTCGTCACGTTCAGCAGCTTGTCGGTGTGGGTGACGATGTCGCCCGCCTCGTTGTACTCGAAGACCTCGATCGCCCCGAGCCGGTCGCGCACCACCTCGGTCCGGTTGTCCGGGTCGTGGTTCATCTCGATCCGTTGCCCATCCGGGTACTGGATCGCCTCCAGCCGCCCCTCGTCGTCGTAGAGCTGGCGGGCCGGCGTGTTGCCGCTCGGGTCGATGATCTGCGTGAGCTGGTGGGCGCTGTTGTACGCGTAACGCGTGACGTTCCCGAGCTCGTCAGTCACCGCCACCAGGTGCCCGTCCTCGTCGTATTCGTAGGTAATGTCATTGCCGTCGGGCAGCGTCGCGCGGGTGATGCGGCCGTCCGCGTCACGCTCGAACTCCACCGACTTCCCCGCCGAGTGGAGCAGCCCGTTGCGTTCGATGCGGACCTGGTTCTGGTTCGGATCCTCCACCCGGAAGATGCCGTCACGGTCGAATCGGAAGTCGAAGACGCGCTTGTCCGGCGTGGTCAGTCGCACGCCGTTGATCTCGAACTCCTCGAAGTCCCACGTGATGAGCTGGCTGCTGCCCGCCAGGTAAAGGCCCTCGTTGTCACCGAGGATCACCAGCTGCGCGGTCCCGGGGATGGTCCCGTGCACGAACTCGTAGCCGGCGTTGAAGCCGCACCCGCCCTGGAGGGCCCCGGCGGGGTTGACCCGCAGGTGGAAGACGTAGCGCTCGCGGTCGGAGACGCGCAGCTCGGTGGTGTGCAGCTCGTGCTCCTGCGTGTCCTGACAGGGCAGGCGCAGGAAGCCGCCGCCTCGCACGAGGTCCCAATCGCGGTCGACCGGGCGGTTGTGCTCGAACTTCCCCTGCTTGATCGACAGCGTCCAACCGCGCCCGAAGTCGCGCTCGAACGGCACCCGCGAGTCGTACGTGCGCTCGACTGTCAGCGGCATCCCCGCGACCGGCACCGTCACGTCGGTGTAGGCGATCGTGAAGGCGCCGACCTTCGCCTCGCCCTCCGCCACGAAGACCCGCTCGTCCCGGGTGATGCGGCCGTTCACGTCTTCGACGCTGAGCCGCACCTTGAACATGCCGTTCTCGAGCAGCGTGGGGTCGAAGTGCCCGATCACGCCGTCCTCGGGGACCGTGTCGCCCCGCTCCAGCACGATCCACTCGTCGCCGTTCTTCTCGGCCAGCTCCAACCGGTACTCGAAGAAGTTCTCGTCGCCCGCCTCGGCCACGATGGGCGTGCGCTCCATCAGGTCGGCGTCGGCATCGGGTGAGAGAATGCGCGCCGTCGGCGGCGTTCGGTCCTCGGGGTCGAGCACGCGCACATTGGCGCGCACGACGGACTCGTTGTCCTGACCGTCGCGGACCGTCACCACCACCTCGTGGATGCCGGCCTCGTCGATCTCGATGAACGCCTGGTCGTTGCCGTCGATGGGCACGAGCTCCTCGTCGTAGGTCACGAACCGCTCGGCGATCCCGCTGCGGTCGTCCTGCGCGAACACCGTCACGACCAGCGTGTCACCCACGTTCACGACGGTGCCGCTCAAGTGGATGCCCACCTGGGGCGGCACCTGGTCGGGGCACACATTGCCTTCGTCCGTCTGCCCGTCGCAGTCGTTGTCCTCTTCGTCGCAGACCTCGAGGGCCGGCTCGCCTTCCTCGGCCCCGCAGGTCACCTCGGCGTCGGTGCAGACCGTCACGCCCTCGCGCAGACACGCGCCGACCCCCGCCTCGCACGGATCCCCCGCGTCTTCGGCCTCTTCGTCGGTGGCGCCGTCGCAATCGTCGTCGCGCCCGTTGCACAGCTCCGGGCGCTGCCCCTCGAGCGGGTCGCACGCCGGCGGCTCGCCACCCTCCTGGCAGCTCTGCACCGTGTGCCGGCAGATGCCGACCCCACACGTCACGCTGCCGAAGCCCTCGTCGCTCTCTCCGTCGCAGTCGTTGTCGAGCCCGTCGCAGACCTCGTCGTCCGGGTCTCCGGGCACGGCCCCGCACGAGAGGCGCCCCGCTCGGCACGCAGTCCGCCCATCGCGGATGCACGCGCCCACCCCCGCGGCGCACGGGCGGTCGGCGTCCCTCGCCTCCTCGTCCACCTCGCCGTCACAGTCATCGTCGGCGAGGTTGCACGTCTCCGCCTGGGGTCGACCCAGCGCCGCCACGCACACCAGCTCGCCGCCGCGGCAGCCGGTCTGCCCGTCCCGCGCGCAGATGCCCTGGCCTGCGCGGCAGGGCGCTTCCAGACCTTCGACGTCCTCGTCGAGATCCCCGTCGCAGTCGTCGTCGATGCCGTTGCACACCTCTTCGGCGGCGCCCTCGAGCGGATCGCACTCGACCTCGCCCTCGCCGTCGCAATTCGGGACCGCGTGGTGGCACGCGCCGAGGCCGCAGACGACGCTGCCCAGCCCCTCGTCGAGCCGCCCGTCGCAGTCGTTGTCGAGCCCGTCGCACGCTTCCACGACCGGCTCGGCGGCGAGGTCCGCGGGGCAGTTGATCCGCCCGTCGACGCACTCCTGCGGCGCCACGCCTCGACACGCACCTCGGCCGACGCCGCACTCGACGCCGACGCCGAGCGCCTCCTCGTCGAGGGTCCCGTCGCAGTCGTTGTCGATCCAGTCGCAGACCTCGACCGCGGGCTCGCCCGGCTCGACCGAGCATTGGACCTCGCCGTCGGCGCAGCTGCGGGTGCCCGTCCGCTGGCACGCGCCGACCCCGACGCGGCAGGGCGTCCCGTCCTCGAGCGGCGTCTCGTCGACGCGGTCGTCGCAGTCGTCGTCCTCGCCGTTGCAGATCTCGAAGTCCGCGGCGCCCGCCATCGGGTCGCACTCCAGGAACTGCCCGTCCGTGCAGCGGTTGATCTCGCGCTCGCAGCGGCCGGCGCCGCATTGGATCACGCCGAAGCCCTCGTCCACGCTGCCGTTGCAGTCGTTGTCGAGGCCGTCGCAGACCTCCGCTTCCGCCGCCTCCTCGACCGCTACGCACTGGCGCTCGCCCTCGACGCACTGCAGGCGGCCGCGGGCACACACGCCCTCGTCGCCGGTGTCGCAGGGCCGCCGGTTGTTCAGCCGCTCGTCGACCTCGCCGTCGCAATCGTCGTCCACGCCGTTGCAGACCTCCGGGACGCCCCCGAGCAGCTCAGCCGCGCACTCCGCGCCGCCGTCGCGTGCGCATGCAGTCACGCCTTCGGTGCGGCAGGCGCCGACCCCACGGGAGCAGGGCTCACCGACGTCGAAGCCCTCGTCGGTCTCGCCGTCGCAGTCGTTGTCGACCTCGTCGCATTGCTCGACGCCGGGATCGCCGGGCTCGGCGTTGCAGGTAGACCCCGCCTCGCCGTCGCACACCTGCAGGCCCGCGCGCTCGCAGACTCCGGCTCCGACCGAGCACACGTGGGCGACGCGGAACTCCTCGTCCACCTGGCCATCGCAGTCGTCGTCGGCCTGGTTGCA
>PVBE012010622.1_pt1 | contig 13264 bp, 12 predicted proteins | sample 1631181 | NCBI WGS metagenome assembly PVBE01 (sample SAMN08397723, study PRJNA350692) | Marine metagenome, whole genome shotgun sequencing project. | isolation source: water | place: Pacific Ocean | collected 2012-04
AGTTAATATAAATTTCCTAGCTTTACGGCATTTAACTAATTATAAGTTAAATTATAAATTATGTTTGCATAACAATGTGTTCTGGTGTGTGCTATCTGCACGCAAATGCGTCATTTTACTCCGTTTTACTAACGATCTCGGAGTTGGTTGATCACTTAAAAACTCAAGGGGTTTCCCATGGCCAAGGCTACCAGCAAAAAAAAATCGCCGAAACGTAAGTCTGGAGATAAGAAGGGCATCAATTCGCAAGAATTACTCGGCTACTACAAGGAAATGCTGCTGATCCGAAGATTTGAGGAAAAGGCGGGCCAATTATACGGCATGGGCCTGATCGCCGGTTTTTGCCATCTTTATATTGGTCAGGAAGCCGTCATAGTCGGCATGATGGCGGCGGCGGATCGGGAAAAGGATTCTGTAATAACCAGTTACCGGGATCACGGACATATGCTGGCAACCGGCATGGACGCCAAGGGTGTTATGGCTGAACTGACCGGGCGTCGGGATGGTTATTCCAAAGGCAAAGGCGGCTCCATGCACATGTTCAGCCGGGAAAAAAGATTTTACGGCGGTCATGGCATCGTGGCGGCGCAGGTACCGATTGGTACCGGATTGGGATTTTCTCATCGCTTCAAAGAAGATGGCGGTGTATGCATGACCTATTTCGGCGACGGCGCCTCCAATCAGGGACAGGTATATGAATCCTTTAATATGGCGGCCCTTTGGAAGCTGCCCGTGGTCTATGTGATTGAGAACAACCGCTACGGTATGGGAACGTCAGTAAAACGGGCCTCATCGACCCAAGAACTGTTCGCTCGGGGTAGCGCGTTTGGCATTCTAGGCGAAAGTGTCGATGGTATGGACATATTGGCAGTGAAAAAAGCCGGCGAAAAAGCATTGGCCCATGCTCGGGCCGGCAAAGGGCCATACATTCTGGGGATGCAGACCTATCGCTACCGCGGTCATTCGATGTCAGATCCGGCAAAATACCGGACCCGGGAGGAAGTGAGTAAGGTGAGATCGGAAAGGGACCCCATCGACCGGATTCGTCAAATGCTAATTGACGAAAAAATGGCCAGCGAAGATGAACTCAAGCAGGTTGATGCGGAAGTCAAAGCCATCGTTTCAGAATCCGCCGAATTTGCCCAACAGAATCCGGAGCCGGATATTTCCGAACTTTTTACCGACATTATGGTTGGCGCCTAGAAAGGGGAGGAGAAAATCATGGTAAATCAAATTCTCATGCCCGCCCTGTCGCCCACGATGACAGAAGGAAAATTGGCAAAATGGCTGAAAAAAGAAGGGGATACCGTCGAGCTTGGTGATCTTATCGCTGAAATCGAAACCGACAAAGCAACCATGGAAATGGAAGCTGTCGATGAAGGCGTACTGGGGGAAATTTTAGTGGCGGAGGGTAGTGAGGGCGTTGCTGTCAACACGCCGATCGCCATGATCCTCGAGGAAGGCGAAGACGCTGCTGCTCTTGATGCGGCTACGGCATCTTCCCCGCAACCTTCTGCGCCGGAAGCATCGCCAGAAAAAAGGGTCGAACCGGTGGCGCCACCGCCAACTTCTATCAGCACCGAAAGTGAATATACCGGTGAACGGGTAGCCCAAACGGTGCGGGAGTCTCTCAGGGACGCCATGGCGGAAGAAATGCGGCGCGATGAAACGATATTTCTGATGGGCGAAGAAGTTGCCGAATATCAGGGCGCCTATAAGGTTTCCCAAGGATTACTAGAGGAATTTGGCGCTAAAAGGGTGATCGATACGCCAATAACCGAACATGGGTTTGCCGGACTTGGGGTTGGGGCCGCGTTTGGCGGATTGAAGCCCATTGTTGAATTTATGACCTTTAATTTCGCCATGCAGGCCATGGATCATCTGATCAACTCAGCGGCTAAAACACTTTATATGTCGGGTGGTCAGATGGGCTGTCCGATTGTATTCCGGGGGGCTAACGGGGCTGCTGCCGGCGTCGCCGCCCAGCATTCGCAATGTTACGCCAGTTGGTACGCCCATGTGCCAGGGTTAAGCGTCATCGCGCCTTATAGCGGCGAAGACGCCAAAGGCCTTCTAAAATCCGCTATCCGTGATCCTAATCCGGTGGTGTTCCTGGAAAATGAAATTCTTTATGGACAAAACTTTGATGTACCGACCGATCCGGAATTTGTCATCCCCATCGGTAAAGCCAAAATAGAGCGGCCGGGTGATGACGTTACCATCGTTACGTATTCAAGGATGGTCGGTGTCGCTTTGGAAGCCGCCGACGAATTGGCGGTAGAGGGAATAAATGCGGAAATCATCAATCTTCGCTCACTCCGGCCGCTGGATACCGAGACAATTGTCGCCTCCATCAAAAAAACCAATCGGGTAGTCAGTGTTGAAGAGGGTTGGCCGGTGGCCAGCATGGGTTCGGAGATTGCCGCCATCACCATGGAACAGGCTTTTGACTATTTGGATGCGCCGGTAAGCCGGGTCTGCGGTGAGGACGTTCCTATGCCCTACGCCAGCAATTTGGAAGCGGCCGCCTTACCACAATCGAACAACATAATAGCAGCGGCCAAAGCCGTTTGTTATCGCTAGGAGGGGATGAATTATGAGCATTGAAATCCTGATGCCGGCGCTGTCTCCGACCATGACGGAAGGGAAATTGGCCAAATGGCTGAAAAAAGAAGGAGATGCTGTCGCCGCTGGTGATTTATTGGCTGAAATTGAAACTGACAAGGCGACAATGGAATTTGAAGCTGTCGAGGAGGGTGTATTGGGTAAGATTATAATCCCCGAGGGTGCAGAAGGCGTTGCCGTCAATACGCCGATCGCCTACCTGCTTGAAGAAGGTGAGGATGCTGCTTCCATTCAGGTGACGGCACCACCGGAAGCCGAAGCAGCTCTCGAAACTACCCAATCACCGACGAATACCGGTTCTGCACCGCCAACTGATGGCAGTCGGATATTCGCCAGTCCCTTGGCAAAACGCTTGGCCAAAGAAGCCGGGCTCGAGCTATCGCTGGTTACTGGTAGTGGCCCCCATGGCCGTATTGTGAAAAAAGATATAGAGGCTGCCATTGGGGCTGGGCCGCAAGCTAGGCCTTCAGCAACTTCCGCACAGCCGCCGAAGGTGTCAAACGCCCAGGTACCGGCAGAATTGCCCGGTCAAGGAGCCTTTACTGAAATCCCACACTCAAGCGTCCGAAAAATTATTGCCGAGCGTCTGACAACATCCGCGCGAGATATACCACATTTTTTCCTCACCGTGGATTGTGAAGTCGATCAACTACTGTCCTTGCGCAAGGATTTAAATGGCCGGTCGCCTGAGGGAGAAGGCGCCTACAAACTGTCGGTTAACGACTTCATAATTCGAGCTGTGGCGCTCGCTATGCGCAAGGTTCCGGACATCAACGCTAGTTGGACAGACTATGCCATGCGGATTTATTCGGAAATTGACGTTTCCATAGCCGTGGCCACGGCTGACGGTCTCATTACACCGATTATTCGGAAAGCGGATCAAAAGGGTCTGGCTGAAGTCTCGATAGAGATGAAGGAATTGGCACTGCGCGCCCGGGACAACAAACTGATGCCGGAAGAATTCCAGGGCGGCGGATTTACGATTTCAAATCTCGGTATGTACAGAATCAAAGATTTTTGCGCTATCATCAATCCGCCACAGTCCTGTATTCTTGCTGTCGGAGCAGGGGAGCAACGACCAATCGTTAAGGACGGTGCTCTTGCCGTAGCCACGGTCATGAGCTGCACACTTTCGGTCGATCATCGGGCCATCGATGGGGCGCTGGGTTCAGAATTTCTACAGGCTTTTAAAGCCATGATCGAAGACCCCTTAACCATGCTGCTATAGGGATTGGATATGGCTGAAAATTCATTTGATATTGTCATTGTCGGCGGCGGCCCCGGCGGTTACGTAACGGCGATCCGCGCCGCTCAATTAGGGGTGAAAACGGCCCTGGTTGAAAGGGCTCATCTCGGGGGCATTTGCCTCAACTGGGGGTGCATACCGACGAAGGCATTGCTGCGGTCAGCAGAAGTCTACCGAAATGCTCAGAGCGGTTCTGATTATGGATTGAATATCAAAGATGTAGGATTTGATATTAAAGTGATAATTGAACGTTCCAGGGAGGTGGCGAAACAGCTTTCCGGAGGCGTTAGACATCTGTTGGGAAAGAATAAAGTTACCGTTTTTGATGGCCACGGCAGACTTGCTGGAAGCGGAAAAATAGCGGTAGAGAATGATGGTAAAAACGTTGCCGAATTGACGACCAAACATATCATTTTGGCGACCGGCGCGCGCGCGCGGGCATTACCTGGGTTGGAACCCGATGGCAATCGCATTTGGACCTATAAGGAAGCCATGGTTCCGACTGAACTACCCAAGTCATTGTTGGTCGTTGGATCGGGCGCGATCGGCATCGAGTTCGCCAGTTTTTATCACACCTTCGGCGTTGATGTTACCGTGGTTGAAGTGCTGCCGCGTGTCTTGCCGGTGGAAGATGAAGAAATTTCAGCCTTTGCGCATAAGGCATTTAAAAAACAAGGGTTGAAGGTCATCACTTCGGCGGTTGTGACATCCCTGAAAAAAGGCAAGACCGATATTACGGCCTCAATTGAAAAAGATGGTGAAACCACCCAACTGACGGTGGACCGGGTGATCATGGCGGTGGGGATTGTCGGTAATGTCGAGGATATCGGTCTCGAGAAGACCAAAGTCAAAGTAGATAAAACCCATGTGGTTATTAATGAATGGTGCGAGACAGGAGAACCCGGCGTTTATGCCATCGGAGATTTGGCCGGGCCGCCTTGGCTGGCCCACAAAGCCAGTCACGAAGGGATTATGTGTGTCGAAAAAATTGCCGGTATTGAAGGTGTTCATCCGTTGGATACCAGGCGCATTCCCGGCTGTACCTATTGTCATCCCCAGGTGGCCAGTGTCGGGTTGACCGAGGCGGCGGCGAAGGAGATGGGGTATGACGTTAGAATTGGCCGTTTTCCGTTTCTGGGCAACGGCAAGGCTATCGCCCTTGGAGAGCCAGAAGGCTTGGTAAAAACCGTGTTCGATAGTAAAACTGGGGAGTTGCTCGGAGCCCACATGGTGGGTGCCGAAGTGACCGAACTCATCCAGGGATACGCCGTCGGTATGACTCTGGAATCAACCGAAGCGGAACTGATGGAAACTGTCTTTCCCCATCCGACACTTTCGGAAATGATGCATGAATCAGTCCTTGATGCCTATGGCCGGGTTATACATTTCTAACGATTGAACCTATATAAATAAATATGAACAAAGTCGACAAAACTGAAATCGCCGATATCAGGCATCCCCAGCTGCGGAACAAACCGGAGCACGCCAGTCCGCGTAAACCCGATTGGATCAGGGTAAAGGCACCGACATCGAAACAATACGGTGAAACCAGGCGGCTGATGCGTAATCTCAAACTGCATACCGTGTGTGAGGAAGCTGCTTGTCCCAATATTGGGGAATGCTGGCAGCAGAAGCACGCCACCGTCATGATACTGGGTGATATCTGCACCCGCTCCTGTGCCTTTTGCAATGTCGCGACGGGCAAGCCGGGACTGGTGGATCCTTCCGAGCCGAATAATGTCGCTCAAATGGCGGTGACGGCTGGGTTGAAGCATTTGGTCATTACGTCTGTAGACCGGGATGATTTGCCGGACGGCGGTGCCGCTCAGTTTGTCGCCTGCATTGAGAAGCTCAGAGACCAGGCGTCACGCACCACTGTCGAAGTTCTAACCCCTGATTTCCGGGAAAAAACAGGTGCTGTGGAGATGGTCGCCGGCGCCAAACCGGACGTCTACAACCACAATCTCGAGACCGTACCCCGGTTGTACCCAACCATCCGGCCAGGCGCCCGCTATTTTCATTCCTTGCGTCTGCTACAAAAAGCCAAAGAAATGGTGCTAGATATCTTCACCAAGTCAGGCATCATGGTCGGGTTGGGAGAAGAAAAACTTGAGGTTCAGCAGGTAATGGATGATTTGCGAACCGCCAATGTAGATTTTCTGACCATCGGACAATATTTGCAGCCAACGCCACGTCATGCCGCCGTTGACCGATTTGTGACGCCGGATGAATTTGCCGACTATGAGGCAATGGCGCTCGGTAAAGGGTTTTTGAAAGTATCAGCAACCCCCTTGACCCGGTCCTCCTACCACGCCGGTGAAGATTTCACGGCTTTAAAACGGGCCCGGCAAACGAATAAAGCGTAAATTACACCATGCCGACCCACGCAGAAAAACGACATCTTCCCTATAGCGACCGGCAGATGTTCGACCTCGTTGCAAATATTGAATGCTATCCGGAATTCCTGCCGTGGTGCGTCGGAACACGCATTAAGACCCGCGATGAGGAAATGATTGTCGCCGATATGGTTATCGGCTACAAAATGTTCCGTGAGAAGTTCACCTCCCGGGTAAAGTTATCGACACCGGACCGGATTGACGTCATCTATGAAGATGGGCCTTTCCGATATCTCAACAATCATTGGATTTTTCTGCCCCAGGAAGACGGTTCCTGCGTGGTGGATTTCTACGTCGATTTTGAATTTCGGTCAAAATTGCTGCAAAAAATGATCGGTGTGGTCTTTAACGAGGCCGTTAAAATTATGGTGCACGCCTTCGAAAAACGCGCCACAGCCGTTTACGCTGAATAATCGTTTACCCACAGATCATTAATCGGGAATCAAAACTTCTCAATTTGAGACTTGCCGCAGCATTATATCCAAGGCTGCTTTCACCGTTGCCATGCGGACTTGATTGCGGTCACCGGGAAATACTCGGCATTCGTGTATGGTAGGGTGATCCACAAAAGCCGATGCCAGATGCACGGTACCGACTGGTTTATCCGATGAGCCGCCGCCCGGACCAGCAATCCCCGTAACAGAAACGGTCAGATCGACCGGCGCCCGCGCAAGTGTACTTTCGGCCATGGCGATGGCGATTTCCTGACTGACGGCACCGTTTTCGGCTATGATCTCAGGTGGGATGCCCAATAATTCAGACTTGGCTTCGTTGGAGTACGTATTAAATCCACGTTCAAATACCTTGGAAGACCCGGCAACCGCCGTCAGGCAACCGGCGATTAAACCTCCAGTGCAGGATTCAGCTGTGGCGATCTTCAGGTCGTATTGACGATACAGTCTGATTAATTCGGTGGTCAGGTCTAAAAGTTCATCGGGATACATCGCTCAGTCCATTTCCCATTCAACTTCCGTTTACAATCAACCGGATGCCGTAGAGCACCGCGGCGGCGTAGATAGCGGCCAAGATATCATCCAGCATAATACCGAAACCGCCTTTAATTTTTCGGTCCGCCCAGGAAACCGGCCACGGTTTGAAAATATCGAACAGGCGAAACAGAATAAAACCTAGAATGTAAAAGGAGATTTCCAGGGGTGCCACCATCAGAGTCAGCCACTGGCCCACCAATTCGTCAATCACGATGGTAGAGGGGTCGTCTTCGCCAATTTTTCTGGCGTGATAGTCGGCGGCCCACCAGCCAATCAATACGGCGAGACCGGTCGCTTGCGCCAGGGCAGGCTGGCCGCCAGCCAGCATAATGAACCAAGCTAGAGGCACCGCAAGGAGAGAACCTGCTGTGCCCGGCATTTTCGGTACCAATCCGGCGCCGCCGCAGGTTGCTATAAGCATAGCGAATCGATTCAATATAATGCTCCTGTTGAAAATACTGCCCTTTTGCGGAAAATTAATTATGCAAAGGCAAAGTGAAGCTTAACTTTAGCCTCGGCAATACCAAATTTCACATAGAGCTGTTGGATTCTTTAGCTAATTTAATGCTTGTGGTCACTTCGAACGCTCATTTTCAAAAATAATTTCGATTTCTGTCCGCTGAAATCTTTATTGCTCTTGCATCAAATTCTGTGACCGGATAATTTCATTACGCTCTGGAGGCGCAAAAAATAAGGTGTCATTTTGTGGATAATTAACCGTCGATCTTGAATTCGACGTCGAAATGAGGGGACGATGAAGAGCGAAGAAAGTGGAAAATTCATCCATCGCTGGAAAAGAGGCATAGCGCGATCTTTCTCGGACCGGGAATTGATCCTGCGCACCGACGGGAATATACGTTTTCTCAAGATATCCAAAAATCTGCAGATCACATTCTTTAGTCTGACGTTGGCGGTGGCTGGATGGGTGTTCTTTGCATCTTCCAATTATTTTATTCACGATCGGATTATCGAAGTTAAAAACAGCGAAATTCTCGACGCCCGCATGGTCTATCGTAACCTACTGTCGGAAGTCTCCGATTATCAGTCAAAATTTTTCTTGTTAACCGGTGAACTGGAAAAAAACCATAGCCTGATGCTTGATGTCGTGGAAAAGAACGCCGCTTTGCAACAAAATCTGCAATCTACAAAAACCGAATTGAGCTTTTCAAATACCAGGCAGCAGCAAATTATCGATGCCCGTGAGAAGCTAAGAAATAAGGTCTCCAGCATTGAAAACGAAATGCGCCAGCTCAATACCTATAACTTTGAACTCAAGGGTAATTTGAATACCATTACGACGGATTTGGAACTGGCGTTGACGCAGCGAAATAAGGCGCGCTCCGAAAGCAGGAAGTCTTCGAATAAAATTGCCCGCCTGGAAAACGAACTGGAAAACCTTCACAAGTCGGAACAGGCAGTGCTGGTCGAATTGACGGAACGCACCAAGGAAAATATCGCTGATATCGAATATGTGCTTGGTCGTACGGGATTGAATGTCGGAAAGTTGGTAGCAGCTAATCAGATACTGTCCAAAGGCCAAGGCGGTCCCTTCGTCGAAATCATTCCCGCTACTGAGCCGGCCGAACGGTTAAAAATCAGCCTAAATAATCTAAATCAGCAGTTGGACCGATACGACGATCTCCAAAATCTCATGACGCAGCTGCCAATTACAGCGCCGCTCGATTATTTCTCCATCGCCAGTCACTACGGCAAGCGGCGCGATCCCATTAACCGTCGCTGGGCTATGCATTACGGATTGGATTTCGGTGGTGTCGCCAGGACTTCGGTCTACTCGACAGCGCCTGGTATTGTCACTTATGCCGGTAGAAAGGGAAAATACGGTAAATTTGTTGAAATCAACCATGGCAAAGGTTTCAAGACCCGGTACGGCCATTTGTACAAGGTACTTGTGAAACGCGGTCAAAAAGTGGAATATCGCAAGAAGATTGGGCTATTAGGCAGCTCGGGACGTAGCACTGGGCCGCATCTTCATTACGAAGTCCTTTATAAAGGTAAGCCCAGAAATCCATGGCGTTTCATTAAGGCCGGTCGATATGTTTACAAAAAGCATTAAAGAAAACGGCAAAGTACCTGCCGCTCCAAAAATTGTATCTCCTCCTTCACTTTTGAGCTCCGATTTGAAAATCATTGGCAATCTGCACAGTGATGGTGAGATTCAAGTGGATGGACAGGTGGAAGGTGATATCCATTGTGATGTTCTGATTGTTGGCGAAACCGCCAAGATTCACGGCGAAATAAATGCTGATAGCGTCCGCGTGCATGGTAGTGTTACGGGACAGATCAGCGCGCGGTCGGTATCGCTGGCTAAATCCGCCCATGTGTTGGGTGATATTCTGCACGAAAATCTGGCCATTGAGCAGGGCGCCATCCTGGAAGGACATTGCCGCCGCATCGAAACCAATAAAAAATCCTCCGAAGGAGCCTTTAATTTGCTGGTTAAAGGTGGTGCTAAAAATAAAACTGAAAAACCCCCCAAGAAACAGTTTATAGAACCAGCAAAAGCCTAGTTGATAATTTTACTATTCAGATGCCAGTGCCTTCCTGAAGGTTTCTGGATCGACATTGCCGCCGGTGCACACGACGCCGGCTGTTTTTCCTTCGATGTTGAGTAGCCCTTCAAGAACCGCAGCCAGGGCGACGGCGCCCCCAGGTTCAAGCACAATTTTGAACTCTCGAAAGGCGGTCTTCATGGCGCGTTCGGTCTCGGCATCGCTAACTGATAATCCCTTCGTTAGCAACTGCTGGTTAACTTCAAATGTTATATGACCAGGAGTTTCGAGCAGGAGAGCATCGCATATGGAATTTTGGGTCGGTGAAATCTTGATACGTTTGCCGGCTGCCAGAGAAAGGGCCGTATCGTCGTAAAATTCCGGTTCGACACTATAGATTTTGGTTGTGGGACTGAGGGAGTGCAAGGCCAAGGCGCAACCACCGATCATACCTCCACCGCTACAGGGACCGGCCAATATTTCAAGCGATACGCCCAATCCGTCGGCCTGTTTAGCGAACTCCAGGCCGATGGTGCCCTGGCCAGCCATGATGTCCGGGTCGTCATAGGGCGGGATCAGTACTGCACCTGTTTTCGCAACGATTTCCTGGGTTATCTCCACGCGGTTGCCGTCACTTCGTTGATATAATACGACCTCGGCACCGTACGATTTAGTGTTTTCAATTTTGATTGATGGCGCATCAGACGGCATGACGATGGTCGCCTTAATGCTTAATATTTTAGCCGCCGCAGCGACTCCTTGGGCATGGTTGCCGGAGGAAAAAGCAACAACACCCGCCGCTCGTTCATTTTTCGATAACTTTGATATTTTATTGAAAGCACCCCGGAATTTAAACGATCCGGTACGCTGCAGGTTTTCCGGTTTGATAAGAAGGCGGCCATGCAGGTTTTCATTCAGTCGATCTGATTCCAGTATAGGCGTCGGCAAGGCATAACCCTTTAGCCGCTCAGCGGCCTCGGCAATGTCGGTGAAATTCAGCATATCCACTAGCGTCTCAAATCACCTTCGGGATTGAATGCTAATTGAATTGAACTGAGACGATGCCGGTAGACATGTAGGTTTTCCATGACACGCTGCACGTAATTTCTTGTTTCACTGAATGGAATGAGTTCAACCCAATCGATGGCATCTACCGATAAATCCCTTGGATCGCCGTACTTCTTCAGCCATCGTTTAGCCCGCGCAGGGCCGGCGTTATAGGCCGATAAAGCGAGGATATAGGAGCCGTTAAATTCTTTAACCAATTCCCCCAAATATGCCGTGCCGAGACTAAGATTATAATCCGTATCCTCAGTTAAATTACGCCGCACGTAGGGGAGGGATTTTCTTTTTGCGACGCGCTTTGCCGTATACGGCATGAGTTGCATCAGTCCCCGGGCGCCGGCATGGCTAATGGCTTTTTTGTTAAAAGCGCTTTCCTGCCGAATTACAGCGTGGATAAGTGATAATTCCAAATCGGAAGCAGTCTTTGTCGGTAATAGCGGGAACCCATCTTCAATCAAATTGGCGCCCTGACGATAGGCTATTTTGGCCGTTCTAATAGCAAGATCGGGGCGACCGCCGGCGCGCGCCAAGCCAGCAACTTCACTGCGCCAACCCGGTGTTTCAGCCATAGTATTCAGTTTTCTAATGAAGCTCCGCATTAAATCCTGCAGGCCCGCGTCCGCCATGACTTTAACAACCTTAACCATCGCATGAGAATTGAAGGCCAGTTTTTTCTCAGCTGTTACATGCGGATTTGGTGGAATTTCTATGGCTTTTTTCTTGAGTGTTGCAGCCGCTAATTGCCCATAATAAGTGATGGAATAGAGCGCAGCGGTGCTGTACCAAAACCGGGCATGCTTTTTATCATTCTGTTTTTCTGCCGCCCGTCCGGCCCAATAGGCGCCGCGCGAGAGGCTGATCGGGTATTTAGCTTTTCTAAATAACTCCGTGAAATGCCCGTAGGCGACCTTTGTATCGTTCAAAAAGCGCAGGGCGATCCAGCCTGCCAACCATTCGCCTTCAATAAAACCGCTGCCGTTTTTCAGGTGATGGTTTTTCGCCAAGCGATAGGCTTCACTGAAATGGCCATCCTGCAACGCACGTCGAGATAAAACAGCTTTTTCCCGCCACCAAAGATCTGGCCTGATCAAATCATCTGGTGGTTTTTCAAGTATTTCCCGCGCTGAGATATCCCTGCCTTTGCGGCGGCGCCAGCGCAACCGTTCGTACAACAGACCAGGGTGATCCTGCAGTTTATCCGGTACTCTGGATATGGCGCGGTCAACACCTCCGCGAAACCGCCGGAGCGTAATCCTGGCTTCGGCCAAGGCGCGATAATCCTTGTTGACCCGCCGGTACATTCTCCGAATGGGATAATATTTGCCCAGCCACAATAGGCGATCCAGGCGTTTGATGTGATCCTCGCGGGTCAGGTAGCGGCGATATCGCTTATAAAAATAGCGTTCCTGTTTGACGCCGAAATTTCCGTTCACCCACGTATCCCGTAGAATCCTGACGGCTTCTGACTTATGGTTCTGTGCCAACAGTGCGCGGCCCAAATGGATACCACCGTCAGCCGACAAAGGTCGGCGGCCCTTGAACCAGTCCAGAACAATCTCATCGGCTATTTGGGGCGTCATGGCCTCTTCCGCCCGCTTATGCAGCAGTCGAACTTTAGGCCAGTCCCGGTGATTGTCTATAAAGGCCGCAATCTGGTCAAAACTGGCGCCGGAATTTCGCGTGGTCAGTTTTTGCCACAAAATAATATTCTTTAAAATTGGGTTTGAAATTTTCCGGGTTAAACGATCAATTTTAGGCCATTTGTTCCGTTTAACGAGTTTTTGGATGGTTTGAACTGTTCTCCTTTCTTCATTGCTGACAATTTGCACGTCGGCGCGGACGGGTGGCAGCCCCTGAAAGAGAAACATGGAGGCAAGCAGCAGAACAGCGACGAGCTTGTCTCCGCTCTTCCTCGTATCTTCCCCAAATATGGACCCTATGGGCTTGGTAGTATTCATTGACCTATGATTCTAATTCTCTCCTGGCAATCAATCAAGAATTGGCTTTCGGTAGGAAAAGTAACACAACATTTGTGCCGCAGGACGAATTGAATACCCAAATCGTTGAAATTTGTTAAATGAAATGCTTCTTCGTCTTGCTGTCAGTTTCACCTGGGTTTATGTTCGGCGGTCGAATTAGAGGAGAATTTAAAAATGTTTCAGGGATCCTATGCAGCCCTCATAACGCCATTTAAAGATGGTAAAGTCGATGAAGAGGCTTACCGATCATTCGTTGAATGGCAAATCAGTGAAGGTACGGAAGGGATGGTCCCTTGTGGTACGACGGGTGAATCTCCGACGCTGAGCCATGAAGAGCATATGCGGGTGACAGAAATATGTATCGAAGTCACGAATGGCCGGGTCCCCATCATTGCCGGTGCGGGTTCTAATTCCACGGAAGAAGCAGTGGCGCTTAGTAAACATGCTAAAGATG
>PVBE010374268.1_pt1 | contig 13263 bp, 13 predicted proteins | sample 1631181 | NCBI WGS metagenome assembly PVBE01 (sample SAMN08397723, study PRJNA350692) | Marine metagenome, whole genome shotgun sequencing project. | isolation source: water | place: Pacific Ocean | collected 2012-04
AGCGGAGCGTCGTATCGCGGCGTGGCAGGCTGATCGCAACGAGCGGCAGTCCGGTATCGACTGGCAATTCTCAACCGACGATGCCCGGATAAAACTCAAACGGCTCTACCCGAACATTGAGCTGCGGTAAACTACTAGTGGTCATTGCCATCATAGGGATCTTAGTGGCGCTGTTGTTGCCGGCAGTGCAGGCGGCGCGGGAAGCGGCGCGCCGGATCTCTTGCCAAAACAACATGAAGCAGCTTGGCCTGTCGCTCCACAATTATCACGATACGCACAAAGCACTGCCACCCAGCAGAACGAGTTCCCCGAATCACACCTGGGCTCCGTTCCTCTTCCCCTTCATTGAACAAACGAATCTGTACGACCAATACAATTGGAATGTGAATTGGGATCATCCGGGAAATCAGCCGACGATCGCCACGGATATCAGCACGTTTCGTTGTCCATCGGCGCCGGGCGGGACCAGTCGGCGAGACCGGGTGCGGAATGGGATTCAGGCTGCCACATCCGACTATGCGCCAATTGCGGGGGTCGCCAATATCGTGGTGACGTCTGGCTATATCTCGAATACGAATCTAAGAGGAGCGATCGTTGCTCGGAAATGGGTGCGCTTGGCAGAGATCACCGACGGCACGTCGAACACACTTTTCATGGGCGAAGATGCGGGGCGTCCCGCGTTTTGGGTCAGCAGTGGTCGAGGCCCGCAAAACAACAGGCCCGGCGGCGGCAACTTGTCTGTTTCGAATGGGCGCGTAAGAGGAGCCGGCTGGGCGGACACCAGCAACGCGATTCCTTTACACACGTTTCGTCGCGATGGTTTGCGTGTCCCCGGTCCTTGCCCGATAAACTGCACGAACAACAACGAAGCGTTCAGCTTTCATCCCGGCGGCATCGATACCGTCCTGGCCGATGGCAGCGTACGATTTCTGTCCGAGACCATTACGATTCCAACTTACGCCGGACTCATTACACGCGGTGGTGGTGAAATTGTTCAGATCGATTGATCCGCAGCGCCTTCAAGCCTCACCCTCAAAACCCAAATACCCGTACTCATGGCTGGATGCAGATGTTGAACAGGAGGACGCAGAGGAAGCAGAGTTCCCGATTCTGACGTCTCTGTTTCCTCCGCGTCCTCCTATTCATTTGTCCTATCCCTCTCCCACAAGCCGAGGGAGAGGTGACATGATGTGAAAACCCGTGCAAACCACCAACTTAAAGCCGGGCGATCTCCAAGCGGTAGAGGGGACTGATGGTGTCGCTTCGCGGCCAGTTGTTTTGGGTTTTGAGACAAAGCCTAGCCTCGTCGCATGGCCCGCTGGATGTCTCGTTTGACATCCGCCCTCTTCTGGTCTTCGCGCTTGTCATAGAGCTTCTTGCCTTTGCAGAGGCCGACCAGGACTTTCGCGATGCCCCGTTCGTTGAAGTACAGCTTCAGCGGTACCAGCGTCAGCCCTTTCTCTTTGGCCTGATTGGCAAATCTGAGCAACTCTCGTTTCTTAACCAGTAGCTTGCGCGGCCGTCGCGGTTCGTGATTCCACATATTCGCGTTGGCATACTCCTGGATGTCACAACCCACCAGCCAGACTTCGCCTTCACGAACCCGTGCATAGGCTTCGTCCAACGAGACTTTGCCTTCACGGAGGCTCTTCACTTCACTGCCGCGCAGCACAATGCCGCACTCCAGCGAATCGATCACGGCAAAACGATGACGCGCCTTGCGGTTGTCAACAATCGGCCGCTCACCCTTGTTGGGTTCTGTCTTGGCTTTCTTTTGCTTCTTGCCCATGCTTATTCCATCTTGCGAGTTTTTCGCCCGGCACGCGGCGTTTTCCAGAGGAGCTCTGGCCTGCTGGAAGTCGGACCCGCATGGTCCACTACTGCAGAATAGCCAAAAGACGCGGCTGGCGTAAGTTTGGTATCGTCAGGTACTGCACGGACGACCTTCGAATCAGGGGCCGAAACGTGAACCTTCAACAGTCCTGGCGGGGTTTCATCGATACCGCCGCGGGTCATTCAGGCAGTGACCTCCTTGCACCGACCAGTCGCCCGCTCGCAGAACGCCGTCCTGCGGTTAGAATGAGATCCACACCGCACACCCTTGGCTGAAATATACGACAGGATCCGCTCGTGAACATGTCGCCCATGTCGATTGAATTGCCGGTTATGTCGGAGCCGCCCAGACGTCTGCCTCGCTGGCTGAAGCGAGAAGTTCCCAAAGGGAACGCGAATCATTTTACTTCGAATGTCCTGGAAGACCTGCGCCTGGAGACTGTGTGCGAAAATGCCAAGTGTCCCAATCGCATGGAGTGTTATTCACAAAGAACCGCCACTTTCATGATTTTGGGCAATGTCTGCACGCGACCGTGCGGGTTCTGCGCGGTGTCACGTGGGAGGCCGGAAGACCTGGACGATGACGAACCAGATCGCGTGGCGGAAGCTGCCCGCCGAATGGAACTCAAACATGTCGTCATCACGTCCGTCACACGCGATGACTTACCTGACCATGGTGCGGAACATTTCTATCGGTGCGTTTTGGCCATCCGCCAGCGAACGACCGCTTCGATCGAAGTCTTGACACCCGATTTTGTCGGCCATCCTGGGGCGTTGGAGCGCGTGGTCGATGCCGCACCGGACATCTTCAACCACAACACTGAAACCGTGCCGCGGCTCTATCGTCGTGTGCGTGGTCCTAGATCGGATTACCGCTGGACGCTCGAACTGCTGCAGCGTGTTCAGCAACGCAACCCCCAGGTCCGCACCAAGAGTGGGTTGATGCTGGGTCTGGACGAAACGCGCCAGGAACTCTTTGATGTTCTGGCAGATCTCCGCGAGTATGGCTGCGACTTTCTCACGTTGGGCCAGTACCTGCAACCGACCAGCCGATCGCTATCGGTCGATCGCTATGTCACGCCTGCAGAATTCGAGGAACTTGGTGAGGTGGCGAAGCAGATGGGATTTAAGAAAGTTGCCAGCGGCCCGTTCGTTCGTAGCAGCTACCACGCCCGTGACATGGCGGAAACGGGCTAAGCGATGCTCGTTGAGTGGTTTTGTAGATTGCCTTCCAAGAGGGCGACTTTAATCAAATTGATGAACCGCAATGCTGAATCCGCACGCGCTTCGGCGCAGCCTCGGATCACCTGTGCGACTTGCGTGGGCCGTAGTGAAGTGAGTCCTGCCCATACTCGTAGCAGCCGAGGTCCGGAGCTGTGCCGGAGAAGTTGCTGGTGACCTGGGGAATCAACGCGCCCGCGTCGACACAGTTCGCTTGGGGTTTGAGCCGGAGATCGTAATCGGAACGCATATACGTCTTGCCTTCCTGTGGCGGACCAGCCCTGGTGAAGATGTTGTAGTCGACCTGGAGACCGTGTTGTTCGAGGCCGGTGGCTCGGGTCAGTTCCGCGATGGATTGGTACCGACCTATATTGCGGTCAGAGTCGATCCATTTGATGAATCGCTCGACTGAATTGCGGCGGTATCCGTTGTAGTCGAGAGTCGAGTATGGTGTGGGAGAACCGGTTTCCATGGCGTAGCCGCGTCCACCCATGAAGAGGTTGTTTCGGAAGTGTCCATTCTGCCAAATTGCAGGCGGAGTAAACCCTTGGCCAGCACAGCAGACCGTATTGTTGTAGGCCAGGATGCCCGCGGGATAGTTGTTCAGTTTGAAATTGTGAGCCGTGATGCTGTAGGCCTCGTTGCGAATCAGGTATACCGGCCCGCCATAGAACGGCTGCGTGGATAGCGCCGTATGCGTGTTGTAGCACCGATTGCGATACACACGCACGTTGTGGCAGCCGTAATCGGCTTCGATCGTGTCATCCTGTGCCCACGAAAGATCGTTGCCGTAGAAGTCGATGGCGACACAATGCCGTTTGACATCATCAACGGGAACACCGAAGTTGGCGATAGCCAGCGAGTCACTGAAACGACTGATGCGGTTATAGCAGACAACGTGCCCTCGGCCATAGACATTCACTCCGGTATGAGCGGGTGACATGTAGGCTTCGGGCCGCGGATACCAGGTTTGGTTGATCCCTACGATTTCGTTGTCGGCGATGTACCACTCTCGTGAGTTCTCGGACTGTGTGTTGATACCACTGACAACTTCTTTGATGCGGCAGCGTCGAATCGTAATTCCCACGGAGCCGGGTTTTCCCGAGTAGATGGCGGTATGCGCGCTGCGGAAGGTCAGATCCTCGAACATCAGATAGTCCGTGCCTGCGATGCTCACGACGCGTGACTTACTTCCGGTACCATCAGCCTGAAGAATTGCCTCACCGTCACCAGCTCCCCGAAACACAATCGGTCTGCCTGGTTCACCCGATCTGCTGAACCGGAACGGCCCACTGTAGACGCCAGCATGAAGCAGAATGACGTCTCCCGGCCGGGCCTTCGCATAGGCCGCCATCAGACCTGTGCGGGAGTTGGCGTGGATCTCTTTCCCAGTTGCTGTTGCTGGCTCGCTTCGCGTCGCGACACTGACGATCATCGGCTCGGCAGGCGCTCCTCCATCGGGGTCACGCATCGTAAACCGGGCTTCATATTTCGTGTCTGGTTTCAAGAATAGCACACTCCCGGCAAACAGGTTTCCAACGCGATATGGCTCGTAGTCCTGATTGGCGATCTCGTGATAGATGCGTAGCATCGGCAACGCCTCGGTCCAGTCGCTTTCGCCCTTCTTGCGAAAGGCGACGGTCACCGTTGCATTCCGGTTGCCATCGCCCGACACATACCAACGGAATCCGAGGTTCTCCAAGGTGGGAGGATCAATCAGGAATCGCCCAGCACGAACCTCGTCGATTCGGTCTTCAGGTTTAGCGCCCTGAATCGGTTCTTTGGACCGACCAATTAGCGACGGCTGGGCGGTCACACGCCCGGTGCAGATGGTCCAACTCGTCAAAACAACCGAAATCCAAAACGCCATGCGGAGGCGGCCGCGTTGACACATGCGAATGTTCCTTTCTCGCTTTGGAGGTTTGGGAGAGCTTTGGCGAACGGTGAGCGGGTCAGGAGACGAGCCCACAACCTGTCGCTGGGCGAAGGCCGGATGGCTAATTTCATTTGGCAGTTCGTCCCCTCACCCCATCCTTATTCCCCAAGAGAGAGAAATCACTTGCCTCGAGACTGCTGTGTGGCCGCTAACAGTTTCGCGTAGTAGGACTTGGCTCGATCCAATCGCTCGCCAATGGCACGACTGCGAATGTCAGTTCCCTTGGAAAACTCTTCTTCGATCAAGGCAATTGCGTCGAGCTGTTTTCTAACGATCTGTGGGCACTTGGTAGCTGACCAGGTGGGTTCCCCGTCGACAACAACATAGATGGGAGAGGTGTGAGCGACAGCTCCGTTTGCACAGCGAGTATTGACGGCCAGCCATTTGCTTCGTGCAACATCAACTTCAACCTCCAGGCTGAGTTCATTGGAGCTGGCATCGCTTCTGCGCACCTCGTGCAGCACGCCGTCGTTGCTTACCAGTTCAAGCAGTTGGGGCAACCCGACTTTTTCATGTCCCCACGCCCGGGCGCGCACTTTGACGGAGCCTCGGCTGTCAACTTGGATCTCTGACCCCGGGAGCTGACCGTTGACTGTGAAGTCCAGTGCCGGTCCGTTGCTGACAAACGTGCGTCCTGCTTCCAGGCCCGCGAACCACCGGTCCAGATCCAGCGTCTCGCCAGTGTGGACGTAGGTTCGCACCTCACCGATCGTCGATCCCCAGGGCACGTCGCTTCCTGCCGCGGCGGCCAGACGAAAACCAAGATTCAAATAGTCATAATAATCCAACGTGTTGATCCGACTGAACTGTAGCAACTCGACAAAGTCGATTCCTTCCGTGGTGATGTACCAAGGAAAGCCCCGCGGAAGATTGCAGCCATTCCAGGAGAAGTGAGCGAATCCGACGACCGCATCCGGTTGATCATGGAGCCGTTTGAATGCCAGGTCGTAGAGGTCATAGGTTTCCAGATCTCGGGCCAGAGCGGACGTGTTCAATCCGATAATGTGACCGAAAGTACTGCGAGGCTCTTCCTGGCCGCTGACCAGGCAGTAGTCTCCGCGCCGCCGGCGAAAATTCTTGCCGAAACCGAGCTGCCTGAACTCTGTGCCGCGATGATGTCCCATTTCCAGCACGTTGACTACGTGCAAATCCTCTGCTTCAGCATAGCGAAGCAGGAAGTCCTGATGTGCCTTCTTCGTCGTAGGATGATGCACGTGCACGTCACCTGAGAACCAGCCCTGAGCCGGCAGGTCGACCCAACGTGCCAACCGTAGCGTGTGTTTCTGATCTTCGGCCATTACCTCAAACTCTTTCGTGACCGGGATGTACTCCATGCCCCGGGCCACCGAGATTTGATAGCGTCCCCGTTCCAGCTTGATCGAAAAAGAAGGTTGGGTCTGGTAGAGCACAGGTTCACGCCAGTATGGGATCGAACGAAGCTCCTCGTAGACATAGCTACGGTCGTTGTTGTTGCCCTTGCCCAGTGTTTTCCTTGGTGGTCCGATCCAATCTGGATTGTTCGCTTCAATGACAATGCCTCGGTAAAACTCATCCGTCTGGCTGACCTTCTGCATCACTCGACCATCGGGCGGAAGACGCACCGTCTGGTCGTCCAGATTTCGGATGCAGACCACGGCGGGGACAGGCTCTCCCGAAGGTATGTCCAGCAAATGGAATTGAACCGTGGCTTTCAGGTCGTCAGCATACGACGCTTGTTCGGCTCCAACGTAGATGGTGGCCCAAGCTGCAGCGAGCGTGCTCGCAAGTAGTCCAATTCGTTTCCGTAAGATCATCGGGACCGCTTTTGCGATGGAAGGTTGTGGGTGAAGAACGTCATGATGCCGCCACGTGGTTATCGTGACAAGGCCGTAACCGGCGTGCCGCGGTCCGAGGGCCGATACTTCGTCCGTCTGCCGGGTTTTCTCAAGACCGATTGTGAATGGAGTTGTCTCGCAGTTCTTTCCAGAAAGCCTGTCGTGCAAGCATCACGCGGAAGTGCGGAAGCCCCACAGGGCTGCGGCGTTTCGTCCGAGGATCTTCTCTCGGTCCTCCCGCGTGAAAAAGGGAATCTCTTTACGGATCAGGTCAATCTCTTTGTCTAGTGGCGGCCGGTTGTATGCAACGCGGGCCGTACCAGGATACCCGGTTCCAAAAAGAAGTCGCTCCGGACCAAAAGCTTCGTAGACCCGCTTGACGTACGGATAAGCATCGGCGAACGGATACTTGCCCGATTTCGAAACCGAACTGAGCTCCGAAACCTTAACCCAGACGTTCGGATACCGCGCCATGGCGAGCAATAAACGGAAATCCGGCTCGGGATCCTCAGCTCCCAGGTCCATCTGGCTGAGGTGATCGATGACGGTCCGCACCTTCGGATGGGCGCGGACCATCTGCTCGAGCTTTGGCAGCTGCTGCGGAGCGATGAAGAAGTTGAATACGGCCCCAAGCTCCTCGGCCTTACGCCATAGACGGTGCGTTTCCCTGGCGTTGATCCAACCGTCTCCGCCGTGCTTGCCGTTCTGATAATAAATGGCGCTGAAGCGCATACCGTGGAGTCCGTGCTCCGTCATCCAAAACTCCATCTTGTCCGCGACTTTGGGATCAGTCGGGTCGACGAGCCCTTGGGCCTTGAGACGTTTGGGGTTCTGTTTCACACAATCTGCAACGTAGCTGTTATCCCACCCGTGGTAGATGACCTGGACAAGGACGGAGTGCGTACAACCGTGCCGGTCCATGTCCTCCATCAGCATCTCGACGGTGGCCTCGTGAGGAGCCTCTTTGAAGTCCTTGATATAGGGGTGACGAAAGGAGTGGCGCAACGGATCATTGGCCCAAACGTGCATGTGCGTGTCGATGATGGGCGGCTCGGCGTTCGGAGCGGCATGCGCGCGGACACTGAAGGTCAGCGCCGCGGGCAGAGCGCTGATTGCCACCCCCGAAGCCACCGATTGTATGAAAGCCCGGCGGTCACTGTTCGGTTCAAGTACCGTGGTGCGGGACGCGCGATGACGTTGCATGTTCTTCTCGTCAGGTCGCGGGACGTAAGGCTGCCACGAGAAAGCTCGTATCAGGTTTGTCTTTACAAATGAGTCAAATTTTCAGCGACGGGCACCGACCGCAGGTTGGTCGGGGAGCGGGTCGCTGCAACCGAGCGATAGCTCGCGTCGGTCTGAGGCACCTCCTCGCTAGCGATTCGGCTGAGATCAGTGTCGCCGGGGCCGCCGTAAAAGTCCACCTGGGCCACGGAAAAACCCTCGTTTTTTCAGAAACCGCATGGCCCGACGCTCGTTGAACTGCGTCTCAACAGACACGTTGCCGAACAGCCGCATGGAGACTTGCCGACACCCCGCACTTGAAAGCTCGACCTGTGTTGAGCACTCATCGTTCCCGCTAGTCTGGATCAGCTAAACCGATGGTGTTTTCCAGCTATGAACGCGCCTTACAAGCTGAACGCCGTTGTCGACGTGCGTCTCCTTACCGTGCCGAAACGATTCGTAGATCTTGCATTCGTGCATCGGGTGCTCTGAGCCATCGGGACGAGTGTGATGAATCAAATTGTGCATGTTCTTTCCGAGCAGTTCTTCGTCAAGGCGAAACTAAAATTCCTTCGTGGTGTTGAATATCTACGTTCCAGAAGACACCAAAGAATAGGAGACGTCACGTGTTGCGCATCGAACTAGCGCTTTTGGTGGGAATTTCGACTGTTCTTGCAGGCAACGCCTATGCGCAACCGGGAGGAATCCCAGGTGGCGGTCCTGGTGCCAGCCGCGGACCCCGTGCCAGCCGCGGACCCCGTGCCAGCCGCGGTCCCGGGGGGAACCTGCCAGAGGTCGGCGCGACGCTGCCCGACATCACGTTGTATGACGATGGCGGCAAAGCTTTCTCGACGTCCAGTCTCCGTGGACAATACTCGGTGCTGGTGTTCGGCTGCTTGACGTGACCGCCTTTCCTGCGAAATGTCCCCAGTTTGGAGACAGTCCAGCGAGATTTCTCGGAAAAGGGTGTCAAGTTCTATTACATCTACAAAGCGCTCGCTCACCCGGAAACGAACGGATACATCACGCCGTTCACGCTTCAAGAGCGTTTGATGCACGTCACCGAGGCCAAGAAGAAGCTCGGTTCGCGAATCACTTGGCTTTGCGACACGATGGCTAACGATGCCAAACACGGTTTGGGAGATGCACCGAATTCCGAGTTCATCGTCGGACCGGAAGGCAAGTTTATTAAAGTCCGCCGCTGGAGTCGCCCCGAAGAATTGAGGGCCGACCTTGAAGAGCTTGTCGGAGTGGTCGAGAATCCAACGTCGATCGCGGACATTGGGATGAAGCGGCTTGAACCAGCGAAGACGGCACCAAAGGGCATCGTCGCCCGGCTGCAACTGCCGGGCCGGATGACGTCGATCAAAGTGCAACCTTCGACGGGTTTGTCGTTGTCCACGCCGCCACTGGCAGACGACCTGACCGGCGGAGAGCCGCTGTATGTGAAGCTGCGTGCAGAAGTTGACTCGCAGTATTTTCAAGAGGGCAAAGGAAAACTCTACCTGGGCTTTTTCCTCGATCCGCTGTATGAGGTTCATTGGAACAACCAGGTCGCGCCGGTCGCTTATGAAATCGAAGCGCCTGAGGGTGTCGAAATCACACCGCTCGAGGGCAATGGCCCGAAGGTTGAAGAGAAAGCGGACGCCGATCCTCGCGAGTTCCTCCTAGAGCTTTCGGGAGAATCGCAAGCTCCGATCAAATTGACCGTCAAGTACTTTGCCTGCGATGATGCGGACACATTCTGCAAGGCGGTCACCCAGCATTATCTGGTCACGGTCCAACGCGATCGCGATGGCGGTTCGCGGCGCGGCGGTGGCCGGCCTCCCGGTGGCTTTGCCGGGCGGCCGTTCGGAGGAGCGACAGCAAGTTCCACTTCCGCTGACGAAGAGGCGGCAAGGCGAAGCAAGAACCTGAAGGCTGCCGTCGCGATCTTCCGCGAACACGATTCAAACGAGGACGGCAAGATCGACAAGAGCGAGTTGGCTCGCGTCGAGAATGTGCTGGCCGACTCAGACACCGATAAAGATGGCCTCGTTTCGCTCGGCGAACTGGTCGCTGCGATCAACGCCCAGTCGACTCCATCGAGAGACTTCAGAAGCCGCGCCGGCGCGCAACGTGATATCGGCGATGTGCTGCTCGCTGCTCTCGACACTGACGGCGACGGTGCGCTCTCGACCGACGAGTTGGCCAGCGTGTCCCAATCGCTGCGCACTCTGGACAGGAACAGCGACGGTCAGCTAACGCCCAATGAAATCGCCCCCGCGCCTGCCGGTCAACGTGGCGGACGTTTCGGTGGACCTCCCGGCGGCTTTGGTGGTGGGCGGCCCAATCCAGCAGAGATGCTGACGCGGATGGATGCCAACGGCGATGGCAAGGTGTCCAAGTCGGAAGTCCCGCAGCAGATGCTGCAGCGATGGGATCGCATGGACACCAACAGCGACGGCTTCATCGACAAGAAGGAGCTGGAGGAGCTTGCCAAACGTATTCGTGGGTTTTCTCGCGGCGGCAGCATCGGCAATCGCCCTGGCGACAATCAGCAGCGGGAAGGTCAGCGTCCAAGACGCCCACCCAATGAATAGCCAAGCCTGTCGCAACGAGGAGTGATTTCCCCCAACCGTCAATGGAGCGCCTGGCAACGACTTGCGATCGGTAGGCGCCGATGACCGAGAAAAGACCCCCGTCCCCATTCGCAACATCTTCTCACGACATGACTTACCCTCGTGAATGCCAGGCTTATGACCAATCTAGAGCCGGGCAACAAATTGCTAAAAATTTAACTTTTGAGGGTTGACCGAGGGCTAATTGTTAATAAATTAGCTTTTGAAGGTAATGCGACTTGCGGAACGTCTCAAAGGAACTTGCGATGGACGATCAACGTGGGCTCAGTCGTCGAGAGCGACAGATCATGACGATCGTGTATTCGTTAGGCGAGGCGTCAGCCGCGGACGTGTGGCAGCGGTTGCCGGACCAGCCGTCAAACACCACGGTACGTACGTTGCTTCGCATCCTTGAAGGGAAGGGACATCTGCACCACTTCAAACGAGGCCGGCAGTTTGTGTACACGCCTACTACGGAGCGCATCAATGCCGGTCAGTCGGCCCTCAAGGCGGTGTTACAAACTTTCTTCGACGGATCGCTCGAGAAGGCCGTGGCGGCGCACCTATTGGATCCCGATGGAACGCCCTCGGGCGACGAGCTGCGCCGTATGGCGAGTCTCATCCGTGAAGCACGTCGACAGGAGGATGAGTGATGTGGAACTCGGTATCCGATTCGACGATTTCTTCTCACGCGGCGGCTTTTGTGATCTCGCTGCTTGTCGATTCAACCATCAAAGCTGCGATCTTGCTTGCTCTGGTAGCCGCGGTTATGTCCCTTTCCACGAAAGTGTCTGCCGCGACACGGCATTTGGTTTGGCTTCTCTCTCTTTCCGTGATACCTGCACTGCCCATATTGGTGTTAATCCTCCCAACCTGGAACGTTTTGCCGAATTGGTTAGCGTCACCGGCAGGTCCTGCGAGGCCAATCGCAAGCCAAAACGTGTATCAACCATCCAGCGCGATGACACTCTCACAATCGCCATCTGATGGTACGCTTGACGAGCCGGCTTCGCAGCCTTCTAACGGCACCGGGGGCGATGAAGTCAACAGACCGCGGACCGGTCGCGCGCCCATTACGCTGAACATCTGGGCGACTACGATGCAGTTCTTGCTTGTGGCTTGGTTATCCGGCTGTCTGCTTTCCTTCGCGCCGTGGTTGGCCGGTACGGTGAGCCTTCGGCTGTTGCAACGTCGTTCGGCACGCGTCAAGGAAGGGAGGCTGTTGCTGCTGCTACACGAGTTTTGTACCAAACTGGGGATTCGTCGGCCTGTGCAACTGTTGGTAAGCGACCAACGCGAGATGCCGATGCAGTGGGGAGTGATTTCACCCAAGGTACATCTGCCATCCTCTGCACTCACATGGCCCGAGGATCGTCTGACGGCGGTTCTCATGCATGAGTTGTCGCATGTGAGGCGATACGACTGCCTAACGCAGTTCTTCACGACGATCGTGGCTGCGTTGTATTGGTTTCATCCGATGGTTTGGTGGGCCGGGCGTCAGATGAAGGACGAAAGCGAATTCGCCTGTGACGATTTGACAATCAGTTCAGGTTGTCGCGCCACTGAATATGCCCAACAGGTTCTGTACGTCGCGGCGAGTTCTTATCCGGCACTGCTGTCCAGCCCAGTTGCGATTGGAATGGCGGGGCGATCGCGTCTTGAAGAGAGAGTACGGGCGATCCTCGATCGAGGGCGTAACCGGACACCGCTGACGCTGTGAGGAGGGGTGGCATGTTCCGCGCTCATCCTCATGATCTCTGCACCGTTAGTGCTACTTGGCGACAAACCTTCCAACAGCGCAAGCCGTACAACGCTCGAGTCCCGCGACGACGCGAACCAGCATTTGAATTCTCAGGACACGCGGTCGGATTCGCCGCTTCGACTTGGCTTCGTCGATGATTCTGCCGAGGGCAAACGGAGTATTGCCGGATCGGGACATGCGGTCGCGTTTCAGCGGCCCGCCGCAACCAAGTACTTGATGTCGGTCGAGATCTTTGCCAGTCGCTACGGGACTCCGGATCCTCCAGACGAAGACTTCCACATTTATCTGCTCGATGAGAACCAAAAGCTGTTTCGAGCATTCCCATACCCTTACGCGATGATCGAACGTGGGGCCGAACGCTGGTACACACTGAAGCTGCCAGTTTGCGAAGTCCCCGAGCGATTCACGATCGCGCTCTCTTTCAACCCACATCGCACCAAGGGCATCTATTTGGGAATTGACAAGAACGTGAAGCAATCACATTCATCTACCGGTCGGCCCACAAAAGGATATCGACCGATCACTGAGAACTACGACTGGATGGTGCGAGCGATTCTCGTTCGCCAGGTCCCTTCTGAAAGTCCTTTTGTTAGTGCACCTTAAACCCACGGCCTACGGCCGTACGACCCTGAAAGGCTCCGCCGAAGATGGGCCGGTCGGGAGGCCGGCCCACAACGTGTTGGACCGGCGCATAACGTGTTGATCGGCCACGAACGCAACAACGAGTTTCCCTTTACAAATGCTTCGTTAGAAGAATCTGTGGGTGAAGTTGGGTTCCGGGAGCGCGCCGAGATTGTGATAGAGCGCGGTCTCGTAGGCTTCTTGGGTACGAAATCCGTAGGATTTTCTGGTGATCAGTTTTAGTTTGTTGTTGAA
>PVBE010960693.1_pt1 | contig 13261 bp, 11 predicted proteins | sample 1631181 | NCBI WGS metagenome assembly PVBE01 (sample SAMN08397723, study PRJNA350692) | Marine metagenome, whole genome shotgun sequencing project. | isolation source: water | place: Pacific Ocean | collected 2012-04
AACAGTGCCACCAGCCCGATCGTGGAGGCGCCATACGCGAACGTGATCAGCCACATCGCTCGCGTTCGCCTCGCCTCTTCCCGAGTCCACTGCTCCTCCTGCGCAGCGGAGCGACCGCCCCCAGCCGCCACCTGCGCCGCCATAGTCCAGGGTTCGAATCCCTGAGGGCCCACTATGTTGACCTTCTGACCATTAGGACCGCGATCAGGTCGTTGCTCTCTCGATCTGATGGCAGTCCGCTCTATCTGGTCGTCGGGCAACGATGGAATCCGGCCAACGCGCAACCGCTTTTCGCGTCGATCCGAACCGGGGAAAGCAGACGGCGACGCGAAGCTCGCGCGCGCCACGCCTGAGTCCGGATTCCGGTCACCCTACCGCGCCCGGCGCGGCGCCATCATTGCGACGGAGCCAGCCCGGTGGCTCGCCGAAGGCTGCGCTATGAGACACCACGGGAGCCGCCCCGGCTGGCGAAATCGTTCCAGGCTGGTGCGCGCCGACGCGGCACGCCTCGCAGACTGACCTCGATCATATGTGGGGCCGCGTGGCCGCCGCATCCTAGCGATGTCTGCCATGGGAGGACTCCGATGGGTGACGCGTTGACGCTGTCCGGGCTGCGGGTGCTCGATCTGACCCGCTCGATGGCCGGTCCCTGGACCACGCGGATGCTTGCCGACGCCGGTGCCGAGGTCCTCAAAATCGAGCCGCTGATGGGCGACTTCGTCCGCCATCTCCCCGCCAGCACGGGCGAGTTCTCGAGCGGGTACTTCCAGCAGGCGAACTCCGGGAAGCGCAGCGTCTGTGTTGACCTTCATACGCCAGCCGGCATCGGGTTGGTGAATCAGTTGATCCCCCATGCCGACGTGGTCATGCACAACATGCGGCCCAACGCCGCACGACGGCTGAACCTGGAGCCCGCGCGTGTCCATGCGCTGAACCCCTCCGTAGTCTTCTGCCAGATCAGCGGCTACGGCGCCGACTCCCCGTTCGTCGACAAGCCCGGCCAGGATATGGCGGTCCAGTGCATGACGGGCATCGCCGAAATGAGCGGCGTGTCCGGTGGGGAACCCGCGATCCCGATCTGGTCGCTCGTCGACACGTTGACATCGGCGTACGCCTACAGCGGCATCCTGTCGGCTCTGCACGCGAGAGCGACCCGAGGTCTGGAACGGATCGCGGTGGAGCTCTCGATGGCGCACTGCTCCGCGTTGCTGCACGATGTGGGGCCCCAGCTTCTGGCGCGGGGCGAGCAGATCCAGGTGGAGCGGAGCGGGCAGTTCCATCCCTTCCTCACCGTACGCGGCGTCCTGGCCGTTGCGGATGGCTACATCGCGATCTCCGCCTTCCGCACCCGGCACTGGGCGCGTCTGGCGGCGCTGATCGGTTTCGGCGGCGAGCTGCAATCGTCCGATGCACGGCGCGGGCGGAAGGCCGAGATCGAGGCTCGCACCCAGGCGTTCTTTGCCGCGATGACCGTGGCGGAGTCGTTGGCCAGGCTCGAGGAGATCGGCGTCCCGGCACACGAGGTCCGGGCAAGCCTGGAAGATGTCCAGCGGAGCCTGGTGTTTCAGGAACGCGAGATGCTGGTGCGGGCCGGCGAGGCGCTCCTGGTGGGTGGGATGGTTCACAAGAGCAGCAGCGCGGAAGCGCTGCGGGGCGGTGCACCCGCCCTGGGGGAGGCGAATCTCTACACGCTGCACGAACTCCTGGGCTTGGAGAAGCAGGCGATCCTGAATCTGCTGGCGGAGGGCATCATCGGGGGTGAGCCTGACACGCTCGTGCAACTGGTGGAGCAATGTTCGGACAGATCGGCTGCGGGCGATGTTGCTTAGCGGCACGCGCGTGGTCCAGCTCGGATGTGGGGTGACCGGCGACATCGCGGGTGGGTTGCTGACGCGGCTCGGCGTCGCGGTGACGAAGGTCGTGATCTCGCCTTGCCCCATCTGCGGCGACCACTGTGACGAGGCCGAGTCCTGGCGGGCCGGGTACTCCGCCCTCAAGGCTTGCACCACGCGGACGCCGGACGAACTGGCGGCCTACTTCGACGCCGAACCGGTGGCCCGCGCGGATGCGGCGTTGATCGACGGCGTCTCCGACACGCTGTTGGACTCCTGGTCGGCGATCGCGCGAGAGCAGCGGATGCCGTCGTTCCTATTCGTGACGGTGTCCGATGAGCGCGCGGGTGAAATGGAGACTTCCGGGCTGGGGGCGGAGGCGATCGCGGGTGCCGCGGGCACGATGGGACCAGCGGAGGGCCCTCCGACGCCGCTGGGGTTCCTCTTCGGCGAGACGAACGCCGCCGTTCGAGGCGTGGCGATGCTCATCGACCGCTTGCTCCGCGACGTGCTGCACCCGCGCCCCTGGGATGATTCCGAGTGGCTCACGGAGGTGTCGGCCGCGGACGCTTGCATCGATGCGATGGACGGTCCGTGGCAAGAGCTAAGCCTGCCGGGAAGCGCCCACGACTCACCGAATTCGTTGTCGAATGCGAACTACCAGCGCACCGGGGCGCAGCGAGCCACGCTGGTGCCGTACGGGCTCCTGGAGGCGGGCGACGGATGGTTCACGCTCGTCGGGGTCTCTACGACGGCACTGCTAGCCAACGGTCTGGGGCGCCCCGAGCTGATGGACGACGAGCGCTTCGCCACGGTGGAAGCGCGAACCGCCAATCGGGAATTCGTCATCGAGATGCTGCAGGAGTGGGTGGCGACGTTTGAGCGAGGGCAGGATTTCGTGGACCTCTTGGGAAACAGCGTCGTCGTCGCGAAGTCTGAGCGGCTGGAGGACATCATCGACGACCCCCACGATCTGCTCGGCTTCGAGCACCCCACAACCCCTTACCGGATCACCGTCGGCGGCGTGCCGATTGAGGAAGTCGCCGACTGAGCGGAACGAGCAACACCGCAAGCGGCCTGTTGTGCATGGTTCGATCGAGTCGATCTCAGGTATTCGCCCGAGGGAAGGGCGCTCCGGCCCAACTAGCCTCGCTTCAATTCGCGCGGGCGACGTGCCGACCCTACGCGGCGGTTGCCTACACCGCGCGAGCGAGCGGGCGTTGGAGGTGTGGAGCGCGTGCCAGAGAATCGACGCATCGAAGCGGCCCGTGATCTGACGCCGGAAGGATACGCGCTCGCCCGCCCGATGCTCGATGAAATCGCGCGCCTTGAGACGGAGTGGACGGCGACGGGCAGTGAGAGCGACTATGCGCGCTGGCGCGAGTTGCTCAACGAGGTCCAAGGGATCATTCGCGCGCACTACGCCGGCAGCGACGATGGCGCGGCCGGCGATTTCCCGGCGCCTGACTAGAACGTCCGGTCCATGAAGCCCGCGGCGACGGGGCAGCAGCCGCGAGGGAACAGGAGTCCACGATGCAGGACCGCATAATCATGTCGGGGATTGGGGGGCAGGGGATCATTGTGGGGACCAAGCTGATCGGGATTACCGCCACCGGCTTGGGCCAGTACGCGTTGCACTACGCGGAATACGGCGGCGAGATGCGCGGCACGCGGTGCGAGTGCACGCTCACCGTGGCCGACCAACCGGTGACCTCCACCCCCCAGGTTTCGAATTGTGAAGCTGCAATCATCATGCATCCAGAGTCGTTCGACCGGCTCGTGCAGAAGTTGCTCCCGGGCGGACTCGCGCTCGTCAACTCCTCCTTGATCGACGTGTCGAAGCTGGCGCTGCGCAAGGATGTGGAGTGGCTCCTGGTTCCGGCGACGGATCTGGGGACTTCGCTGGGGCACGCGATGGTCTCCACGATGGTTGCGATCGGGGCGTTCGCAGAGGAGACCCAACTCGTTCCAGCGGCAGCGATCGCGGATCACCTCTCCGCCCTCATCCCGCCCTATCGCCACCAGCTGCTGGAGATGGACGCGAAAGGGATCGAGATGGGCGCCAACTGCGTGGCCACGGGGGAACAGGTCAGCCGGATCCCAGCGACGGAGGCGCCGTACCACTTCGCGCGAACGGGAGCCGTGGCGTCCGGCTGAGCGGGGCCCGACAACGACCGAAGGAATAGGACAATCCATGGCCAACCAGGTTGCAACGGTGACGATCAACGAGGAGCGCTGCAAGGGATGCGCCCTCTGCGTGGGCGTCTGCCCGCCCAGCGTATTGCGGTTGGCGGACGACCGCTTCAACCAGCGGGGCTATCGTCCCATCGAACTCGCGCCCGGCTGTACGGGCTGCGAGATGTGCTATCGAATCTGTCCGGACTTTGTATTTGAGGTGTACCGTGGCCGAACCCGCGACAACTAGTGCGCTGACGACGGAACCGGACGAGGCGGAACGGATCTTCATGCGCGGCAATGAGGCGCTGGCGGAGGCGGCGATCCGTGCGGGCTGCCGCTTCTACGCGGGCTACCCAATCACGCCCTCCACCGAGATCCTGGAATACATGGCCAAACGGATGCCGCAGGTGGATGGGGTCTGCATGTTCCCGGGCACCGAGATTGAAGGCATCACCATGGCGCAGGGGGCGGCCGGTACCGGCACCCGCGCCATGATCGCCTCCACGAGCACCGCATACAGCCTGATGCAGGAGACGCTGGCGGAGTCCGCCAATGGGGGCTGGCCGCTCGTCGTAGTCAATATGTGCCGCGGATCGCTTCAGGGCGACTATTACCAGACGGCCAAGGGGGGAGGCCACGGCGACTACCAGATCGTGGTGCTTGCGCCGCACACCAATCAGGAGATGGTGGACCTCACCCAACGCGCCTTCGACCTCGCGGAGCGCTACCGCCATCCGGTGATCATCTTCGGCGACAGCATCCTGGCCCATACGTCGGAAACGGTGGAGTTCCGGCCCCAGCCGTTCGAGGAGTTGCCGGAGAAGAGCTGGGCGGTGGACGGAACGCCGGATCGGCCGCGCCGCGCGATCACCTATCTGGGCAGCAGTGGGCTCTCCACAGACATCCGGGGAGCCGCCACCTCGTCGCTGCTTCGCTTTGAACAGATGAGCGAACAGGCGCTCAGCTATGAAGAGGGCTTCCTGGACGATGCGGAAGCGGTCGTCGTGGCGTTCGGCACAGCGGCGCGATACGCGAAGGACGCGATCGGTGAGCTGCGGAGCGCGGGGATCCCGATTGGCTTCTTCCGGCCGGTCACGATCAACCCCTTCCCCACCGAACAGATCGCAGAGATGAGCGCCGGCCGCAAAGTGGTGATCTCTTTCGAGCTCAACGCTGGCCAGATGATCCACGATGTGCGGTCCGCCATCTTCGGCGCCGCCCCCGTGGCGCTGATGGCCGAGAGCGCACATCGCGGGACCTACGGCGGTGTCCCCTCGGTTGGGGAGCTGGTGGAGTCCTTCCGTGAGGTGATGCGCGAATACGGCGTCTCGAATGTGTAGGCGAGCGCTTGAAGGAGGTCCGGTATGACGCCCCAGGATCCGGTGGTCGCCACTGACGAGATCCCGCTGGTACGAGGTCGTCCGAAGATCCTCAAGGACGAACCGCACACGCTCTGTCCCGGATGCGGGGAATCCGTCGCCGGACGCGTGATCGGGGAGGTGATCGAGGAAATGGGGCTGGCGGAGCGGACCATACTCAGCCTGGGAGTGGGCTGCTACCTCCAGCTCACGCGCTTGCTGGACATCGACTTCCAGCAGGCCTTACATGGGCGTGCTCCGGCGATGGCGACCGGGATCAAGCGCGTCCGTCCCAACGCTCTCGTTTTCACGGTCCAGGGCGACGGCGATCTGCACTCGGAAGGGATTACGGAAGCGGTGCAGGCCGCCACGCGCGGTGAGAACATCACCATCATCTGTTTCAACAACACGGTGAACGGCGAGACGGGGGGCCACATGACTGCAGCGACGGTGGTGGGGCAGAAAACGAAAACCACGTTTGGCGGCCGCGAGCGTCAGGGCCAGGGCCAGCCGGTGCGAATGGCCGAGCTCCTGGGGTCGATCGAGGGCACCGTGTACTCGGCGCGGACGTCGGTCAACAAGCCCAGCGAAATCCAGAAGGCCAAGAACCACCTCCGCAAGGCGTTCGAATCGCAGATGGCCGGGCAGGGGCTCTCGTATGTGGAGATCCTGACGATGTGTCCAACCGGCTGGTTCATGGAACCGGGTGAAGCGATCGACCACATTGACGATGTGATCACGAAGGTCCACCCCCTCGGCGTGTTCAAGGATGGCGTAGCGGACTAGGGGTGCGGTGTCTCAAGACACCTGTCCGGAGAAGGCTATCCTTCGCAGCGAAGCGATTGGAGCGACCCGATGCCCGTCCGCTTTGGCCTGGTCTACGACTTCCGGAACCCGCAGCGGTGGGAGCGCCCCTGGCCCGAGGTGTTTGCGGCGCTCCTGGAGCAGATCGAGTACGCGGACACGCTTGGGTTCGACTCGATCTGGATCACGGAGCACCACTTTGCCGCAGACGGCTACGCCCCCTCGCCCGTGCCATTGATGGCGGCGATCGCGGCCCGAACCACGCACGTCAAGCTCAGCACGGACATCCTCCTCCTGCCGCTGTACCACGCGGTGAAGCTCGCCGAGGATCTCGCCACTATCGACATCATCTCGGGCGGCCGCGTGATGCTTGGCATTGGCATGGGGTACCGGGACGAGGAGTTCGAGGCGTTCGGGCAGACGCGGCGGGAGCGGGTCCGGCGGACCGAGGAGGGAATCGCGGTGCTGCGGGGAGCCTGGGGGGAAGCGCCGTTCAGTTTCACCGGGCGTCACTACCAACTGCGGGACCTGGTGGTGACGCCGAAGCCGGTCCAACAGCCGCATCCACCGTTGTGGCTCGCCGCGACGGCTGAGCCAGCAGCCCGACGCGCGGCGCGGCTCGATATGCACCTGCTGCCGCAGGGGGACCTGCGCGTCGCGTACGAGCCATGGTTGGACGAACTCGCTCAACTCGGCAAGGACCCCGCCGACTACCGGATCGGCCTGATCAAAGGCTTCTTCGTCAGTGACGATCGCCATGACCCGGTCTGGCAGCGCATCCGCGAGCACGAGCGCTACCGGATGGAGGTCTACGCCCCCTGGATCCAAGCGGGCGGATTCCCAGCGGCCCCAGAGGGCGAGCCGGTGCCGATCGATCAGGCCTACTTCCGAGGATCGCCCGGAGAAGTGATCGAAGCCATCGAGCGCTTCCGCGAAACGCTCCCTCTGACCGACATCGTGGGGATGGGCACGCCGGTCGGGATGGATCCTGCAGAGTTCACGCCGTATCTGGAACGGTTCGCGGCGGATGTCCTGCCGTATTTCCAGAACGAGTGAGGCGGGCTAGCTGTTCGCGCCGCAGTCACATCCCGCGGGTTCGGCTCCTCCATTGGGCTGTGGTGTTTCAAAACCCCATCACGCAGCCTCCCAGTAGTACTCATGATGCAGACCGCCGAGGATCGGGCGACTGACGAGCCGTTGCGACTCGGCGCTCCATGACAACCCCCGCGGTCCGGCGGGCGGTTCGTTGCTAAGCGACTGATGTGGCCGGGTCCCGTTGTAATACGCCAGGTACTCCCGTAGTACGCGCTGGAGATGTCGTTCGTTCAGCACGATCAGGTGGTCGAGACACTCCCGCCGGATCGTGCCGATCACGCGCTCGGCAATCGCGTTCGCCTTCGGAGCGCGAACGGGCGTCAGCACCGTGGTGATTCCGATTGCCGAGGCCTTGGTGAGGAAGTCGGCGCCGTACGTTCGATCGCGATCGCGGATCAGGAAGCGCGGATGCTGGTTCCATGGCGTGGCTGCGAGGATCTGCCGCCACACCCAGGGCGCGCTCGGATACCAGGTCACGTTCCAGTGCAGGATGCGGCGGCGGTCGTGACCAATCACGAAGAAGACATAGAAGGTCTGGAAGGTGAGCGTCTGCACCGTGAAGAAGTCCGCGGCCCAGATGTCGGGCGCATGGAGCTGAAGGAAGGTCCGCCAGCTGAATGAGGGCGGGCGATCCCGGCGATACCGCTGCACGGTCGCCGCACTGACGGAATGGTCCAGCACCGCCAACTCGACCGCGATGCGCCGCACGCCCCAGGTCGGATTCTCCGCCCCGATCCGGACGATGAGTTCCCGGATGACGGGGTCGATCCGTCCGCGGCCCGGGGGTCAGCCGCGGCTCTTCCAGCGCCAATAGTGTCGCCACGCCTTCCGGTGCCAGCCGATCATGGTGGCCGGCTGCACCACCTGGAGATGCCCGCGCCACGCCGGCCAATGCCGAGCGGTCATTGACCAGAAACGCCGATCCGCAGCTGCCAACCGCGGGCGTCGCCCCACCCGCTCCCAGACCGCGAGCTGTTGCCGGAGAAACAGGTTCTCCAAGACGAGGTCCTGGCGTCGGCGCCCCGTCAGGCGCAACGCGATTAGAAGAAGCCGCCATAGATCCACATCGCCGTGCCTCCGCCTGGAGGTTCCGGCTATCGACGCGCTCAGGCAATGCCGATGGGATTTTGAGACACCACAGCCACTGTGGGTGGGTCGCCCGCTAAGGAGAAGCGGCGGGGAGGGGCGCGGGGAAGAGGTCTTGCACGAGGTCGAGGAAGGCAGGCGAGAGGTCGGCAGACATCGCCTGCCCAATCTCCTCTAAGCGAACGCCGATCTCGTTGGCGGTCGCGGCATCATCAGTGCGCCAGACGCCGAGAATGCGCGCTGCCTCGAAAAGGGCGATTAGGTTTCGACGAGCGTCCAGGATCTCGTAACTGAGCACGAGGAAGCGGTGGTGATCGGCCGCGAATTCCGCTGGCGGCGACAGTGCCGCGATCTCCTCGAAGGCCTGCTCCGTGCGGTCAATCAGTTCCTGCTGGCGCGCGACGATCGCATCCGACGACGATGATTCCCCTTCCTGGATCGTGGCGGCCGCGGCGCCGAGGGCGGCGATGATGGCGCTCACGCTCTCCGTGTATGCGGCCGCTTCTAGCGGGGCTGGCACGCCCGGTTCCGGAGCGAGCGGTTCCGTAACTTCGTTCATCGCGGCCTGCGCAGGCGGGGCCTGCGTGGGCCGCGCTGCGTCCTCCGCGATCGCCGGTGACTCTATCTGATCTCGGTCTGTGGCCGGTGCCGCCACTGCTGCCGGCGTCGGAGCCTCCCCCCGCATCGGCTCCGGGCTAGCCCCGTCACCGAACCCCGCCACAACCACCACCGCGGCGATTCCACCGCCCAGCGCGACCGTGGCCGCCGTGATAGCAACCTTCGCGGTCGTGGAAGCGGCCGCCCACCAGTACGGGGAAACTCCCGCCGTGGGCGTTGGCGGCACGGCGGGTGCGCCTGGACCGTGAGACGGTAATCCACCGCCGCCGGTCATGCTGCCCGTCGCCCCGCCGATATCGGCGGTCACGCGGCTCCAGATGGAGACAGAAAGTTCGGGCACCACGGCGACCATCGATAGCCCGGCGAAGATCGCGGCGGGCGCCACGAAGCGACTCTGATTCTCGTTGCAGACTGGACAGGTGTCGGCGTGACGCTGGAGCGAGCGCACGTCCTCGGGCGTTCCGGGCGCCTCGCCGATCGCCGCGAGCAGGGTGCGCAGGTCGGCGCAGTCGGCGTGGCCACGTCGGCTCAGCAGCAACGCTCGCACAGATCGGTCTAAGGAGGAGCGCAGCCGCGTCAGCATCGTGTAGACATTGCCGTGGGTGACACCGAATTCTTCTGCGATCTCTTGGGCGGTGAGCCCTTGGCGTAGGTGCATGTCAAGGAGCGAGTACTCGCGGGGGCTGAGCGTCTTCGCCGCGCCCCAGACAAGTTCGACCACCTCCTGGTCCTGGGACGCGGCCTGCGGATCGGTGAGCCGTGACTCGTCCACGGCGTCGAACGCCTCCTGCTCCTCCATCGCGTCTTCGCGACGGTCCGTTACGATGCGCTGCTGTTTGCGTAGTTCGTCGAGCGCGGCGTTGCGGGCGATGGTGAATAGCCAAGCTTTAAGGTTGTGCGGACGGCCGGCGCTCGGAGGATGCTCCCATGCACGTATGAAGGCGGTCTGCACCGCGTCCGCGGCGAGGTCCGGGTTTCGGACGGTGCGCAGACAGAAGTCGTAGGTGGCCTGGAAGTAGCGGTCGTAGAGCATGGCGAAGGCGTCCGTGTCGTGAGCACGAAGGCGCTCGCCAAGGGTGTTATCGGGTGGGGTGGTGGGAGGTGGGGTGGCAGGCATGGCAGGCCGATCCGTGCTTCAGGTAGAGGGTCCGGCGGTGTATGCCGCCGGACCCTCTCTCGTTTCTAACAGTCCTGACACGGGGATTTAAGACCCCACTGCTCGAAGGGACAGTCGGCTAGTTATCCTCTCCAGTGCCCCGTCGACTTCCACCGAGTAGGTCTTGGCGATCGACGGGCTTGTCCTGCTGGTCCTTATTACTGAGGGTACCCGCGCCACCCACCCCGCCGGCGTCGTTGCGACTGAAGGTGGAGTACGCGCCCTGGTCCCCGGCCGGAGTGGGGACCGGCGGATGGTACTGGACGCCATCTTCGGTTTGGGCGTCTTGGATGGGTGGCATGTCCTGGTGCAAGTCGGCTTCCACCTTCGGGTCGTCGCGATCGGCGGGCTTGTCCTGCTGGTCCTCGTCCTCAGGATGCGATTGCGTATCCACCTCGAAGTGAGGGTCGTCCTGGAAAATGATCTTCCGCGTGATCTCGTAGGCGCCGACATCGGGGCGAGAGCCGAGACGGACGAGGTGCCGCTGGTCGCGGAAGACCTGAGGCGAGACAGTCATGGCGGCGTCGACGGCGGGGCTGGCAGTCTGCAAGGCGTGTGTCTGCGTGAAGCCACCGTTGGAGGCCAGCGGATCCAGCATGGGGTTAGTCGCCGGCTGGTCTCCTAGCGCCGTCAGATTGCATGTCGAATCGGTGGCCAGGTTGTGGCCGCTGCTGATCAGCGCGGTCGCGTTACCTCCGCACACCGCGGCGCCGGCGGCCTCAGCAAGGATGGTGTTGCGGTAGTCAACGATGGAATCGGTAGCCGCCCAGATAGCGGCGCTATCTTCTCCCCATTCGCCCCAAACTCCTGCCTGGTTATCGGCGATTGTCACGTGCAGCAGGGTCACGACCGTACCGCCCCGCTGCGTCGCGATGGCGCCACCGCGTCTGGCACGGTTGGTGCTAAAGGTGGTGTTCGTCGCCGTGAGCCTGGAAACCGTGCCCGCGGCATTACTGAGGGCAACCGCGCCACCCACCCCGCCAGCGTCGTTGCGACTGAAGGTGGAGTAAGCGACCTCGAACGCGCCCGTATTGTAGACGCCACCGCCGGACAGCGCGGCGTCGTTGTGGGAGATCGTCGTATCCTGGACACTGAGGACACCCATGTTGCGGATGCCTCCGCCTTCGTACTGCTCGGAGACGTTGAGCGAGACGTAGCTGGACTCGATGCGCATTTTCGCGCCCGCTGTATTGGCGATACCGCCTCCGGAGCCGGCGATGCCAGTGGCGCGATTCGCACTGATAATACTGTCGACGATCCAGGCTCCACCACCGTTATTCGCCACGCCGCCACCGGCTTGGCCCACGTTGCTGAGGACGCTCGTCCCGCTAAGGCCGAGTGTCCCGTTGCTCCAGATCGCCCCGCCGGAGCCGAGCGCTTCGTTCGCCTCGAGATGGCTGTTAATGATCGCTAGTGTCGCGGCATTGTAAACAGCGCCGCCCTTGTTGAGGGAGCCGGGTCCGAGAGCCCGGTTTTCCTGGAGCACGACTTTTACCAACGTCAGGTCGCCGTGCCGGTTGCGGACCGCGCCGCCGTTGCCGCCACGGCCGTGCTGCATAGTGACGTTCTCGATAGTGACCACGACTGGGTCGTTGATGTTAAAGATACGATCCTGGTCGTTGCCATCGATGACCACGTTGCGTCCACCGAGTAGGTACAGATCCGTTGTGATCTCGATTTCGTCCAGGGTAAGCTGGTGGGTGCCGCTAGGCACCACCAGCTGTGTGAAGACGCCATCCGCGTTGGCTTGCTCGACGGCGGCACGTAGCGTGCACTCCGCTTGCCCGCTTGCCAGGACGTTGCCGGTGTCGCAGGCGCCGTCCGCAGGGTCCGCGTCGTGAAGGTCTACCGTCGAATTCACCGTGTACGGCCCAGCCGCGTGGGCGGGAGCCGCCGTGACCACGGCGGCGAACGCGACCGTGGCGGTGACGCCAATCATAGCCATGGCGCGCAGGCGCCTACGTGTTTGATGCCAAAACATGATGCTCTCCTCATTAGAGGGCCGAAGCCCCGATTCGTGCGCCCGCGGCTGCGGCCGCTCGGGTACTTAACGGGTGAGGAGGGTTTTTCTTACGGGCTAGGTATCATTTCTTCTGCAGTAATACGCTTATGTCTTCCGCGGCGCTGTGCTTATGCCTCAGAACCGATCTGTAGAGGGACTGGCCCCTACGTCTATCTAGTGGGCTCGCGTAGCGACCAGCGCGGATGGAGATTTGAGACACCACGCCACTCGGACGGAGGGACAGCCGCCCTGGCGTCGCGTTCTTGGGCATTCATCGCACGTTCTCGCTGCACCGCTAGTCGAATCTCGATGCGGAACGGCAGGCCTCTTTCACTCACCACTGAACGAACATCGGCATCAAAGTGCAATTCGGACCCAATTCGAGGGGTACCGTTCCGGATCATCAATGAATTCCGGCGTCCCACGAACCGGACAGGATAGGGAGGCCGGGATGGCCGTACATTCAGACAGCACCCTGGACATGGATAGCGGACGCCTGCACCGTCAGGAACGGCGGGCTCTGGCGGATACTCATGGACAGTGGCTCGAAACTTCTAATCCGCCCTGGGTTCGAATCCTGACGAGTAGACATACGAGGATCGCGGGTCAACCGACGTGTAGGGCAAGTCCAACATGGCGCTTGACGTCGTGACGGATATAGGACTGGCTTGCGACGCCCGCCAGAACGACGGCTCTCGCCCCCACGATCGTCCGATCGTGGGGGGGCGACCAAGCAGGCGTCCTCAACGCAGCGTGATCCGCAAGAATCCTACGAATTCTGTCCCGGCACTCCGCTCCGTCCAGGGGCGGCTAAGGCTCGATGAGTCAACTGGCTAGCGTCCCGACCAGCGCGGCACCCGCTTCTCCAGGAAAGCCGCGCGACCCTCGTCGCTGTCTGCAGCCTCCCGGCAGACCGAGCCCGCCCACGCCTCGTTTTGCAGTTGCGCGTCCAGATCACGACGCGTGACGTCGCCAACCAGCCGCTTGGTGAGCTCCAGCCCCAATGCCCGGTGCGTCCGCTCTTCGTTGTAGAACTGGACGTACTTTGCCATGAGCCGACGCACGTGGCGCTCGTTCCACACGATCACATGATCGAAGTATTCCCGGCGGAACGTGCCGATCACGCGTTCGG
>PVBE012077339.1_pt1 | contig 13261 bp, 10 predicted proteins | sample 1631181 | NCBI WGS metagenome assembly PVBE01 (sample SAMN08397723, study PRJNA350692) | Marine metagenome, whole genome shotgun sequencing project. | isolation source: water | place: Pacific Ocean | collected 2012-04
ATTGAGGGCTTGAGGATATTATTAGGGCGAGGGCGTAATTCGCGGCTCTATTCGATCGATCTGACCGGCCACAACAAACGTGAAATAATTACGCCGGTCGAGGCATCAGACCCGGCTTGGTCGCCGGCGAGTTCACGTTAGAATTAGAAACAAACTTCAAATAAAGACGCTGATAATGCTACCAATTTCCTATGCTTGACCGGACTTTTTTTTTGCTTCGAATCATCGCCTACAGTATAGTCCCTGCGCAATTAAGCGGTCGGAGATTGTGAGTTGGGGTGGTGTGTGCTCAATTCGGTGCAGTACAGTACGGTCTCGATTAAAATTAAGTGATGTGTCTGAACATAAAAGTATCGGGCAGCAACGGCTTCTAAGGAGTCTGCGATGAGATTAAATCTTCCAGTGGTTGTCGCGGCCGCGTTTCTTCTAGCAGCGTGTTCGACCGCATCGGACGAAGGGGCGGACTCGGGTAGCGCGGGTAGTAGTGGTGCTTCAACGTTTTCAGCTCCATTCCAAGAGCAGGTGGCTACACCATCGGGGCCAAAGCCCGGCACGTCACTTGATCTCGAGGTTAACGTCGGTGATCGGGTATTTTTCGATTTTGATAAGTCGACACTTAGGCCTAACGGGCGCACCACGATAGAACGCTGGGCGGCTTGGCTTAAGACCTACCCAGCCAACAAGCTCATGATCGAAGGCCATGCTGATGAGCGTGGCACCCGCGAATACAACTTGGCGCTGGGTGAGCGTCGGGCGAACGCGTCGCGCGAGTATCTGATCTCGTTGGGGGTCGACCCCAACCGGGTGAAGACAATCAGCTATGGCAAGGAACGGCCGGCTATTCCGGGCTCGAATGTGAACGCTTGGGCCCAGAACCGCCGTAGCGTAGCTGTCCTCGATAGTAATTAGATTGGTTGTGGCGCCCCGGTTCACCGGGACGACCGCCTTTCAAAGCGTGCATTGACACCCTCGGCTGTGTCCACCGGCCGGGGCCGTTTTGTTTTGACCGCCATAGTTTTGCCGAGTTACCTAAGCAGATTATGCGCGCATGATTGACGTTGGCGTTGAACTTGCGCATATCGGGAATCTGAAAACGAACTATCTAGGGACGGTGCCATGATTGCACCTCTATGCCAGCCCATTTCTGTACTAAATCGCCGATGGTTGGGTCCGGCGCTCGCGATCGCCATTGTTGCCGCCACACCGATGCTAAGTGCGGCACCAGCAGGGGCGCAGTCGAACGATGTACAGTCGCTGGTGAATACGATCGAACGCCTGGCGCGGCAGTTACAGACGCTTGAACGCAGAGTATATCGCGGTGGAACGCCGCCTGCCGGGTCTGCTACGAACCCGTCCGTTAGCGGCTCGCCGCCGCCGGCTGCGGTATCGCAGCTACAACTGAAATTCAGTCAACTCGAAGAGCAAATGCGTGGCATGACTGGGCAGGTTGAGGAATTGGGCTTCAAAGTCAATCAGATCTCAACCCGGCTAGATCGTCTGGTCGCCGATGTGGACTTCCGTTTGCACGCGCTGGAAGAGTCTGGGGGACGGCCCAATACGGTCCAGGGCGTCACCCCAAGTGCCGTTCCGGGTGCACCCGCGCCGTCGGTACGCGTGCCATCGGGTCCGCTGGTTGCACCGCGCCGGGCGCCGCAGGTTGGTGGCGTTGTCGTCAATCCCGAGGGCGCACCGGGCCCGTCGCTAAAAATCGGCACACTGACCGAGAGCCAAATCAAGGCAGCTGGCATCACGCCTTCTGACCCCGGAACAGGCGCTATGTCTAGCGCAAGTTCGGGAATTGATCAGACTACTCCCCAACAGGCGACACCGGGCGCTGGCGACGCCTCGGGTTTGCCCCCGGGTACGGCAAAAGAACGCTACAATTATGCTAGGGGGTTTCTGCTTCGGCGTGACTTCGCCGGCGCTGAGAAATCGTTGCGGGCGTTCGTCAAAACCTATCCGGATGACGTGCTGGCGGGTAATGCACAATACTGGCTTGGCGAAACATTTTATGTCCGCGGCGATTTCGGCACTGCCGCTCGTGCCTTCGCTACCGGCTTTCAACGCTATCCCAACAGCAGCAAGGCGCCCGACAATCTGCTCAAGCTCGGCATGTCCCTGGCGGCGCTCGAGCGCACCGAGGATGCTTGCATTATCCTGAAGAAGTTGTCGAAAGAGTATCCCAAGGCGCCGACCAATATAATGAAGCGCGCGGAAACGAAACGCATCCGCCTCAAATGCAAGTGATGGCGCGGCGTATTGCCGCGCCGTCCGCGCATCCACCGTCTGCAACACCAGTGACTAACGATGAATTCGCGGTATGGATGGGGCGTTTTTTGCCGTTTGAAAACGCGTTGACGATTGCCGCCGCGGTGTCGGGGGGGCGCGACAGCATGAGCCTCGCATTGTTGGCGTCTCGCTGGGCGGCGGTTCAGGGCGGTGAATTTATCGCCTTAACCGTTGATCATGGATTGCGCCCGGAATCTGCATCCGAAGCGCGACAGGTCGGTGATTGGCTGAATCAGCTTGGCATTTGCCATCGCATTTTGCGCTGGCAGGGTCCTTATCCGAAAACCGGTATTCAAGCCGCTGCTCGCCAGGCGCGCTACCGCCTGCTAATGGACTATTGCCGCGACCACTCGATCTTGCACTTGCTGGTCGGCCATCACCGCGAAGATCAGGCGGAAACCGTTTTGATTCGCCGGGCGCGCGCCAGCGGCAGCGATGGTTTGGCGGCCATGGCGGCGGTTAGCGAACGGACGTATCTGCGGCTATTGCGTCCCTTATTGGATGTGCCGCGCGAGCGTCTGACCGCTACCCTCGCCGGCGCCAGACAAAACTGGATCGACGACCCGAGCAATGACAACACGAAAATGGCCCGGGGGCGTCTACGTGCCCAGGGGAGGCCACCGTCACTGGTGGACGCGCTGTTAACAGCGCATGCGAACGCCGGCGAGCGCATTCTGGCCGAGCGCGCGACCGCTGGCCTGGCGGCGCGGGCTCTGCGGTTCCATCCGGCTGGGTTTGTGACCATCGATAGAAACGTGCTGGCGAAGGCAGCGCCCATTATCGTCGAGCGACTGTTGGCGCGAACAGTGATGGCCGTCGCTGGCCTCACCTATCCGCCGCGCAGCGATCGTATTCGCCGCTTGCGCGAAGCCATGGCGAATACCGGCCCGATTACCGGCCGCACATTGGGGGGATGCCGGCTGATCGCGCGGGAAAATCTGACCTATGTGTGCCGCGAAGCGGCCAGAATCGGCCCGCCGGTGCGCCTGGTCGCGGGGACCGAAACAGTCTGGGATGGCCGGTTTACGGTCTCGGTCACGAAGAATTTAGCAGAAGAGGCCCGCCTGGAAGCCCTAACGGCGGCTGGTTGGAGCCAAATCGCCGCTGTCGATCCTGGGCTCCGAACCATATCCGTGCCCCATGCCGTGCGCACAGTGTTGCCCGCCGTCTGGCGCGGTGATCAGGTGGCTGCTGTTCCCCATCTGGGATTCTTTGACGAAGCCAATGCGTTGGTCACCAACGGGTTGCGACTGATTTGGCTACCCCCATTGGCGGTTGCGCCAGCTTTGTTCGGTAAGGTCTGATTATGGAATTAGGCCTATTATATGGCTTGTAGGCCATTGCCTCGGCTGTGTTCGGACCCCATGTGTTAATTAGGGCCGCGCCGCGCCGGTGTGGTGCGCCGTCAAACGTGCATTGGTGCTGCCACGAGTCTAATATATAACGTTTAGATCAACGGAGTAGGCTGTTGAATAACTTCGGTAAAAACCTTGCCCTGTGGGTGATCATTGCCTTGCTGGTGGTGGCATTATTTAACCTGTTTCAAAGTTCGAACCGAAATGGCGCCGAGCAAGAGCTGGCGTTCACCGATTTCCTTGCCCAGGTCGAAAGCGGCCAGGTCGCTGATGTTACCATTGAGGGTAAAAACGTATCGGGAACCCTACGAAACGGAGTGGCGTTTAATACCTATACACCCGATGACCCACAGTTGGTACAACGCCTGACAGACCAGGGCGTGCGTATCACCGCAGCGCCGGAGGAACGTGTTCACCCAATCCTCGGCATGCTGCTGTCGTGGCTGCCGTTCATCGTGATCGTTGCTGTGTGGATCATCTTTATGCGCCAGATGCAAGGTGGCGCGGGCCGTGGTGCCATGGGCTTTGGTAAATCGCGCGCCAAGCTACTGACCGAACATGCCGGGCGCATCACCTTCGAAGATGTCGCCGGTGTGGAAGAAGCCAAACAGGAAGTCGAAGAAGTTGTCGAGTTCTTGCGCGACCCGCAGAAGTTTCAGCGTCTTGGCGGCAAAATTCCTAAGGGCGTTCTTCTGGTGGGACCGCCGGGCACCGGTAAGACCCTGCTAGCCCGCGCAATCGCTGGCGAAGCGAACGTACCCTTCTTTACGATTTCGGGTTCCGACTTTGTCGAAATGTTTGTTGGCGTCGGCGCCAGCCGCGTGCGCGACATGTTCGAGCAGGGCAAGAAGAACGCACCGTGCATCATTTTTGTCGACGAGCTTGATGCCGTTGGCCGCCATCGTGGCGCCGGGCTCGGTGGTGGCAATGACGAGCGCGAGCAAACCCTCAATCAGTTATTGGTCGAAATGGACGGTTTCGAAAGTAACGAGGGCGTCATTCTAGTGCCCGCGACGATCCGCCCCGATGTGCTCGATCCCGCACTGCTGCGCCCGGGCCGCTTCGACCGCCAGGTCGTAGTGCCGAACCCCGACATCATTGGCCGCGAGAAAATTCTTAAGGTGCATATGCGCAAGGTACCGCTGGCGCCCGACGTCGAGGCCAAGGTAATCGCCCGTGGCACGCCTGGGTTCTCCGGCGCCGACCTCGCCAATCTGGTCAACGAGGCCGCATTGATGGCGGCGCGTAAGGGCCGCCGCATGGTCACTATGGCCGAGTTCGAGGAAGCCAAGGACAAGGTCATGATGGGCGCCGAACGGCGCTCGATGGTGATGAGCGAAGACGAAAAGCGCCTGACTGCCTACCACGAGGCAGGCCACGCTCTGGTCGGTCTGCATGTGGACGGGTGCGACCCGTTGCACAAGGTGACGATCATCCCGCGCGGGCGTGCGCTGGGTGTAACTATGTCGCTGCCCGAGCGCGATCGCTACTCCTATTCGGTATACGAGTTGAAAGCCAAGATTGCGATGATGTTTGGCGGTCGTACTGCCGAGGAACTTATTTTCGGCAAGGACAAGATAACTACTGGGGCGTCCAACGACATCAAGGAAGCGACCAGCCTGGCGCGCCGCATGATCACCGAGTACGGATTTAGCAAAAAGCTCGGACCGCTGCGCTATGAAGATAATCAAGAAGAGGTTTTCCTGGGCCATTCGGTGTCGCAGCACAAGAATGTCTCAGATGCGACGGCGAAAGTGATCGATGAGGAAATCAGGGGATTGGTCGAAGACGGCGAGGCCGTTGCTCGACAAATTCTCGCGGAGCATCTCGATGAACTCCATCTTATTAGCAAAGGGCTACTGGAATACGAAACCCTGTCGGGTGACGAAGTTCAGCAGTTGCTCGACGGCGGTCAGATCGATCGGCCAGATTCGGATGACGATTCTGCCGACCGCGCCCGTTCGTCGGTGCCCTCTAGCGGCACAGCGGGTAAAAAGGACCGGCCCAAGGGCGGGTTCGAACCGGAACCGCAGCCGCAAGGTTGACGCTAAGCTCAGTGCCTGGCGTTTCTAACGCCAATGACCCAATCTGACGAAACAACCTATATCCGCCCGCTCGGCCTAGTTTCCGGCGCTACCGCCCAATTGATGTGTGCGGATGGCCAGGCGGTACCGCTGGCCGGTGGCCCGTTCGCGTTCACCCATGGCGAAGTAAATTCCCGCGATAATTCAGGTAATGCGCAGCGATCAGTACGTTCCGTTGCGGATCTCGGTGATGGTTTGGCGCGTCTAAGCGAACCCAGAGGGTCGTTCGCCGGCATACCGTTGCCGGATGTGGGCGGGCAGCCGCTGGTGATGGGCATATTGAATGTAACGCCCGACAGCTTTTTCGATGGTGGTAGACATGCCGACGCGGACGCTGCGATAGGTCACGGCCGGGCACTGCGTGCGGCGGGCGCTGATCTGATCGATATCGGTGGTGAGTCGACCCGGCCCGGTGCTAAACCGGTATCCGTCGAGGAAGAGCTTGAACGGGTCATGCCGGTGGTCGCGGCACTGGCGGGTGAGGATGTGCCGGTTTCCATCGATACCAGGCGTGCGCCGGTCATGCGTGAAGCAATCGCCGCCGGTGCGCGCATCGTCAACGACGTCGCGGCGCTGCAGGGCGATTCTGCCTCGCTTGATGCCGTCGCCACCAGCGATGCTGGTGTCATTCTAATGCACATGCAGGGTTCGCCCGGCACCATGCAAAATGCGCCGCGTTACGACGATGTGGTGCTCGACGTTTACGACGCGTTGGCGGCGCGGTTAGCGGTCTACGAGACCGCTGGCATCGCGCCCGCGCGTATCTGCGTCGACCCCGGCATCGGCTTTGGCAAAACAGCCACCCACAATCTGGAACTGATTTCTTCGCTGGCGATTTTTCACGGACTCGGCTGCGCTCTCGCCATCGGTGTGTCGCGCAAGAGCTTTATTGACGCACTAGTGGGGTCGGTGCGGGCCGAGGACAGGCTGCCGGGCTCGCTCGCCGCGATGGTAATGGCGATCGGCCAAGGTGCGCAAATTGTGCGCGTGCATGACGTTGACGAAACCGTGCAGGCGATTTCCCTGTGGTGCCAAACTGGGGTGGTTTTAACGCCTCTGACATAGAAATGAATTATTAGCGTCAATTTGCTATAAGACGGTGACGCGACTTGGATAGGCAGAATGATGCGCAAATTCTTTGGCACCGATGGTATTCGGGGAAAAACCAACGTTGAGCCCATGACGGCGGAGATGGCGCTACGCGTCGCCATGGCCGCGGGGTGGCATTTTACCCGTGGCGACCATCGTCACCTGGCGGTTATCGGAAAGGATACGCGGCTCAGCAACTATATGCTCGAACCGGCCATGCAGTCGGGTTTTATTTCCATGGGTATGGATGTTGTCCTCGTCGGCCCGATGCCAACGCCGGCTGTCGCCATGCTGACGCGCTCGCTGCGCGCCGATGTTGGGGTTATGATTTCGGCCTCCCATAACCTTTATGAGGACAACGGCATCAAGTTATTCGGCCCGGACGGCTACAAACTGTCCGACGACGTCGAAGCGAAGATCGAAAGCTTGATGGCGAATGACCTCGTCGATCACCTCGCTGGCTCGCATCATCTCGGCCGCGCCCGTCGGCTCGAAGACGCGCCTGGCCGCTACATCGAATTCGTCAAGCATACCTTCCCCCGCGGACTCAGTCTCGAGGGGCTGAAGATCGTCGTCGATTGCGCCCATGGCGCCGCCTACAAGGTAGCGCCTCGCGTGTTGCACGAATTGGGCGCCGATGTCGTGCCCATAGCGGTCGATCCCGATGGCACCAATATTAACCGCGACTGCGGCGTGACTTCGCCGGTGGCGATGCAAGAGCAGGTGAAAGCCCACAAGGCCGACCTCGGTATCGCGCTCGACGGCGACGCCGACCGCGTTATCATTGCCGACGAAATCGGCGCCATCCTCGACGGCGATCAGGTGATGGCGCTGGTGGCGCGCACCTGGCACGCGCGCCAGCGATTGACGGGTGGCGGCGTGGTTGCCACGGTGATGTCGAACTTGGGCCTCGAACGCTATCTCGAAGGCATCGGTCTCGATCTGGTGCGTACTCAGGTTGGCGACCGCTACGTTTTGGAACATATGCGCAAGCACGGCTACAACGTCGGCGGCGAACAATCGGGTCACATTATTTTGAGTGAGTACGCCACTACCGGCGATGGCCTGATCGCCGCGCTGCAGGTATTAGCGACGCGCGTCGGCAGTGGCGCTCCCTTGAGCGAGATCGGTCGCGCGTTTACCCCCTATCCACAGATCCTGCGCAATGTGGCGGTGAATGGCGGTGCGTCGCTGGAAACCGATGGCGTCAAACAGGCAATTTCTGATGGCGAGGCTAGCCTCGGTAACGAGGGGCGAGTGCTAATCCGGCCGTCGGGGACCGAACCGGTAATTCGGGTTATGGCCGAAGGCCGTGACGAAGCTCAAGTTGGCGCTGTCGTCGATACCATCGTCGGTGCCATCGAAAACGCTGGTGCAGAACATTAACGTCGGTCCTCTTATCTGATACACCCAGTTTCATGAACGGACGGGTTTTGATCATCGCTGGCTCCGATTCTGGCGGCGGGGCCGGCATCCAGGCTGACATCAAATCAGTTAGCGCGCTTGGCGGCTTCGCCATGACCGCGATTACCGCGCTGACGGCGCAGAGCACGTTAGGTGTTCACGCTATCCATTCGGTCGACACCGAATTCATAGCCGAGCAGATGCGCGTGGTGTTAGACGATATCGGCACCGACTGCCTGAAAATCGGTATGCTGCACAATGAAGAGGTTATCGGCGTGGTCGCCGGCATGATTACTGAGAAGGCCGCCGGTATCCCGTTGGTCGCCGACCCGGTAATGGTGGCCAAGGGTGGTGCCAGCCTGCTTGACGATGCTGCCCATGCGGCGCTGGTCGAGCAGGTCGTGCCGCTGGCTACGGTGTTAACTCCCAATGCGCCCGAGGCAGCTGTGCTTACCGGCATCGAGGTTACCGGCGAAGCTAGCCAACAGGCGGCGGGCGAGGCGCTACGGGACATGGGGGCGGGCGCTGTTCTGGTCAAAGGCGGCCATATCGATGGGCCGCGGATCGTCGATCTACTAGTCACCGGTGATGGGGTCGTACGCTTTGAGAGCCCGCGCATCGACACCTCCCATACCCATGGTACTGGTTGCACGCTCGCTTCGGCGACCGCCGCGGGCTTGGCCCAGGGCATGGACTTGCCGGCGGCGGTTGCCCGCGCGCGCAACTACGTCATGGCGGCAATAGCTGCGGCGCCGGGCTATGGTGGTGGCCACGGTCCCATCGACCATACGGTAACCGTCGATCCTGGGCGCATCGGCACCTGACCCCGCGCATGGCCGATGCCACATCAAAAAGTCTCGGTGCGCAGCCGGATGAGGCTACCGGTCTGATTTCGCTTGCCACCACCGCTGCCTTATTCACCGTCTTGATATGGGGTGGATCGTCGATGGCGACTAAGCTCGGCACCAGTGCGATGGACGGCTTCACTCTGGCGCTAATGCGCATCATCGCGGCCGGACCGTTTGCCCTCTTGCTCATTGTATTTATGCGCTTGCGGCTGCCGTGGTACGCGGGCGACAGGTTCTGTTTTGCCATCGTTGCGGTCACCGGTATGGCCCTGGCGCCATTGCTGTTTACGCTTGGCGTGCAATACACCACGGCCGGTCATGCCGCCGTTGCCAGCGCCTCGACTTCCATCTTTACCGGCCTGATCGACGCCGCCGCTCGCCGCCAATGGCCACGAACGCGATGGTGGATCGGTGTCGCCATCGCCTTTTTCGGTGCCCTGATCCTCATCGCCGAGGCCGTCGGTTTAGGCTCAACCGACGCTACCTGGCAGGGTGATTTGCTGGTGATTTTTGCCGCCATCGCCGGCTCGACAGGGTTTTATCTCGGTAGTCGATTGTCCATGCGCCATGGCGCGCTGGCGATAACCTTATGGACGGTCGTTGCTGCGAGCGTTCTTTTGCTTCCCATCCTGTTTGTCACCACCTCGCTGGCCGAATTGTTTCGGATCTCGGCACTGAGTTGGGTGGTAATCTTTTACCTCGCCGCCGGCGCGTCGGTATTCGCCACTATCGCCTGGTACTACGCGTTAACTCGCGGCGGTATCGGTCGCATGGCGGTCTGGCAGTTTGCACTGCCGATCGTCGGTGTTGGATTGGCGGCGATCGTTCTGGGAGAGCCCGTCACCCTACTGCTGGCCGTGTCTGTCGCCGTCATCTTGTCGGGTATTGCACTCGTGCAGCGGTGCTGATCGGGTAGCGGCGATATGCAAACCGATAAAACCTTCCGCCTCTACACCATCGCGCTCGCCGCGATCCTGCTGTATGGCCTGACGCCGCTGTTCACCAAGATCGCGGTGGGGTCGACTGACGGCATCACCGTTGGCGCGCTGCGCGCTATTGTGGCGCTACCGCTGGCAATTGCCGCGATCGTAACGATGCGGATGCGCTTGTCTCTGCACGGTAACGACAAGTGGCTAGTTATCGTCTCGGGGGCTGGAAGCCTCGCCGTGTTTCCGTTGCTGTTCAGCTGGGGCGTACAACTGACCACCGCCGGCCACGCCGCCGCAGGAACTGCGTCTGGCGCGGTTATGGCCGGGGTGTTGAGCGCCTGCATCGACCGACGCTGGCCGAGCCTCAATTGGTGGCTCGGCATCGCGGTAGGCTCCGCCGGTGCGTTATTATTGATTTGGGAGGCGGTCGGCCTCGGTGTCGAGGGAGTGACGTGGCAAGGCGATGCGTTAGTATTTGCCGGTATGTTCGCCGGCGTCATCGGCTATATCGCCGGTGCGCGAGTGACCCACACGATGGGTGCAACAGTGGTGACTATGTGGAGTGTTGTCGTTGCGGCGTTGCTGTTGTTGCCGGTTACCGTGTTCTGGTCGGGCAAAGCGGCATTCGCGACCATTGATTTGACGAGTTGGGCCGCGATTTTTACATTGGCCTGGGGTACCACTATCGGCGCCTATATCCTATGGAACCGCGCCGTGGCCGACGGCGGTGTGGCGCGTATCGGCTCGTTGCAACTGCTGCAACCGGTTATCGGTATCGGCGTGGCACCGGTGTTTCTCGCCGAGCCGTTTACGATGCCGCTCGCCCTGGCGACGGTGATCACGCTGGTTGGGGTCGTACTGGTGCAGCGGGGATAATTGGTGCTAGAGCCAGGGCGGCGAGCTGATCCACAGCGCTTCCGCCGGTTCTGCGTTGCCATTGCGCCAGCGGTGCGGGATTTCACTGCTGAAGCGGATACTGTCGCCGGTCTGGATCTTGTGCCACAGCCCGCCGACCTCGACCATCAAAGCTCCACGTTGGACAACGACAATATCCTCGCCGGGATGGGTGAAGGTATCGCCGCCCTCCGCGCCTGGTGGAACGCTCAAGGCTATCACCGAAACGCGGCCCTGGATGTCGGGTGTCAGAAGTTCGTAGGCGATATTGGTGTCGGCAAAGGCGACGCGTTTTCGTGCTTCGCGCCTCACGATAGCAACGCTTGCCTTGCCGCGGCGTGACCCGGCAGCGAATGCCAGGGTACCAGCGGGAATGTCGACGGCGCCGGCGATCCGCCGCAGGGCTTCGACTGAGGGCGTCAGCAAATCACGCTCAATCTGGCTTAGATAACTTATCGACAGGCCGGTCGCCACCGCCACCTCGCGTAGCTTCAGCCCAACCTCGCGCCGGGCAGTGCGGATGCTGGCTCCAAGGCTCACCATTTCCTCACCGGTTTCGGCAGTGGGGCGCTGTACGGTCGCTGTCGTCATGGGGTGCCGATCTGCATGAACGGCCGTGGCGCACCGTCGAGCGCCACCTGCACATCGACCAGGGTGCCGCAATTGGTGCAGCAAAGTTGGCGCAGGTGAAACCGCCCGGCATCGTAATCCTCGCCGCGCACGGGTCCGGCTGCGCTGAGTGGTGTGCGCACCTCGCGCAAATGGTCAAGCAAATTATCGCTAGCACCACAATGGCGCTGTCCGCATTGTCCGCAAGCGACCGAATCGGCGTTGCTATCCACCACCAGCACATCGCCGAATGTGAGCTGCCCAGCACCGGGGAACGATACCACCGCGTCGCCCGGATCGATGGCGACCGCAGCGGCCAGTCTTTCTTGCCTTATTACTTTGCGGCGCGCCTCGGTCGCCGCTTTATCGGCAGCGCCGTCACCAATCAGCACCAAGCCGTAGATATCGTGCGCGGCTTCGCGCGACACCGCGCCACGCGCCACGTCATGGGCGCAGGCCGTGCTGTCGCGCAGCAGCGGATCGCCGTAGCCACCGCCCGCTTGCCAGCAATGGTACCACACGTCGCCGGTGTTAATCGGTCCGCGTTCGTGTTTGCTCGCCATAATTTTGTGACGGCCACCGATATCCTCCAGCCGGTCGGCTAGCGGCACACCGTTGGCTAGACGCTCGGGCAGGTCGGTATCGAGAAAGCGTCCGATGCGGATGGCGCTTCCCGGCATGCCACCGGCGATGCCGATGCCGTTCGGCATTTCTGCACCTGTACCGGCGAACAGACCAACCAGATCGTCGTTGGGTGCATCGTAGACGGTGTAGGCCAGCTCGCCGGAGCGGCCGCCGCGGAATCGTCCCGGCCCACCCGAATCGCGCAGATGATGGCGATAGAGATAGAGCACCGGATATTCGCTTTCCTGATCTTCGATGTTCGGCATGTTTGGTGTGGTGTTAAACACGATGCCTGAGGTGTCGACGCCGTCGGCATAGGTACGTGCGCCGCCGCCACCGCCGAAATGGCTCATCTCGGTGGCGGCGAACGGGAATCCGTGTTGGCTGGTGCCGGCGAAAATTGGCGCCAGCGACGTACCCGACCACACCGCCATCGCTTCGCCGCGGTAGGTCTCGCTCGCCAGCAGCATTTGCGACAGGCAGCGCCAAGCCGAATCTATGGTGACGATAACGCCCGAGATGGTAGCCATGGCGCAGGGAGCCGGATAGGCGCAGTTATTGACCGTGCCCTCTTCGGAAATAATATCAATACAGTCACGCACGCCACGGTTCCACGGGATGTCCCAGCACAAGTTGATGTAGATCGACGACAGGACTGCGGCCTGTAGGCCGGAATAGGTGCAGTTGATGAGGCCCGGTGCATTGGCGCTGGTGCCGGTGAAATCGAAGGTCAGGTTTTGCCCGCGTTTGGTCAGGGTGCAGACGATCTGGTAGATACGCGATTCATGGCCGTCATGGTCGATATACTGCACCTCGCGCCACTTGCCGTCGGGTAACTCGTCGAGGCGGTCGCGCAGTTTGCTGGCGGTAAATTCGATCGAGTGCACCATCGCCCCCTTGAACGTTTTGACGCCCCAGTTCTCGATTAATTCGCTGATGCGATCGCGCCCGGCCATCAGGCAGGAGATTTGGCCTTTGACGTCGAGACCGACTAACGGGTCGCGCACCTGGTTGATAATCCAATTGAGGATGTCGTCGCGTACAGCACCGCGCTCGACCAGCTTGACCGGCGGCATGCGTAACCCTTCTTGGTGAATATCTACGGCCTTGACTGAGAAACCGCCGGGATCCATGCC
>PVBE012086485.1_pt1 | contig 13261 bp, 23 predicted proteins | sample 1631181 | NCBI WGS metagenome assembly PVBE01 (sample SAMN08397723, study PRJNA350692) | Marine metagenome, whole genome shotgun sequencing project. | isolation source: water | place: Pacific Ocean | collected 2012-04
GAAGTGTATCGAACCAATCACCGGTATGACCTTCCCAGTCATCAGGAAACATTGGACTCATAAAAAGAGTTGCATCAAAATCAAATATACAAAGTTCAGTTATCATCAAACATTCCCTACAATCATCTTAAGGTGAGAAGCCCCGGGGCCATATTGTCTTTTGTACCAGCCCTTTCCCTCTTTTCCCGGATATTCACCAACCCACTCTAGATCTCTTTGTATCAACGAGCGCGCTTTTTCTTCATCTTCAACAATGGGGACACCTTCAGCTAGTGCAATATCAGCCGGACGGCCAGACACTTCTGCGAACGTTCCGGGTTGTTTAACAAGGTCGATCATTCGAGTAACGCTTATCCTTTTTCCCGCGGCTCCATCATGGCCCATGCCACCGATCTTTAAAGCGGCACCGCGCATCTTACCAAACACCACTGCATCAGGTGCAGGATCGTCATCGACATCTATAACATCAAAATACGTATATTCACCGGGAAGGTCTTCTGCAGACTTAATTTTTATATTTCCACCCTCGAGTCCAGCATACGCTGTTTGGACTAGATCAAAGACTTCATCATCTAAATCAACATCGGGTGTGTGTATAGCAATCTCTTCTTCAGGAACATCTGTCCATTGATTCTTAGCAGATCCCAAATCAGCGAATGTTTTTTCCGTTAAAATTTCTCGAACAAACTCTCTAAGTAAACTAACCATCATAGTTTCCCAATCAAACGTTCTATTTGGTATTTTAATAGTTCTAACTCGGATTTTGTCATTTTTTCTAAATTTGGTTGAATCTTTTTTATTGCGCTTGTTACAGGATTACCTCGTGCATCTTTTTCCTGACTTAATACTTCGACAATATATGATCGTAAAATGCTCATCTTACATCTGTGTTGTAAGAGGAGAAATTTGGTCCATTGTCTTTATAAGAATGTCTCCGATGTCCCACGTAGGCCCATCATTAGTACACTCATATTCTACTACCTTCCCTTGGTCACCAGGTAACTCTTGAATTGACAAAACAGTGCCCTGACTGCCTCTATGCTTACAATTCGAGTTAACATTAATGATTGAATCCCCCGGTACGGGTTCATCAGTGTGACTTTGAAAAGTTTCGGCAAGTATGCTTTTTATATATTCTCTTAAGATGCTCATACATTTATCCCCGCAATACTGACATAAGTATTTTGCGGAGACGGTATTTTATACCTTCATTGCAGGTTTCTGGACTCGCAGCTGAGCCATTTGTGACTCTATATGCAGAAATCTTAACATCTGGGGAATATGTCTTACACAATTGGGCGACAGCGCGAATATTTCGCTCACTATCATCATAAAAAATCAATTCTTCCGGTTGGTGTTTGTCAAGGTATCCAGCCAGTACCGAAGCCTTCCCTGCTGGTGTATCACCATCCATATCACCGACTGTGTGGAGCTGCGACTCAGAAATACCGACACCATTATCATTCAAGAACTGAATTATTTGCTGTCTGTTCTGGGGGGTAATATTTGCTCCTTGTGCTGGGCTATACATGTCTTTATTTCCAGCTCTTGCTGTAACTACAAGCGCCAACGTCTCCGGATCGCTTTGGGCTTCAGCAAGTTTCGAGAGCATTGAGTTAATTCCCTTAGAAAGCTCCATATCTATTGACGCAGTGCCCGAATAGTCAATCTCGTCTTCTTTTCCATCAGGAATTGGCAAATCTTCAAATAACGCGAAGTTTGCAGAATCTAACCAATAAAAATCTTGATCTTTTCTCAAATATTGGATATTGTTGTCTAGAAGAAAGTCTTCAAATGAATTATCGGTGGTTCCATCGGCCAAAAGACGGCGGATCCCAATAGTCGAAACTGTATGAGCTAAAGTATCGTCAAAGTCAAAAGCGATGATTCTTTTAATAGGCATATCCCTAATTATATTGTAGGGACAAAGTGTGGCTTGTACAGACTAGTCAGTTGGGCGTTCAATAACCCGAATATCAATTTGAGGGTCGTAGTCTTCAGGCGTTTTATCATTAACTCCCTTAAAATCACACTCTTCTGGAAAATAATAGAAGATAAACTCTTTATTCGGTAAGTGCATCGCGACCTGTGAGGTCGTAACCATCCCAGAATCAGGAATTGTTCTACGTAGCATATTGTTGTTTGAATCAGGCTCGAAGCTCTGTTGAGCCAATGCAGGAGCAATTTGCTCGAAGTCGCCGATGTCTGCCAACTCCACTTCAGCCTGAGCTTTCCGGATTTTCGAAGACATATAATCATCTGGACGGCGTTCTGGAGAATATCCGGCGCCGTCATGATCCATTCCATGATTAGTACGTACATCAAATCCTGTGGTAGGATCGAGCGGTGTGATTACAGGAGTGTGAGCAGATGACATCTCAATGCTGTACAGCGACTGGGGGTTCCCAACGAATGTATGACCCTTAATCCCGCCCATAAAGCCAACAAGCGACTTGATTGCCTCATCTATATCTTGATACTGAAGAGCATTGATCATTCGGGGTCCATCATCTGATGAAACTTTTCCCTTTGTCTTATCCTTAATCGCTTTTTCGTCATCAGATATTGAAAGAGCAGAATTAATGACGCCCAAACCATGAGAATTCATTCCCTCTGCATAACCTGTATCGAGGTCTTCAAAATATACTATTTCTGTACCATCTTCTAATAAGTCTCTAATAATCTCAACTCTTGCGTGGTAATTTCTATCCCTAGACTTTGCAAGAACGTGGTCTCCATCAATGGATCCGCCGACTATAATACATTCATCAAGCTTCTTATAGTTTTTAAGACGCTTTAAGACTGCCTCAAGCAATATTAGTTCATTCACGTGGGTATACCTCTTACAATATCGAAGACAATATTAAATATGTCGTAAAAATCGCGATGTTGATAAATATAATAGGAAAGATCAAACATTTCATGGGGGCGTAACGGCTTCGACGGGGTAGAATCAAGGGGAGAGTGCAAGCGGGTAAGAAACGGCCCACATAATCGTTCAAAAACAATAATTGCAAATAACAATTACTATTACGAAGAACGCTTAGCTGCGTAATCGGGTGGCCGCCTAAAGCCATCTATCCAACTTAGGCTTGAGCAGTTGGTCCTGCCGAGAAATAAAAGGCCGCCAGTCCTCACTCGGTCACAGCGGAGGCAAAAAATGCAGTGGCTATCCTACTGGTCGGAGAAATGACCAGACAAGCTTGTGGATGACTCGAACTAAGACTATTGCGGACGCGGGTTCGACTCCCGCCGCCTCCACCATTTTAACCCTCTAGATATACTGTTACCATTGTATCTATTCAGGAGGCTTCATTGGAGATCACGCTAAGACCATGGGGAATGTACGAAATTTTACTTGATTCTAGCCTATGCAAGGTTAAACGAATTACAGTGGAACCGTCACAATCACTAAGCTATCAATTTCACTATAAGCGAAGTGAAGTCTGGACTATTATCTCTGGGATAGCTACAATTACCCTAGACGATAAAAGGGAAGAATTTTATCCAGGGGATGTGATTAAAATCCCCGCTGAAATGAAGCATCGAATTGAAAATAAGACCGACAAAGAAGTCATATTCATTGAAGTACAGCATGGAACATATTTCGGTGAAGATGACATTGTGAGGCTAAATGATAGATACGGCAGAGTATGAGTCATAAGAGACAGATCTTAAACCAGTTATTTTTGCTACGCGCGCAATATTTAATATGGACATGGGTCTATAGGAGGTAGGGAATGGCCTCAGGAACATGGACCCTGAAGGGTATTAAATACAGGGATCGCTCGGGATTAAATGATCCAATGAAGATCTTAGCAACGTTAATAAAAGAAATTAAACAAGAAGAGGAAAATATGGCCCCAACAAATGAAAACAAAGATGACGTTTATATCAACGCCCCAGACGCGGGAGATGATTTTGACTTCGTTATGGCTTATGACGATGACCCAGCAGAAGGTGATGAAAGACTCTTACCTGAAAATGAGGTAAACTCTGCTATCTCATGTGGCTTTATTGGCGTTGGTGGAGGTGGTGGAAAATTGGCGAAAGCATTCCTTGACCTCGGCTATAACAAAACAATTCTAGTCAATACAACAGAAAAAGATCAACCAGGTGGACTTGACCAAAACCATTTCGTCCTTGTGCCAGGTGCAGATGGTGTTGGTAAAGACATCGCGCTTGGTAAGCAAGTCCTACAAGAGAATAGTGCGTTTGTTGAAGACGCTGTGAGAACCAGACTTGGATCTATTGACTGGTTATTTGTTCTTGCTGGAGGCGGAGGTGGAACTGGGAGTGCATGTCATGAGCTGCATAATTCTCTATCACGTTATCTTTCGTCTATAGAGGCTTCTGGTCGGGTAGTATACATTATCACGAAACCAACAGCACAAGAGCTTCTTAACCCAACAATTTCCAAAAATTATTCCTCTTTGATTGAAGACATAAGCGAAACACCCCATATTATAATTGATAATGAAAAACAACTGCAGCTCTTGCGTGGAAAAGTGGGAATGCTTAATATGTTTCCTTCCGCTAACAAGAATTTCGCAAAGCTTGTTTCGCAGGTACTCAAACTTGCCAATGAACACTCATCGATCCAAACATTCGACAGTAAAGATCTTGAAAAATGTCTAAGTACAAATGGCCGGATGGTTCTTGGTAGTACAGTAGTTCGAGATGTGTCAAGAAATGACCTTGGGTCGTTGGTCTACCAGGGATGCTTAAGATCTTCACCGTGCCCCGTACCAAGCGGTGGAGCAGAAACAGGTACGCTTTTGCTTGTCGTTAATAATGATATGGCAGAAGATCCAGATGTAAGTAGAAGACTTGAATCAGCATTTTCCTATGTTGGTGGAAGAGCAAATACGCTATTTTCAGGAGTATATATCAAAGAAGGAATTCCAGGGTTAATTGCAATTACACTCCTCGGGGGACTATAAATGAAAATCACCGAAACCCAACTTCGACGCTCTATTCGTGAAGAAATCTTACATGAGATTCGAGAAAATACAAAAAATCTTGTAGCGAATCTTATTATCGAAGGGATATATGATCCAGGAATTCTTAAATGCGTATTCATGGCAGGTGGACCTGGTAGCGGAAAGAGTTATACAGCGGGAGCGATCTTCGGAGGTAACGCGATTGAGGGTGCAGCTAATCAAGCTTCAACAGCCATGGGACTGCGAGTGATCAATAGCGATCCAGCATTTGAGATGTATCTCAGGCATGCTGGTATATCGCCAAGCGATTTAGCTGCAATGAGTGATGAAGAATTCGCAGCAGTAACAGAGCCCAAAGACTCACCAAGAGGTAAAGCGTCGAAAATGAAAAAGACCGCCCAGGGAGCGGCTGAAATTGGTCGGCTTGGAATGATAATCGACGGAACTGGGGCGGATGAAACTAAAATCACTCGTAGGAAGGAAGCTGTTGAAGCGCTTGGCTACGATACAATGATGGTGTTTGTTAATACCACACTCGAAATGGCTCAAGAACGAAATAAGAAAAGAGAGCGTGTTCTTCCAGAAGATCTAGTTGAAGAAATGTGGACCGATGTGCAATCGAATTTTGAAGCGTACCAGGCGCTGTTCTCAAATTTCCAAGTGATTGATAATACAGAATATGAGTGGAGCAAAGCGGAAAAAGCAGCTGCTGCGGCAGCTGTTGCTTTTATAGAGAGTCCTATTGAAAATACAGTGGGAAGGCAGTGGGTTCAAGATGCCATCACTGCAAAGGGCGCAGACCCAAATGATCCATGGGTCCAAAAACAAATAACAAAAGTATTAGGTTAAGCAGGCTTTACGAGCTGCAGCTCGACTGTTTCAGTCAGGGTCGTTTCGTTAGTATCCCAAAGAACTCGAGCGTACATACAGTCAGCTCCCCTCCGCTTCTCTAAGACGATACCCACTCTTCCGGTTTCAGTGCAACGTACTGTGCACCCTTTCTCTATCGTGCTTACGGGTTCCATATATTCCCTTATTAGTAATCTTAAAGCGCGCTTATCAGATGTTTCTGTCAAAGATGTTAAATCATTCCAATGTTGCGAACTAATATCTGTAGGTATGCCACCAGCAGTGTCAGTCGCGATTGTTAATGCATCCTCATATTTCTTTTTTTGTCGATCTGTTGGCGAAGATGAAAGATTATGAAGCATATCAGAAAGCTTTACTCTTAGCGCTAGTGGGTTCCCTAACAAGGAAGTAACATATGATCCATAATCAGCACCCTTATCATGAGTTAAGCTTCTGACTGCATCTATAATTTCTTGACCAGATGCTGGATCGCCGATTGACCCACGGATAAAAGATTCCATCTCTTCAATTGAGCTGACAGTGGAACCAGGCGCGTCTTCTAGTGAATCATGAAGTAAAGCGACCATCTGCGCAGCATAGTCATCAGGATAATATTTACGTACGATGTTTCGAACTTCAGAGGGATGAGTAAAATACTCTGCTCCCGTCCTTCTCTTTTGACCCATATGAGCCATGCGAGCGGTCGAGTAAACATCTTCGAAGTCTTCTCTAGTAAAAGTAGCCATAGCTATAAATATCACATAAAAAGTTGTATAGCTAAAATCGCAAAAGACAAAATAACACAAGCCATCGTCTTAATTGTGAACATCGACTCGCCTAAAAGATAATACGTCAAAAATGGAAATATAAGATAGGAAAGAGCGAATGCAAAAAACCTTACGCCCCAAGCAGTTTCTCCTAATGCAGAGTATCCGAAACGTGTGCCATAATAAGCCAGCAGTGTTGTGGGTACAGCAAGGGTAAGCGCCACATAAATGCTTTTAGCTTGCCAGTATTCATTAACAAGCTGTAGGTTTACGGAAAACCAGACCAGCACATGAAGAGTAATAAAGCAACATGCGCAGTAAAAGATGTTAATATTCATATAGGACCGATCCTCTATTCAACATTAGCTATTTGAGAAGAGTCGATTTCAATAACCCTACCCTCACAAAGAACACTATAAAATATACCGAAGGGGGGCTGACTTCTAATAGCAACGATTACAGCGTACTTTCCATCATCAAGCAAAACCACACTTCCTTTAGTTACGATCCCCATTGGACTAAATAGTCTTTGAAGATCGTAAAAATTCTTTGGTTGTACATCACCACCGCGAAAAGGTCTTTGTCACGAAGACAAACCACAATCTCATTTCCTGTAAAATCAGTAGGATAAAACAAGGTAAAATCTATGCCCGGGGTGTCCCTTCTTTTGAGTGTGAATAGTTTCCCTGTCATGACTTTATTTCTTCGAAGGCATCAACCAAACAAGGTGAGTAAACCTTTCCATCACAAACAACCTCTATAGCTTTACGAAGCATAATATGGCTCTTGGATTTATCTGTGTATCCAGTTTGGTATGCGAGGTCTTTCTCTTTGGGGTTCGTAACAACAATCCCAACAGCTCCCTCTGGAGGGTAGAGTTCTGTAAGATATGCATACGCTATTTTAAGATTCAGCTTGCAATAATCGTATTGCTTCATTCTTACAAGAGTACCCTCTTTTACCATATCTTCATTTCCTCCCACTCACCATTCCAGTTAGTGTATTTAACTTTCTTAATTCCGGCTTTGCGAATTTGCTCAAAACAAAGGGCACATGGGCGCGCCATTGTCCATTCATGATTGCACTTACGAAAACGAATAACCTCAATTTCATCACCAGGTTGCGCAAACCGAAGAACGTTCATCTCAGCATGCATATGAGAAGCCCATGTACCATCAGCATATTGACGCTTAAAGCGGGGATGAGTCTTACCGGTATTCTCACCGATCTTAACAACCCTGCCATTCCTCCTTAGGATGGCAGCAAGATGGTATGTTCTTCCATTACTAATGGCAAGATTTTTAGCTCGATAGTACACTGGGCATTTTATGCTCCTATATCTGAAACTTTATTAATCTTGTCCGTAACGATCGTATCGATTACAGCGCCAATGTCTCTATACTCTTGAGAGTACGAAACGTAGAAATCTCTTACCCAGTACTTATAAACAGAAGCTTGATAAGTCACGTTGTCCGGCTTCTTTCGTGTTAGCTTTATGACCCATTCAAGGATCGACTCTCTGTCGTCACCCCTTAGCTCAACAGGACACTTACCACTTGGGATTGCCAGAGTTACATGCGGATGAGAAACTTTAACATTCGGATTAGGTGTTGACCACTTCGACGTGTCTGTCTTTCTTACTCTCGCTTTTCTTTTTTTAGCCATTAGACTTTACCCACACGACCATTCTTTGTGTGGTAGGGGAATATCGATCCCGCTTAGACACAGCATCAGAAGGAACCGAACATGGCATAAAATTCGAACATTCATTCCACCCTGCCTGTTTTTCTGCAATACAATCTTCTCTTATCAAAATTGCTTTTCCTGCAGTGTCAGGATAGAAGAAACCCCTGGCACCCGAGATAGATCGGCGAACAATGTCTCCTCTCTTTAGCTTAATTTCCGTCATTCTACTTTCTCCAATAGATCAATTCGATGGTATTACCATCTGGGTCTGTCTTATAAATGTAGTTGCTACCATCACGATGTTCATGAAAATCTTGTCCTAAATCATCTATTGTGGATACTGCAAAAGCCAGGTGTGGAGGGTGTTGTGATGGAACTGTTAGCGCAACGCTGGTCCCACAAACATCAAGCATTGCCCACGTATCATCTTGATACCTGACTGTCGCGTCTAGCTCTAACTTATACCACTCAACAGCATTTGGAATTGATGTAACGCTTAGTGCGGCATGATCAAAAGAAAGAGGCTTATTCATTTTTGTCTCCCGTGCTCTTTTTAGGGACCCTTTGCAGTTCATCTGATAGATAATATTGGACATCGCCCTTATGACCTAAAACTGCAATCACATTTATCTTTTCTTGAAATGAGCCTGATAGAGCTTCACCAATCGAACCTAAGTCTTCGAGACGAGCTTGGCCGAGATATAAAAAGGTTTCACCCTCTATATCAATATCACACGGCGTTCTTTCAAGGGGAAAATACCTTAATAGATCGCCAGGCCCCCATCCGCTAATTCTTTCGCTTTCGATTCGACTTAGACTTTCGAGACATTCTCCGCTTCGGCTTCCGCTTATGCGAATGCGTTGTTTTCTTTTTCGTCCCATCGCTGCTCAATCCCATTAATTCATCATGATCACGCTCAAAGTCTAGAGCAGCCTCGCGTTCAACACGTTGTCTCTTTTGTTGCATCTTCTTTATTTTTCTAATAATAATGCCGCGCTTCAACTTCGAAAGTCTATCTACAAAAAGAACCCCATCGAGATGATCGACTTCATGTTGTATACAAGCCGCCGGCAGACCAGATGTTCTTACCGTCTTTTCTTCGCCCTCTAAAGTTGTAAATGTTACAGTGCACTCTTCATGTCGGTTTACCACCGCAGATATATCTGGTACTGAAAAACATGATTCATGACTCTGGAATGTTCCACCACCAAGCTCAAGCGTTGGATTAATCATTACAAGCCGATCAACAGTGTTTTCAAACCCCAACGCAGCGGGGTTTATTACCATTATTCTCTTGAAAATACCTATCTGGGGTGCTGCTAATCCATAGCCTTGTAGAATATTGAATGTATCAACTACATCAGAAATACAACTTTTTGTTTCAGGGTCATTAAGTTTAACCTCTTTAGAAAGTTGCTTCAGGTGTGATATATCTTTTGGCCATGTTAAAAGACTACGAAACATCATCTCTCCCGCTACCGTCTAATTGTCCCAACCAAACACCCAAACATAACAATGCTGTCACAGAGCTTAAGATGGCTTCTTGTGATTCGGCGCGAGCGGCAAAAAAAGCTGCTAACCCAACATTCGCGACGGTTAGTAGCACAAAAAGGGCACCCTTGAATGTTCTTGGGACTAATTTCACTTCTTACTACTCGTTTTTTTAGTAGAGGCTTTTTTAGCTTTGGCTTTAGGGCGCCGAGTCGCTCGAGCAGCTTTGGCAAGAGGTCTTTCTGCGGCGGGTGTATGCCAGGTTTCGGTTTGCTCTTCCCCCAATTGCTCCTTGGGCTTACCAACAACAGCGTCTTCGAGCGCGGCTCCATCAGTCTTTACGTCAATATCAAGTCCAGGTACAACACCGGGTGCTGGTGCCTGTAAATGATGATGAGTACAATACTCAACAAGCTCATCATAGGTAGTTAAACCTTCGTCCCTAGCCCATGATGCTATGTCCTTTATCTTTGATCTGCGCCATAAAAATTTCTGTAATGTTGTCATTTAATTCCACTCCTCGTCAGTCTTGTTGGAAGATTTTCTCATAAATCGTTGATTTTTTGAATCCTGTGCCTCAACCTGAATTTGACGTGCCATTCTCAGCATCATCTTCTCAACGACTTTATAAACATTATCAGGAATAGTTTCGTTGTTAAAACAGCTCCAGGGCGTATTTTTAAGCCAAAATAATGCTTTTTCAAAATTGGGAGGAGCTGCTCTTAGCATCATGGCAAGCTCTTCCTGGAACTTACCAGCCAGATCTTCATCCCAGTTTAGCGCCTCAAGCAGCTCTGTTGAATGACGTAAATCGCCGATATACGTCAAGATTGCAGGGATCACAATTTAATCCCTTCCTCAATAATGTCTGCAACACTCGTTTGAAATCGAGGGTCTAGAGCAATACGGTCAATCTCTGACTCAGGAAGACCATATAGCTTAACAAGCGGTTCGGCAAGCTTTCTCATTCCTGCCAAGAAATAATTCCTTGCAGCCGAATGCTTCATTGGGTCACCCGATTCTGACATTATTTCAGCAATCTCACGATAACCTTTTCCACCGCGGTCTCCAACAGTGGCATATCCATTATCTGCCTTAAATCCTTTTGGCATACTCATTTAGCACCTCGCTTCAACTTCTTATATTGTGATTTAGTAATAGGAAAATTTGTGTGATCGTCAGAGGGCTCTGTCAATCCAAAGCGTAGACGAATAATGTTCTCTTCACGAGCAGACAATCTTTTGAGACCCTGGACAAGTACATCACGGATGACGCCCTTATCAAGTTCCTCACCCAAGTCTTTATCGTCCACACCGCCTACAACCTCTGCAAATGTACGGCTTCCCGAATCATCATTTGACATAGGGCGATCAAGAGAGATAGCTGTTGCACCAGACTTATAAATTGCCTGAAGTGTACCCAGCGGTACTCCAACAGATGCTGCGACCTCAGCTGGTTCTGGCTCGCACTTAAATTGCTCTTGGTATTCGATACGAAACTTATGAGCCTTATACATGATAGCACGAGCAGATGTGGGCATCTTAATGGACCCAGATTGTCCTGCTACATGAGACTGGACGGCTTGGCGAATCCACCAAACAGCGTATGTGCTAAACTTGAACCCTTTACGCCAATCAAAGCGATCAACAGCCCTGATTAGACCCATATTGGATTCCTGGACAAGGTCTTCAAATGAACACCCCTTGTCGCGAAAGTTTTTCGCAATTGAAATTGCCAATCGAAGATTCGCTTCGATCATACGATTACGGGCTAGCTGATCACCGCCCTCAATTCGTTTAGCAAGCTCCACTTCTTCCTCTCTTGTAAGAAGATTATGAGATCCTACTTCCTTAAAATAACTATCCAGTGTCAAAAGACCCTCCGGTGTTTTAGATGTTTGTTAATCGATACTATTACCAACCAACTATTATATTGTACCACATTTCAACGTCTATTTGCACGATTTGCACGATATTTTTGATTTTTTCTCATATATTGTGCATGAGCCCGTTTTCGGGCGATCCTATGCTCAAGTTCGCGCTGAATATAGCAAATCTCATCTTCAACGGCTTTGCGCCGAGTAAAGTTCTTACGAGATTTCCCAATTCTAGCACGTTCATGCTCTAGATTAACAATCTCTCTCGTTAATCGATCATCATGCGCATATTGTATGTTTTGCGGATTCATTGCCATCTTAACACCTCTTTTAATTATGTAATTGTATAAATTTTTCTTTAAGTTAATTCGTCTTCTACCATTGCACACCCAACAGAAAGTAAGCTAATTGAAACGCTAGTAGCATTTTGCATTGCAAGTCTGGTCACTTTTGCGGGGTCTACAATTCCTGCTTTGATTAAATTACAAATCTCTCCATTAGCTCCATTATAACCAAATCCGTCAGGTTTTTCACTAATCTTTTCTAAAATTACTTCGGGAACTGAACCACAATTTGCAGCTATTTGCTTAAGGGGTTCGCAAGCCGCAGAGTATAAGATCTTCTCTCCAATCTCTAAAGTCTTCCGCCCATTTAGCTTTTTACTGGCCAGCTTGGCAAGTAGAGAACCGCCACCAGCAACAATACCCTCTTGCATGGCAGCACGGGTTGCATACAAAGCATCCTCCACCCGATCTTTTCTTTCCCCTATTTCTGCCTCTGTCGCGCCGCCGACCTTTAATATTCCGATACCTGAATTTAGCCTTCTAATCCTTCGGTTGAGAACCTGCAACAGATCTTTATCACTGGAAAATCGAGCCATTGATTCCTCGATCTCTTTTACTCTATTTTTTCTAGCTTCTTCTGCGCCTTGAGCACCAACAAAAATAGTTCGAAACCGAAATGAAGTCGTCTTCTTACATGTGCCTAAATCTGATAACGATTTTTCTCGCCATGAAGAAGGGTCCCCTGTCAGCAAATCACACCCAAGAAGAATGCATAAGTCACGTAATGCTTCAAGTCGAGCAGACCCAAACTCAGGAGCGGCAACGCAGCATGCCTTCAATAAATTTTTCCCACTATTAAGAATTAATCCTTGCAATGCTTCGCCTGTTGTTTCAGGTCCTATTATGACAAGCGGGCGGTTTTCCCTTGCTGATTCTTCCATAAAGTGCATGATATAGTTTAGAGATGAAATCCTTTGGTCTGTAATCAAAATAGCGGGATTCAAAAGCTCACACGCCATTCTGGATGGCTTATTCACAAAATATGGGGAAACATACCCCCTGTCTAGTTCACACCCATCCACGACCTCTAGAGATGATTCGAAACCCTTCGCTTCATCAACAGTTACTGTACCATGATCACCCACAGCTTTCATTGCCCTCACAATTAAGTCTGCTAATTCAGGCTCATTATTAACTGAGATATTTGCCACTCTTCTCAAATCTTCATCAGACTTGATAGGTACTGCTGTTGCGCTCACAGCTGCGCATAAACTTCTTGATGCAGCCAAAATTCCCTCACGAATAATACGAAGCTCATGACCTGCTGCTAAGGCTCTTAAGCCTTCGTGAAATATTGCATTGGC